>MTKZ01002492.1_pt1 | contig 63550 bp, 53 predicted proteins | sample 1042781 | NCBI WGS metagenome assembly MTKZ01 (sample SAMN06212207, study PRJNA360539) | anaerobic digester metagenome | biome: Wastewater treatment plant; material: sludge; isolation source: anaerobic digester fed with sludge from wastewater treatment plant | place: Denmark: WWTP Viborg ... | reverse complement strand
AAAAGAGAGATCGAGACAGGTCGTGATAACGGCCGGGATTCTCAACCTGCTCATGGCCGTTCTCTTCTGGCTGATCGGTAAAATGCCGGCCGACCCCACCTGGAATCTCCAAGGCGCCTATGAAAGCATCTTGATGCCTTTCTGGAGAATAACTATCGCGAGCATGATAGCAGAAGTCTTCTCCGAGCTCATAGACACGGAGGTTTTCGACAGGGTGTACCGGAGGTTCGGCGATATTAAGGCCGTCCTCTTTTCGAATGGCATCGCGCTGGTAATCGACAGTTTTATTTTCTCGTTCATCGCCTTTGCCGGGGTGTTGCCGCTAATTACCGTTCTATCGATCACTTTATCCAACATCATCGTCAAGATGGCGGTCACCCTTATCTCGCTCCCGACCANNCAAACTCGTTCCAAGAAGAGACGAATACTTCAAAGGATAGACATATAGAAAGTCGATCATATCAGTATATATTTTCGGAGGTCGAGGCATGGAAATCATCGAGGTTACAAGAGAGGCAGCTGTCAGGAGCATTCAGGAAGCCATAATCAAAAAGGGATCGGTACTTGGAGGGGGAATACTGAAAGTTGATTCCTTTCTGAACCATCAGATCGATCCCCGGCTCATCAAAACGGCCGGCAATTTGATCTGTGATACCTTCAAAGACGCAGAGATAACCAAGGTGCTCACCGTGGAAAGCTCCGGCATCGCCCCGGCGCTGGCGACCGCCGAGTGTATGGGAGTCCCGCTGCTTTTTGCCAGGAAGAGGAAGCCCATAACTATGAAACGGTACATCACCGAAACCGCGCCCTCGCACACCAAAGGGGGAATCGTAGAGCTTAACGTATCGCTCGAGTTCCTCGGAGAGTCCGACAGGGTTCTGATCGTGGACGACTTTCTCGCCAGCGGCCAAACTATAGCGGCTCTGGGAAGGCTTGTACAGAAGACCGGAGCGAAGCTTTGCGGATTCGCGGCCGTCATAGAAAAGACTTTCGAAGAGGGTCGGAATCTGCTGGAAGAGTTCGGCGTTCCGGTGCTGGGACTGGTCAGAATCTCTTCTCTGGAACCGCTGAGATTCGAAGATTGATAATCAGAAAACGGCCCTGAACTGTGCGCCGAAATTCCAGAAGGAAGTGCTGAGAGCCTCGCCGCCGGAAAAGCCGTTCGTCGAAAGATTTCTTATCCCGGCCCGCACAAAATAGAAGGGACCGCTGAGGTTCAGCCCGGTGAAGATATCCAGAAAGCCGTTGTCGCGCCCTATGCCGGCTTCGACTTCCATCACCAGGGAGACTATCTCGTTCATAGAAAGACTGATAAGAGCCGAAGGTCCGAAAGAGAAGTCAGTCCATTCGTTAGTGTATTCCCTTGAACCGCCGATAACCAGTTCCTTCATGTGCAGGGTGGCGTGCAGTCCTATCTGGAGGTAGAACCTGTCCAGGGGTGGGAGTAGATACCTGTACCTCAGCCGGTACGTATCCTGAACGTATCTGGAAGTGTATTCGGCCGGTTCTTCATCGCCGTCCTGTTCCAGACGGCTTTCGATCGAGAAGGGCGAAACCATCGCTTCTATCGAATGTTCTTCAAAAAAGGTGTAACCGATGGTCGTCTGGAAAAAAGCGCGGAAGTTGGCCCGTTTTATTATTTCGATCTTCTCTCCGGTCTCTATGTTTTTCAGGTATCCGTTCCAGGGCATGGAGATCCCCGTATCGACCTGCAACCCGACACTGCCTGCCGCAACGGTCACCGCGGTCAGCAGAAGCGAGAGCCACAAAAACCTGAGAAACATGGCTAAGACGACCTCAAAAGCGATCTTTCTATCATCCAGCCCGTCAGTGTTCTCACCTTCTCTATGGGCACCCCGTAATGAATGCTGGTGAGGAGTTCCACGGCTTCCCTGCTTCCGATGACCAGCGAACCGCCAGCCATGAAATCGGCCATGCTGAGAAGTTCCGGTCCCACTTCGTTCTTCAATTCCTGCGGAACGATCTTCATCCACTCCAGCCCCAGAGAGCTTTCAAACGTCGGTTCGAGTGGTCTGGAAGAGGAAAGGCCGCAGGCCTCCGCGAAATTACCCCTGAGAACATCGCCCTCGTAATTGGATACGAGCAGATCGAGAAGATCGCCCGCCCCCTCTCTACCGGCTATTCTCGAGAGTATTTCGTGGAGCTCTCCTATCATCTTTCCCTTCGCGGCTGCCGCTGCCAGCGGGTCGGGCGTGATGATATGTTCGAGCGTCTTCAGGACCGATCTCCCAACCCACTCCAGTTCCACGCGATCCATCATGGAAGGTGTGTCGAAGTCCGAATGGTAATACCTGTCTGGCAGGTGTCCCAGGAAGGGTGAGGGTATGCCGAGGGTGGTGAAAACACAGTGGTCGGAACCGGCCATAAAGGGTATCTCGCCGAAGCGTTTCAAGGGATATCCCCCGTTTCTTGGCATCAGCTCAGTTATGAAATACTCCAGAATCCGTCCCCACTTCTGCGGTAGGTACGGTGGAACCTTGGAAAGAATGAAGGTGGAGCCCGTCTTATCCTGATCGGCACCGACCATATCCAGATTAACCGTGAAGAGCGGCAGCTTCTTCTCTCTCTTGAGTTGAAGCGCGTATGGAACGCTTCCCAGATACTCGGGTACCAGGGCGATCTTGACTGGGAAGGGGAACTCGGCCTGGTGGAGTATCCGTGCCAGCTCGACTGACAGGGCCGCTCCGCTGGCGTTATCGTCGGCACCCGGCGATGGGTGGCACAGGTGCGCCGTTATGATCACGCCGGGACCGTTTTCCACACCAGTGGCATCTACTTGAAGCACTTCGAGCTCGCCTTCAGTGAGCTTGACTTCCGATCGGAATCCCACGACCGCGCCGCCTCTGGCAACGGCACCGGCCAGAAGATCATATTTCTCTTTGGTGATGGAGAAGGCAACGGCCTTTTTGTCGGCAGCCTCCCTGTCGTAAGGGATGGAAAGATAGTTGGTCATCTCCGGAAGCTTTTCCAGACTCCTGCCGATCTCTTCGAAAGATTTCCTCATGTAATTGAATATGAGGCAACTCGCTCCCCCCTCGACGACGGCCTGCTGGAAGACTTTCACCGGATCGTCGCTGGCGAGGACGGCCTTGTTGGAATAGTCCTTCTTTCCTTCGAACTGGACCAGACTCAGTTCCTTCCACCCCTCGCTTCCGGCGCTGCCGGAGACCAGTGCGACCTTCGATATGGAGGTGGATGTTATGAAAAACCTCTCCGGCCTTTCCAGCCACATCTCTCCATAGATCGGTTCCCAGGCCAGAGTGGTGGCTACGTTGCCATTAACTGTCTTTCCGTCGGCCGGATAAGAGAAGACTTTGAATCTTCTGGACGGCATGCCCGATCTTTTCAGGTAATCGATCGCGGCCATCATTGAATCGTGGTAATCCTTGCTTCCTCGAACTCTGTGAAAGCCCGATAGAAGTTCTATGAGGGATTTCACTTTTCTTCCGTCCAGCTTCTCAACCATGGCTATCATCTCTCCTTTTATGTTCATCATTCACCCAAGGGTTTGTCGCGTATCTGTCTCTAGAGCAGAGGTAAGAGGTGACAGGCGAGATGTTAGAAAGTCAAGATCTTATAGCTCTTCTCACCTCACACATCTACCCTCTCACCTACGCATCGTACCTGGCTAGACACTGAGTTTTTCGGATTGTATGATGGCGCACTTTTCGATCGCCGAGAGCTTTATCTCCTGTTCGTCGAACCTTTCGGCTATCTTCAAGTAATGGTCGTAAGCGGCTTTCCATATATCGCACGTTGCTTCCGAACCCGGATGGTTCTGCGCCATCTTCTCCAGTGTCATCCCTTTAACCAGCCACAGAGTTATATCGCTTTCCTTCAACTTCATTCCCTCTTCGAAAACCCTCAAAGAGCCTTCGTAATCCTCGAGCTTGTCCCTCAGAAGGACGCCGAGCTTTCAGATGTACAGGATCTTCTCTTCGAGGTCTTGAGAGAGATCAATTACATACCGGTACAGTTTTGCCAGCCTCTTCCACTGAGAAATGTCGGGAACACCTTTCTTTAAAGCTCTCTCGATCGCCATGGCTTCGCTCTTCAGCGATTGGGAATCGGCCCGCTTCAGCTTCCTGTCAAGGTAAAGCTCTTCTCTGGAGTCGTTTATCGAGCGGGCAGTCTCTATCATGTGCTCGAGTAGCAAATCGACACTCTTGCACTCCATCTCTGGTGAAAGGAGAACCTCCAGCCGGTTAAGCAATTCTCCTTCCCTCTTCTCAAAAACGGTGGCTAGGTTATCGAATTTCTCTATTACGCTGTCCACTATGCCGGACCTGACCTCAAGAGACGACTCATCCCCGAGACGGCGTAGCGAAAAGTCCAGAAAGGGCTCGAGATTTCCCAGTTTCTCTTTGGAAAAGCCGGCAGCCCTGGCCAGTATTTGCTCGCCTCTGTCCGGCGAAATCTCGACCAGTTCGTTCACGAGCCTGTGGTACTCCTCCACGGTCTCCACAATAGAGACATCGTGTTCCCTGCCGTTTTCCGATAGTATTCTTTCCATGATATCTATCGCGCTCAAACCGCAGGCGTATTCTCTGGAAATCTCGAAAAACCTCAACGAAAGTTGAAGGGCCAGCTTTCCGTCGATGCTGTAAATCTCCTTCAATAGATCGTTTTCCGTTGTGCGATCGAGATTTTCGCTAGACTCGAAAAGTCTCTCTTCGAGTTTCCGGAGATCAAATTCACTGTGCTTCTCGAGGATCGGTCGCAGCTTTTTCAGAGTTTCGACCTTCCGGTCCTCTTTGAATTTATCCAGTAACGCCGAGATCGCTCCGCACAGATCGCCCTTCTCTTCCTTCAACAACGCCAGTTCATCCAGCAGAGAGCCACGCTGCAGAGGATCGGTGCTGCCGGCCAGCTCCCTTTCCTTTCTTCCGATCTCTTTTTCCAGTTTCTTCTCGACTCGTTTCTCTTTCCAGAACATCATTTCCTCCTGGGTTCAATGGATTGGGTCTGCAGGTTTGTTTTAGCCTTATCAGGAAAATGTTATCACAGAAAGCCCCCTAATTTAGCCTCTAAACACGCCAAAATCCGGTAAAGTTCTCCCGACGGCGAATCATTTTACCGTTGTCGATAGATCCTCTAGAACCAGATCGCCGGAAATAAGGCGGGGATAATTATAGCCAAGCACCGCTCCAAACGCCGAATACAGAGGTAAGGAAATCATCAGGACGATACCGGAGGGATTGAAATCGTTCGCGGGGAACACGTTGGCGATCAATCCGCTAAGGGCGTAAGGAAAGGCCACACCGCCTATGCTTCCGGCTATTGAGAGCAGCACACTTCCTTCCAGTCGGTCAACCGACCAGGAGATGGTAGTTAGAGAGCTGCCGACCGGTGCGCCAACAATAAAGCCGAGTATCAGACCAACGAGATCACCCCAGCCGGTCGGGTTGATCAGCCCGCCCAGTACCGTACCGATGACGGCCCCCGAGACGCTGCCGGCAAATCCGCCGAGAATGGCCGCGAACGTCTGCCGGGCCAACATTTCTGGACTGGCCACCAGTGTAGCGGTTACGATGAGTATGAGTAGAACAGCCACGAGTCTTTTGAGAAACATCTCTATCCTCCGGCCCGGTGTTCCTTATATTAAACGGCTATTGAAGTAATATCTTTACCCAACAGGAGATCGATGAGAGATTTGCTCCACTCGATCCTGTAGCCCCACAAAGTCTTCTGGAGATAGTAAAGTCTCGCCCCGGAAAACTCGTTGAAAACACGGGAACCGTTCGTTTCCGGTATGAACAAAAGGCAATAGCTGTCGGGATCGTCTATCAGGTTATAGAGGGCCAGCAGAGTGTGATAATCGGGATTGTCCTGTGTGACGATGACGCCGGTTAACCCTTCGGTGAACCAGCTACCCGATCTTCTGGCGTATTCCAGGTAGATTCTCCGCATGGCCGACCAGTCCTTCTCGAAGTCTGCCACAATTCTTTTCATGTCTCCCTCGAGATCGACTATGGCAGCTTCTCTAAGATTTGACAGCTCTCGAGCGCCCAGCCCGGCCTTCAAGCCGGCCTCTTCCTGTATTCGCATCTGGTGGGCATACTCCACCAGCGCGCGTTCGTACTCTTCAAAAACCTGGCCGGGGCTCTTGAAAAAATAAAAGCCCCATATATAAAGCATCACCAGAAACGTAGTAACGAAAATCAACAGTGAAACTCCGAGTTTCAATCGTAAACACCACCAATCGAATTGCATACTCAAAGATATCACATACCCAACCAACATTATATCCCGTAAAGGACTTCGATAAAAAAACCCCGTTGTATAGTATCATATTGACTGAGAAGATTGGACGAAAGGAAAAAAAGATGCTTGTATCATTGAGTAAAGTCGGACACGATTACGGTCAAGATTTTCTCTTCGACGATGTCTCGACTTCCATAGACAAAAAAGACAAGATCATACTCATAGGAAAAAACGGTTGCGGTAAATCGACCCTCATGAAGATAATAGCCGGAGAGCTGAAGCCAAGCGAGGGGGAGATTTTCCACTCCACTTCGGTGAAAATCGGGTACCAGATACAGAACAGGATTCCCGACAGTGAAATAACGCTCATCGACTACTATATGAGCGATAAATCTCTTTTGGTGCCAGACACCCAGGAGTACTATTCCTTCGAAAGACGGGTCAGGAGCACGCTGGTAGGTCTGGAATTCTCAGAGGAGGACTGGAACAGAAAGTTGAATACCTTCAGCGGAGGCGAGCTGACCAGAATCTCTCTGGGAAAGCTTTTCCTCGTCGATTACGACCTTCTGCTTCTGGACGAGCCTACCAACCACCTGGATCTTGAGTCGACCGAGTGGCTGGTCGGATTCCTGAAGAGCTACCAGGGCGCACTGGTGGTCGTAACCCACGACAGATACCTGATAAGGAAGGTCGGTAACAGGTTCTGGGAGCTGAACGGCGGTTCGATGTGGGACTTCCCCGGCGATTACGACAAGTACCTTTTCGATCGTGAGATACTCATGAAAAGTGGAACGAGAGCCAGAGAGAATCTGGAGAAGGAGATCGAAAGGCTCGACGCCGTGGCCAAACGTTACAGGCTATGGGGACAGGAGAAGTTCATAAAGCAGGCCATAAACAAAGAGAAACAGCGCGACAGGCTCAAAGAACAGCTTGAATCTGTAGATCTACCCGACGAGGAGGTCCGGGCTCCCAGGTTCAGGCTTCCCCAGCCAGACAGGACCGGTTACATTGTCCTCAAAGTCGAAGAACTTTCCTTCGGATTCGACGGCAAGGAGTTGTTCAGAAACGCCGGTCTGGAAGTCCATAGACGCGAAAAATTAGGCCTTCTGGGTCCGAACGGTAGCGGCAAGACCACGCTTTTGAAGATGATAACCCAGGATCTGGAGAAAACTTCCGGGGAGGTGGAGTGGGGTCACAACGTTCGCTGGGGGTACCTCTCTCAGCTCACCGAAGATCTGAACCTCAACAACGATGTCCTGACGGAGATATGGCAGCTGATGCCGGGCCAGCCCGATTACGAGGTGCGCAAATATATAGGACGGTTCGGCTTCCCGGGCGAAGACGTCTTCAAGCCCATCTCCTCACTGAGCGGCGGAGAGAAGACGAAACTGGCGCTGGCGAAATTGATTCTCTCAAAGCCGAACGTTCTGGTGATGGACGAGCCGACGAACAACCTCGACATCTGGTCCATAGAGAGTCTGGAGGATGTTCTGAGGGAGTACGAAGGCTGTATAATACTGGTCTCGCACGACAGGGAGTTCGTGCAGAACATCTGCGATCACTTCGTGATGATAGACAGGTTGAAATTCAGATCCGTGCGCTCGGTCCAGGAATACCTGAACCGTAACAGGCCGACCAGAGAAAGCAACGATAACGAAGCCTCCAGGCTCTCCTTCCAGGAGAAAAGAAAGCTCACCAACAGGCGGAAATCGCTTTGCGAAAGATACGATCTTCTCCATAATGAAGAAGAAGAACTATCGAGAAAGATAGAGGGAGCCCAGCTGAAAATGGGACTGTACGTCACTAACTACGAGAAACTTCAGGAGTTTCAGGCCACCATAGAATCATCGGAAGAGAAGATACTTGAGTTACTCGAAGAGAAAGAAAACCTCGAAAGAGAACTCGAAGAGCTCGACAGACTTCTGGGGGAGTGAGCCGTTCTTCGAAAGAGCGGAAAGAACCGTCCTTGGGGAACCCCCTCTGACCTCTCCCCCTCTTACCTCTGTTTGGAGACGAGGTCGCGCTCACCACGGCTCCTGTTACTGCCTTCCCGTCATGCCGGACTCCGATCCGTCATCCCGCCCTTACCCATAACTCACAACCTACAACGGTTCTTAATCGGAGCACTGCGGGATAACGATCACTTTTGCAATTTTAGCGTCTAATTTTCTTCGCGCTCTAGCAGCTGTTTAAGCCCGGGATTGAGTATATCCGACAGCTTCATTTTGAAAGAAAACACCGAACCCGGTCCGGTACCGTAAATGTCATAGAGATCTCTTTCGTGTTCTATGTCGAAGGCCGTCGGCGGCAGTCGATCGTCGCTTACGGGCGGGGGCGGGATCGATTCTACGAGGTAATCGTCCGCACGCGCAACCTTCGCGTACCTTTCGGCGCCGTGCAGCTTGAAAAACCTGACGATGGCGTGTTTTAGCACTTTGTAGCTTTCATGTTTCAAGTCCTCATCTTCTATCTGCAGAGAGGGAGTGAATTTCGGAAAGTCGTCGCCTGCGAGCGAGAAGATTACCGGAAGCTCATCGTCAACAACTCGATCCACGATGGATTTGAATCTCCTCTTGATATCCGCGTACGCCTTTTCATACCACTTCTGCAAGACAGCGGTCGCTTCGAGAGAGAGCGTCATACCCTCGTGCCGCTTGTCATCTACTTTCAGGCTTATGCCCAGATGCGCGGGCCTTCCCTTCGAAGAGGGATAGTAGCCGGCCTTGAAGTAGCCGTCGATGGAACTCTGGCCGGAGACTTCGAGCGATGGCACGGATATGCTTATATAAGCGATACCGTCTATACCGACCGACATGTCTCTGACCGTAACGTCGTGAGGCGTTTCGATGATCTTCTGTTTGAAGGAGTATTCTCTTCCTGCCATTCGGGCGGGCCTCCTCTGGATTTTGTGTCCGTGCTAGTGTTCTGTCGAACTCTCTGCCGGTAAACCAGAGCTAATGTCTCTTTTTACATAAGGGCCGCCGCGATTACCGTCAGGACTATGCAGGCGTCTGCGTAAAACAGATAGAGGCCGAAGTTTCTCTTTTCTACCTCCAGCATCGAGCGTGGATCGCTGGCCCCCATCCTTATAAGCCTGTCGGCCATGTACCAGCTGAAAACGGTCAGCGAAAAGGTGGCGAAGCATATCACCGTCCAGAAAACGTTGACGACCGGATCGATGATAAGCCTCGTCATGCTCGTGCCGAGCATGATGATCGAGACGGCCATCGCCACTATCCTGAGGTTCTCCCAGAGCGAGTACAGAAAACCCTGCACCTGCGGAGGTGTGTTCGGGTCGCGCAACGGAATAAGGAAAACCGATACCGTGACACCACCCCCGGCCCATAGTACGAAGGAGAGATAGAAAGCAATCTCGTTGAGAGCCCTGAAAAAGTCCATAGTATCACTCCTTCCCTATCACCACTTCTATTTCACCGCTCCCGCCGGGCTCCAGCCAGATTTCGTAGAGGTACCGGTCGCACTTGAACCCCTTCGGAAGTCCGGTTACTTCCACCAGGTGGTCTCCGAAGACGAGTCCCACCAGCTCGATTATACCAAAGGCCTGAAACTCGATGCCATCGATCTTCACCGTTACGACATCGTAGAAATAGTCGCCCTTCTCATCGAGGAAGGATATCATGAGCGAGCTCTTCTCGGCGATCCCTATTTCGAGAACAGTGTCCCCCGTTTCGGCCACTTCAACCGTATCGATTGTCGTGATTCTCGAATAGAGCTTTTCGAAGCCCCTGTCCATCGTTAAACTGGCCGGACTCCTGCCGGAAGGCACTCCCTCGAGAACCGTCCGAGAACCTATCCTGAAGGGCTTGCCCCCGATGGCGAGAATGCCCGAAGCGTCGAGAAGGGGCTCGTCACTTTCACGGAGGCCGTTGGCGTTAAGGTCCCTGAAAAGGACCACCTCGACCTTTCTTTCGAAGGCGAGTCCGAACTCTATGCTCCTCCTCTCGCCGGGCTTTAACGACAGCGATATATCGAGCCCTCCGGTGGTGACGCTCACACCACCTCCGAAGGAGGAGAGGTCCAGCGAGACTTTCACGTTTCCCGGAGTGACCGGAACGGTGAGTGTTCCGTCGGTCGTGAAGAGAACATCCTCGCCAACGCTCAGCGAAAAGCTCTGGAGAGGTTTTTCATCGCCGTCGAGCTTTCCCGAGGAGTTGGAATCTACAAAGACCCTTATGTCCAGAAATGCGGGCGATTCCATGAACGGCCAGTTGAACTGTCTGGTCCCGTACCCGGTCACACTCAAGTCCGCAGATCCGTCGAGCAGAGAAATCAGATCTCCCGGGTATTCGAGCAGATCCACAGTATAAAGACCGGCCGGAAGATTCACCCTTACTTCTCCGTTCTCGTCGCTCTCGTACTCCTGCTCGCCTATTTTCACACGCGCTCTGACGGGTGGCTCGTCGGGATCTATCTGCCCGTCGAAGTCTCTGTCCCTGAAGAACATCAGGCTAAGACTGCACCTGTCGCTGTTTTTGAAGAACCAGCTATCGTCGAACTTCACCCGGACTCCGAAGTAAAGACCGTTCTTCTGCAAATTGCCGGTAAAGCTTTCCAGCAGAGTTCCCCAGCCGTAGCCGGCGTACAACTGCGTATCGGGCAGGGGAGAGAAACCGGCCTCGACCGTGAACCTGTTGTACAGGTTGCCCGCGTTGTCGCTCACGAGGTAAGCCCCTCCGGACAGGGAGAAGAGATCGAAGAAGTGTTTTTCGGCCTGCAAGCCCGCCACGGCATACAGGAGTCCGTTTTTGAGATAGATCTCGCCGGTGAGCGAGAGATTAACGGTCCTGTCAAGCCAGTAGGCCACGTCGAGCGTCAATCTCCCTTCGGAGTCGATCTTCTCCTTTTGTCTGTTAATGTAGTAGGCGCCTTCGAAGAGAACCGTCAACGGGGTGCGCCAGTCGGGGCGATAGGCCAGCCCGGTCTGGACTTCGAATTTGCCGTTCTGCAGTTTGAAATCCTGTGCGAAGAGAATGCGGTACGCCGGCTTCAGAGATTCAAAACCGAGATACTCGCCGGTGCTCTCTATGAGAAGGCTGGAGAGCTTGAAATCGCGCCCGATCTTCAAATCCGTGTCCAGCCTGATCTTCAAATGTTCGATCTCCCGGTTTTCTATTCCCAGGTGCGCCGACAGAAAATCCTCGGTGCCCGTTCCCGCAACGGTGTACCTCCCCTGAATCAAAAGATCGACGTTCACTATTTCCGGCGAGAAGGTCGCCCGATACCCGGCCCCAAGGGAGACTTTGTCGGAAAGCGTCGCCTCGAGATCGAACTTACCGTTGTCCAGCGTGTAGCCGAAACCGATCACCGTTGTGAACCTGAGATCGGGGAGGAATTCGATCTTCTCCCTGGCCACCAGAGAGATCTCTCCCAGTTTCTTGAGTATGAACGGGGTGAGTGAGAGCTTGAGCCGATCGGAGCCGGCATAATCGAAGGAAAGATCGCCCCCGGTGAAGAGCGATTCGCTCAGGCCCAGATCGACGCGCAGCGAAAGACCCGCGATCGGCGAAAGACCCTTCAAACCGGCGTACACTTCACCGTTGATTTTGACTCTCTCTACGGAGAAAGACGGTTTGAGAGTTAGCCTCGCTTCGTTCTCGAAACCGGCCTGGCGGTGTATCAGAGTGTCCTTGAGCGAAATCTCGGTGAAAATCCGGCCGGTTTTCACGTCCGTCAGGAGCTCGGCCGAAAGCGTACCGAGTTCGTTCTTCTCGTCGTAGTTGTACCCGGAAAGCAACCTGACCTTTGGAAAGACGGGCGCGAGTTCCAGACCGATTCCCCAGCCAGACGATACCCTCGAGCTGTTTGGAGAGAGGAATTGCCTGTCGATATGTACCTCGAGCTTTCCGCTAACGAAGGAGTTTTTCATGGTTGACGCGGCCTGCGCCCTGAATCCAATCTCCCCGTCCTTCGAAGAGAGATAGACGTTCAACTCCGGCTGGAACGACGCGATGGGCGGTGCCGATACTTCGATCGAAGCGAACCTGTAACCTTCTAGCAGACCCTTCACCAGACCCGTGAAGGAATATTTCCAGCCCTTTTCTCTGTACGATAAGGTGGCCATAACGTCGATTTCACCCAGTAGATCGGATTCTACGGAGTAGGTGACCTCTATGAATATCTCGTTCAGATCGATATCGTAGTAAGGAACGGGTCTGGTGAATATGAGCAGTCCGTTCGGGTAAAGGGTGTAATCCGTCCCACGCTTCATGAGTTTCCTGGTCAGCTCTTCTCCCTGGCTATCGCGACTGACCAGGAATACGGTTTCACTGTTTTTGATGGGCGTCCCATTCAGATAGTACGGCCCCCGGACTCCCTGGCCTCTGAGCTCCTCCTTCCTGGTCTCTCTGTAAGAGGGATTGAGAAAGAGCCTGTAAGAGAGCTTATCGCCGCTGTACTCGCTCGAAAGTCCCGTGCCCTGTGAAGCGAAGCCCTGACCGCCCTCGCTCTGGAAAATGTAATCTCCCAGCTGGAGGTTGAAGAGGCCGATCTCGTACCTGAAGAAGTACCACGTGGAAGAAGGGGCAAGTGTTCCTGAGGTCGAGGCGTCGCCGTGGGTCACATAAGCGTCGTAATCTCCGTAAGCCTTTTCGCCCAGCCTGAGCGTCACCAGCCCGTCTCCCAGGCTGAACCTTCCGAAGATGCCGCCGCCGTAGTCGAAGCTTTTCGAGCTCAGGTTGTACTGGAGCCGACCGAACCCGGTTACGATCGGCGGCCTCGATTCCACACGGTACTCGAGCCTGACTTCTCTGGAAAGCTCCGCGTAGCTTGCCGTAAACTCGACCGTGCCGGCCTTGAAAAAGGGCTTTAACTTCACGCGCGCTACCCCGTTTTCCAGTTTCAGTCTCTTCCCATCCCAGTTTTCTCCCGGCTCCAGCACGCTGTCGGGATCGAGTCCTTCCACTATCACCGTGCCCCCGACCGATGCCGGTATTCCCCTTTCGTCAACCAGCGAGACGGTGAGGACGGCCTCCGTGATTCCATCGGCGATCAGAACCCTGGGCTCGGACGAGACTCTTATCTCCACGGGTTCGCCCGAGAGATACACCTGCACCTCGGCGCTGCCCTTTTCCGTAAGATCCTGCCACTCTACGCGAATTCTGTTGGCCCCCGGCATCAGCTTCACGTTGAAATACTTTGCGAAAAGCCATCTTCCCTCCAGGTCGTTGGCCTTCTGCCCGATCTGTGTATCGGGGATCTGTGAACCATTCACCGAAAGCCTGTAAAGGCTCTCCGGCGGGACGGCCACCTCGACGGTGATCCTGTCGGTGCCGGTGAAATCCCGGCCGTTCTCGGGAAAAACTATATAACCGTCGCTGGAATCTCCTGCCGAATAGCCTTCATAGAAAGCCGACAGTATCGCGGAGGCACCTTCAAGCCCTTTCAGCGTCGAAGGCTCTTTGAATGTGATCGTTTCGATCGTTTTCTCTCTGTGAACCAGCGGGATATCCACGATCGTGTACATGCCGGGCAGTATCGCCAGCATATACGAACGGCCGTCTTTAAGCGACCGGCTGTCCTGGAGAGGGGCCAGTTTATAAGGAGTGGTGTCTATATCTATCTTAAGCACGTGGCTTCCCGGACTCAATCTGTCGAAATGGAATAGGCCTTCTCTATCGGATACGGCGAAGGAACCGTCCTGCAGGAGCAGCCTGACCGGGAGGGGAGCGGTATCGTCTTCGTCGTAATAGCCGTTGCCGTTCTCGTCGACGTAGAGCCTCCCGGATATTCCGCCGGCAAGGTTCATGGGTTTCAAAATCTTCACATCTACGACCGAAGGGGCGGTGGTCACGTAAGCGCTGTACTCTTCCGACAGCACGGTTCCTGCGGCGAGAACTCTGTTTTGAAGGGAGTCGCCGGTGTACTCAACCAATCTGAGGCGATATAGGAGCGTCAATCTCTTCCCCGGTCCGAGCTCTTTCAAACCGGTGAAGTGAAGCACACCCTCCTCTACGACCGGCTCGATCAGCTCGCCGTCTATCGTTTNNGCGCTCGACTCGACGTACACGGTCCCGGCTGGAATTCGATCCTCTATTCTCAGCTCGGTCACGGTGGCTATCGACGACGGGTTGAAAACCTCGACGGTGTAGGTTATCTCCGAGCCGAGCTCGACTACCGACGGCGAAGCCGATTTGACTACTTCGAGTCTTCCCTGAAAGATCCTGACCGAAACATCGTTCGAAGTCTCGCCGATTGCGCCGCTCGACAGCTTCGCCACATTCTTCACCACCGTTCCCTCTTCGAGGGAAAGCGAGGTTTTGCAGTTGAAGAAGATCTCGACGCTCTCGAAAGGACCTAGCGAATCGATTTCGACTGTCAAAATCCTGGAAAGGCTGTCGTAAGTGACCGTTGCCTCCTTCGAGACGGAGATATCGAACGGCTCCTCGAGCATGGTAGAAATTTCATCTGTTATGACGACGGCTTTGCTGGCGCTGGAGGATTCATTTTTCACGATGATCGAGAAACGTACGCTCTCGCCCGGTAGAAGGAGCGTGGCCGAGGTCACGGCCTTCTCGAGGCTCAACTTGCCGCTCTCGTATATGAATGGAACGATGTCGATAGTTCTGTTGCTCTCGCCGTTCATGACGGTACGCGGAATGAACCTGAAGCTCTTCCCCGCGTTGTCACCGCTCGCCTGCGAGGGGGTAGAGACCTCCAGAACGATATCTCTCTCCTCTCCCGGCTCGATCACTCCCTCATCGACCAGCCCGCTCCCGTCGGTATCGACCAGCGGCTCGCCCGATGTGTTTTTGAATACGAAGTTCCATCCCTCCGTATCGAAATTGGCGCTCTCGATCTCCAGATCCATCACGCCGCTCCTGTTTCCACCGTTCTTGAGAGTGTGCGGAAAACTGACGGAATCGCCACCGTACACCGTGACGGTGCTCACCGTCGTGTCCTCTTCGGTCATTTCCGCCGCCTGAGGCTTTCCGAGGGGTCCGAGGAACGGAACTGTGGAGACTGGTATATTGAACTCCACGGTGTTGGTCCGGCCCTCCCAGAAACTGCCCGCTCTCGAATAAAGCAGCTCCGCGGCGTTGAACCTTACGCCCGGAGAGGCCGTAGGCGGAAAGAAGACATCGAAGACGACGACTATCTCCTGACCGGCTAGGACGTTCGAGAAAGTCAATTCGAAGCCCTTCACGAGTTCATCGCTTCCCGGGCGAGTCCCGGACCATTCCTTCCCGTCGAAATAGCCGGGCGCATATGGCAGGTTGGCCTCGATTGAATCAAGGTCCGCTATGCCTTCGACGTTGTAGCCGTTGAAATCTATGTATTCCCTGACAGTTACGGTGTCCAGAGAATAATCCGAAAGGTTCTTTCCTCTCAAGGTGAATTTCTGCGTACCGCCGGGCTGTACCGTTTCGTTCAGCTGAGTCTTCTCGAAGGTTAGAATCTCGCCTTCCTTTATCTCGATCATCGCGATGTTGTCATCGTCGACGTTTCCCATCATATCGTCCCCGACGACGTTCACGAAACCGGTGGAGATTACACTGCCCTTATCCTCCACCTTAACACGAACGATGATCTTCTCGCTGGCTTCCACCGGCAGGTCTATACCTTCGATCGCCGGCTCGCCGTCATGGACCTTTCCGTTGCCGTTCCTGTCGTGAAAGATCCCGACCACTCTCAGTACCGGGTATGGGGACGACGCGACTTTGAAGAAGGTTTCCTCTTCCAGATCGGTCTCGAAGACCTGTCCTGCCTTCAAATACACATAAGTCTCTATGTTTCCCGTATTCGTGACCGTGCTCTTCAGATCGACCGTAGCTCCTGCTTTTCCCGACTCTATCTGGCCGGGGTTTGCGAAGGTTCCGTCGGGCTTCACGATGAAGCCGTAGACGGGAAGCACCGTGGTGACGACCTTCTCGGAAAAGATGGTTATACCGTTGCCGTCGCCGTCGATGAAACGGGCCGAGGCTATATTTTCTATTTTCGAACCGGCGAACGGTACCGCCAGGAGAAAGACCGTGCTTACCAGTACCGCGAATATCACCACATATCTTCTGTGCACCTGATCACCCCATGTTGTTACCTCTCGTCTCTGCTATCGTTACCGATAGCAGAGATGAAAGGCCATGGCCCGGAGGCCATGGCTTTTGGATCAATATCCGTCGATCAAGACCGGGAAGACAACGGTGCCCGACTGTCCCGAGGTCAGATTGCCTATTATCCATTTAACGGTGGTAATCAGAGCGATATCGGCTTTGTTGAAAGTAACCCAGTCTTCCCAGGTCACTCCGTAGTCCTTACTCACCTGGGACGGTTCGGTGAAGTTTACGGTGTCGGTTACTATTACAGGGTCCAGAGACGTGTAGAAGGGAATGGTATCGTAGATTATGAGGTCGTTTATAGCTTCGGTTCCAACGTCTGCGTAAGTTATCGTGTAGATGATCTGCTCTCCCGGCTGGGCTTCCAGCTTGTCGGCCGCCTTGGTTATCGTTACATTGGCCGAAACGACAACCGTGATATCGATAACTGTGGATGTGACGGTCGTGTCCTCCTGAACCTCGGCTTTGAGATAGGCGACGTCCGTAACTCCCAGAGGCTCGTCGCTGGGTACTTCCAGCCTGAAGATCCCGGATATGCTTTCACCCGGTTGAAGGACAAAGGTAGCATCTAGCGGGACCGGCACCCCGCCGCTGAGGAACGTGAAGGCCCAGTTCCTCATGGAACTCGGATACAGTTTCACCGTAACCGCTATGTTTCCGTTGTTAGTCAGTGTGTGTTCGTAGTCTATGTTTTGACCAGGCGCGGCCGAGCCGTTTCTTGACGGCTGAAGAACTATGCTGCGAGCGGCGTTGACAGTTATGGTGTTGATCTGAGAATCCTCGACCGACGGTCTGGTGAGAGAGGTCGCAAAGAACTCCACAGGTACTGCCGTTCCTGTGTAGAGAGTCCCTTCGGGAATCATAACCCTTGCGATGATCCTTATACCGCTGTTGCCGTTTACCTGTCCGGTGTTGGTGACTGGGATCATCTCTTCGGGATCGAGGATGCCGTCGCCGTCGGCGTCGATATAGAACCTGACCACGTATCCGGCCGGAACGGAGGCCGAGAGACTGAAGGTGTCGGCCGCGTCAGATTTGTTGGCGACGTCGAGCGGGAAATAGACGTAAGAGCCGGGATCTCCGTTCATGTTCACGGGATTCTTATCGACTTCCGTGTCGAAGGCCGTTCCGGTCGCATTACCGATGGCCACGTCGGGGAAGGTTATGGGTTCGACTTTGTCTATCGTGGTGTCCGAGGCAGTCTCCGATATAGAAGAGAGAGCCCTGACGGTCGCCGTGATAGAGTCTATGAGCTCGCTTATGTCCGAAGGTATGTAGATCTTCACGGTAACGTCGAAGGTTTCCCCTGGCGCAAGCGGGCCCGTATCCTGCAGGCCGTTGTCGTCGCTGTCGGGAAGCGGTATGAGGTTCTCCGCGAAGAAGGATATGGCGACGACGTTGGTAAGTTCGGCCGGAACCACACCGGCCATCGTGACGTTGATTATGTCCGTCGAGAGACCGGCGTTCTTGACGGTATTGACGAACTCCACCAGCGTGCCGGCAACGCCCGGCTTGATCGTTATATCGTTAGGATCTACAGCTTCTGGAGCATCTTTGGGACCGATCCAGACCTTAACGGTCTCGTAGCCGGAGCCGCCGACCATTATCGTTGACACGTTGGAGTTCCTCGTGACGGTCGCGCCCGTACTGATTACATAGGACATCGAAGCGACGTTCTCCACGATTCCCGCAAGCGTGTCGGCCTTCACGCGCGCTCTCAACCTCACCTGATAGCTAGAACCCGCGTTCAGGTTGGCGATGTGGAGAGTGACCGTGTTGCCAACGACGTTGACGGTCATACCGTCCGGGACTTTGTCCTGAAAACCGAGATACTCGAGGCTCGAGGGCAGGTTATCGGTGATGGTTACATTTGCGGCGGCCTTGGTACCCGAGTTGCTTCCCGAGAGAAGATAAGTCACTTCGTCCCCAGCCTTTACTTCCTGAGGGGTCGCGGATTTGAAGATAGTCACGACGGCGTCGTTGTAGATTGTCACTCTGGCGGCGTTGTCGTGGTCGAAGGCGTTTACAGGGTCATTTACCGAGTCGACGTCCAGATAGACCGTCGCGGTTGTTTCGGCCGCGGCGGCGCTGGGAACCCTGTATCTCACGATAGCGTAGCGGAACTCTCCCGATGGAATCGAGGTCGTGTTTTTCCAGAGTTCCTCTCCGGGATCGACCACACCGTTTCCATTTTCATCGCAATAAACTTCTATGTTCTGGGGGATGAAAGTAGAAGCGTCGTCGATCCTGACACTCGTGTTGAAAGAATCCGAAGTGTTGGCCAGGTTGTAGACCCTGAACTGGAACTGCATGGTCTGACCGGCCGATCCGGGCGCATCTATCAGGTCCGGCGTGACCAGTACCGAGTAGATCGGTAGAACTGTCGTTATCACCTGGTTAGAAAGTACGGTTCTAGTTACTCCTCTGTTATCCAGGTAAGTCGCGGCCGCCTGGTTCTTGATCTTGGTTCCGGCAGCCGGCGGTACGGCTATCGCGGCGACGGCTATCAATGCCGCGATAAGAATTACGAGAAATTTCCTGCCCATAAAGCTCACCTCCCGTGCATTTTTAACTCAGTACCTTTACCTTGTAGAGAACTTTCAATATATCTGAGGGTTTGAATCTCGCATTGCATATCCACATGATATTCGTGTAATCCATCGGATTCACCAGTCTCTTGACGGTCATTCCTCCTTTCACCTCTTCGACGAACAACGGCGGTTTGGCAAAGACGTTCCCGCCGTCGTAGCTGAAAAGCAACTCCAGTCCGGTTGTCTCCCAGGTGGCATGTTCTCTCTTTTCACCGGTCGCGCTCCCCTTGATATAGAAAGTCCCTTCGGGGATCATCGCGACCATCTGCAGACCCTCTATCTCAATATCGGAGAGGTTTTCGTATGTCAGTACGTACAGTATCTCGTCTCCTGGAAAGACCTCCTCCAGAGGTTCGTAAGTGACAGTCGCCGTTTGAGAGTCCCAGATCTTATAACTCTCGATACTGACTTTCACCGGCTCTTCGGTTGCAACAAGCGCTGAAACTGCCAGCACCAACGAGGCGACAAACAAAACGATTTTCTTCATTTACATTCCTCCCTCACTACTCCCTTATAGTTGTTCTGAATATGAATGAGCCCGATGAGCCGGGCCTGAGTGTTCCAACTACCCTGGTTATATCTATGCTAAGAGTGGTTTCACTCAAATATGCGCCGTCGATGTTTGAATCTCCCCCGGGTTCGGCCACCAGAAGGTGATCGATGCCGTCGAAAGAGAGCAGAACGTTTCCCCCCGAACCACCCAGCGAGTAGCAGTTCTGAAGCAGCGTCAGGGTATGCGCCAGAGGATCGGTTATTACGATCGATGTGAGCGGATAGAGACTGTTGTTGGTGAACGTTATCCTGTATTCGATGGTATCTCCGGGCTTGCCTTCGGAGGAAAATCCCCAATCTCCGGACAGCGCGGGATTCCTTGTGGCCTTCGTGATCGTCAGCCCTCCCGATTCGACTGAGACCGTATCGTAAGTTTCGGCGATATCCTCGCCGGTGGAGTTCAGCCAGTCCTGCACGGCCCTTATCGTTATGTTGTCCAGAGTGCCGTTGATCGCGTCGCTCGGCACATCCACGGCAACCCTTATATAGTATTCTCCCGGAAGTCTGAGAGATGCATCGTTCCAGATGCCCAGCACATTGCCGGTTCGGTCGGTTTCATATACGGTGAGTCCGAATCCCCTGGCGGATATGGCCGTGATCGAGACGTTTCCGGCCGTCGAAACAATGAGCGTGTGATCGAGGTAGGCCACCAGACCGGGAAGAGTCGAGACGGTGTTTATCCCCTCTGGGAGAAGTCGCTTCACGTCCGCGAAGTTGTAATGCTCTCCGAAATCGACACCGGAATTTATCGTTATCCTGTTGCGTTCTTCGAGACTTGCCGAGCCGTCGCTGTCGTGGTCTCCCGTGGATGTGTAGGCGGGCATATCCGTCTCCCTTATTACCAGAGGATATACGGGACCGCCCGATACGAAGAACCTGTAGAGGCCTGCCTGATCTGTGTATCTCGTGTAAATCTGGCTGCCGTTAGTCAGGGTTACCCTGGCGCCGGCTATACCTTTTTCTCCGGGATCTTTCAGAGCGTTGTTGGCCTGAGAAGGAACACCGCCTCCGGAATCGTCGAAGACATATCCCGTCACCGTGAAGCCTCTGAAATCGCCGAAGTTGACTTCTAAGTTAGAAGTATCGACCATCACCTCGATATAATTGGGAGTGGTCGATATATAACCGGACGGATCGGAGCCTCCGGTCGATGAATTGTAGAGATCCAGGGCATCTTCCACGACCCTGAACGAACCCTGGGATACGTTGAAGCTGTAAAAGCCTCCGGAATCGCTCAAGGTGTATGTCTGGAGCGTCCACTCAGTTCCTTCGAGCTTCCACAACTCTATTCTCACGCTGTTGATTCCGGGCTCTCCGGAATCTTTGAACCTGTTGAAGTTCAGGTCTTCGAAGAGATAACCGGTTATCTTCAAGCCTGCTCCAATAGGTTTATTGGGACCGAATTCCGATGTGCTGTACGCAAAAGAACCCAGAGAATCGCTGAAACTCTCATAACGCGTGATGGCCGTTAAGGCGACGATCTCTAGAGAACCTGCCGAAAGGCTTCCCTCGAAGTTGCCCTGCGCATCTACCGGGAGCTCTCCCAGATATGTTGCCCCCTCGCCGTACTCCAGACCGCCGTACGAGTCGCCCTCTCCCGCGGTCGCGGCGTATATCTCCACCACCGCTCCCTGAAAGACGGGACTGCCGGCGTTCTGGCCCACGTATCCACTGACGGAAAGGGTATTGCCGCTTTTCGACGCCAGCGATATCACAGGATGATCGACACCGTCGTTTCCGTAATCGGGATTGAGGACACCGTCGTTCGGGTTGACCCCTTCGATTATCACCGCTGTGAGAGAGCGTAGCAGGTCGATCGCGAGACCTTTGTTCGAGTAGTAGGAATTCATGGAGAAATCACCGAACTTCGAATCACTGCTCACCCTTATTCCGGGACCGCTGGCCGAGCCGCGAACGATCGACTTCTTTACCGATGGAAGGTTGGAAGAATTGAAAGAAAGGCCGCTGGCCGTCGAACCGGAAACCGTGAGGTTCTCGAGGGTGGTCGAAATATCGCCGGAGGTGTAGATGCCGTTGCCGTGGTTGACTCCGGCATGGGTACCTCCGTTTGAGTCTATTATGGAATTGCTTATCGTCACCGGGCCGGCGGGGGCGGCTATCGAGACACCGTTCCCATCACTTCCCGCAACCCCTATACCGTTGTCCAGAACACGTACACCGGTGACGGTTACATCGCTTCCCGTCAGAAGTAACCCCGAGCCGTTGTGGGCGATGTAGGAGTTCGACAGGGTACCGCTCGAGTTTATTATAAGGCCGTAACGTCTGTTGAGGAGCTCGTCGGCCGGGCGGGCGCCGTTCGCTCTCGCGCCGGTCACTATACCCTCCAGCAGAAAGCCCGGACCGTCGAGTATGACCGGTGCGAAGGAATCCCCAAGGTTTCCCCCGCCGTTGAAGAAGGCTATGTTCTTCAAAAGGAAATTCGTGGCACCGGCGGCCGTTCTCACGAAATGACTGAGGTCGTTGCAGTTTATTTCGATCTCTTTACCCTGGATGGGAGCCACCGGAACGTTTTCCACTCCGGCCGTTCCGCCGCCGAAGACAGCCTGATTGCTGTTGACGACTGCACCCTGCGGGGTATAAACTACACCGCTTATATTAGTGTTTGCATCGGTTATGTCGGGCAACGGGGATATCGCCGTAACCGTCCACCAGCTATCGCTTCCGGAGGAGGTGTTCGACGGCGTCATCATAACGAACCTGGCGGCATTCGCCCCGGCTATCGCGTTCGAATTTATCGCGAACTGTCTCCGGGTGCCCTGGTTTCCATTCACCTTCGGTCCATTGTTTCCCGTATCGGCAACGTTCACGACCACGTTGAAAGAGAAGCCGTGATCTATTCCCGTGACTGTCTGTGCGCCTCCAGTGAGACCGACTACCGAGAGATGCTGGAAGTTACTATCGCTGACGGCGTTACTCCAGGTCGCGAAATTATCTGAGACTTCCGGGCTTGTGCCGCCGAAGGCCTGAACATCGTAGTAAGCGCCGCTTATGAATTCGCGCCTGAAAGTCTGTTCGGCCCAGGGAACCTCGAGCGTGTAGCCGGAGTTCAGAGAGGCCGGAGCGACATCTTTTGAGTTAACGACCACGTAATACCTGCCCGGGGACAGGGGAGCAAAGGAATAGACGCCATCGCTCCCGGTCATGCTCTGGGTTACGAAGGAGTCGCCGCCGCTGAGCGCGGTGTTTCCGTCGCTCTCCCTGTAAAGCCTAACGCGCACGTTGCCTTTCGGCAGATCGACACCGCCGATGAAACTTCCTCCGTCGCTGTCTTTATCTTCGAACACTCTTCCGGAAACGCTCATGTTGATCGTGCTGCAGGTGTTCAGGAAAAGGGCCACCTGCCTGAGATCCCCGTCGGTGTATTGAAGGTAGGAGTCCATCATGTTGCCCTGGTAGTCCATAACTATAGCCTTTACTATATAATTGCCCTGCGGCATTATAGATGTATTCCACTGATAAATCCATGGGTTAAACCCGGCAGTTGAAACGGCCTCGCCCGTGAAGACCCACTCGAAGCCATCGTCAGCGAGTCCCTTCCCGTTGTAGTCGAAGTAGTGATAGAACTTCACGCTGGTAACGGATGATTTTACCTAGCCGTTGACCAGAATGCTCGCGTCCTGGACGAGAGCCTCGATTATCGATGGGCCGCAGCCCGTGACGGTTATCTTTGAGGTCAGGGGTATCTGGCTTATCTGGCCGCTGGAATTTATGGGATCACCGAAGAGCAACGGCTTAGTTCTGTCCATTTTATATGTTCCCTGGTACGCCAGATCCTTCTGTACGGGATCGTTGGTGTTGGCGCTGGTAGTGAATGCGAGCTGGAAGACGCTGTCGACCATGATTTTTGGACCGCCGCGCGAGGTTGCATCCAGCGCCTCCAGGGGGACCTGAAAATCCAGAAGATATACCCTTCCGATCGCGGGATCTATGTACTCCGTCACACGTGATCTTTTATAGTCCCATACCGTGGGCGATGAATTCCAGTCCCAGTTGGCGGGAGTTCCGGGCTCGCCATCGACGTTGGTCGGGTTGGTGAGGTGTTTTGCGCTGTCCTGCTTCCAGATCAAGTCGCCATCGGGGAGATATTGGTTGAACGTGTTGCTGTAGAACACTTTTATATCGTCGGGTGAAACGCCCTGATCGGTTCCGTCCAGTTCCACGGTGAAATCCCTGTATCCGTCGCCGTTCAAGTCCATAAGCACGACCCAGGTGGATGATGTGTACGGAACGCCCTGGCCCGTTAGCTGTAACGGATTACCGGACAGAACGATCCTGAACATGAGAACGCCGGAATCGAAATAGACCATTACGGAGGGTAGGGTCGGTGAACTGACTATGTCGACGTGCGCGGGCGAGACGGAGCCACCGCTGGAAAGATCGCTGTTGCCGGTCGAGTCGTAAACTGCGTCTCCGGAGTAAGTGTAGTACTTCCACTCTCTGGAAAGAGAGTTTATGCCGTACACCCGCAAATAATCCACTTCGACCCGCGTGTAGGCCCTCGCTCCGAGCCCCACCCTGCCGTTGAGATAAGGACTGGCGTTGTCGGTGTATCTGAGCACTTCGATTCCGTTGATATACATGGTGAAAGTATTTCCGTTCGCCACAGCGGAGATCTCCTGCCAGCGACTCCAGTCGAAACCCACCGAGGTCACGGACGTTATGAGCGGGTCCGATTCGACGCCGTTGACGATTCTTCTAAGTGAAAACCTGTTGGTGAAATCTGAGTCTATCTCGAAGACGTAAGCGTTCATAGCGGCCGCAGTGCCGGTGACTCTGGCGTATATTTTGAAAGCGGAATCGCCCTGCGTGATTCCGTCGGTTATTCTGGCACTTCCCTTTACAACGTAGTTCGTCCAGGCCGTACTACCGTTCAGAACGGCCCTGCGCTCACCTGAGCCGGTTATCGAGAGGATGCCTCCGGCAACGCTCCAGGAACCTGTCGGGTAGTAGTCGGCGAGATCTGAAAGGCTGTTGAATTCATAGCTGGCCAGGGCAGGACTGGGATTATCGGGCCATGGATAAGGGTATCCGGCCGGATCGATGTAGTTGGAGACAGCCAATCCGCAAAAAAACGCTGAGATAACAAAAAGCACAGTACACGCTGTACGGTACATGATTTTGCCCCCTGTTGTATATTGTACCTTTTACGTCTCTCAAAAAACGATAAGTGAGACATATTAACTTAGAAAATGGGATAATTTTTATTCATTCAAATTATACATAATAATTTTTCATACCGCAAGCGGTTCGAAGACACCAGCACTGAAAGCTTTATCTCGAGGCGATTTCAGCAGTTATTATCATCGCGTTCCTCGGACCGCTCAATCCCGCGAATCCAAAACAAGCGGTTACTTAGTGAGGCCGGTGGGCGAACCTGTATCGCCGAAAGCTCCGGAAGGGTTGTATCTTCTTCTGTGAAACTTGATCGATTGTTTGGACCTTTCCCCGATATGTAAGTTCGGCTGTTACATCTAATGTATTCCATCCGTGTGCGAAAGACATTTCAGGGCGTTTTTCTCTATAAGGCTCTATTAAACAACTTGATAAAGCTTGACATCTATACTGTCGGATATGGTATAATTATACATGAGTTAACCCTCAGACCGCTTCGCTGTCCTTGAAAGGGCAGCGCTTTTTTATTAAACAACCGACTTATAATTAACCGGCTTCTCTGTTTTTCTCGGATTCGGCCTTTTCGACTGAGAACTTCTCCGAATCGTAAGTTGCGCCCAGCGAGAAACCCTTCGTCTGCCCTCCCATAAACGGGCCGAAGACGGCCGTATAAGCCATCGCAAAGAGTACGACGAAGAAGGGGAGCGGGTCTTTTATATCCCACGTGTCGTCCTTCAACCCTTTCCTGCTCTTGAAGAAGCCCTTCAGGTTCCTGAACTTTCCCTTGAACAGAGTGCTGAAATACCAGCCGATCTCCATGGCGGTCGTGTACGTTCCCCTGCCCGGAACAACCACGTCGAAGCTTTTTATATCGCCATCGACCATGTCCATATAACCTCTGACGAAATCCATCCCCGAGGTGTGCGCGACCAGAAGCCCCGGACTCATTCTGGGGTTGACGTCAACGAGATAGTACTCGTCTTCGTTCCGGTCGTAGAGAAAATCCATCGAAATGAATCCCGAGTATCTCAGGGCCTCCACTATCGTGGAAACGTAAGACTCCACCTTTTCGCATTTTATTGATACCCTGCAGGTTCCGACCCCGCCGGACTCCGGGTACTCCCTTATATTGTGATAGATGACGTTTCCTTTAAGTTTGCCGTCTAAAGCCAGCCCTGTCGTGCATATCTGGTGGGGCGTTTTCCATTCCTGGACCAGTGTTTTTGTGCCGTCCAGAGTGGCGGAGAGCTTTTTCAGTTGCGAAAGCGTCTGAACTTTTACGATCCCTTCGGCCGACCTCTGGTCGCGTGGCTTCACGATAAGCGGGAAGTCCATCCTGGAAGTGTCGAAGTCCTTTAGAAGCGTTGTATCGGGAACGGGAATCGAGAGAGAGGAGGCCAGCTGCGTCATGGTCCACTTATCGTGCAAAACCTGTATATGTTCATGCCTGGGCACGATAACCCTGACACGCCCCTCGAATTTGTGCATGAATCTGCTTATAACGAAGCCTTCTTCGAAGGTGGGGAAAAGTAAGTCTATCTTCAGCTCTTCTATTTTTTTGAGAAGACACTCTATGAACTCGTCGCTCTTCTCGCTCACGGGAGGATATATGAATTTACCTTTCAGATATTTCGAGTACAGACCACCGCTGACCTTGCCGCTGTCGGCAGCGAAGACCTCATGCCCCTGTCTGGCCAGAAGCCGTATACTGTTGAGCGCATACCACATTCTGGCGCCTGTAACCAGTACCCTCATCGAACACCCCCGAAATCTATTCTATAGTAAATTAGGGATAGTAGAAATCTGTTAACATATCAACATCCGATCTGTGTAACGATCCCAAATTTAATTATATCATCTCCGGTGGAATTGGAACAAATTGCAGGCTTGGATCGATGCTTTGTTGGCCGATTTTGAGATATGGAAAGAAAATAATAGAGCAGTATTCCATATACAATTTACACATTAATTTACATAAACGAGGATATTTGACTTTTAGGGAATTAATTGTATAATATATCTGCAAGGTTGTTGGTTAACTTTTGACATACAAATACGATAGGGACCCGATAAAAAGGAAATGAAGTTAGCCGCAATCCGGACAACTCCTCGTTTCGTAGCAATTCCCCCTTCGATTCCTGGCGCCAGTCAGGAATCCTTTTTTTGCTCTCATGAAGACTTACAGCGATAACCATCTTAAGAGCCGTGGTGGGTGGTGGTTAGTGGATAGTGAGGGGTGAATACGGTTCTTCCCAAAGACGGCTCTTTCCGCAGTATCAATCGAGATTGAAATCGTGGCCGCAGTTGGAGCAGAACCTTTTCTCCATTTCGTTCAGTTTATAACAGAGCGAGCACTTTTTGTAACCCACCAGAGAAGACCCGCATTTCTGGCAGGTAGAGGCTCTGTCGTCGTTCTCGGCATCGCATTCGGGGCATCTGGAGTAACTAAGAGGTTTCTTTCTTTCGGTTTTTGCCTCTCTATCGGATACAAAGGTGTAGTCGTAAGTCATATCTTCTTGAACCTCTCTTCGGGGAGATCTCTGGTCATCCAGAGGTCCGCTGGATTTCCTCGTCCGGGCCATTCCGACCAGGGCTCTCCCGATAGAGGAGGCGACGATTCCAAGTATCACGAAAGTGAACATACTTGTGAAGACCGTCCCGATCGCGGGCGCGAGAAAGAAACTGGCGAAACTGAATATTATCAATCCAACGCCGACAGCGTAGATTATTCCTCCTATTATTCCTATTACTATTCTTGTCGAATCTTCCGAGCGGTTGTACATAATACCACCGTCCTTTCATTTAGATTCTACAATAGAGACCTCTATTCGGAGATATCATGTAGAAGAACCTCTACATTCAATTTGTAAAGTTGTACAATTGTTTTATAGAAAACTGGGGGGAGAGTTGTGGATACATCGACGGTTTTTTTGCTTCTCGCTCTGTTCTTTAGTGTCATAGCCGTTTTGATAATCCTCTACAAATAACGCAGAAAACTGGAATAAGCAACACAGGCTTCAGGGACAGCCGGCTCCGGGCGACACGACGAAAGGCGGGCCATTATAACGATTCACGCTGAAGCACTCACGGAAACGACGGGTTTCTGGAGTGTTTTTTTGTTCTATTAAAGGGTTTCCCAATATTATGAGCGTGGTGCTATAATACTATTCATTACTCTGGATGAAGGGATAGAATTGATTTTAGCCTTTTTACCCGCGGTTTTCTTCGGCTGGGCACTCGGAAGAAACGACGCAGCCAACATATACGGGACGACTGTTACCAACGGACTCCTGAATTACAGATTTGCGGCGATAACCGCGAGTCTTTCAATAATCGCCGGGGCGATAATCGGCGGCAGGAACGGACTGGAGACTCTGGCGAGTTTGAGCAGTCAGACTCTCGTTTCGGCGGCGATCGTGGCGGCCGCCGCGGGTTTGTCGGTGATAATCCTGAATCACTTCGGCCTGCCGGTATCTTCCTCTCAGGCCGTAGTGGGCGCGATCATGGGTATCGGCCTTCTCAACGGAAGCGTCGACTGGTTCGTGGTAGCCAAGATCGTCATCTGCTGGATAACGACTCCTCTGGGCGCGGCCTTGCTCGGATATGTGTTGTACAGAATCATCGCGAGGTTCTTTCGCAGGATAAAATCGATAGTGGTTCAAGATATAACGCTAAAGGCTCTCGCCATCGTGATCGGAATTCTCGGCTCCTTTGCTCTGGGGGCCAACAACGTGGCCAATATAACCGGTACTTTCGTCGGAAGCATATCGATCGACGAAGCCGCGCTGATAGGCGGGCTGAGCATCGCCGCCGGCGCGATAATCTTCAGCAAGAAAGTCATGTACACGGTGGGCAAGAGGATAGTCTCCCTGGAGGCCTTTTCCGCGGTCGTGGCGGTCCTGGCGCAGAGTCTCACCGTTCTCATTTACGCTTACATAGGAGTTCCAGTCTCCGTATCTCAAGCTATAGTCGGAGCCGTTATAGGTGTGGGACTGGCCAGGGGTTCGAGAAACTTCGACGGCCGTCTGATCCGGAGGATCTTGCTGGGCTGGCTGCAAACCCCGATCATCGCCGGCTGTGTGTCGGCGTCTCTATTCGCTATCTTCAGCTTTTTTGGATTGAGCTAATCCGAAGTCTTCGCCTTTTCAAGCTCGAAGAAAAACTCCACGCCATCTGGAAGATTCACAAAACCACAGCTTTTGCCGTCCAGATCGCAGATGGCCTTGACTATCGAAAGCCCTATGCCGTACCTCTCCTCTTCCCTTGTTCTGGCACTGTCGGTTCTATAAAAACTGGTCCAGATCTTCTCGCTCTCTTCCTCGGGTATGTTCCGGCCGGAGTTGAACACCCGCACAATCACCGAATTCTCTTGAATCTCTTTTCGGACAAAAATTTCCTTTCTTTCATCGACATGGTAAACGGCGTTGTTCAGGTAGTTGGTGAGTATCTGCTCCGTCCTGAAAGAATCGGCGTAGACAACCGTTCTTTCCCCCTCTGCATACTTCGGCTCGATTCCATTTTTTAGAAAGACCTTTTCGAACTTTCCCGTCACCCTTTTTATCAGCTCATCGACGCAGAACTCGCTCTTGTATAGCGTTAAATTCCCCGTTTCCATCATCGATAGATCGAGGAGGTCTTTGACGAGCCTGCCCATTTTCGCCGTCTCCTCCTTGATCACTCCACAGTAAAAGTTCCGCTTTTCGTCACTGGAGGCTATGTTTAGTTCCAATCCTTCGGCATAGCCCTGAATGAGCGACAGGGGGGTCTTCAATTCGTGCGAGACGTTCGTTATGAACTGCTTCCTCATCTCTTCAACGGCTTTTTTGTGTTCTATCTCTTTTTTGAGCGCCTCGTTCTTCTGGCTGAGTTCTTTCAGCGTCGCGTCGAGAGATTCCGAAAGATCGTCTATGCTACCGGCAAGCTGTCCGAACTCGTCTTTGGATTTGATTTCGCACTTTTCAGAGAAATCCAGGTCCTTCATCTTTCTGGTGATTCTGTTCATGTGAAGGATCGAACCGGTGAACCTTCTTGAAATGATGAGAGCTATAACCAGAGCCAGCGCCGAGGAGACCAGTCCGACTACTAGAAGAAAGCCGTTCACTACCGAGACGCTGCTCTCGATGGAGGCCACGGGAATGCTCATGTGAAGGGTGAAGCCGTTGTCCAGCCTGGATTTTAGACTCAGAAACCTCTGTTCTCCCATCCTGTCTATGGCGAGTTCGATCTCCGTGCCGGAATCGATCTTTTCGCTGTAGACCGTTTCGAGAGGTTTTCTGGACGGAGGTATCCTTCTGGTGTCGATCCCGGGGACGAAACCGCCGGGCTCCTGCGGAATGAGGTGCGTCGTATAGATCGGATCGCCCGAACCGTTGAAAATGAGGATCATGGCGTTGAGTTCGTTGCCCATATCTACGAGAAAATCGACTTTCTCCTGGTAATCGGAGACTCCGAAGGAATTGATGCTGTTCCTGGCCTTGATCAGCTGATCCTTTTTCGTTTTCATGTAGTACGGTTCAAGCATGAAGGTATTTGCAAGCCACAGTGCCGAAATGATAAAGAGTATCACCGCAAGAATCTGTAAAAAGAGTTTCCTGCGAATCGGGCTCATTGGCGAACTCCGAACCTGTAACCGTACCCCCTGATAGTCTCTATGTACTCGCTCGCTTCCCGTAACTTTGATCTCAACCTGTTTATGTGAGTATCGACTGTTCTATCGGTACCCTGGTAATCGTATCCCCAGACGCTATCGAGGAGCTGGTCTCTTGTGAGCGTTATTCCGCTGTTGGAGACGAAACAGCTGAGCAGATTGAACTCGGTGCGACTGAGAACGATTCTCCTGTCGTTGACGTACACTTCCATACTGGAGGGCTTTACATGAAGAACTCCGATCTTGNNGCAACTCCTCCTGAGTAGCGCATTCACTCTGGCCACGAGTATTCTGGGACTGAAGGGCTTGGATATGTATTCGTCGGCGCCGCACTGGAAGCCTTCCAGTTCGTCGGTTTCGGCGGATTTCGCGGTGAGCATTATAACGGGGATATGGCATCTCTCTCTTATCTCCTCGAGAACCTCTATACCGCTCATACGCGGCATCATTATATCCAGAATGATGAGAGACAGATCGGGATTTTCGCAGAACTTCTGGAGAGCTTCCTCGCCATCAACCGCCAGAAGCACCTTATAGCCTTCCATTTCGAGAAAATCGGCCACCAGTATCCGCATATTTCTTTCATCTTCGGCGAAGAGGATTTTCAACCCACGACCTCCCTGTCCGGTATGGCTTTATTCTAATATCGCCATGTCACAAATCTATCACAGAGCCGCTGTGATAATTCTGTGACAGAAGCTCCTTAAAATCGATCAACGATGAAACTGGAGGAACCACTGTGGAAGAGATCAAGGGAAGGCACGAACTCAAGTATTATATAAGCTGTTTCGACTATATCTCTCTCAAGAGCAAGATCAGACACATCATGGAGGTCGATCGAAACGGTAACGGTAACGGCGACTATGAAATAATCAGTCTCTATTTCGACGACATCTACAACTCGGCGTACCGCGAGAAGATCAGCGGAACAGACAACAGAACGAAATACAGGATACGGATCTACAACTTCAGCGATAGCGTTATCAAGCTGGAGAAGAAGACCAGGAAGGGAGATCTGACTCAAAAGGTCAGCCGCGTCATTTCCAGAGACGAATACGAAGAGATAATGAAAGGGAGGGTTTCCTTCTTGCTGGAGGAGAGATCACACGAATTCATAGACTTCTACGAAGGAATAAAAAACAGAACTTTGAAACCTAAAGTACTGGTCCGCTACAATCGCGAGGCCTACTGTCTCAAAGCGGCCAACCTGAGAATCACCTTCGACGGGAATCTATCGACGGGCAACAACAACCTCGATCTCTTCGACAGAAACGGTTCCTTCACACGCTCCATGAGCGATCTCATGATACTCGAGATCAAGTACGACGGATTCTTCCCTTCTCACATAAAGAGTATCGTTCAGAGCGAGGGGAGGTTCAGGAGCAGCGCATCCAAATACGTAATCGGGAGAAAATACAACTACCTGTATTAGTTTTAAGGAGGACAGGCATGGAGACATTCAAAGACATATTCAAGAACAGTTTTCTGGAAAACTTTTCGGCATCGCAGATATCGGCAGCCGATACGGCGATAACACTGCTCTTAACCTTTCTCATCGGTATTTTCATCTTTCAGGTATATAAGAGGACCTTCCAGGGAATAATGTACACCAAGAGTTTCAACGTATCGCTGGTCATGATAGCCATGGTCACCTCCCTGGTAATAATGGCCGTAACGACCAACATCGTGCTTTCGCTTGGAATGGTGGGCGCTCTAAGCATCGTGAGGTTCAGAACCGCGATTAAAGACCCGATGGACATAGTCTTCATGTTCTGGGCGATCGCCGTGGGGATAGTCACGGGCGCCTCTTTCTATCTGCTCGCGGTCATGGGCTCGGTCATCATAGGCATAATCCTGCTTGTATTCGCCAACTTCAAGTCCCAGACGTCGCCCTACATACTTCTGCTGGACTACGTAAATTCAGAGGCCGAGAAGGCGATACTCGACAAGCTGAAGGACAAAGTCAAAAGGTACAATATAAAGTCGAAAACGGTCACGGCGGAAAACATCGAGCTTTCCGTGGAATTGCGCATCAAAAGCGGAGAAATCGATTTCGTCAATGAACTCAAATCTATCGACAGCGTATCGAACGCGGTTCTAATAAGTTACAACGGTGATTACGCTGCCTAGAGGGGCGATGATATGAAAAAGCTTTTAAAGGTGTCGGCACTAATGTTGCTTGGCTTATTGACGGTGGTCTTCTTCGGCGCCTTCGAGGGAGGTTCGCAGACTGTAAGAAATCCGACGGACGCCGTTCTTTTTCCTCACGACAGAGTTATAGACGTATATATAGAAGTTGACGAGGCCGAGCTCCAGAAGATGTTCGATCAGGCCCGTATGGAAGAATACATCGTGTGCAACGTCGTTTACAACGGCTATCGCATAAAAAACGTCGGGATCAGACCCAAGGGCAACTCCTCGCTCATGCAGGCAGCGAATTCCACTTCGAACCGTTACAGCTTCAAGCTCGACTTCAACCACTATGTCAAAGGTCAAAACCTTTTCGGAATAACCAAGATAAACCTCAACAACGGTTTCTCAGACCCCTCGTTCATGAGAGAGTACCTGACGTACGAGATCTCGGAAATGCTCGGTCTCGAAACTCCGCGGACAACCTATATTGCGTTGCATATAAACAACCAGTACTTCGGGCTTTATCTGGGTGTCGAAAACATAGACGAAAACTTCGTACGCGATCACTTCGCTTACGGTTACGGAGATCTGTACAAACCGGAAGGCACCGGAGCCAATCTGGTGTACATAGACGACGACCCGCAGAGCTACCCCGGTCTGGCCCTTCAAACCAACGAGGAGACGAGCGACAGAATCTCTATAGTTGAGATGTTGAAGGTTTTACAGGAAGGGACGTACGAAGAACTTGAAAAAGTGCTGGACATAGACTCCTTTCTCAAGTATTACGCTCTTTGCGTAGCCGCCGGAAGCATGGATTCGATACTGGGCGGAATGAACCACAACTACTACCTCTATGACAGAGACGGTCAATTCGTGATGCTACCATGGGATTTCAACATGGCCTTCGGGGGATTCGGCGGCGACAGAGGAAGCGGCGGCAGCTTCTACATAGACACACCGGCCGTCAACATGGCCTCGCTCCCGATAGTCAACAGACTGCTCACCAGGGAGGAGTACCTGGAGAGATATCACGGCTATCTTCAGCTTATAATAGACGGCTATCTGAACGACGAATTCTTCGCAGAACGGGTTGAAGAAGTCGCTGCGATGATCGATCCTTACGTCAAGGACGATCCCACAGCGCTGTATTCGTACGAGCAATTCCTGGCTTCCTTCAACTCCACTGATGGCCGGAGCACGGGACTGATCGACTACAACAGCGCCAGAGTCGAAACGATCTTAAAACAACTGAGCGGGGAGATTCCCTCTAAAAGCGATGGATCCGACAGTACGGCGAGCTCTTTCTTCGAAAGAATGCCCATGGCCGGTAACGAAGGCTGGAACGTGCCGGCCAACGCGATGCCGGTGAGAGACAACAGGAACGCAGAGAATATCGATCCCCTCGAGATGCTTCCCGAGGATACACTCATTCAGTTGATAAAAGAATGGGAGACCGTCGCTTCGAGTGAGACTGGCGACGCGACGAGCCAGGAGTTAGTCGATTTTGAAAGCGATGCGGAAGAAAATGTCACCGTGGTAAAAGGCCACGAAATCACAGCTGAAATGAGGGAATGGATGCTCCAGAGAATGGAAAGTCAGATGGCAAACATCGCCGTTCAGAACCGTAACGTTCAAAATCCCGACGCCATGAGATTCGGGGCCGCAAGGGAGGAAAGAGTGCAGAACATGCAACCCCCAGATACGCAACCTCCTCAAGGAATGCCCTTCAATGCGGCAGGCAGGGTCGATGGGAGGGCAAACATGCAACCACCCTCTGAGATGCCCGATTTCGATATGGGAAACAGGGCGAGGGGAGAAGCCGAGCAAATCCCCGAAAAGTCCGACGATTTGACCCGGAGTGAAACTATAACGATATACGCCTCCATGCTCGCTCTGGGATTATCTATTACGATCCTAAAGTTGAAACGTAAAATCTAGAGTGAGGGACAACCCGGTTTTTCACTTTTCCAGACAAGAGGAGTGTTCCTGACTTCGGCGAGCGGAAAGAGGTTTCGAGGCTTCTGGCTCCGAAAAGGGAAGAAATGTTATACTAAGGCCGGGAGGTGAAAAAAATGAAGAAAGCGTTGCTTTTACTGATTCTCGTGGCTGTAGCCGTTTCGGCCTTCGGCTATACTTTCAACACCAACAACATAGGTGGGTCGATAGCGTATTTTCCGTTCATCCTTCAAACCTTCTCGGCCAGAGGGTACTATCACATAGGGTTCAAATTAGCCGATCCCTGGAGTGTCGGTCCGCTGGAATTCACCCAGATGATGCTTTATGCCGGTCCGACGGTCTCCTACAGCTCCGACTTGGGGGGAGCGAGTTTTGAATTTGGAATAAGTGGAAGGCTCTTCACGGGTATCGAGAATCTGTCCTTCCCCTTCTTTGGAAGGAAGTTCATGGTAGCCGTCGGATTGCGAGGCTCTTCAACGTACTCGTTTTCCAAAGGAAAGTTTTCTATGCCCCAGATATCTCCGGCTCTGAGCATCATCGACGTTACGAAGATGACCGACAGGCTCAATTACTCCCTGTACTTCTGGCCCCTGCCAGTATTGCTGGGTTTCGACGTTTACTTCTGATAGATTTGAAATAAAATAGTGAAGGCCCTTAACTGGGCCTTTTCTTCCTGGAGATACAGGATATTCAAATGATGATACAATTCCCTTTGAAGAATCCGGTTTTCTGGGGGAATTGTTTTGTCTAAAGTGGTTGTGCTATACAAATCCAAATACGGGAGCTGTGAAAAATACGCCAGATGGATTGCCGAAGATACCGGGGCGGATATTTCCGACATCTCTTCGTTCGATACTGAAAGGCTTGGCAACTACGATGTGGTTGTCTTCGGCGGGTCGCTTTATGCTGTGGGTATAATCGGTCTGTCGGTGATCGACTCACGAACGACGAGAAAGGCATGCTGGCATCGTACTCAGTGCCGGTGAACTGGACAAACAGGAAGAGCACAGCGCCGCTGGTAGAAAGTATAGAAGAATTCATCAAGAAGGGGCAGTGATCGTAAGTGAGAGTATTTTCAGTTCTTGCAAGTCCGAGAATCAAGGGGAACACTTCTGTGGTTCTGAAGAGATTTCTCGAAGGAGTCAGGGAGAATCACAGCGGTGTCGAAGAGCGCACCGCGATTCTACACGAGAAGAGCATAAGGCCCTGCATGGCCTGCGACAATTGCAAGACCGGTCCGAAAGTGTGTGTCATAAGCGACGACATGCAGCAGCTTTACAGAGAGGTTGAGGCCGCGGACGTTATAGTGCTCGCTACCCCCATCTACTGGTGGAACATGACCGCTCAGCTGAAAACCTTCATCGACAGGCTTTACGCGATGGACTTTGAAAAATCCTTCAAAGGCAAGAGATTGGTCCTCCTGATGACTTACGGCGGTGAGGATCCCAACTCCGGCGCCGAGATAGTTGAAAAGAGCTTTAGAGAGATCTGCGAGTTTCTCTCCATGGAGTTCACCGGTAAGTTCGGGCTGTGCAGCGAAAATCCTATCGAGCTTAGAGAGCGCTCCCTCGAGGAAGCTTACAGTCTTGGCAGAAAGTTGTAACCGACTCGGACGTACCAGGAAACTCAACAAGTCGAAAATCGGCTCACGTTTCGGACACGACTATGTTTCGGCCGCTTTGTTTGGCCGTATATAGAGCCCTGTCCACGCGCTCATAAGCTCTATCCAGGGAATTTTCCTCACATCTTATAGACGCGATCCCGAAACTCGCCTTCACTCTTATGCTTTCTCCATCGATCGAAAACTCGGTCCGCTCGATCATAGTTCTGAGTTTTTCGGCCACCTTTCTAGCCTCTTCGACAGATGTGTTGGGAAGCAAAACGATAAACTCTTCTCCGCCCCAACGACAGGGTTTATCGACGGCGCGGAGATTTTTCCTCAACAGGCCTGCGATTTCCTTCAGAAGCTTGTCCCCGATCGGATGGCCGTAGTCGTCGTTGATTTTTTTGAAGTGATCGATGTCCATGAGCACCACACTGCCGCTGGTACTGTATCTGCAGATCGATAGGCTCTCTTCCCCGGCAAATTCATACCATTTTCTCCTGTTGTAAAGACCGGTGAGGGTATCGAGAAACGCCAGTCGCTGGAGCTCGGCGTTCTTTTCTTCGAGTTCTTTCTGCTGTCTTTTGATCTCCTCTTCCTGGAAGAGATTCTTTCGGGTTGTATTCCACAGAATAAGCGAAAGGTACATTCCGAATACGACGAAGGTGATACCGTTCACTCTGTTGGTCAAAAGTATGGCGGGCTCCTTCTGGACAGTACCGATCAAAAGCAGGTAAGCCGTCAGAACAACTCCGAAGACTATTAAAGTGGATGATGGTCTCAAAAGAAAGATAACCGCCAATCCCAAACAGAGAACAAGAAAAGGCGTTATGTTGGTGGTCACGTACTGGTCGATGGTCACCAGAGATATAGCCATGGCTGAAAGCGAAACAATAAAAGCGTACTGGATATAGACAGCCTTTTTAGATAGATGCTTTTGCTTTCTGATTATGGAAATAATTATTGCAATAGCGATACTGACTAGCAGATGAATTGAATGGACGACTATGATACCCGTTCGCCAAACAGCCTCTTCGCTGGAGGAAGGATCTGTAATCCAGAACATGATCACATGCGCTATATGAGACGGAATACCTATCAGGGCCAGATAGTAGATCCTGCGCAGGTTCGTCTCCAGAGTCTTTTGGACTATGGAATTGTTCAGCGATCTTTCCTTTCTAATCCAGTTTATGAAAGTTCTTAATTTGCTCACGCTAGAGTCCATACTTCTCCTGAAATAATCCTCTGTATATTCTACCACGGTATATTCTACCACCGGCTAACGGCAATTTCACCAGTTTATAGTGCAACTTCGTGCCATAAAACCGTGCGATATGCCGAAGAGAAGAGCGGAAGAGCCGTCCTTGGTCCTTCGTCCAGGAGCGTGAACCCGTCCTTGGGGAACCTGAGGCTAGAGGTAAGAGGCGAGAGGCTGGAAGAGCGGGAAGACCCGTCCAGCGTCCGTCGTCACAGAGCGTGGACCCGTCCTTGGAGAGAGCGAGAGCGCGAGAAGAGCCGGAGCGAGATCCCGAGGAGTATTACGGGATGACGGTTATGAAGGAGAATTCTCGCCTTCTCGTGAGCGAAGTGAACTCTCGAATACGCTCTTTCTCATGTTTTTACCAACAACGGTTCTTAGAATGCGGGCCGGTCTGCGCAAACGGCCGATTTCTGGCTGTGTCAACTTTTCCAATTGTGTGGCAAAATAGAGATGCACGGCGAGTGTCAACCGGCTGCACCGGCCGGAGGTGACGGCGCTCAATACGTTTTTCGAGGGAGATATGGAGAAGATACGCGCGGCAATTGTAGGAACGGGATTCGCGGCGGAGATCCACGCCCGGGCGCTAAGTGAGCTCGGATACACGGTGGCCGCAGTGGTCGGGTCGAACCTATCGCGTACATCGGCCTTCGCGGAGAAGTGGAAGATAGAGCGTTACGGAGTCGATTTCGAACTCGCGCTCCAAGAAGATATCGACTGCGTACACATCTGCACGCCCCCGGCCCTTCATTACGTGATGGCGAAACGGGCTATGGAATCGGGGAAGCACGTTATATGCGAGAAGCCCCTCTGTCTTGATACGGCCGAAGCCGAAAAACTTCTGACCCTCTCGAAGGAAAAGGGGCTGGTCGCGGCCGTCAACTTCAACGTACGATTCAACGGAAAGTGCCACGAAGCCAGGAAGCTCGTAGCCGCCAGTGAGTTCGGCGGCGTCTGTCTGATCCACGGCGCCTATCTCCAGGAATTTCAGGCTCTTCCGGACCGTTACTCCTGGCGCTACAAACCCGAGCTGGCCGGACATATGCGCGCTGTCACCGAAATAGGTTCCCACTGGATCGATCTCGCCAGATACCTGACCGGCCTCGAAGTGACCGAAGTATCGGCCGATTTCGGCGCGTTCACCCCGCAAAGATATCTCTCGGGAGACGATATGTATCTCGAATACAGAGAGGGTTCGGAGAGGATCACGGTCAATTCGGAGGATGCGGCGGCGATCCTTTTGAAGTTCGACAGCGGTGCTATCGGGAACGTTATACTGTCGGAGGTTTCTCACGGAAGGGGAAACAGGCTCGAGATAGAGGTAACAGGACGGAACGAGTCGGTGTGGTGGGACTCGGAAAGCCCTTGCGAGCTCAACAGAAGCCGCAAATCCGGCGGTGTCCTCACCAGTTCCGACGCTTTCTGCGGAGGTTTTGTCGATACTTTCAAGGACTGCTTCAGAGAGGTTTATGCCGATATCGAAAGGGGCGGCCCCTCTGTCAAACCTTCATACCCCACTTTCGAAGATGGTTACAGAAACACCGCCGTCTGCTCGGCCATCTATGAAAGCGCCGTAAAAGGTCGATGGATGGAGGTAGAAGGGAACTCCCAAAGTTAATACAACTGCGCTCGAGGAGGCACGATGAAGGAAGATAAGGCTCAATCACAGGATAGAAAAGCGAAAGAGATTCACCCGGATACGAAAGCGATAATAGAGCATTACCGGTTCCAGCGGCTGCCGGTCGAGAGCACCCTGTATGTCAGCACCTATCGTTCCGGCGCCAAAACGCTCGAAGGCGGGCCGCTCTCGACGGCCATGATCGGGCTCTATTCGGACAGTCCGGAGAGTCTTTCGCTGTTCCACCGTCTAGATATCGACGAGGTGTGGCATTTCTACGGAGGCGATCCCCTGAAACTGGTTCTGCTTTATCCCGACGGCTCGAGCGAAGATATAACGATGGGAAACGACTTCGGCAGCGGACAGCTCGTTCAGTTCGTCGTTCCGGCCGGAGTCTGGCAGGCCGGTTATATGGTTCCGGGGGGACGTTACTCGCTTTTCGGCTGCACGATGGCGCCGGGATTCACCGCCTCCTGCTTCGAAGCCGGAACCGCCGATGAACTGCTCAAGGACTACCCTCAACGGTCGGAAGAGATAATCAGGCTCAGCATAAGCGGCAATCGGGAGAAGATGCCCGACGGGTTCTCCGGTTGAGAATCCTCCGGCAGTTTCATACACGGAAAGCTGCCGACAAAAACTACATGCAGCACTCCAGAATTCCCTGACCGCTTCCGGTGCTTCCCCAGCTGCTCACCTCTATATCGTACTGGTTGGTTTCAGGATTCCAGTCGATGCTTATCGAGCCGGTGGGCGTTCTGTAGGCCCAGCCGTAGTAGAGTATGCAGCACTCCTCCGTCTTTACCAGCCTGGTTTCTATGCGCGCCTCGCCCGAGGTCATCTTCGCTTTCGAATCGTAACTGCACTGGAGGGGCGGCCCGGAGCATTCGAGGCTCCAGGAAATCGAGCCGCGTTCGGCACCCCAGAACCATTTGATAGTAACCTCTCCGGACTTTCCGCCGGCCGGCGTTATTTCAAATTCCTCCTCAACGACGCTCCCCAGTATCGAATCCCAGACGATATTGTCTTCCTCGACCAGAGCGGTAGTGACGAATTTCTCACCCGAGGCCGGTGCTTTCCATTTCAGTTTCACCAGATGCTGGCCTATCTCGACAAGCCCTTCAACGGACTCCTTGAACTCCTTCTGACTATCGGCCGGAACCGCCGAGAGAAGAAGCAGACTCAGAAGGTCGGGATCGGTTATATCGGTGTGCACGATTCTTACCGAGTCGGGATCGGTCAGGAGCGCGAGAACCCCCTGATACTTCACCGGGTCGTCCAGAATGCCTTCGTAGTTCCAGGAGATTATCTCCAGTTCGTTTGCATAGAGGTTGTTCCATTTTTCGATCACGTTGTTCACACGGGTCTTTATACTGTCGGGAGCTTTAGGCAGTTGAAAGCAACCCGTTATGAGGACTGCGACAAGGAAAAGGGCAAGAATTGCAGAGAAATATCTCTTCATTGTTATCACCCCTTATATTCCGAGAATATATCTCGTGTATAGAGGATAGCATTTTCTCCGGTCACGACAATGGATCTTGAGAAGAGGTCTTTATTCGAAGAGTTTCACGGACTTTTCGAAGCCCACGATCGAGGTCTCCGTGTAGGATGGAGCCTCTTTGAGGTTTTTGTTGAGTATCTTGACGCTGGAAGATAGCTCGACGCTCTTTTCGGTGTTTCCAATCCTTATGTTCAGCAAATCTTTGTCGACGCTATCGACGCTGAAGGCCAGCGAATCGATATCTTCGTCGATCAGATTGGAAAGATTGTTCTTGTCGCCCGACCAGATCTTCACCCTTTTCTCGTTTTGATCCAGCCCGATGAACAGGTTCGTAGAAGACGGAGTCGGGGAGAGCGAATCGAAATCTCCCACGAGTGCCACGCTCTTCGCCACTCTCAGCTCTTTGATTATTATCTCTATCGCCGAGGTCAGCCCTCTCTCGATAACGGCTTTACTTGAGGCCAGATTATAGGCTTTCCACCAGAGGTTGTAGATGTTGAAAGAGATTATGAGAACTGCCACTATTATCGCCATGGCTATCAGGACTTCCATGAGGGTCAGGCCGGGCTTTCCTTTGCGTTCAGTCACCGGAAGGCCTCACAAACTCTACGAGTTTCTTGCTCGAGCCGTAGGGGGACTCGCGCAACTTACCGGAGATTTTGACGCCGTTCACGGTGACCGTCGCGGTTTCTCCGTTTATATCTCCGATTTCAAGCTTTCCGGAGCTGACGAGGAGATCTCCCGCGATTTTGGAAGAGGTGTCGTTCACCCTCAAAGATGTGGTAAGAAAATTGAGAAGCGCTACCACCGAGATGATAATTATGAGCAGAGCTATGAGAACCTCCACGAACGAGAAGCCTCCGGCTCGACCGGAAAGCGAAAGTGCCGGACTCACACGGTGAATCACCGCCCTCACTCGCCCCACAGTTCGCTGGCGTTGACTTCCACGATCGGATCGAGAGTGTCGCCGAGGCCATCGATCATGTATACGATTCCTCCGGAACTTCCACCACCGGAAGTAGTGAGCTCCTTGGCAACTATCGCACCGTAGAAGGCCGAAGTTCCACTCATCTTTACAGTCGAATTTGGTGCGTACAAAACTGATTTTATAGAGCCGCCGCTGACTGAATTTCCAGATGTTGTTATATTATTGCTGGTATCCCTTTCATTGCCCACTATCATCAAGCCGTGAAGTTTCATACCATCCTTTCCCGATCCCATAGTAACAGTAGTAGGGTTTTTAATATAAATTGTTCCGGTCATATCTAAAGATTCCAAATTTATGCCACCATCAACCGAAGCGTACAGCGTCACCCTTCCGGGATCGGCATTGCTGACTTCGTTGATACTTCCCGACGGAGATCCGGAAAAAGCCCTGACATACAGCTCGAGTTCTCCCTCTCCAGTAAGCACTATACTCCCGCCGCTCAAAGCGAGAGTGTCTACCACTATTTTTCTTACCGTGTCTTTGCCTCCCGTGTCAATGTAAAGGGTTTTATTATTCCCTACTGTCAAACTTGTATAATAACCGTCGGCACTTATGGTCTGATTGTTTTGTACGTTAAGCGACCCTCTGCTGGTCAGGTCTGGAAATGACGGGAATGGTGGCAGTTTATATTCGACATCGAGGTTATAGACCACACCATCCGGTATCTTGTCGACCTTATCTTTATCAGGATCGTAGTTAACGATTGTTCCTTCTGCTGTTCCGACTTTTCCGATAATTGAATAATTGTCTGAATTACCAATGGTTATCATGCCTGCTGCATAAAGGGCCATGTTTATTACCTGCTCGGCTGAAGTTGCGCTGGTTCCTTCGAAAGAAACCACTCTCGTGGCATCGGCCGCCGTGCCCAGCGACAGAATCTTCCTTGTCTGACCTTCTTTCCAGACAGCCACTACGATCTCTTTGTCGGCCAGACCATCTTGTTTTCTGAAGGCTTCCAGTTTTTCGCGGACACCGGTCTTCCATTCGCCCGTGTTGTCCTGGATCGAGAAGGAAAAGCTGGCATCCTCATTGGCGCCTGGCAGGTTACCGTACAGAATATGTATCTTGTCTGCCAGATCAGCCTTTGAAGAGTATTGCCTGGCAATCTCGGCACCGGATCTCGCGAAGAAGTAGGCCTGTGTGCGCTTTTCCAGGTCGTTGCTCTGTCTGGCTTTGCTCATGACAATGGCCATTATGGTGGTTCCCAGAACGGCTATCGTGAGAAACATCATCAGGGTGACACCGAGTATTATTCCCTTTTTTCTTTTCATCTATGCGCCTCCGGCCGAAATCATCGGCCAAGCTTCTCATTACTTATAATTCAGCTTCTAGATACAGATAATTGTAAATAGCAAATTCATGCCATACGTTTCGAATAAATTATAACAGTAGTTATTATAAATAAATAGAACCGTGTACAGTCGTTTGCTTCCTTCCTCTAAAAACGTTTGTTTGTATTAGGTTGCGAAAACAGGGACTGACGGGCTCCTGGTTTTCACTCCAATTTTCGCGTCTCTCTTTCTCTCTCTTCCTCTCTCCTCTTCTCGCTCTTTCGAAGGACGGGTCTTCCCGCTCTTCCAGCCTCTCGCCTCTTACCTCTAGCCTCAGGTTCTCCAAGGACGGCTCTTTCTGCTCTTTCCGCCCCTCGATAGAGTAGAATTTCTTCGTGGGAAGTTCACCGCAAAAGGGAGGGTTTTCAATGAAGAAGGCATGCGTGATAGGGGTGGTTTTCGCTCTGGGCATCGCTCTTTTGAACAGCGGTTGTATCCCCCTCGAAAAGCTGTATGGCTACTCCGCCTGGGTCGTCGGGGACGTTGCGAAGGACGGCAAGGCTATGATACTGTATTCGGACGATTCCGGCGGGAGCTGGAGCCGTCAGGGGACGGACGTTCTCCCCGACGGGGAGAACCTGTCGGACGTGTACGCCGTGAGCATGTACGAGGTCTGGGCCGTCGGGAGCGGAGGTCTGTTGATCAAGACGAACAACGGCGGGAAAAACTGGAAAGTAGTCGATTTACCCGATGAGCTCAAAGCTGGCGAGTTGGCGCACATTTCGATATTCGAGGACGATATCTGGCTGAGCGGGAACGAGGGATTGATAGGGTTTTCGAAAGATGGAGGCAAAAGCTGGACCGTGGCCGATCTGCCCGAAGGCTCTCAGGAGTATCTTCTTCAGGGAATACACGCGATAAATAACGATCTCGTCTACGCCGTGGGAAACAAGTCCACGGGGACCGAGACCGGAATCGTTCTCCGCACCGAAGACGGCGGTCTTACCTGGGATAGAATAGTCCTTCCGAATGACTACAACGTGAACGGCTGGATAGGAGTCAAGGCGACCGACGAAAACCACGTGATAATTTTCGGCGGAAAGGGACATTACGCAGTGACCGCCAACGGAGGGAAACAGTGGGTCGCCGGCGGGCCGCTCTTCTGGAAGGATCTCAACTCTCTGGTGATGCTCGACGAGAGGACCTACTGGGCGGCCTGCGATTTCGACACGATAATACTCACCAGAGACAGCGGCATAAGCTGGGAGGAACAGCCGTCGGCCGGAACGGGCAACTCTTTTTTGCTCGGGATAGCCGCGCTGGATAGAAATCACGCACTCATAGCGGGTGGCTCTGCAGGATACCCGCAGTTCGGCAAGATACTGCGAACTAGCAACGGCGGGCAGAGCTGGGAGGTCGTCCTGGATGGCGACGAGTGTGATGTCCCTCTATGGCACGTGGCGATAGCCAAGCACAATTACATGGCCCCTTTGCCTTGATTGCTGGGCGAAGTCGAGAGTCGATCTTTCAATAGCGAGGAATAGTATCTTCTTTTGTCTCCGGTTGAGTCGCTTTCATGTTGTAGAATAGTAAGAATAACAAACAAAAGGAGGTGCTGAATGCTTTCAGACGAAGCCTATTCGAAGATAATAAACCGTATTCTCTCCGGCGGAGCCGATTTCGCCGAGGTGTTCGTGGAGGAGAGATACACCAACAACATCAGTATGATCCAGGGAGAGATCGAGGACAGCAGTTCGGGAAAGCTTCTCGGAGCTGGATTGCGGGCTTTCAAAGGAAACAGGAGCATTTATGCCTACACCAACGATGTGAGTTTCGAGGGTCTTATGGACGTGGCCGGCAGGCTGAAGGCGGTGGTGGGACAGGAGATCGACAGGGATCTGGCTCTCGATTTCAGGGCCGGTGAACACAAAGATATCTGCCCGATTCTCTTGATGCCCAACAGTGTCTCGAAAAAAGACAAGGCCGCGGTCATGAGACTGGCGCACGAGGGGGCGTCGAGTTTTTCCGGCAGGATCTCGCAGGTCGTCGTGAATTACTTCGATTACTCCCAGAACGTCTGGATATACAATTCCGAAGGCGTGAAGGCCAGCGACAGCCGTGTCAGAACGAGGCTCATGGTTTCGGCCGTGGCGAGCGTGAACGGGGACAAGGAAGTCGGTTTCTACGGTCCGGGCGCGGCGCAGGGCTTCGAGCTTTTCAACAAGATAGATCCCCGCGCGGCCGGAGAGAGGGCGGCAAGAATAGCCGACCGCATGATCCGGGCCGAATACGCCCCGGCCGGCAAGATGCCCGTGATAATCTCCAACGAGTTCGGCGGCGTCATTTTCCACGAAGCCTGCGGCCACGCGCTGGAAGCCACCAGCGTCGCCAAGGGAGCCTCCGTATTCGCGGGGAAACTCGGGGAGAAGGTAGCGGGTGAATGCGTCTCGGCCGTCGACGACCCGACGATTCCAAACGCCTGGGGTTCGGCCAACGTTGACGACGAGGGAACGCCCACCAGGAGAAACCTCCTGATCGAGAAGGGGATTCTCAAGAGCTATATGATCGACAGGCTGGGCGGTCTGAAGATGAAAATGGAGCCCACCGGGAGCTCTCGAAGGCAGAACTACACTTTCGCTCCGACTTCGAGGATGAGCAACACTTTCATACTGCCGGGCGATCATTATCCGGAGGAGATAATAGCCGCGACAGATTACGGACTTTACGCCAGGTCCATGGGCGGCGGTTCGGTGATGCCGGCGACGGGCGAGTTCAACTTCGCGGTGAACGAGGGTTATCTGATCGAGAAGGGGAGGATAACTAAACCCGTTCGCGGCGCGACTCTGATCGGTAAGGGCAACGAGGTGCTCATGAAGATCGATATGGTGGGAAACGATCTGGCCAGGGGCCAGGGAATGTGCGGTTCGATCTCGGGCTCCATTCCGGCCGATGTCGGGCAGCCGACGCTCAGGGTATCTGAATTGATCGTTGGGGGGCGAAGCTGATGGAGTGGAAGAAATTCAAAGATACTGTATTTGCGCTGGCCAAAAAGAAGGGTTTCGACGAGGCCGAAATCTACTACTCCAGCGGTAGCGAATTCCAGCTCAGTTCCCTGAGAGGCGAGATAGACAGCTACAACGACGCCACCTCTATTGGGGTCTATTTCAGAGGCCTGAAATCGGGAAAGATCGGCGCGGCCTTCGCCGAGGAACTGACCGATGAGACCGCCTCCATGCTCGTGGACGAGGCCTTCGAAAACTACTCTATCGCGAGCGGCAACGACGTGTACTTTCTCCACGACGGGTCGGGGGAGTACCCGCTGTTTGAAGGCTTCAGCGGCGCCTTTTCCGCCCAGCCGGTCGAGGAGAAGATAGAGAGGGTAATTGCGCTGGAGCGAAGCGCTCTCGAGTACGACAAAAGGATAATCATGGCGCCCACGTGCCGGCTTGGAGACAGCCGGTCGGAGGTTTTCATCGTCAATACGCTGGGGCTCGACAGGCATTACTCGTCCGATGGCGGGGTCGCCGTCGTCGTGGCTCTCGCCGGCGAGGGTAATTCGAAAAAGACCGGCTTCACCTTCACGATCGCCAGAGAGCCCGGAGATATAGACGTTTCGGCGCTGGGCAAAGAGGCCTCGAAAAGGGCGATAGACCAGCTCGGAGCCGGGAGGGTCAAGAGCGGAAAGTACAGGGTGCTGTTCAGAAACGATATGTTCGGCCAGCTCTTCGCGACCTTCACGAGTATGTATTCGGCCGAGAACGTTCAAAAAGGGCTCTCCATAATCGCGGACAAAGAAGGTACGAAGATCGCCTCGGAACTGCTCACCGTTTACGACGATCCCCTCCTGCCGATCAGCCCGAACAGCCGGCCCTTCGACGACGAGGGCGTACCGACGGTGAAGAAGACGCTGGTCGAGAAGGGCCTTCTGAAGACCTTCCTTTACGATCTGAAGACGGCCGCCAAAGCCGGAACCAAATCCACCGGCAACGCTATCAAGTCGAGTTACAGGTCGAAGCCTTCGATCTCCATGATAAACACCGTCGTTAAGCCCGGGGAAAAGAGCTTCAACACGCTGGTCGGAGAGCTGGACGAGGGAATAGTGGTGACCGAGCTCACGGGCCTCCATTCGGGAGCCAACCCTATATCCGGCGAGTTCTCTCTGGGCGCGAGCGGTTTTTACGTGAAGAACGGTTCGATCGTCAATCCCGTCGAGCAGTTCACTATTTCCTCCAGCATTTTGAAGGTCTATAATAGTATCGTAGCCGTTGGAAGCGATGCGATGCCCTCTATCTTCAGGGTGAGCTCTCCCTCCGTGATGGTATCGGAGATAGACGTCGCTTCCGAATAGATCTGGAGGTGTTTTCTTTGCCCTTGTACAGATTCGTCTGTGATAAATGCGGACGAGAGGAAAGTCTCTTGCTGAAAATGAGCGCGCCCGTTCCCCCGTGCAGCGGTTGCGGAGGCGCTCTGGTCAAACAGATAACCAATATATCCAGCTACGGCTGCTCAAACGGATCGGAGAGCTGCGGCTCCTGCTCCGGCGGAAGCTGTTCCAGCTGCGGCCATTGAGAGACTGCGATACATATCTCGAAACGGTAATAAAAAAGATGCCGGAGTTGCCGGCATCTTTTCTACTGGTAGTCTATGATTCGGTCGGGCTCTTTTACGGCCGGTTTCAGTAGAGGTCCATGTATTTTTTAACTTCCCAGCTGGTGACGGCCGCGCCGAATTCGCTCCAGTCGCTCTCTCTGGCCCTTATGAAGGTGCTAAAGATGTGCTGGCCGAGAACCCCTTTCACGAATTCGCTGACCTTTGTGTATTCGAGGGCGTGCCAGAGGCTCTGGGGAAGGTTGTCTATCATGAGCTGTTTCTTTCTGGAGCCTTTCATGTCGAATATGTTTTCATCGACAGGGTTGGGCGGTGTGATCTTGTTCTCTATTCCGTCCAGTCCGGCCGCCAGTGCCAGCGCCAGGGCCAGATAGGGATTGCAGGTGGGGTCGGGGCTTCTGAATTCGAGCCTGGTGGCCTCTTCTCTGGCGCTGGGTATCCTGATCATCGCGCTCCTGTTTCCGAGGGCCCAGGATATGTTTACGGGGGCCTCGAAACCGGGGAGAAGTCGCTTGTAGCTGTTGATGGTAGGGTTGGTTATCGCGGTGATCTCTTTTGCGTGGGCGATTATTCCGCCTATGAAGTTCAGGGCCACCTCGCTCAGCCCGTGCTCGCTTTCGGGGTCGTAGAAGGCGTTTCTCCCTTTCGAGAAGAGGCTGAGGTGGACGTGCATCCCCGAGCCGGCGACGCCCTCGAAGGGTTTGGGCATGAAGGTGGCGTGCAGGCCGTTGACTATGGATATCGTCTTCACCACCCATTTGAAAGTCTGAATGTTGTCGGCCGTCTTCAGTATATCCGTGTACCTGAAATCGATCTCGTGCTGGGAGGGCGCCACTTCGTGGTGGGCCGCCTCGACTTCGAAGCCCATCTCCTGCAGAGAGAGAACGATCTTTTTCCTCACTTCCTCTCCGCCGTCTACCGGAAGGAGATCGAAGTAACTCCCCATGTCCAGAAATCTGCCGTTGGGTCCGACACAATCTTTTTCTCTTTTGATGATGAAAAACTCGGGCTCGGGACCGGCGAAGGCCTCATAGCCGAGTTTCCAAGCCCTTTCGATTACCTTTTTGAGAACGTATCTGGGATCGCCTTCGAAGGGCGATCCGTCGGGTTTGAAGACGTCGCAGATCAACCGGACGGTCTTTCCCTGGTTTCCGTCCCAGGGAAGTGTTGCGTAGGTGTTTACGTCGGGTTTGAGGTACATGTCCGATTCTTCGATACGAACGAATCCGTCTATCGAGGAACCGTCGAACATCGCGCCCTTTTCCAGAATCTGCGGGAGCATTTTCGATGGAACTTCCACGTTCTTCAGCATACCGTTTATATCGGTTATCTGAAGCCTTACGAATTTGATTTCTCCCGACTTTGCCTCCTGAATCAATTTCTCGACAGTCATTGTTCCCCCCTTATATACCCGGCCCGGTGGGTATGAGATACTTCAGTATAGTAGTATTAAGCTAACGGCGAAATAAGCGAACATGAAAGTTCTACGGGAAATATGATGTAAACTTGTCTCATCTGGAAAATTTCGATGGAGGTGTCGAGGAGTGAACATAAAGCGCGCATTCATAAGCGTTCACGATAAGACTGACATAGAGAAGCTCGGCCGGTATCTGGCGAAGAACGGTGTGGAGATAGTCGCGACCGATCACACGGCCGAGTACCTGGATTCTTTCGGGGTCAGAGTGTCCAAAGTTGGCGATTACACAGGTTTCCCACCAGTTTTCGATGGCAGGTTGAAGTCTTTGCATCCAAAAGTGATCGGTGGGGTCCTGGCGATTCAGGATTCGAAGATCCACCAGGGAGAGATGGAGAGCAACGGTATTCTCCCTTTCGATATGGTCGTGGTGAACCTGAAGCCCTTCGATCTTGCCGTCGAGGAGTCGCCCGAGGAGTCGAACCTTTCCAAAGAGATAGATGTCAGCGGCCCGGCCTTGCTTATGGCGGCCGCTAAGAATCACAGGGACGTTGTGGCGATCTCCGATCGCGGCGATTACGACGAGATAATAGAGAGCCTCGAGTTCTGCGGCGACGTGCTGCTTTTGAAGAGACGCAGATACGCGCTCAAGGCCATCTATTCGGTGATGCTTTACGTATCTTCCATTCACAGGGCGCTCTCGCAGATATTCGCCTCCGAGAAGTACGACTATACGATAATGGAGCATATAATGCCCCTGCTTTACGGCGACAACCCTTCGCAGAAGGCCAATCTGCTGAAGCTTTCCGTCGAGCCGGGGCTGCTCGACGAGGTACAGATCGGCAACCCTTCGGTCGGGTTGAAGAAGTCTCAGCTGAGAAATATAAACGTCTTCATGGAACTCTATTACTACACAGACAATATATCGGTCTTTCTGGACAAGGGGAAGATCACGAAGGTATCGTCCGCGATGGTGCCGGGCGAGCTGAATTTCGGGGGACCGGACACTATGTTCGCCTCGACCTACGCGATAAGCGACGAGCTGATGGTCGCCCTGCACGGGCGCGGCGTGGAGGCCTTCGGAGGCGTTTTCGATCTGGAAGCCATAAGGACCGCTCGAATGAACGACGTGATGGTACTGACCATACCGGAGAGAGAGGCCGTTTCTCTGTCGGGGGAGGCATATTCCGGTTTCGGGAATTACTTCGTCAAGGAGGAGTCCTTCAAAATGAGTATCCTCGACCTTCAACCCGACGAGAAACTCGCGCTTTTCTGCTCTCGCGTGAACCGGGCCAACAACGTCTCCGTTTTCAGGGATGGGGAGAGTCTCCTCCTGAAGGGCGGGCTCAGCTTCAAAGAGTTGAACGAACTGGATTTTTCCAAATACGATCTAAAGGGTTCCACGTTCGCCTCCAACCAGGATCTGGACGATGATCTCATCGATAAGTTGATCGGGGCAGGAGTCTGGAAGATCATTCTACCGGCGACAAAGAGGAGCTATTCCAGAGATGCGATAGTCCAGCTCGGTTACGACTTCACCAGATTAAACAATTGATGAGCACTTGAAAGCTGGCCCGACAGAATATATAATGTATTTACACCATGCTAGGCGGGGAGCTGGCGGTTCCCTGTACCCGAGATCCGCCATACGCGGGGCCGAAGGCCTTCCCAGGCTTTGTCGGTTTGGTGTCGGTCTATCTGAAGGTGTTGAGGATTGAGTCCTGCGCAACGGGAACTTGCGAACCTGGTCAGGTCCGGGAGGAAGCAGCCATAAGCGGGCACTCTCGTGTGCCGTGGGGGCGCTCAGTCTGAGCTGGATGGTAGGTACGGCCAGGTCGGCACTGTCGAAGAGGGATGCATGGTGTTTCTTTTTCTGCGAAATCCTCTCCGCATCTGCTAGAATTAACCTAGACAAATACAGACGGTATTCAGGAGGTGCGGAATATGTTACTCAAAGGCGAAAGAGCCGTTGACTTTTCACTCTACGGTACTGATTTGAAGACTTACAGGCTCAGCTCTCTCTTCGGCAAAAAGATAGTGCTAGTGTTCTACCCCGGTGCCTTTACGAGTGTCTGTCAGAAAGAGCTCTGCACGTTCAGAGACTCTCTGGCGAACTTCGAGAGGCTGGACGCGCAGGTGATCGGCATAAGTGTCGATGGTCCCTTTGCCAACAGGGCTTTCAAAGACCAGAACTCGCTTTCCTTCCCGCTGCTTTCCGACCCTGGCGGAGAGATCTCCAGAAAATACGGTGGAGTTCACGAAGATTTCGCCGGCGTCAGGGGACTGTCAGTCGCCAAGAGGGCCGTTTTCATAATCGACAGGGAAGGCAAGATAGTGTATTCGTGGGTTTCGGACGATCCGAAGATAGAACCCAATTACAACGAGATAAGCGACAGACTGGAAAAGATTTGACGGGGAGCGATCCCGGTGTTTTAAAAAGAAAGCGAGGTAGGTTTATTATGACGGAGTTCAAATTTCCAGAACACTCTTACGAGCTTCTGAAGTCTTTGAAAGAGGGTAGGGTTCTGCTCGGAGTCACCGACGGGGTGGAACGAAACCTGATGACCGTCGCCTGGGGCTTCATAGGCTACACCTGGAATCGCCCGGTCTTCATCGCCATGGTGAGGCCCAGTAGATACACGCACAATTTTTTCAGAAAGAGCGACGTTTTTTCCGTTAACTTCATGTCCGAACAGTGGAAGGATGCGCTGACCTTCTGCGGAACCCGGAGCGGCAGATACTTCGATAAGTTCAAAGAGACCGGGCTTACGCCCTCGGAAGGTCTTACAACTTCGGTGATGTTCGTGAGGGAGGCCGACGCGGTTCTGGAATGCAGGATCGTCTCCAGAGAGGCCATAACTCCGCTGGCACTGAACGAAAGCATCGCGAGCGCTTTCTACGGGGACAACTCGTACCATTCTCTCGTTATGGGAGAGATAACCGACTCATACCTTCTTCCTTGAAACGATCGCAACGATCAGGGTGAATACGATCATGAAGACCAGCATGGACCATAGTATGTATAAAGCCCACTGGGGAGTCTGAAGGCTGTACCTTCCGGTCCCGTCGATCATGAGTATGTCTCTGGCGAAGAAGAGCGAGACCTGTATGGCGGCCAGAGCGCACAGAAGATAATTCCATCGCGGTATTCCGTTGGAGAGCGCGGCGATTTGCGAGACCAGGTACAGCAGATAAGCGACCGGCCCGAGGATTATCCCGAAGACGAAGAACAGTCTTATGGAATCGACCTTTTCAACGAGATTGGTTGACATCTCGTGCGAGACGGCTATCAAGATCACCGATAAAGCGCCAACCAAAAAGCCCGCCAGAGTCAGATAATTATGAGCCTTCCGCCGGCGCTTCGCCTGAGCGACGCTGATCGCTCCCCTATCTCTTCTCTTCAACATAATCACCAGACCACAGAATAATCAAATCCGCGACAGATCGCCCCGCCACACGGGTGTACTGAAAAGCCGCATATCTATATTCTAATCGCTCTTAAAAGCAACACTACTGTTTAGAACATATGTCGTATTTAATATTCTGGAAGCGCATACCTCCCTTCAAAAGCCGGACAGGTCGTTTTATAAAAAGAAAAAAGGGCGGAAAGCCCGCCCTTTTTGTAGAAAAACGTGAATTATCTTCTGGTCGTATCGCCGTAGCCGACCGCTTCGAGCCACCAGGTCGGGTAACCTGCCGTCGAACCGTTGACGTAACCGTCGTTGAGGGTGTATATCAGTTCGTCTGCAAGCTTCCACCATCTGTCGACAACTCTGTTGGCCGCGTTGTTGCTGTAGTTCGTGAGGAAGTCGATAGCCAGAGCCGGGTTGTCTTCGTACAGCACGAGGGCTGCCTTTTCGATGCTGGGCTGATTGGCGAGGAATTCCTTCTCGAACTTGCTGGCTTCGGCCTGTATTATCTTGATCGCAACGTCGTATCTCAGGTCGGCCAGGTTGGAAACGTGGTTGAAGGCCCACCATGCGGATGTTCTGTCGAAGTAGTCGCGCGCGCCCTGGCTGAAAGAGGTCGGAACGCTCGTGTTGCCCGCGTAGAACGGGATGTAAACTGTGGAGTGGGGTGCGTCTTCACCGAACCAGAGGACTCCGCCGATCGCCGCTGGCAGCCAGCTTCTGGCCTGACCGACTATAACGTAGGAGCATCTGAACATGGAGATCGCTCTTTCCCATCCGTCGTAGTTTACGCCCTCCGGTCTCTGGTTAGACGAAGTGGCGTATCTGTTGGGGTTGCCGAAAGGTCCGGCTGCGAGTCCCTGAGTAAGATCGAATTCCGTTCCTTCGTAGTGGTCGCGCTTGATCATCATGAGTTCCTCGGCGGAAACCAGGTGATCGGGCTTCACGGACAGCGGGTATCTCTCCGCCCACGGATCGAGCTCCAGAGAAGGTGCCAGAAGGTCGAGGACTCTCCACTCACGGCGCGTGTTGTAGAAAGGCGTCTTGTCGCAGTAAGCCGCGTAGAACTTGAAAGGCTCGCCGCTGTTGGGGTCCCAAAGGTTGAGCTCTACGGCCAGCGATATGACGTTTGGAGAGGCCATGAAGTAATCGGTATTTTCCAGATCGATCTCACCTATTCTGGATCTGTTGGCATGCACCAGAACGTGATCGTCGGGGATTCTCTGGGCTACCCATACCGCTCCGGGCTCTTCGCTGCCGGGAGACCAGAATGGGCCGGGGCCGCCTATTTCGAACAACCAGGCTTCTTCGCCGTCGATGATCGTGAGGCCTTCGCCGCCGTCTCCGTAACCGTACTTCTCGGCGAGTTCACCCATGATCTGGATGGCTTCCCTGGCTGTCTTCGCTCTCTGGAGTCCGAGGACCTGGAGCTGCTCGATCGTCATCCATCCCTGAGCGTTTCTTATTTCTCTCTTTCCACTCCATGTGGTTTCGCCCATAATTATCTGGTTCTCGTTCATGAAGGGGTAACCGATATGGAAGTAGGTGTAGGTCACGGGCGCCTGGGGTATCTCGCCGACGTAGCTGACGGTTCTTCCGGGAATACCGGCCTGGCAGAGACCCTTGTAAATGCTGACCGTTTCACCTTCGGCGTGCTCGCCGCCGGGGATTATCTGGATTCTCGCGTCGTAGCTGCCGTCGCAGGTGTGCGTGGTCATCGTCGAGCCATCGACGGAGGCCGCCTTACCCACCAGGATAGAGGTACATGCCATTGCCATGGCTCCAAAAGTGAAAAGAAACACCAGTAGAATCAATAACGCTCGTCTCAAAATGTTCACTCCCTTTTCGAAAAGTGGGCCGGTCAAGTAACCGGCCCGAAATATGGTCCAAAGATATTACGGTAATCTGAGTATTAACTGATCCGCGAGGTCCCAGTACGCTCTCTCGACTTCGATCATCAGAGAGTTGGTGTAGTTGGTCAGGAACTCGTTGGCCAGTGCGGGATCTGTTTCATACAGTGCCAGCGCGGTTGCCTCGATGGCTTCCTGCATATCGTACATTTTCTGCTGCAACGGAATCCTTACGGCGTCGATTCTCGGCATCATATCGCCGTACCTCTGTTGGGAGAGTCTATCGACGGTGTAGAAGGCCCAGAAAGCTTCGTCTCTGTTGATCTTGGAGATGCCTCTGTTGACGTTCTTCCAGGATTCCGGTACTCTGGTTATTCCACAGTATATGGGAACAACGACGGCTTTGTGGCCGTTGCCGAGACCGAACCAGGAGATGTTACCTATTGTGTCAGGCAACCAGTCTCTGGTCTGGTTGATGAAGTAGCAGCTGGTGCTCTGGACGGCGATGAGCCTCTGTGTGGACGGCAGTCCGATGAGGTTTCTTATATCGGTGCCGGGCTGGGGTGTTGCCAGAGCGCTCTTATTGACTTTCTCTCTATCGGTTCCGGGGTTGGTCACGTAATTCCAGGCTTCATTGGCCAGCTGATCGGCTGGTGTGTCGGCCATGACATCGCGGTAGAGCTCGATGATGTCATACACGGAGACCTTGTTGTCGGGTTTGAAGGAGAACGGGTATGCGGAAGTGTCGCTGCCGTATTCCCAGTTTCCCGACGGCTGGTACTTGGAGAAGACTCTCCAGACTCTCGGGTTCCAGTTGCCTATGGCGCCTATTACTTTCTTCCATACGAAAGGTCCTTCCTGACCCTCTGTCCAGAGGCCGAGATCGATGGCGCTCTGAAGGTAGTTGTCACAGATCAAGAAATGGTCTTCGTCAACGTTCGGCGGTCTGTTGGTCGTAAGATCGATCTCACCGATGATGCTGGCGTTGCCTATTACGGTCATATGATCGTCGGGAACACGCTGGGCTGCCCATATCGCGCCTGGACCGTCGCCCGGTTTCCAAAGTGGGCCGACTCCATACACTTCGAAGAACCATACTTCGTTACCGTCGGCAATCGTCAAGCCTTCGCCACGTGCGCAGGATTCGCGGTAACCGTATTCAACTGCGAGGGCTCCCATGAGCTCTATGGCTTCTCTGGCCGTTGTGCATCTCTGAAGCGCGAAGGCCTCGAGCTGCTCGATGGTCATGATGGCATCGGGACCGTTGGCCGTAGCTCTTGCCCCGTATATAGTTGTTTCCCCGAACAAAAGACCCTTTTCGTTCGAGAAAGGATAGGATGTCTGAATCCACTGGTAGGTGTGTTCTACCTGGGGGATTTCGCCCAGCTGAACAAGAGGTCTTCTGTCGGCGTAGATTATCCATTCCCAGACGGGTGTCATGCTTCCCGGTTCGTGGTCTGCCGCGGGCTGTATAAGGAGTCTGGAGTCGTAAGAACCGTCAACCGACTGGGCGGAAATAACCGATCCGTCAACCGTCGCCAGCTTTCCTACGGCGATGTCTGTACAGGCCATCAAACCTGTGTAGAAGAACGCTAATACAAGAATAATAGTTATAAGAACCCTTTTCACTACTTAACCCCTCCTTTGTGAGGTGTTACCCAAAATCTGTCCGGTCATTCGTAATAAATATCTTCCGTTTTTGCTTTCGACGGATCGCGGAAATAGTAGCCCGTTCCGTTCTGTACTACCTCGTCGTACCTGGGTATTTCCTGGATCACTACCTCCTTTCCCGGATTGAAATCTCCCCAGAGTTCAAAGATCATCAAAACCGTCGAGCAATGCCTTCCAACTCTGACGTCTATCGGCCAGCCTTTTTCATCGATCTTCTCGTAGAGGAGGCCGTATTTGCCGGCCGTCACTACGAATTCATCCTGTCCCGTGAGAAGAAGTTTCTCGTCGGTGATCCCCCTCACTCTGTCGAGGAAAGGTTCCGGCGCTTCAAGCAAGATCGAGACGGCATCCGAGTGGTCTCCGACCTCTCTGTGAGAGAGTCCGTGGAGGGACTTCGGGGAGTACTCCATTCCGATCCTGAATTCGGTCGAGGTGAGCAACATAGAAGCCATACCGGCGATATCGGCACCTTTCTGGTGAGCGACTATGGTGCTGATGACGGGGTATTCGAGTTCGGCTTCATGAAGATCGATGAAGATATCGACGCCCTCTTCCTTTATTACGTTCATGAAGGCGTAGTTGGTTTGTTCGGTGATCATACCGTTCGCTCTGCCCGGCCACGTTCTGTTGAAGTTTCTGACGTCCATGTAGGCCAGCAACTGGCCGCTGGGATAGTTGACATAGACTTCAGGATCGGGCCAGGAGTCTAGCGGGCTGGACCAACGGTCACCCATTTTGAATTTCTTTTCTCCCCATGGTGTTTCGATGGTGTAATAGAGGGGATAGGCATCTCCCGGTCTTGAGACGCGAGAGGCGCTCTGGTTAGCCCTGATAGCTACGATCAGTCTTCCCTTCGCCAGCTTCGCGTTCTCGACGAACAGCTGGGCCGTGAGATTGCCTGCAGGTTCTTCAGGATGTGAGCTTCCGATGAGGAAGGCAGTTCCTCCGGGGACACCGCTATCGATGATGTATATGTTGCAATCGTTGATACTTCCCTTTAGAGGTTCGAAATAGTCGCTCAATTTCTTGACCTGGGTTACGCCAGGCCCCTTCACCACTTCCTCCTGGTAGTTCCTGTGATCGTGGAACTGAATTCCGGCGATCACGAGGGCGACGGCCACGAGGGCGAGCGAGACGAGCTTAACGATCAACAGGTTTCTGTCAGTCATACTCTTCACCCCCTACTTTATGCGAAGTATTCGCAGGATGAAGGGCATAAGCATGACGGAGTAAAGAATAGCATCTTGAACATTCTTGGTCTTTATGATGCTCTTGGCCAGAACGAAGACCACGAATGCGCTTATCAGATAGTAGCAGACGCTTATTATCGAGTTCAGGATCGCCATTATAAACACTTCCTTTCAGCCATGACATCACCCGCCGACCAAGAAGGAGAGTTCGTTGCTGAATATCAAGAAGAGAGTTGCGACAAGCAAAACGAACCCCATTGGAATCAGCGCGGTTTTCAAAAAGTCTTTGTAGTAATGCCCTTTGAATTTCAGTTCCATGACCGTGGCCCGACCAACTACGGCGGTAGGTGGAAGGATATCGCCTATCGGCCACATTACAGCCATGGCTGACAGGGCTATTATTGCATTCATGCCCTTCATATTGAACAACAATATGAGCGGAACACCCAGAAGCGGTGCGACTGCATACTGCAACAATCCCTCTGAAACGGGCAGTATAAGGAAGAGAGTCGAGAACAACACCCAGAGCGGCAGAGTTACTACTCCAAGCGATATAAGACCTCTGGCGCCGCTCAGAGCCATTACCTGGATGAGGATTCCCACGACGATCATAATTCCGACAAGCGGTATAAGGGAATGTATGGTTTCAGTGGCTATTCTGAGGATCTGGAGTTTCTTGGGGCTGAGAAGTATGGCCGACACCGAAGCCAGAACGAACATCAACGGCAGTCCGATGGTGGGCGTCGAGAAGGGCCATATCCTTCCGGCCATTATGAGGAATATAAGGACCGCGAAGGGAATTCCAACTCTCAGCCAGTTCATCTTTTCAGGCGGTTCCGGCAGTTCCTTCAAGGCCTTTTCAAGCTCTACGTTCTTTCCCTTTCCTCCAAGGAAGAACATCGCGAAAAACGCTCCTATGGCAGATAGAACTAGAAGCGGCTGGAAGAAGCCTACGTACGGCATGTTGGAACCGGCAGCGGCCATCATGGCCCAGAGATTGACCGGTGGAGCCGCCGCGCTCATGGCCGCACAGATGAAGATAATTGCGGCCACCCGCTTTTCGGAGATCCCCATGTAGGACAGGACGGTTCCGACGAGAGTCCCGACCGTGAGAACGGTAGCCGCTCCCGAACCGGTCAACGCGCCCGGTATAAGCAACAGGATGGTCAGGAAGAAAAGACATAGCAATCTCGTCTTATGAAAAGTTATGACGATCTTTCTTACCATGAACGCAACTCCACCGGACTCCTTCAGAAGATTCATGAAGAAAGTTGCGGTGATGAAGATCAAACAGACGTCCAGGTACGTAAAGGAGCCCTCCACGAGATGGCGCACAGGAATGGCTCCACCCGCATGGACGATCCCCGCGGCGATTGCCGCAAGAAGCATGGATAGCTCTACACTCAACTTGAAGTATTTGGCCACGGCGAAGGTGACCGCGATAACTGCAAGTATGAGACCAGCGTAGAAGTACACTAGTACCCTCCCCCTTCAATACCGATCGAGAGATCGATGAGTCATCAAAGTCTAAGTCGTCAGTTGGCGTTAATCAGCTCTAGCAACGCCGGGCCGATATCCAGTGATTCGTTTACCTTGAGCAGCGGTATTCCGCTCGTTTCGGAGAACTTCGTGAAGTAGCCGTCCTCGTCGCTCGAGACGATAACGAGTATCAGGTCTGACTTGGGAATAACCGTGGTTATCGATTTCTCGTCGGTGGCGTCGACACGCCTTGCCATACCCTCGATATGGGCACCGATCACAGTCATACCGAGCTCTTTTGCCTGCTTGATTAGATTTTCGATTCTCTCTACTTCCAGGTTGATATCTATTCCGGCCGCACCCATGCCCTTGAGGCTAGTTCCGGTGGTGATGACGAGCGTCTTGGGGCCATCCGGGGCCTGGGCCAGTTCTTTCAACTGGGTCGCCGTGAGAAGATCTTCCTGAACACACGCGATTTTGCTTCTTACACATACCAGTCTGAACATCAGGGCTCCTGGACTCTGCCCGAGAGTGGTGACGATCATAGGCGCTTTGACCACCGGCATCAACAGGCCGGAGGCCAGAACTACCGAACACAGAAGTACCAGTACCGCGGAGAAAACAACCTTTCTCATAAAAAACCTCCCTTTCTGAAGCACAAAATTATGGCGCAACTGCGCTGAACATACTTCAACTGATGATAAACATCGAGTACGGACGCTACTACGATAGAAAGCCATTTAAACAGCTGTGGAGACCATATAAATATAAATTGGTAAATAATAATGATAAGTACGGGATGCTTATCGTTTACAATTAATTCTATCATCCCGCTTTTCGTTTGTGTAATCGCCTGAGGAGCAATTATAGATGAATAAAAACGATTAAAGTCGTATATTGTTGATTAGTTCCGATATGATGGACTTTTCGTCGATTTAGGGCCATATGACGCGCCGTCTTTATCTGGACCGGGGAAAGCGGTTGAAAATTTAATTATAAATGATACTATTTTTCCTGTGGGCTTTATTCTGGAGGGGTTCGAATGAAACGCTGGAAGGTCTGGGAGGGTTACGAATATATTCTATTAAGTCCAGACGAGTCGAAAAGACGTGAAAGAGCGATCAAATATTTCGATTCTAAGGGAAAGCTGGTCGCCGTTCAGATCCTCAGAAAGAGCGGCGACCTGGGACAGTTGAAGTTTCCTATATGAGCCTAAGGGCAGGTGTTTATGTGAATCTCAGGCACGATTATCAGACCGAGAGCTATCAGGATGATGCACAGCGACAGGTAGAGGCCGAGCGGCACGGCCATCTTGAGAAATCTATTGTCGAGCCTGGAGTTTATGAAACTTGCCGCTACGTCTATACCGAGCAGAAGGGCCACGACTAGCAAGTACTCCAGCCCGAAAATGAAGAAGGGCAGATCGTTGATCTGATTAATGCTGAAGTAAGCCTTTCCCTGGTTCTCCCAGTAAGGCCACGGGGTGAAGATCAGGTGGCTCGACAGGTAAACGGCCCACGTGAACAGTACCGCGTGAACGGCTCTTCGGATCTTCAGATCGTACTTCCAGAAAAGGTAACACCCCATGACTATCCCCGAAAGGTGAACCGCATCGTAGACGATTTGGAGTATATACACGTGATCGGAGAGCCTCAAAGTCGAAAGGGCCGCGACGACGGATATCCCGGTGGTCGCCATCGTCCACTGCTTGGCCCACTCGATGTCGAAAAGCAAACCCAGCCAGCCGAAAAAAAACACGAAATAACAGAGATAAATAAGGTTGTGCAGGTTGTTGGTCGAGTGGTAGATCTTCACGCCATCGGCCGTGTATTCATAATCCATGTCGGACATATCCAGATCGAAGTGCTGGTTCGGTCCTTCATAACCGCAGTCGCGCCACTCGTACAGCCAGCCGTCCCAGGTGATGTAGAAGAACATAACCACGAACCACAGAACCATGAAGAAAAGCCCGAGCCTTCTTTCAAAGAGATTTTCGTTAAGCCTCATAAAATAACTCCCGGTCTGATGGAATAATGAAAATTCTAACAGATAAAGCCCAGAAAAATCATGCGAGTTACCCGAAAGCCGTTGCGGGTTGCGGGTGGTGAGTATATCTGGAATTATCTGGCGTAGGCTCGCTCGCCGGGGACGACTCCCTGCATGATCTGTCTTTTCATGTCGAAGTGCATGTAGAGCGTTCCGGTTCTGCCGCTTCTCTGCTTGGCCACTATGGCCTGGTATTCATCGGGCGAGGCGTTTCTGTCGTAGAGGATCGGCCTGTACAGCAGTATGACCACGTCGGCGCTGTGTTCTATCGTTCCAGATTCTCTGAGATTGGATAGCCTGGGGATCCCCTTGTCGTTTTTGCCGACCTCTCTGTTGAGCTGCGAGCCGACTATTATAGGCACCCTTATCTCCATCGCGAGCGCCTTGAGCGAACCCATGATCTCGCCTATTTCCATGTCTTTGGTCTGTTTCCCCGGGCAGGTCATGAGCTGCAGATAGTCTATGAATACCACGTCGAATCTGTGTATATGGTGCATCAGCTTGATCCCGGCTATGATGCTGTGGACAGACCTGACACCGCTGTCGCAGAAGAAGAGCCTCTGCTCGCCCGTCTTGTCGATCTCCCTGAGCAGTCTCTCCCGCTCCTGCCCGTCCAGTTTCTCCGATTCTGCGCTGAGGTTGACCGCGAAGTCTTTCTGGTGCATCCTGTCCTTGAGATCTACGACATCTATCTCGAGCGAGATGTATCCGACGGTCTTTCCGAAGCTCGCCCAAAGGGCGGCCGCGTTCAACATGAAGGCCGTCTTTCCAGTTCCGGTCTCGCCGGCCACGACGACCAGCTCCTTTCCTCTCAGGCCGTTGAGAATGTCTTCGAAGAATTTGAAGGGCCAGTGAAGTCGATTGCCCCTGTTGTTCCAGATGTCGGTATGCGCCTTCTTCTGGAGTTCGTTCGCCTCTTTGATGCTTATGTAGTTGAAGGCCGAGGAGCTTTCCTTCTGGAAGGCGTAGAACTTCTCCATCGCCTCATCGACCTTCATGTCGCCTTTTTTCAGCTTTTTCGAGATCTCCAGGCACAGGCGCTGGAGCCCGTTTTTTCCGACGAGCTCTTTGTAGTCGTCGATCAGATAGTTGGCGCCGACCTCAGTGATGAAATCCCCGTCGTAGAACTTCTGGTTTCCGATTTTGTTGTATATCTGGACGCACAGCCTGGTGCTGTCCATCTCTCTGTTGTCGGAGATCACTTCGAAGATCTTCCTCGATTCTTCGCTGAGGTAACTCGGATCTATCTCGTCTATTCTGCATCTCAGCTCTTCGTACTCAAGAAGGGCCTTTAGTAGAGTTCTTTCGCCTTCAATACCCAGCTGCAACATTGGCAAGCACTCTCCTTTCATCGAAAGCTTCATCTTCCAGCTGGCTCGCATAGCAGTGCCAGAGGTTGTCGTCCTGCAGGAGCGAGAGCAGGTACTTCACCTTGTCGTCGGCCCTCTCGATTGCTTCGTTGAGGTTTTCGAGGATCCAGATCGGGAAGTGCCAGTCTATCTCTCTGTCGGCGTTTCTGAACATCGCTGCGGCTACTTTGTAGCTGTTCTCTACACCGAGATCCTCGATCAGGCGCGCCGTTTTCTTGATACATTCTCTCTTGCTCATGAACGATACTTCAAAGTTCGTGGCCACACGATACGAAGTATCCTTAGTGAGATCATTATTTAGTAGCGTCGGGTTTTCCGGAGCCGGGAAAACCGTATCTGGTTTTTCCGTTTGCGGTTCCTTCTGACTCAGGCAGGGCGTTTCATAGACCATGTATCTGACGCCGGCGAACTTCCCGTTTCCTCCCCTAAGCCTTTCCTTTTTGATGTAGCCGGCCTTTTCGAGTTCCTCGATGCCCTTCCTTATGCTGTCCTTCCCGTCGCTGAAGTGTCTGCATAGCTCGGAGAGCCTTATCTCCCAGTCGTCGGGCTTGGAGAGCAGATAGCTCAGCAACCCTTTGGCCTTGCAGGAAAGCGAAGGGTCCTGCAGGAACCCTTTGTCCAGCACCACGTAGTTGTTGGTCTTCTTCACTCTGAGAATCGATTTATGGGATGCCGGTCTAGATTTCGAGTCTGTCAATTAGCTCCCTCCCTTCGGTGAAGGCCTCATCACAAGACTTACAGCTATCGTAGATCTCCCTGAGCTGTGCGTGGTACAGGCGATAATCTTCCCTGGACGGGATCTTGCCGGAGTGTTTTGTCGCTGGTCTTTTTCCTTCTCGCGTGGTATAATCGTTCTGCCTAAAATAATATCTGTGTTTCCTGGGATCTCTCGACGGAGATCCATTTTTCTTTTCTTCTGCCAAATTTCCTCCTACTCTGCTCTGATTGAGGGCCGTGTTCTCACTGTCTTAGTTGCTGAGGGTCTCTATATTAGACAATTATAAGCGTTTACTTTACCCATAATAACAACGCGTGGACTTGTTGCTTTAAGTCAACACACTATATATTATCAGTAAAAAACGATTTTGTAAAGGGGGTAATTTGATTGACTTTTAGACAAGTTGGTGATATCATTCTCACATGAATACATTCAAAGCAGATTTACTTGGAAAGAGGATAGAGAATCTCAGAGTGTCCGGGGGAATGACCCAGGAGCAGCTCGCGGAGGCTCTCGGGAAGAGCGTACCCCTGATCTCGCTCTACGAGTCGGGCAAAAGGCTGCCGCCGACCGACATGATATACAGAATCGCGAAGTACTTCGAAGTTTCGGCCGATTACCTCCTCGGGTTGCCCGACAGATATACCTTTGAGTACGAAACGAAGACCAGGGAAAAGCTGAGCTCCACGATGCTCGACGTTCTAATTCCCAAACACGCGGATCCAAAAAGCGCCGAGAAGCCCGTGCCGGAAAAGCTGTATACTCCCGGCGTCTCTATCTACGGCTCGATAGAGCCTTCGTCTCCCCAGCCGGTCCATAAGGGAGTGATCAGGAGGGTCATCCCCGTCTTCACGCTGGAGAGAACCGATCGGCTCGATGAAAGCTCTGCCATAAGTTACGTGAGCGACCTCACCGGCGGGGCCGATTTAGTCGTTCAGTTCACCGACAACTCCATGTTTCCGACCTTCCGCAAAGGGGACTCTCTTTTCATAAAGCAGAACGTGCTTCCGCCGGTCGGCTCGTACGTCTTCTTTCGCTACAGGGAGGAATCGTACGTTAGGTTTCTATCTTCCCGCCCGAACAGGGGCGCCTTCGAATTCAAGCCTTCCAACCCCGAGTTCGAGACCGTGGTCATCGCAAACAGGGAGCCGCAGTTCACCATTCTGGGCATAGTCGTGGGCCGCTTCACCGGGACGGCCTGACGGGAAGAGAGTAAGACTGTCATCCCGTTGTGCACCTGAACGGGATCTC
>MTKZ01002616.1_pt1 | contig 63677 bp, 56 predicted proteins | sample 1042781 | NCBI WGS metagenome assembly MTKZ01 (sample SAMN06212207, study PRJNA360539) | anaerobic digester metagenome | biome: Wastewater treatment plant; material: sludge; isolation source: anaerobic digester fed with sludge from wastewater treatment plant | place: Denmark: WWTP Viborg ... | reverse complement strand
ATTAACAATAATCATATAATATATTAACAATCAATTAGTTACTATTTTTTGTCATGTACTAAGCATTTAACATTAAAATCTGGCAGGGATGGGAGATCTTCTCAGAAAACTTAATTATAAAGGATACAAGAGAATAGCTTTGATTAATGCTGAAGAGGACTTCAAAAAAGCCTTCTCGGAGGAATTGAAGGATATAATAACAGACTTTGAAATTGATCAGCGCTGCCCATATGAGTTCATGATATTATTTGTCAGGACACTTGCAGACGTTGAAAGGCTCGCTCCGGCAGCTCTTCATAATCTCACTGCCGATGGGATCCTGTGGTTTTGTTATCCGAAGAAAACTTCGGGGAAATACGTTGCAGGACCGGAACGGGATAAAGGATGGAAAACTCTCAATAATGCCGGATTCCACGGGGTCAGGATGGTCGCTGTTGATGATGACTGGGCCGCCATGAGGTTCAGGAATATTAAATTCATCAAGTCGGCATCAAAAAGGTTCAGGGAAAATAATCAATAATATCCGTACCAGTGCTATGATCAGAACAGTCAAAATTGAAACACCAGTTGGCGAGATGGTTGCTGCCGCGACAAAGGATGGGATATGCCTTCTCGAATTCACGGACAGGAGACCTGATTCTGATCTTCTTGAATCAATTGCAAAAATGCTGGGGTCAGAAGTGAAAGAGGGAAGCAATAAGCATCTCCGATCGCTAAAGAAACAGCTGAGGGAATATTTCAAGGGGAAAAGAAAAGAGTTCTCTGTTCCACTTGTCACTCCTGGGACCGATTTTCAACAGGCTGTATGGAAAAACCTTAAAAAGATCCCTTTCGGCACAACCTTATCTTATGGTGAACAGGCTAAAAATCTGAAAAGTATAAAATCAGCGAGAGCTGTAGCACAGGCTAATTCTTCGAACAGGATAGCAATACTGATCCCGTGCCACAGGATAATCGGATCAGATGGTTCCCTTGTTGGATATGGCGGGGGTCTGGAACGAAAGAAATGGCTGTTGAACCATGAAAGAAAATTTTCCGGCAAAGCGGTAGAGCTTGATCTTTTCTGACAAGTCTTACATAAATATTTATAAATGAAACAGTTATTTTACGGAAAGTACTTTTTTGTCCTTCCGGCAATATCTATTATTTTAATAGTGTCTGGTTGTGCACAAAGTGAAGAGGTTGGTCAATGTCTTACCGGTCATACTTATGGTTTCTTCGGCGGGCTTTGGCATGGATTCATTGCCACTTTCGATTTCATTAGTATGCTTTTCAATAACAAAATCACAATGTATGCCCAGAATAACAACGGTGGGTTATATGCACTGGGGTTCCTTCTCGGAAGCGGCGGCTGGGGTTTCTTTGGCGGAAAAGGTATAAAAAAGGTCCAGCATACGCGGGTAAATATCAACTCGCAGAAATTTGACAATGCTGAGATAATTGACTGATCTTTATGAAATATTTCTTCATTATTCTTTTCAGTATTTTAATCTCCCACTGTTGTGCACAGAACAAGGGGCTTTACAATTTATGGCCTGATAAGGTTCCCGGCGAAACCAGCCTGAAAAAAGAACCAGTTGTCGATACCACAAGAAAAGACGGGGTCCTCAGATATTCGGAGATCACAAACCCGGCCATAGAAGTGTGGCTGACACCCACGGGAAAAGAAAGCAATCCCGCAGTTGTGGTATGCCCGGGGGGAGCATATTCGTACATCGCATACAGCAAGGAAGGCACGGAAATCGCGGAATGGCTCAATAAGTGCGGTATTAATGCATTTATTCTCCAGTACCGGGTACCGCAGAAACAAAATGGAGCACTTCAGGATGCCCAGAGGGCTTTGAGAGTTATCCGCAGTAAAGCGAGCGAGTGGAAAACAGATCCGGATAAAGTCGGGATAATGGGATTTTCAGCAGGAGGCAGCTTAAGTGCAAGAATTTCAATTCTGCATTATAAAGAAACATATAAGCCTGTTGATAGTAAAGACAGTCTTTCATGCCGGCCAGACTATACGATGCTTATTTACCCGGCATATCTTGATCAGGGTGAGAACAGAACTCTTACTCCTGAACTGAAAATCAACGGGAATGTCCCTCCAGTATTCATATTCCAGACATCTGATGACACCTACGGGAACAGTGCACTGGTAATGGCAGGAGCTCTGAGAGATGCAGGTTTTCATTCCGAGCTGCATTACCTTTCTGAAGGCGGGCATGGGTATGGACTGAGGTCCGGGAATGTTGCTGCTGAGACCTGGCCACTGCTTGCAGAAAAATGGCTCAATAAAACTATCGCTTCACTAACCAAAAAATAAACTACCTGATGAAATCGACCGGAAAGCGCTAGACCAAGGGTGTGGTGGCACTGGATGAATGGCAATGTGACGAAAGAGGATATCCGGGACCTGAGAACATTTATAAGCTTACAAAAGACCAGAGTTCATGGAAAATTAAAAGAAATGCCTTTATTTGTGATTTGTAGTTATGCAAAAAAGTCTGACCGGATATAAAAGACGACTGGCGTTATTCAGTTTTCTTGCAATAGGGACACTCCTATCAGGACAGGAAACAGGTGAAAAACGTTCAGAGTACATTCCTGATATTGATGGTATCCTGAAGACTAAAGTGGAGTATGACCTTAACAGATCCCTGATCCGTTTTGAAGTAAGGAATGCCCGGTTCGGTGCAAAGGGAAAAATAAACGACTTTATGTCGTATAAAGCTGAAATCGATCTTTCTGACGAAGGGAAAATGAAAATGCTTGACGCTTTCGTCAGGTTCTCCCCGCTCAGGAATCTGGATTTCTACCTTGGGCAGAGAAAGATACCTTTCAGCACTGATTATTTACGCAACCCTGCAGAGAATATTTTTGCCAACCGCTCATTCTTAACCAAATATATAAACGATGGCATGAGGGATATCGGCTTCTATGCCGATTACAGATTCAATATGGAATTCCCGCTTGAAATGCTGGTTGGTGCGGTGAATGGAACCGGGAATAATAACCCTCAATGGATATCCAGACCGAATTTTGTAGGAAGGATAATTGCAGGGTCTGACAAAGGATTCCGTGCTGCCTTTAACTCTTATTTAGGTGAAGCGAAGGACAAAGAAAAACTCGCCATGTTCGGCGGTGAACTAAGGTATTCCACGGGTTCATTTTTTATAGAATCGGAGTATATAAGAAGGAACTGGACCGATACCCTTTCGGTCAGGCAGCATGACGATGGACTTTATATTCATTCATACTATAATTTCACATTTAAGGATAAATTGTTTTATATCATCACACCTACTGTCAGATGGGATTTCATAGGGAATTCCGTTTTTAATAATGAGATCGATGCGAACAGGATCACTCTGGGTGTAAACATAGGATTTGAACCCAGACAGTTCTATTCCGAGATCAGGTTGAATTACGAGAACTATTTAAGAGGAAATCTGCCGGTTCATACCGACAAACTGACTCTTGAATTCATTGCGAGGTTCTGATTCAAACAACCCGGATTTGTAATATATAATTTAATGGCGCATTTAAAGAACAGGAAAAATTAACCTATTATTACCTCAGAAATATGGTTTACAACCTGGCATACGGAAAAAGTGGTCATTCAATTGAATTACCTGACAATTATAATATTGATCTTATTGAACCAAAATGGAACGATGGTCTGCCTGATCAGTCCGGTGCTGTTTGTGAAGCACTGAGGAATCCTTACAAAACCAAATCCCTCAAAGAGATTGCCAATGCCGGAGATAAAGTTGGCATTATCTTCAGTGATATTACAAGGGCAACACCTTATCATGTAATGATCCCGGCAATACTGGGCGAACTTAAACATATACCAAAGGATAATATAATATTCTTCTGCGCTAACGGGACCCACAGACTGGCCACAGACCAGGAATTAATCAATATACTCGGTGAAAAAGTAGTGTCAGGTTTCAGGATCATACAAAATGATGCAAATAATTCTGACCAACATACTTATGTCGGGAACACAAAATCCGGCAATTCAATCTTTCTGAATAAAGAGATCCTTGAATGCAGGGTTAAGATCCTTACGGGTTTCATCGAACCCCATTTCTTTGCCGGATTCTCAGGGGGAGGAAAAGCTCTTATACCCGGGCTGGCGTCAGTGGAAACAATTAAATTCAACCATTCAATTAGCCACCTGTCCCATGAAAAAACAAGATGGGGCATTACATACGGGAATCCTCTCTGGGAGGAGATAATGGAGGCCGCAGAATTGGTGCCTGGCTTGTTCCTGCTTAACGTGGCCCTTAATAAAAGAAAAGAGATAACGGGAGTTTTTGCAGGTGATCTGAGAACAGCTCATAAAGCCGGTTGCAGGTTTGTAAAGGAATCAGCAATGGTTCCTGTAAAAAAATTGTACGATATTGTGATCACAAGTAATTCAGGATATCCGCTCGATCTTAATGTTTACCAGACTGTCAAGGGGATGAGCGCTGCTTCGGAGATAATCAGGGAAGGCGGAACAATTATAATGGCTGCCGAGTGCTGGGACGGGATACCATCAGGAAGCGATTATGAAACTATTCTCAGATCAGTCGGAAGTGTTGATGCCCTGATGCAGTTCATTGTAAAAAATGAAGATCACCTAAAAGATACGTGGCAGATTTTCTTCCAGGCGATGGTGCAGAAGAAAGCTGAAGTATATATGTTCAGTGATAAGCTTAGCCACGATCAGATAAAGCTGGCTCTGTTAAATCCGGTTGAAGATATTGCCGGTCTTACTGATGAACTTGTAAAGAAAAAGGGAAGCCGGGCAATGATCTGTGTATTACCTGAAGGTCCTCTTACAATGCCATATCTAAGTGTAGAAAATGATTAAGAGAAATCGGAATAAAATATAACTAATTAAGAATCATAAACCTAACTACCTATGTTAAACGAACTTAAACCAAAAAGGCGTTTTCTGATGGGACCCGGTCCCAGCGACGTTAATCCCAGAGTTCTTCAGGCTCTGTCCTCTCCGATGATAGGACATCTCGACCCTCAGTTCATCCAGATAATGGACGAGGTAATGGATATGACACGGCAGGTTTTCCAGACTAAAAACGAGTTTACTTCAGCAATATCTGCCACGGGAACTGCCGGAATGGAGACTTGCCTGGTGAATTTGCTGGAACCCGGCGACACTGCCGTCATCTGTGTACATGGTGTATTCGGAGGCAGAATGTGTGAAATAGCTGAAAGATGTGGCGCCAAAGTGGTAAGAGTGGATGCACGCTGGGGTGATCCAATCGATCCGGCAAAGGTAAGGGAAGCTCTCGAACAATGTGAGCCAAAATTAGTTGCAATAGTACACGCAGAGACGTCAACCGGAGTATTGCAGCCGCTGGGTGAAATAAGCAAAATAGTAAGGGATGCCGGAGCTCTTTTTCTTGTCGACGCTGTAACTTCCCTTGGCGGTACCCAGCTTAAAATAGATGAGTGGGGCATTGATGCTGTTTACAGTGGTTCTCAGAAATGTATCTCAGCTCCTCCCGGATTATCTCCCGTCTCTTTCAATACAAAGGCATTGGAAGCTATCGATTCCAGGAAATCAAAGGTACAGAGCTTCTATCTGGATATATCTCTGATCAGGAAATACTGGACCGGTGCCAAAAGGGTTTATCATCATACCGGCCCTATATCGATGGTATACGCGATGCATGAAGCATTAAGGATCGTGCTTGAAGAGGGGCTTGAGGCCCGCTTTGAAAGGCACATGAACAACCATATGAAGCTGAGAAAGGGCCTTGAAGATATGGGTTTTGAATTTGTCGTTGCCCCGGAATACAGGCTCCCTATGCTCAATGCCATTAAGGTTCCCCAGGGGGTTGACGATGCTGCTGTGCGCGGACGTTTGCTTAATGAATATAATATTGAGATCGGGGCAGGACTCGGAGATTTTGCCGGGAAAGTCTGGAGAATAGGATTAATGGGAGAAAGCTGCACTCCGAATCATATTAATATGCTTCTTGGCGCCCTTAAAAATATCCTTGGATAAAATATTGATACTGAACTATTGTTGAGTAAGTAAAGCGTTATGGAGAATGACCTGAGAAAAATAATCAAAGAGATTTTCCTTGCCGGTGTCAATATAGTCAAGCCTGATGTCCTGATCCCTCATTTCGTCTCCCTGGAAAAGGACGTATTAATTATTGAGAAACACAGGTTTCAGCTTGCTGATATCAGGAACATATTTCTAATCGGTGCAGGTAAGGCCAGCGCTTTAATGGCGCAGGCTATGGAAAATATACTGGGACCAAGGATCACTGCCGGCCATATAGTAACCAAATATGGCCATTCTGTCCCCCTTAAATATGCAGGAGTCACTGAAGCCGGTCATCCTGTGCCTGATGAGAACGGCTTAAGAGGCACCGAAAATATTGTTTCGATTGTCAGCAGGGCCTCCGAAGATGATCTTGTCATCTGTGTTATATCAGGAGGAGGTTCTGCACTTCTGACTGATGTGCCTGACGCTTGCTCGCTTAATGACCTGAAGGCACTTACAGATCTGCTTCTTAAAAGCGGGGCAAATATCAATGAGATGAACTGCATCCGCAAACATCTGTCAAAAGTTAAAGGAGGGATGTTGTCACATACTGCATATCCGGCGAGGGTTGTAAGTCTGATCCTTTCGGACGTTATCGGGGATCCTCTCGATGTAATTGCATCCGGACCAACGGCTCCTGATCCCACGACATTCCGGGATGCACTGGGTATTATTGAAAAATACGGCATAAGTGATAATGTACCAGGAAATATCATAGAGATCCTGAATGATGGAATCCTGAAAAAACGGAAAGAGACTCTGAAAGAATCTGATGAAGCTTTCAGGCTTACTACCAATCTGGTGATCGGTAATAATAGTCTGGCGTTACAGAAGGCAAAAGAGAAAGCTGAAGCATACGGATATTCCGCGAAGATTATTACTAACGCTATCCGTTCGGATGTCAGTGATGCAGCCGATTTTATTTTCAGCAGTCTCGTAAAATTAAAGAATGAAAATGCAGGGATTAAATCCTGTCTGCTTTTTGGCGGTGAACCGACAATTAAAATAACCGGGAACGGTCTTGGTGGAAGGAATCAACATCTTGCGCTTCTTATGGCTGAAAAACTTAAAGATTTGCGGGGAGTGATCTTTTTAGCCGGAGGCACCGACGGGACCGATGGACCAACAGATGCTGCAGGAGCTATTGCAGATCCGGGAACAGTGAAGCGGTCGGAAATTCTTGGCCTTGATATAAAGAAATTCATTTCTGATTGTGATTCAAACAATTTCTTCAGGCAGGAAGGCGGTCTCATAATAACCGGCCCCACACAGACAAATGTTATGGATTTAATGATAGTACTGATCAATTAGTATAGATTTAGTCAATTAATAAAATTATTGCATTAATATGAATTGGACACAGGTTGTTGATCCCTTAAATAGTATTGTAATTTCGGCCCTTGTTGCTGCAATTCCAATTGTCTTTATCTTTTGGGCTCTGATAATCAGGAAAATGAAAGGTTATCTGGCGAGCCTCTTCACTGTTTTAATTGCTATTATTCTGGCGATAATTGTATACCGTATGCCCGTGAAACTGGCGCTGGCTTCAACATGGCATGGTGCACTGTACGGCCTGTTACCTATTTGTTGGGTGATAATTGGTGCAATGTTCCTATATAACGTGACTGTTAAAAGCGGCCAGTTCGAGATAATAAAGAATTTCATGGCATCTATCACTACTGACAGGCGGTTGCAGGCTTTGCTCGTTGCTTTCTCCTTCGGTGCCTTCCTTGAAGGCGCTGCAGGAATGGGAGCCCCGGTGGCAATAACCGCGGCAATGCTTGTTGGCCTGGGATTCAACCCCCTGTATGCTGCAGGCATTTGCCTTGTAGCCAATACAGCTCCGGTCGCTTTCGGATCAGTAGGTATTCCGGTTATAACTGCGGCACAGGTTGCAGGACTGCCAGAAATGACTGTTTCACAGATGGTTGGAAGAACCCTGCCCCTCCTTGGATTAATTGTACCGCTTTACCTGGCTGTGATGATGTCAGGCTTTAAAAGATCTCTGGAAGTTTTGCCTGCCATTTTTGTATCAGGCATTGTATTTGCCCTTGTTCAGTTCATGGTCTCGAATTATATTAATCCAATGCTGCCCGGGATACTTGCAGGACTTGCTTCAATAGTCAGCCTGGTTGTTTTATTGAAATACTGGAAACCAAAATCAATATGGAGATTTAAGGACGAAGCTCAGCAGACAATAACGACTGAGATTAAATATTCAACAGCTCAGATATTCAGGGCATGGTCACCTTTCATAATAATGACACTTATGATCATGGCCTGGGGTATGCAACCTGTAAAGGAGGCTCTGAATTCAGTCCTGGATATAAAGTTCTTTATCCCGGGACTAAAAGAAACTATACTCAGGCCTGACAGCAGCGGCTTCCTGGACATTAAACCCTATGACTTCAATATACTTTCGACTGCCGGGACAGCTACAATATTGTCAGCATTTATTTCACTGCCATTGATCGGTTTGAGTCTTAAGGACGGACTAAAAAGCTTTGCGGCAACTTTGAATCAGGTAAAATTCCCGATAATAACAATTGCCTCAATAGTAGGATTTGCTTTTGTAGCCAACAATTCAGGGATGTCAATAACAATTGCAATGGCACTGGCCGGTACAGGCGTGTTATTTCCGTTCTTCTCCCCTGTACTGGGATGGCTCGGTGTATTTCTCACAGGTTCGGATACATCATCCAATGCTTTATTCTGCAAACTGCAGTATACTTCTGCACAAGCAATAGGTATTGATCCTGTATTATCTGTCGGAGCAAATGCCTCCGGCGGGGTTACCGGTAAAATGATCTCTCCACAGTCACTTGCTGTCGGAGCCGCTGCTGTAGGACTCGTTGGAAAAGAATCTGAACTGGCTCGTTTTACAATCAAGCACAGTCTGATATTGCTTCTCGTGATTAGCGTGATAACAATTATCCAGGCTTATGTTGCCAAATGGTTCATTCCTGAATATGACATGATCGCAAGTGAAACACAAAAGGCTGTTACAGGAACAAATATGGGATTTGTATACCTGGCTGTGTTGGCAGCAATATTAATAATGCTGATGCTTATCGTTAAACTACTGAATAAAAAGTGAAGCCCGGAGGAAAAGAAAGAAAGTTGTTATTTCCCGTTACTCTTTATTTTTTTTCTTTTCCTGGTTTGCCAGATCAGGTAAATAATAAATACTGCCCCAAGAAAATAGAGGATATATTCAATATATGGGAATACCTGTTCTCTTATGTCATATATGAAGTACCCTATAACCGCAAGGATTATATTCCAGATCCCTGCTCCGGCTACTGTGTAAACTATAAAGTCCTTCATGTTCATCCTTGCCAGTCCGGCTGGTATTGAAATAAGTTGTCGTACCGCAGGGACGAGTCTGCCGATGAAAGTTGAAGTTTTCCCGTTCCTGACAAAGTATTCTTCGGCATGAACTATTTTTGCTTCTGACAGCAGGAGCATTCTCCCTATCCTTGATTCAGCGAATTTGTACACAATCGGACGACCAAGATAGAGTGCAAGGTAATAGTTGACAAGCGCACCTACAAGGGCTCCTGCTGTTCCCGCAAGAAAAACTCCAAAGACGTTAAGGCCCCCCTGGGCCGCCTTGTATGCTGCAAAGGGTATTACTACTTCAGAAGGAAAAGGAATGAAAGAACTCTCAATCACCATCAGAAGAGCGACGGTGAAGTAATTGAGGTTAGCCATGTACCAGTCGACCACGCTGTTAATTATTTCCATATCCTTTCTAATAAAGTCACCAAATATAATCAACTTTTTGAACTAAGCGACCGGGAAGCTTCCCTTGACGTCATTGTTTCAAAAGGAATCTCTATTTTATTGTCAGCAGAACAACTGATTTTGAAGGCAGAACTACATTGAGAAGATCACCGTTTTTCCTGGCGCCGTTAAATCCGGCAATCTTTACTGTTTCAGGTTTGTCGAAAGTATTGATATCTGTGATCTTCGCTGAAGTCAGGATTTCTCCGGTTACTGTCGACCATTTGATCTGATTCAAAGTTGTGCTGAGCGTGATCGATTTATTGGGATCAATATTGACAAGTGTAATATGCACAGTACCTGATGAATCCTGAGAAGCTGATACATTAAGAGCCGGAAGCCTCTGATCGTCAAGAATATAATCAGGACTTACAAATTTCACCGGTATCATTTTTGCATCATGATGCACTTTGTAAAGATCAAACACATGATAGGTTGGTGTAAGGATCATCTTAGTTCCTTCTGTAAGTATTACTGCCTGAAGGACATTAATTGTCTGAGCCAGCTGAGCCATCTTTACTCTGTCGCAGTGATTGTTGAAAATATTAAGGTGAGTACCGGCGATCAAAGCATCCCGCAGGCTGTTCTGCTGGAACAGGAATCTTGGATTCGTTCCGGGTTCAGGATCAGTCCATATTCCCCACTCTCCCACTACAAGAGCAACCCTTTTCTGGGGATCATACTTTGTCATTACGGAATCATGCTTAATGATATATTCCTCCATTCTGAAGGCATTCCGCATTGTTGCGAAATAGGTCTGTTCGGTGAAGTTTGTTGCTGATCCCTGGCTCTGTACGGGAGCATTCTGCTGGCCTTGCTGCCCTGCAGGCCTTGCCCCCTGAGGAGCACCCTGTCCCATATTGCCTCTCGGCGGACGTGTATAATAGTGAAAATCAATACCCCATACGCCACCTCTTCCTGTGGCTACTGATTGCATCAGGACATCAGTCCATTTGTAATCGCCCGAATTAGGACCACATGCTACCTTGCTGAGAGGAGTGCCCGGATAATTCTTTGCGAACGATGAATACTGCCTGTACTGTGTTGAATAATACTCCGGTGTCATATTGCCGCCGCAACCCCAGTTCTCATTGCCAATGCCCCAGAATGTCACTCCCCATGGTTTCTCCTTTCCGTTCTGTTTCCTCATATTTGTCATTGGGCTTATACCATCATAATTCACATATTCGACCCATTTACTGAGTTCCTCAACTGTACCGCTTCCCACGTTGCCCACTATAAAAGGTTCTGCACCGATAAGGTCACATAATTCGAGGAATTCATGGGTGCCAAAACTGTTATCCTCAGTTACATTTCCCCAGTTTGTGTTGATCATTGTCGGACGCTGGTTTCTCGGACCTATTCCGTCACGCCAGTGATATTCGTCAGCAAAACAGCCGCCCGGCCATCTCAGGTTCGGGATCTTTATTTTCTTCAATGCTTCAACAACATCCAGCCTGATGCGATCCTTCTTTGGGACAGGCATTGATTCACTTACCCAGTAGCCGTCATAGATGCATCTTCCGAGGTGTTCCGAAAAATGGCCATAAATATGCCTGCTTATTGTATATTGGGAATTTGCTCCGTCAACAAGAAGCGATACAGACGACTGGCCATAGCTGATCAGACCCAGTGTCATTAAACTGATTAGTAAAAGTGCCTTTTTCATAATTATCAAATTTTAAATCATACTTAATTTATCTCCCATTTACTGTGACCTATCAGATACTTAGGCTGAACAGCCCGGAATTTTACTATTTAAACCGCACCATGGCAGCTGCCTCATACAGTCTGCGGCTGGCATCATAAAGTTTCTTTTCCGGTATCTTGGCCACTTTTCTGTCGTATGTAAGCAGGCCGTTGGTCTCAATCTCAACATCGGTTGTCTGTGTATATATTGCTGCCGAAAGGCCTCTGCTGATGAATTGTACCATCTGATCGAGATATCCCGAATAAGTCGAGAAAAGCGTATCTGCATCACTGAATGTTCTGTAACCCCAGTTGTTCTTGTCGAGCCAGGTATGGTTCTCAAGCGGAAGTCCGAGTCCGCCGAATTCACCAAGTACCAAAGCCTGTCTCATCCCGAAAACCTCGGGCTTTGCCATAACGGGGCCGGGATAATTATGCAGATCAAGTATATGCCCGACTTCATTGAAATTACCACCGCTCGCACTGTTCACAAGGCGTGAAGGATCTTTTTTCATTGTCCAGACAGTTATCTCCTGTGATTTGAACTGGCCCCATGCCTCGTTGAAAGGGACCCACATTATAATACAGGGGAAATTGTGCAGGTAGTCCATAATGGCATTCCATTCAGTCTGGTAAATCTTTTCTGAATTTTCAGTTCTTATTTTGTCTGAACCTCCTTCCATACCGGGCCGGTTGTTCCACCGGTTCCCACCGAGATCTCCACTCGGCATATCCTGCCATACCAGCATACCCTCCCTGTCGCAATGATAATACCACCGGGCCGGTTCAACCTTGACATGTTTCCGGATCATATTGAATCCCATTTCCTTTGTTTTCCTGATATCGGAATACAAAGCTTCATCACCCGGCGCTGTGTACAATCCATCGGGCCACCAGCCCTGGTCAAGTGTTCCATACTGAAAAATGAATTTATTATTAAGCATGATCCTCAGGACACCTTTTTCATCGGCCCTAAGATTTACCTTTCTCATCGCAAAATAACTTTTAACCTCATCAGCGACCTTTCCGTTTCTTATCACCGAGATCTTAAGGTCATACAGAAAAGGATTATCAGGTGACCAGAGTTTTGGATCAGTTATATTCATAACTATCTCCTTTCCGGTTTGCGACCGGCTTTCAGAAATCATTTTGCTGCCGTCCCAGGCTGTTACCTGTAGCAGATCGCCGCTTCCAGGGTTCTCGACAGAAACATCAATTTTCAGTAAATGCTTATCAATGTCAGGAGTTTGCTTCGTTGATCTGATATATGTCAGTGGAACTGGTTCGATCCATACCGTCTGCCATATGCCGGTTACTGATGTGTACCATATCCCTCCCGGTTTCAATACCTGCTTTCCACGGGGCTGAGGACCATTATCAACAGGATCCTTGACCCTAAGTTCGAGCCTATGCGATCCCCGCGATTTTACAGCTTCAGTGATATCGAAGTAAAACGGATCATACCCTCCCTGATGAGATCCTATCTTCACACCATCAATGAAAACATCGCTCTGCCAGTCGACTGCTCCGAAATGAAGAAGGATATTCTTTCCTCTCATCTCAGATGGTATTGTGATCATGGTTCTGTACCATAAGACATTTCCGGGTCCTACAATTTTGTTCACTCCTGAGAGTGCAGATTCAACCGGAAAAGGCACAAGGATTTTGCCATCGTAGTTAAGAGGCAGAGTTTCACTGTCAGCAGTAATGGCGTAGTCCCATAGTCCGTTGAGGTTTTTCCATTTATCCCTCACCATCTGAGGTCTTGGGTATTCATTGAGACACTTTGCAGGATCAATCTTGTCGGCCCAGCTGGTCCTTATTTTATCGCCAGCTATTTTCCAATCCTGGGAAAATGCAATAATTGTAAATCCTGTGAAGATCAGTAGCGAAACAAGAATCTTTTTCATAGCCCAGGTTTTTTGTGTTAAATTTACACTTATTATCCCTTAGTATTAATTATGTTTTTATATCCGAACATAAAACATTATCTATCAGTATTTTAATTCGGAAACTAAGATGTCTTATTCACTGGCATCTTCCTAATACAAATTAAAGAATTCCGTTCAACATGTCAAATTTTCAGCATAATAAAATGCAGTATTTAAAATAATGTTTTGTATGTATTATTAATGACTTAATATCTGGTTTTAATTATTATATTGCGAGCATTAATTCAGGTTGCCATTGAAATATTTCTATAGAATTTCCGCGTAAAATAAAAACTTAATAAGCTTATTATGAGCGTAGAACGAACCTTCGACCTGCTTGAGAGGTATGCCGGGCTTTTCAATAAAGAGGATGCTCTTTGTTGTAAACAAAATGGCGAATGGATTAAGTACAGTACATCCGACTATATCGAATATTCATACAATTTCAGCTTCGGTCTGCTTGAACTGGGATTTTCCAGGGGTGACAAGATAATGACAGTCTCACACAATCGCCCGGAGTGGAATTTCATCGATATGGGAATGGCTATGATAGGAGTAGTTCATGTACCTGTGTTCACATCACTCAACAGTGATGAATACCATTATGTTTTAACCCATTCCGATGCCAGGATGCTTATTGTCTCCGACAGGAAACTGTTCAGGGCTTTAAAAGCTGCATTGTCAGGAATAGAGCGCCGGATAGATGTGTATTCGTTTGATGAAATTGAAGAGATAAAAAGCTGGAAAGAAATTATTGAAGCAGGAAAAGCAGCTTCGGCCAGGCACAGGTCAACTGTTGAAGAAATTAAAAGGTCCGTTCGCCCCGACGATTTTGCCTCTCTGATTTATACCTCAGGGACCACTGGCAGGCCGAAAGGAGTGAAGCTCACACACAGGAACATGGTAAGTAATTTTCTTGCAGCAGCATCAATATTTAATCTGAAACAAGAGGATAAATATCTGAGCATTTTACCATTATGCCATGTAGGAGGCAGGCTCGGAAATTATCAGACACAATACAGCGGAACAAGTATATATTATGCTGAGAGCATGGGAACAATTGCTTCGAATCTCCAGGAAATACAGGCAGATGGTTTCGATGCAGTTCCAAGGGTCATTGAGAAATTCTATGATGTTATTATTTCAAAGGGCAACAAGCTTAAGGGAGTTAAAAAATCCCTTTTCTTCTGGGCTGTCAGACTGGGGCTTAAATACAAACCTTTTGGAGAGAATGGATGGTTCTATGATCAGAAGCTTAAGCTTGCTGATAAACTGATCTTCAGTAAATGGCGTGAAGCTCTCGGCGGAAGAGTAAGGATCGTGGGATGCGGGGGAGCAAGTCTTCAGTCGCGGCTCGAAAGGATCTTCTGGGCTGCCGGGATAAAGATCATCAATATGTACGGACTTACAGAAACCTCACCTATAATCACGATAAACGGAACCGAAAAGGGGAAGGTAAAGCTTGGTTCTGTAGGGACGTCTATTCCGGGAGTTGAAGTTCGTATTGCTGATGATGGAGAGATCCTTTGCAAAGGGCCCAATGTTTCTCCGGGCTACTACAAAGATCCTGAACTGACAAGAGCAGCATACGATGGCGAGGGATGGTTTCATACCGGCGACATAGGACATTTTGAAGATGGTAAATTCCTGATGGTGACCGACAGGAAAAAAGAGATATTCAAGCTATCCAATGGTAAATTCATCGCACCGCAGATAATTGAAAACCTGTTCAAGGAACTCCCGATGATAGACCAGATAATGGTACTTGGCGAGCATGAGAAATTTGCAAGCGCACTCATTTCGCCAAATTTCAGGTTCTTTGATGAGTGGAAAACATCCAGGAACCTTTCACTCTCCGATAATGGTGAACTTATAAGCCTGCCTGAAATCCAGACACTTTTTTCATCCGAAATAGAACGGATGAACAGGAAACTTAACCCGAGTGAAAGAATAAACAGATTCCGGCTTGTCAAGGATGAATGGACCCCTGCCACAGGAGAGCTCTCCCCTACTCTGAAACTCAGACGGCACTTCATCAATAATAAATACAAGTCGATCATTGATCAGGTTTACATGAAATGACCCGGCAATGAAGCTAATAAGTGTTTCCGACAGAAGCAGTGAAAGGATGTTCCTTGATACTGCAAGAAGAATTTACAGGGATGATAAGATCTGGGTTTGTCCACTCGATAATGATATCAAAGCTGTTTTCGACCCGGCAAGGAACCCTTATTTTAAACACGGAACGGCCCGGCGATGGGTCTTGACTGATGACAGTAATAATCTCATTGGAAGAATCGCTGCATTCATAGATCATAACATGGCAAACAGCTATGATCAGCCGACAGGAGGAATAGGTTTCTTCGAATGTATAAATGACAATGATGCTGCCGTAAAACTCTTCGATACTGCTAAGCAATGGTTGCAGGAGCAAGGTATGGAAGCAATGGATGGCCCGATCAATTTTGGCGAAACAGATAAATACTGGGGTCTGCTTGTCAATGGTTTCACACATCCTTCCTTCGATATAGCATACAACCATGCTTATTACAGGGATCTCTTCGAGTCATACGGATTCAGAGTGTACTATAAAATGGAAGGATTTCACCTTGATATCCATAAGGGGATACCTGAAAGGATCTTCAGAATTGCCGAAAGGGTAATGAAAAAACCTGGTTACGAATTTCACCATTTCACCTGGAAAGAAACTGATAAGTATATTAATGATTTTGCCCTTGTATTTAACGAAGCATGGGCCTCATTCAAACAATATTTCGAACCTCTCGAACCCGAATACATAAGGGAAACACTCAGAAAAGCGCGGCCGATACTGGAAGAGGAATTCATCTGGCTTGCATATTTTGAGGGGAAACCAATAGCGATTTACCTTATGTTCCCTGACCTGAACCAGATACTTAAACATTTGAATGGAAAGCTGGATCCGATAAGTGTGCTAAGATTCCTGTGGCTTAAGAAGAGAAAAACAATGACAAGGGCAAGAGGCATGCTGATGGGAGTTATCCCGAAATTCCAGGGCCTTGGAATCGAGTCCGCATTCATTGTAAACCTTGTAAATGTTTTCAGGAATAAACCGCACTACACGGAAATAGAATTCTCCTGGGTCGCTGACTTTAATCCAAAAATGCGCAAGATCTTCATCTCAGTGGGCTCTGTCCCGGTAAAAGAATACATAACTTACAGATATCTTTTCGATCCTTCGAAAGAGTTTAAGAGATACCCTATCCCTGATATAAAATGAAATATGATATTATAATAATCGGAGCCGGACTTGGTGGATTGACGGCCGGAGCTAAATTATCAAAGGAGGGTAAAAAGGTACTTCTTATAGAGCAGCACAGCTGCCCCGGCGGATGCGCGACAACTTTTCGCCGGGGTGATCTCACTTTTGAGGTCGGACTGCATGAGATGGACGGGCTTTCCCCCCGCGACATGAAAACAAGGATATTCAACGACCTTGAGGTATTTAAACACGTGGAATTCATTCCTCTCGATGAATTTTACCGGTTCACCAATGGACGTTATGATATTGTTCTGCCAAACAACCATGAAAAAGCATTAGAGAAATTGTCGCAGATATTTCCCGGCGAGACCGGTGGAATAAAAGAGTATTTCAACCTCTTATTGAATCCTCCGAAGAAAAATGACAAAAATGAGATGCAGGACAAAAGCATCGGTGAATTCCTCGATTCGGTTTTCACTGACGAGGATCTGAAAGTGATATTGCTTGGTAACCTCGGGTATTTTGCTGACGATCCTTATTCTTTATCACTGGCATATTACGCTGCTGCCCAGGGAAGCTATTATACCGGCGGTTCGTGTTACATAAGGGGGGGTTCACAAAAATTATCCGATTGCCTGGCTGCCTTCATCAGGGATAATGGTGGTGAAGTCATGCTGAATCATCTTGTAACAGGAATTAAAACAAGGAACGGTAAAATATACGGTATTGAATTCAGGAAGAAAAACGATAAACAGAATATTACCTTTGAAGCAGAAACTGACAATCTTATTGCAAACAACTCCGTTGCAGGCGTTGCCGATATGTTGCCATCTGATCATGGATCGGTCCTGAAGGACCAGATCAGGGAAATGGAACACGGGGCATCTCTTCTTACATTATACCTCGGATTCAATAAAGAACTCAGGGAGCTGGGGAACAATTATTATTCAACCTGTGTTTACGATACTTCGGTAAGGACACAGGGGGATATTAAAATTAATAACAGGGATGATTTTTCACGTCGCAGTTTCATTTTCGTCGATTATAGTCAGATCCCTTCAGGGCTTGCCCCTGCCGGAAAAAGCGTAGGATCGGTGTGCTGCATCGACTACCTCGAAGATTGGGAAGGACTTGACAGGCAGGAATATTACCGGAGGAAAGAAGAGGTTGCTTCAGCTCTGATTGCAAGAGTTGAGGCATTTATCCCCGGGATTAGCAATTTCATCTGCCATTCCGAAGTGGCCACTTCTAAAACAATAAAACGATATACTCTGAACCCGGCAGGATCGGTCTACGGCTTTGCCCAGACTCCTTCAAGAAAAACGATAGACCCGGCTTTGATCCCGGAGAATCTTCATTTTGCTTCAGCCTGGGGTAAGAGCGGTGGTGGTTTTTCCGGAGCAATTTACGGAGGCTATCTCTGTGCGGTGAGTGTGCTAAGAAAAAGATAATAACCCGCGGTTATTCCATCCTGGTTATCCTTTGGTCAACAGGCTGATCGATTATTATCGGAACTTTTTCAACAATTGTGCTCGTAGGGTCAAGCTGGAGTGACTTCTCTTCTGGCAGGCTCAGACGACGGGCCAGATTTCGCAGAGTAAGGATGACATTTTCATTTTTGCTGAGCTTGTAATCCCTTATCATTATTCTGTCAATCAGCACAAACTTAAAATCAGCCGGGAAATTGTATTTCTTTAAAGTCGTATAACTGCTCTCAAGAGCGATCTCTTTTGATTTTACAAGGTCTTCTATAACCTCCCTGAAGTACAGGTTGATCTTTGGATCAATCTTAAAACCCAGATGAAAATCAATCCTTATCAGTATCCCGGGTATGATCTGATTTACTTTATACTCAAACTGATAGGGATCATTCGTACGGTCGACATGAATAAGCCAGTAAGTATCTGCTCTCTTTGGCTGTTTACTGAAGATTGAATAGATGACTTTTGATTCAACCTGGTCAATGCGGTTCGCTTTTATAATGTAGACAAGATTGGTTGCCATTTTGGGGACTGTTTTGTCATCACGGAGCTCCCTGAACAAGTCCATATAATCACTGAGATTGATAAATGTAATATGACGGTTTTTGATCTTTCGACCGAAATACCATCCGTACATTATAAGGAAATAAACTGCTGCAAGCAGAAGGGTGAACCACCCGCCATATACGAATTTATGGAGGTTTGCAATGAGAAAGCTGACTTCGATCGTAAGAAAGACAACCATGAACAGTATAGCTATCCTGCGCTTAAGCCCCTGCTGATAGAGGTAGTGTGATAAAAGCAGGGTGGTCATTATCATTGTTATTGTTATCGCAAGTCCATATGCAGCTTCCATGTTTGATGATTTTCTGAAGAATATCACAACAAGACTGCAGAAAATCCAAAGAAAATAATTCACAGAAGGAATATATACCTGCCCTTTGACAAGGGTCGGATTCAGTATTCTTACGTTAGGCCAGAAATTAAGAGAGACAGCTTCACTTATCAGTGTAAAAGATCCGCTTATAAGAGCCTGACTGGCAATAATTGCTGCTGCTGTGGAAATAATCACTCCCGGCAGCAGGAACCATCCGGGCATCATTGAGAAAAAAGGAGTTGCATAGGAGCCCGGAATATGATGCAGCATCAGCCATGCTCCCTGACCGAAATAGTTGATTACAAGTGCTGTTTTAACAAATATCCATGTAATACGGATATTAGTCCTGCCGCAATGTCCAAGGTCAGAATACAGGGCTTCAGCTCCTGTAGTACACAGGAATACAGCACCAAGCAGGATAAAGCCTTGCGGGACCTCCGTAAGGAAGCGGAAGGCATACACAGGGTTTAGCGCAGCCAGGATCTTTGGATAATGGATAATCTGGGAGAAACCCAGTATTCCAAGCATCATAAACCATAAAACCATTATTGGTCCGAACGAAATTCCGACAAAATTAGTCCCGAATTGCTGGATGAAGAAGAGAACTGCAAAGATGATCAGAACAATCGGGACAACCGGAATCTCATTATTGAAAAGCTGAAGTCCTTCGATTGATGACGTAACAGTTATGGCCGGTGTGATAACACCATCAGCCAGCAAAGCTCCTCCGCCTATCATTGTTAAAAAGGCGGCCCAGGCATTTTTATGACGGATCAGGGCAAAAAGCGCAAAGATACCACCCTCTCCCTTATTATCTGCATTTAAGGTTACCAGCACATATTTTATTGTCGTCTGGAGAGTAAGCGTCCAGAAAACACAGGATAAGGCTCCAAAGACCAGAAGCTCACTGAAAGTATCAGAGCCTTCTGTAACAGCTTTGATAGTGTAAAGAGGACTGGTACCAATATCACCATATACAATTCCCAGAGTAACAAGTAATCCGGCAAATGAGAGTTTCTTAATATCAGAGTTCTTTTCAGGTTCTTTCATTCTTAACCGCTACGGGACTTTTAATCAAAATATTTAAACCATGAAATCTCAAATGGTTTTTCAGGTTACGCGTTTGATCCTGTAAGCGACTGGTTGATCAATTATAATAGGTACCTGCTCTACAATCGTATTTGTAGGATCAAGATTCATAGTCCTGAGATCAGTTATGCTGAGTTTTCTCACAAGGCTGTTAAGTGAGAGTATAAAACTCTCTGCGTTAGAGAGTTTATTGTCACGAGACATAATCCTGTCAATCAGGATGAACTTGAAATCACCTTCAAAATTATGTCTCCTAAGCGAATCATAGCTGCTATGCAGCGAAATCTCGCCCGATGCCTTAAGGTCTTCCAGCACCTCTTTGAAGTAAAGGTTGATCTTCGGAATTACTTTAAAACCAATATGAAAATCGACTCTTATCAGGACTCCGGGAATGATCTGCTTAACCTGATATTTAAAGCTGTTTGGCTCATTAACTTTATTGACATGCAGGAACCAGTAAGTGTCGGCCCGTTTTGGCTGTTTATGAAAAATCGAATATATCACTTTCGATTCCACCTGGTCGTGCCTGTTTGCACGGATGACATAAACGAGGTTGGTTGCAAAACGGGGTACTGACTCATCTTTACTGAGATCTCTGAGTGCATCGAGGTATTTATCAAGATCTGCAAATGTAATGTAGCGGTTTTTTATCTTCCTCCCGTAATACCATCCGTACATAACAAGAAAGTATAGAGAAGCCAGTATAAGGGCGAACCAGCCTCCGTTTTTGAATTTGTAAAGATTGGCTATGAGAAATCCTCCCTCAATTGTAATGAATATCATAAACAACAGCAATACGACCCTGTGATTGATTCCTTTCTGGAAAAGATAGAAGGAAAGAAGCAGGGTGGTCATTATTTCAGCTATGTTTATTGCCAGTCCGTAAGCGGCATTCATGTTTGATGATTCCTTGAAAAATAAAACTGTAAGGCTGCAGGCGATCCAGAGGAACCAGTTTACACCGGGCAGATATACCTGTCCTCTCACCCATGTTGGATAAAGGACTCTCATCTTGGGCCAGAAATTGAGTGAAATTGCCTCGCTTATCAGAGTGTAAGATCCCGTTATTATGGCCTGACTGGCTATAATAGCTGCTGACGTGGCCAGAATGACACCAGGGATCAGGAACCACCTTGGCATTATCTCAAAGAACGGATTTACATAGAACCCCGTTTCAAAATTCATCATGAGCCAGGCTCCCTGTCCGAAATAGTTCAGAAGAAGGGCAGTTTTTACAAATCCCCAGGTAACCCTTATGTTCGTCTTCCCGCAATGGCCAAGATCTGCATACAATGCTTCTGCACCCGTGGTACAGAGAAAAACGGCTCCCAGTAAGATAAATCCTCCGGGATATTCTGCAAGGAAACGGTAAGCATAGGCCGGATTCGCTGCTTTAAGAATATCAGGGTATAAAATCAATTGCGATAATCCCAGGATACTCAGCGTAAGGAACCATATGATCATTATCGGACCGAATGATTTCCCGACGAAATTGGTGCCGAACTGCTGAATGAAAAAAAGAACCGTCAGAATGCAGAGTACGATGGGAACTACCGGCATATCAGGGCGATAAAGCTTTAATCCCTCAATTGATGAAGTGACAGTGATCGCCGGGGTTATTACTCCATCGGCAAGAAGAGCTGCCGCACCTATCATTGTCAGAATTGCCGCCCAGGAACTTTTTTCTTTAATCAGAGCTATCAACGCAAAGATACCGCCTTCACCGTTATTGTCAGCCGTTAGCGCTATTATAACATATTTTACTGTGGTTGAAAGAGTTAAGGTCCAGAAAATACAGGACAAGCCTCCGTAGATCAATAACTCGTTGAAGTTATCCTTTCCCCCTGTTATTATAGCCCTTAGAGTATAAAGAGGACTGGTGCCAAGGTCTCCAAATACTATCCCAAGCGCAATTACAGCACCAATGAGAGAAAACTTCTTAATTTCAGAATCAGATTCTGTAATCCCCGTTTTCCAGTCCATCTGTTATGTAAAAGGTTTACGGAAAGTCGACAAAGTTATAAATATTTTATCTTTGTGGCTTCAATGTCCTTGATAAAAACCAAAACATGCAATTTAAAACATATATAGCTATACTTCTCTTTTTCAAAGTGATTACACTTCAGGGACAGCTGACAGGCTCATATGGTGAGAAGATAACATTATTGTTCATTGGGGACATTATGGGACATGACACGCAGATATGGTCTGCTGAAAACCGGGAAACCAGGCAGTATGACTATAATGATGTCTTTGACTACATCAGAAGTGAGATAAGCGAAACAGATCTTTCCTTTGCCAACCTCGAAGTGACATTGGCCGGTCCTCCATATAAAGGCTATCCACAGTTCAGCTCTCCGGCTGCACTTGCTGTTGCCTGCCGGAATGCCGGAGTTGACTGCCTTGTTACTGCCAACAATCATTCTATCGACAGGGGTTTAGATGGCATCAACCGGACTATCATGAGACTCGACAGCATTGGAATGCCTCATACCGGAACATTTGTGAACAGTTCAGCCAGGGATTCCCTCCAGCCCCTGATATTAAAAAGTAACGGAATATCGCTTGCACTTCTTAATTATACCTATGGGACCAACGGTATAAGGATCCCTGAACCTGCTATTGTGAATATGCTGAACAAAGATCTTATTTCCAGCGATATAGAAAAAGCTAAATTAAAGAAACCTGATATTATTGTATTATCCCTGCACTGGGGCACTGAATATGATACCATACCCTCCAGGGAACAGGCTCTTCTGGCAGATTATTTCTTTTCAAAAGGTGTGGACCTTATTATCGGCTCTCATCCGCATGTACTTCAGAAGATGGTCTGGTACAGAAATGGAGAGACTCATGCTGGCAAGGCACTGGTCTATTCTCTGGGGAATTTTGTATCCAATCAGAGAAAACCAAAAACTGATGGGGGAGCAATGGTCAGAATAGAAATGACAAGGCAGGGTGGTTCATTCAAAGTTTCTGAATCAGGCTATTATCTTACATGGGTCTACACACCTGTAGTAAATTACAGAACTAAGTTCTATATCCTTCCATGCTCAAAATTTGAGGATAAGCCTGAATTCTTTTCTAAGCCTGAAGAGTATCAGCAGATGAAGAAATTCATAACGGATTCAAGGCGTTTTCTTAAGGAACAGAATCTCAGCGTAAATGAATATCTGTTTAAGGGAGACAGGTGGACTCTCAGTGATTAAGGATTATTCATTCCCTATTTTAACACTGATTAACATTTAAATCATCAATTATTTCAGGTGTTAAATGTAATATATCAATTTTTATGGATATAATTGCATTTTGTTTAAGTTCACACGATTGTTAAAAAAGGTATGAACGATTCTATAACTCTTCTTTCTGCAACAGCCGTATCAATTGGATTCCTGCATACTCTCCTGGGGCCTGATCACTATCTGCCATTCATTGTTCTCAGTGAAGCTAAGAAATGGACGGTCAGGAAGACGATGCTCATTACTTTTCTGTGCGGAATAGGTCATGTACTGAGCTCAGTTGTGCTTGGCTTACTTGGAATAGGGATCGGTATTGAACTTAAGAAGCTTGTCGCAATAGAATCTTTCAGAGGAAATATAGCTGCCTGGCTCTTCATTGCCTTTGGACTTGTTTATATGATCATCAGCATACGTAATCTGATCAGGAACAAGAAACATCACCATTCCCATTTTCACTTCGGGGGAGAAAAACACGACCATGAGCATAATCATCATGAGGAACATGCCCATATCCACGACAGGGAAGTTGTCAAAACAACTCCATGGATACTGTTCCTGATATTTGTTTTCGGTCCCTGTGAACCGCTGATACCGATACTCATGTACCCTGCAGCCCAGAATAATATTTCAGGAACCGTTTTTGTTGCTCTTCTCTTTTCAGTGGTTACGATTGCAACAATGATGTCTGTTGTACTTGTTTTCAAGCTGGGACTGAACAAAATAAACATTAAACCACTTGAGAAATACAATCACCTTATAGCTGGTTCTGTAATTCTCATGTCAGGTCTCGCTATTCAGTTCCTGGGTCTGTAAAATAATCCTGATATCGGGCAATTTTCTGCTATTTGATTAATAATTATTAGATTTGTTGTCAATTAAGTATCTATTTATGGTTTACGATTATAACACGCAGAGGAAAAGGATGGCATTACCTGAATATGGCAGGAATGTGCAGAAAATGGTCGATCATATCAAAACTATCGGAGACAGGAATGAAAGGAACCGTGCAGCGCGGACTATTATTCAGATCATGGGAAATCTCAATCCTCATCTGCGTGATGAAGGCGATTTCAAGCATAAATTATGGGATCATTTGGCCCTGATTGCTAATTTTGATCTCGATATTGATTCTCCTTATCCAATACCTGAGCCTACAAAGTTCGTCGAAAAGCCAAGGCAGGTACCATATCAACAGGGAAATATAAAATTCCTGCACTATGGAAGGATTGTCGAACTTATGATTGATGCTGCATCAAAACTCAAGGACGGTGATGAAAAAGAATATCTCACTACCTTGATTGTCAATCAGATGAAAAAATCATATGTTACATGGAACAGAAGCCAGGTAGCCGATGAGGTAATAATAAGTGATCTGAATTATCTTTCGGGAGGTAAGCTGAAAATAACAGAAGGTGTAAAGATCCTTGAAGTCAAGGAATTACTCCCGCAGGCCAAGAAAAAGCCTCAGGGAAAGACTCAGAACAAGCAGCAGAACAAACATTACAACAAAAAGAAGGGACACAGCCGTCACTAATGGGAACCTTTATTGTCCAGGGAGGGAAACGTCTCAGTGGTGAAATTATACCGCAGGGAGCCAAGAATGAGGCTCTGCAAGTCATTTGTGCAACCTTGCTTACACCTGATAAGGTAACAATAAGGAACATCCCCGATATTGCTGATGTAGCAAAGATAATGGAGCTTCTTGAGTGCATGGGGGTCACAATCACACGTGAATCAAGATCAACAATCACTTTCAAAGCCGGAAAATTAAACCTCGATTATCTCCAGACTACTGAATTCAGGGATCAGAGTATGAGTCTGAGAGGATCGATAATGGTTGTCGGGCCCTTGCTGGCAAGATTCGGAATAGCTTTCATCCCCAAACCAGGAGGAGATAAAATAGGACGCCGAAGGGTTGATACTCATTTTATAGGTTTTCAGAAGCTTGGAGCGGTCTTTGAATTTGATGCTCCCGGACTGTTTTACAAAGTTGCAGCCTCCTCCCTGAAAGGCTCATACATTCATCTTGATGAAGCCTCGGTTACAGGAACTGCAAACATAATAATGGCTGCAGTTCTTGCAGAAGGAACTACAACAATATACAATGCAGCCTGTGAACCTTATGTACAGCAGCTGTGTAAAATGCTCGTGATGATGGGTGCCAGGATTGACGGCATAGGATCAAATCTGCTGCATATACATGGAGTAAAAGAACTTGGAGGGTGTACGCATACAATACTGCCCGACATGATCGAAATCGGCTCTTTCATCGGTATGGCAGCAATGACCGGGTCGGAATTAACAATTAAGAACGTCTCTTACGAGAACCTGGGAATCATACCTGATTCATTCCGCCGTCTGGGAATAGATCTTGAAAGAAAGGGAGATGATATTTATATCCCGCACCAGGAACATTATGAAATTGAGACATTCATCGACGGGTCTATTATGGTCATAGCTGATGCTATCTGGCCCGGCCTTACTCCCGACCTGCTCAGTATCTTTCTTGTCACGGCAACCCAGGCGAAAGGCGCAGTCCTGATCCACCAGAAAATGTTCGAAAGCCGCCTCTTTTTCGTTGATAAACTGATTGACATGGGAGCCCAGATTATCCTGTGCGATCCGCACCGTGCAACAGTCATTGGAATGGATAAAATGATCCGTCTCCGTGGTACAGTGATGACTTCTCCGGATATCCGTGCCGGTGTGGCTTTACTCATAGCGGCAATGTCAGCAGAAGGTCAGAGTATCATCCATAATATAGAACAAATCGACAGGGGCTACCAGGATATCGATAAAAGGCTTAACGCACTCGGCGCGGATATAAAGCGAATTTAGAAACGGCGCAACGGTGCAAGGGCGCAATGGCGGAAAGAAGCACAATCGAGATTCCCACTCTTCAACGCTTCAACGCTTCAACCCCTTCAACTCTGCACTTACCCACCTGCCAGTCCTCCGGTCACAATCCATGCCACTAAACCAGATTATATTCTGTCAAAATGTCAATATTTCCTCATTGGCAGGTAATTTGCTGTTCAGAGGATATCAATCGATTAATTATAGGTGATGGTTAAAAAGAAAACTCATGACGAGGCTGACGCCGTGAAGGATAAACACATTGAAACATCTGAAAATAAGGATAATAAAAGCGAAAAGGAGGTTGGCACCGATACAAAGGATGAGTCTGTTACTGACAAATCCGGGAAACTCTCTGATAAATCTGCAGAGGATAAGACAGTAACTCCTGACAAAGTTGTCGCTGAAGAAAAGTCAATAGAAGAAAAACTGGCAGAAATGCAGGATAAATATTTACGGCTTTCTGCCGAATTCGATAATTACAGGAAACGCACTCTCCGGGAGAAGATAGATCTTACGAAATATGCTGCTGAAGAGATACTTCTGAAGATACTTCCCGTGATGGATGACTTTGAAAGAGCTCTCTCTCATATTGATGTAAGTCAGGATTGTAGTGCGGTTAAAGAGGGACTGGATCTTATTTACAGTAAATTCAGTGAATTTCTGAAGCAGCAGGGTGTAAAGGAGGTTGATGCTCTTAATTGTCCTTTTAATTTTGAATTACACGATGCGGTTGCAAAAATTCCTGTGCAGGAAGAAGAAAAGAAAGGAAAAAATGTGGAAGTCATATTGAAAGGTTATTACCTTAATGAAAAGGTGATCAGACATTCCAAGGTTGTAGTGGGAGAATAGGCTAGATACTTGCCTGACAGAAGCATCAGCCAAATAGGATAATAAATGGAAAAAAGAGATTATTACGAAGTACTGGGGGTATCCAAAAGCGCCACAAAGGAAGAGATAAAGAAAGCTTACAGGAAACAGGCACTAAAGTATCACCCTGACAAGAATCCTGGCAACAAGAAAGCGGAGGAGAATTTCAAAGAGGCAGCTGAGGCTTATGAGGTACTCAGCAATGATGAAAAAAGAGCCAGGTATGATCGTTTTGGGCATGCAGGGATGGGTAGTACGGGTAACGGATACAGTGGCGGTGGGATGACTATGGAAGATATCTTCTCCTCTTTCGGGGATATCTTTGGAGATGCTTTTGGCGGCTTCGGAACTTTTGGCGGCAGCAGGCGCGGAGGCAGCAGGAGGGTTAACAAAGGTTCCAATCTCAGGGTTAAAGTCAAACTCACTCTTCAGGAGATTACAAACGGTGCTGAAAAGAAAATAAAGGTCAATAAATATGATACCTGCACCCAATGCGGAGGTTCCGGCGCAGCAGATTCAAACAGTTACTCCACATGTTCAACATGCAGGGGTTCCGGCCATGTGACCCGGCTCACAAACACCCTGCTTGGACAGATGCAGACTACTTCAACATGTCCCGCCTGTAACGGTGAAGGGAAGATTATCACAAAGAAATGCACCGCCTGCTATGGGGAAGGCATTATTCAAAAAGAAGATATAATCAAGATCAATATTCCTGCGGGTGTTGGAAAAGGGATGCAGATGACTGTCAGCGGGAAAGGAAATGCGGCCCGGAGAGGAGGTGTCAATGGCGACCTCCTTGTCGTTATTGACGAAGTCGATCATCCGGATCTGATAAGGGAAGGTAATGATCTGATATACAATCTATTCATTAGTATACCTGATGCCATTCTCGGCACCCATGTCGAAGTACCCACAGTAGATAATAATGTAAAGATAAAAATTGAACCCGGGACCCAACCCGGCAAGATCCTTAGGCTCAGGGGCAAGGGATTGCCTGAAGTAAACGGTTACGGGAGAGGCGATCTGCTCGTAAATGTAAATGTATGGATACCAAAAAACATTACAAGAGATGAAGCCAGAATTATCGAAAAATTTAAGGAATCCGGCTCATTCAGACCCAATCCCGATAAAAACGACAAGGGATTCTTTGAAAGAATGAAAGGCTATTTTGAATAGAGAACCTCGTAGTAACAACAAGATTTTTAATATCTTTACCAATCTTTAAGATAAATCTAAAATAATTATGCCACTTTTTGAAGCAAAAAACGTTGTCAAACAGTTCGGCTCTTTTACGGCTCTTGATAACGTAAGTATTTCTGTTCCTGCACAATGCATCTATGGGCTGCTTGGTCCCAATGGTGCGGGAAAGACTACATTGATCCGGATTATAAACCAGATCACCGGCCCTGATTCGGGAGAACTCTTTATAAATGGGAAGAAACTTACGCCTGATGATGTTCAGTTCATAGGTTACCTTCCTGAAGAAAGAGGCCTGTACAAAAAAATGAAGGTCGGAGAACAGGCTCTCTACCTGGCCCAGCTTAAGGGACTATCAAAAACGGAAGCCATGAAGAGACTGAAATACTGGTTCAGGAAACTTGATATAGTCGACTGGTGGGGCAAGAAGGTGGAGGAACTTTCAAAAGGCATGCAGCAAAAAGTTCAGTTCATCACAACAATCCTTCACGAGCCCTTACTTATAATCTTTGATGAACCTTTTACCGGTTTTGACCCGGTTAATACAAACACTATCAAAAATGAAATTCTCTTCCTGAGGGAAAGAGGTGCCACTATAATTTTCTCAACACATAACATGGGGTCCGTTGAAGAACTATGCGATAATATTACACTTATAAACAAGGCTAAAACAATCCTTGAGGGAAGTGTTGATGAAATAAGAAAGCAATGGGCGGGAAATGAATATGACCTCACACTGAAGGGAGATGTCAGACTGCAAGGCAATAATCATTTCAGTGTATTGGACCAGAAGTCTGAGGATGGGAAAACCTCAGTCAGGATCAAGACCGCCGATAAGGTATCAACAAATGATATCCTGAATTTTACTATGAGATCCGGAGAAATAATTGCATTCAATCCGGCTCTTCCATCCATGAACGAAATATTCATCAGGGTTGTTGAATCACGCAACTAATTTTATCCAAACTGAAAATCCCTTAAAATGAGTAAAATATCTGTTATCATAAAGAGAGAATACATCACACGGGTAAGGAAAAAATCATTCATTATAATGACAATCCTGGCCCCGATACTAATGGCTGCGATAATTATTTTACCTACAGTCTTCATGATGAGTGACAAGGACAAGGACTTCAAGAAAATTGCCGTTATTGAAGATGGGTCGGATCTTTTCAGGAACGTAATTCCTAATACAAAGGATGCCGAATACGTGTACCTTGAAAATGCCGATATAAACGAACTTAAAAAGAATTTTGAGGCAAAGGGATATTATGGCATTTTATATATCTCACCTGAACTTGTTAATATACCCAATGCTATCCAACTTATCTCCAAACAAACACCCCCTATCGGCCTGATCGATCATATCTCCGGTTCACTTGAAAAAGAGATCGAGCGACAGAAACTTCTTGCCTACAATATACAGAACCTTGATGATATCCTCAAAAATATAAATACCCAGGTCTCTGTTCAGACTATCAAGATTGATGACACCGGAAAGGTAAAGGAAACTAGTACAGGTATTGCAATGGCGATGGCATATATCGGGGGATTCCTGATGTATATGCTTGTGTTCCTGTTCGGATCCCAAGTGATGAGGGGAGTGATTGAAGAAAAAACAAGCAGGGTTGTTGAAGTGATAGTTTCCTCAGTTAAGCCCGTACAGCTGATGATGGGGAAAATTATAGGCATTGCACTTGTAGGCCTTACGCAGTTCATGATATGGGTCATCCTTACCTTAGGTGTTGTGACATTTGTAAGAAGCACAGTTCTTAAAAAGACAGATATTACTGAGATACCCCAAACCATTCCACAGAGCATAATGACTGAAAATCAGCTTCCCGGCGCAACGGCTGAAGCAAGCGCTGCTGAAATAAACCCTCAGCTGGCTGAATTCTCAAAGATCTTCGAAAGCGCAATGAACCAGGAATGGCTGCTGATAATCCTGGCTTTCATTTTTTACTTCATTACAGGATACCTGCTGTATGCGTCAGTTTTTGCGGCAATAGGATCTGCAGTAGATAATGAGACAGAGACTCAGCAGTTCATGATGCCTGTGACTATTCCCATCATCCTTGGCCTGATGGTAGCCGTGGGAACAATGCAGAATCCGGAAAGTTCAATTGCATTCTGGTGTTCGATAATTCCGCTTACGTCTCCTATAGTCATGATCGCAAGGATCCCTTTTGGAGTCCCTTTGTGGCAGCTTTTACTATCAATGGGATTGATGATCATTACTTTTCTGGCTTTTGTCTGGATGGCCGCCAAAGTGTACAGAACAGGCATTCTGATGTACGGCAAGAAAACATCCTGGAAAGAGATCTGGAAATGGCTGAAATACAGTGCATAGACTATTGAAAGTATCAGCTGTCGGAAACTTCTGACGATATTAAAACCTGAGCCATAATGTCGAAGATTTTGGTCATTGATGATGAAAGAGCGATCCGGAACACTCTCAAGGATGTCCTGGAATATGAGAAGTATGAAGTTGACCTTGCTGAAGACGGCCCTTCCGGTCTTGAGCTTTTTTCAGAAAATAAATATGATATAGTCCTGTGTGATATTAAGATGCAGAAGATGGACGGTATAGAGGTTCTCCAGAAGATAATGGAGATCTCCACTATCACCCCTGTTGTGATGATATCCGGACACGGGAATATCGATACTGCTGTAGAAGCTATCAAGAAAGGTGCTTACGACTTTCTGGAGAAGCCACTTGATCTGAACAGGCTCCTGATCACAATCCGTAATGCAATGGATAAATCATCACTGATTACCCAGACACAGGTTCTGAGGAATAAGGTCAGTAAGATGTACGAAATAATAGGCGAGTCGGATGCTATTAAGAAAGTGAGGGAAATGATCGACAGAGTTGCCCCGACTGAAGCCAGGGTGCTGATAACCGGTGCCAATGGAACCGGGAAAGAACTCGTCGCTCATCAGATACACGAAAAAAGCAACAGGGCAAAAGGTCCTTTCGTCGAGGTTAATTGTGCAGCAATTCCGTCGGAACTGATCGAAAGTGAATTATTCGGGCACGAAAAAGGATCGTTCACCTCAGCAATAAAACAGCGGATAGGAAAATTTGAGCAGGCCGACGGAGGAACACTTTTCCTCGATGAAATAGGAGATATGAGCTTATCCGCACAGGCTAAAGTATTGAGGGCTTTGCAGGAAAACCGTATCACACGGGTCGGATCCGACAAGGACATCCAGGTGAATGTAAGAGTCGTGACAGCCACAAACAAGAACATCAAGAAGGAGATCGAGTCTAATAATTTCAGGGAAGATCTTTACCACCGCCTCAGCGTTATTCTTATTCATGTTCCCACACTGAACGAACGGGTAGAAGATATCCCTCTTCTTGCGGAACATTTTAACTCATTGATCTGCAAAGAATACGGCATGGGTAAGAAGGTAATAAGGAAAGATGCAATAAAAGAACTTCAGAAGATTCAGTGGACCGGTAACATAAGGGAATTCAGGAATGTTCTTGAAAGGCTGATAATATTGTGCAGGGACGAAATTACGGGAGCCGACGTTCTCGCCTATGCAAGACCTGTCTCAGGTGGTAATGTATAACTCATAAGGGTACTTAAAATTATTATCCTGCCCGGTCATACCGAAGCTGGAAATGCCGGCAATAATGCCCTCAGACAAAAACCTGCATAGAGTTATGAATCAACCCGCTTTTTGATCTTAAGGACTTGTCCGACCTTTATTTTCTGGGGATCAGTAATATTATTCAATGTCAGGACCTCAGTGGTAGTAACGTTGCTGTACATTTTGACGATATCCCAGATTGTGTCTCCAGAACGGACAACATGTGTTACATATTCTGAATCAGGCTCAGAAGTCAGAACCGGTGCAACCGGAGAGACAGGTACGGCCGTTTTGCCGATAGAGGCCTGTTTTTCAGCAAATGACATTGAATTTATCCTTGAATAATTTTCTGCATTTGCAGGATCGACATAAATGACTATCTCCTGTCCTATCCTGATTGTATTACGATAAATATTATTCCAGTACCGAAGATCGGATAATCCAACATGGTACCATTCTGAAATAAATCCAAGATTATCTCCTTCCTTCACTGTATAAAGCAGCTTTGTTTTACCTTTTATATCCGGCGGAACGAATGCTGCTCTTGCAGGATCAGCTATTAGGGTAGCCTTGTCAAGATAGATTTCAGATTTATAGCTTCTTATAGTATCGTTCATATCAATAAAATTGCCCAGATGGTTCAGCGGAAGGGTAAGTGATGAAGGTTTAGTTGATCCAGGTACAAGGCCGGTCCTGTATTGAGGATTGAGCGCCCTCAGTTCGCCGAGTGACAATCCCATAACCTCTGATATCTGGGTAAGATGAATATCCTTGTTCAGCATAATTGTATCAGTAGCAATAGGGAAGTCAATGGGTACAGGCTGGATATTATGTTCCGGGTAATAATTTATTGCATAAGCAGCTGCAATGAACTGAGGTATGTAACCCCTTGTTTCACGGGGAAGCCTGTAGTAGATCTGCCAGTAATCCTTCCTGTTTCCTGATCTCCTGATAGCTTTGTTAACATTGCCGGGGCCGCAGTTATAGGCCGCAATGACAAGTATCCAGTCTTTGTAGATATCATAAAGGTCCCTTATATATCTTGCGGCTGCATGTGTGGCCTTGACCGGATCCCTGCGCTCATCGACAATCGAGTTGATTGTCAGTCCGTAAGACCTTCCTGTACTGTAAATGAACTGCCACAGGCCCGTTGCACCTGACCTCCTGTTTACTGCATTGGGATTGAGAGCGGATTCAATGACCGCCATATATTTCAGTTCGACTGGAAGTCCATAATAATCAAAGACATCCTCGATCATAGGGAAATAATAATCTTTCAGTCCCAGCATCACTTTAAACTGAGGCCGTTTCTTTATTGTATAAACATGGATATGGTTCCTGATTATATTGTTATAGTTAAGCTTTATAATTGAATTGATCTTTGCTATTCTGCTTGTATAAACCGAATCGGGATATTGTATGCCTGTGGTATCATCATATAAAATCCATGGATTATTCTCGAGAGCTTTTTTAACATACCAGTCATTGACCAGGCTGTCAAGGTCGGTGCTTATCTTTTGGGAATTAATGTCATCCTGCTGTATGATAATTGTGTCTGATACCGTAAAAGCACCTGCAAGCTGTGTTGCAAGGAAAAAAAGTACCATCAGTATTCTTATTTTCTTCATCATAATTTCAATTAATCAAAAACTAAATTTCAGGTTTACTGTAAAGCCCGTCAGTGACTGCCCGTATAAAGGCATCTGAACAGGTTCTAATGCCAATCTGAGATTATCGCTGACATCAAAATCCGACAGACTAGCATCGACATTTGCGTCGAGGACGGTTACGAGCAACCATGCTGCGATGCCAATATACGAAAGATCGCGGTATTTTCTGAAATAATCAACCTGCCTTAACATTCTTTCCCTGTACCATTCGGCATTTGATGGATCATAAGTATCGGGGTGCAATACGGGGTCGTATGTTGAAGGATCGGCATTTTTAATAAGAGCCCGGTATGAATCTGTTTCCGGTATCTTATCAGTGAAATCCTGATAGGCTTTAATAAAAGTATTATAATTTGTAGAGTTATAATGAATTGCATAAATAATCCCTCCAAACCCAGCATAAACGAGTGGGACCTTCCAGTATTTTTTATTATATATCTGTCCCATTCCCGGAAATGCCAGGGCAAGCATTGTTGCTCTCAAAGGATCTTTCTTTGAGACACTTTTTACAGCGTGGGCAACAGACAGAGTATCCTGAGCATTGATGTTTTTTACTGAACAACCCAGGAGTATTAAAAGAAGCAATGATATTTTACAGTACGCCTTCAAAACACATATCTGCCGGGAGAGAACTCCGGCATTCTGATAACGGCGCGATAAAGATAATATTTTTCAGGAGTTGAGACGATCAAACACACCCAAAACGCGTTCCATCTCTTCCGGATTTTCGAATGGTATCACTATTTTCCCTTTGCCCTGTTCGTTTATCCTGAAGCTTACCTTTGCAGAGAAAATCCTGTTGAGGTGCTCGGTAAGCTGTATGAAATCATCATTGAGTTTCTTTTTTCTTTCAATTTTATGCGGGTCTTTTGATTGTTCAGCCTGAAGGTCTCTCACCAGTTCTTCGACCTGTCTTACAGAAAGATCCCCCTCGATTATCTTATAATATACGTTAATCTGCTTTTTAGGATCTTCAATATTAATAAGTGTCCGGGCGTGACCCATCATAAGCTGTTTATTCCGGATACCAAGCTGAATTTCTGCCGGTAATTTCAGAAGTCTGAGATAATTGGCTACAGTCGATCTTTGTTTCCCCACTCTTTCACTCAATTCTTCCTGTGTAAGCTTGCACTCTTCCGTAAGGCGCTGGAAGCAGATTGCCACTTCTATTGCATCAAGGTCTTCCCTCTGAATGTTTTCTACAAGAGCCAGTTCAAGCATTGCCTGATCATCGGCTGTTCTTATGTATGCAGGGACATGCGTCAGTCCTGCAAGCTTGGCTGCTCTCAAGCGCCTCTCACCTGCTATCAGCTGATATCTGCCGTTTGCTGCCTCTCTGACAGTAAGCGGTTGAATAACCCCCAGTTTCCTGATTGATGCTGCAAGCTCTTCGAGTGACTGTGCATCAAACGTGGTCCTTGGCTGAAAAGGATTCCCGTCAATTGAATCTATCAAAATATCTTTGTTTGCTTCCACTTTTTTTTCCAGGATTTCTTTTTCAACACCATCAATCAGAGCTCCAAGTCCTCTTCCCAATGCATTTTTTTTTGCCATATCCATAATTTTAAACCTCGTTTACTTTTGCTTCGACTTTCTCTATCAACTCCCTGGCAAGATTAAGGTAGTTGACAGTACCTCTTGAATCAGCGTCATATAGTATTGCCGGCTGTCCGAAGCTTGGAGCTTCTGAAAGCTTGACATTTCTCTGGATAATAGTTTTGAATACCATTTGCTGGAAGTGTTTATTAACTTCGTCTGCTACCTGGTTTGAAAGTCTCAGCCTGTTATCATACATTGTAAGCAGGAATCCCTCTATCTCGAGATCAGAATTGAGATTACCCTGTATTATTTTTATCGTATTTAAGAGTTTCCCGAGCCCTTCAAGTGCAAAATACTCGCACTGAACAGGAATGATAACTGAATTTGATGCTGTTAATGCATTCACAGTAAGAAGTCCGAGAGACGGAGAACAGTCGACAAGGATATAATCGTAATTATCCCTGATCTTATAAAGCAGATTCTTCAGGATCTTTTCTCTTTCGGGTCTGTCAAGCATCTCTATTTCTGCACCCACCAGATCAATATTTGACGGCATCAGAGACAGGTTTTCCACTTCACATTTCAGTATTGCCTCTTCCGGATCCTTGCCATCGATAAGGCAATCATAAATTGTGCATTTAATATTCCGGGTATCCACTCCCACGCCAGAGGTAGCGTTTGCCTGCGGATCGGCATCTACTATAAGTACCTTCTTCTCGAGTGCTGCCAGGCTTGCGGCCAGATTAATCGCCGTTGTGGTCTTCCCTACTCCACCTTTTTGATTAGCAATAGCTATTATCCTTCCCATTTCTTTACCTCGCTTTTTTAATTGCTTTTGAGCTTCAAATTTACTATTAATAGCTCCATGGCCCGGGAAACCCGAAGATGTAATTGTAAACATTTCGTTTGTGGTTTTCAACACTTTATTAACATCACCTCAAATTAACAATCTCTGTATTGTGCTGATTTATAGATACATATAATACATGACGACTAATAGTTAATAAGTTCTTATTCTAATATTTCTGATTAAAACAGAGGTTCCGGATTCATGATTTATTCTCATCTTTATATCAGCGTTAAAATTTATTTAAATGGCATCTGATAAAGTTCGTCCTGAATGGTTTACAATTGTCAATCCGAATGCGGGTAATGGCAAGGGGAAAAAGGACTGGAACAGGATAGCAGGACTTTTTGAAAACAAAGGTATCCCGGTTGTTCCAAAGTTCACTGAAAAGAAACTGCAGGCTATCGAGTTTGCAAGGGATGCAATTGGTGACGGATTCAGAAAAATAATCGCTGTCGGAGGTGACGGTACACTGAATGAAGTGATAAACGGGATTTTCAGTCAGGAATACTGCCCCGGGAAAGATATTTCAGTAGGTATGATACCTGTAGGTACAGGTAACGACTGGGGAAGAATGTTCGGTATCCCGCTGGTTTATGAAGCTGCCGTTGATGTAATAAAGCAAAATAAGCTTCTGCTCCACGATATTGGCGTATTAACCTACCACAATGGCAGCGAACAGAATAAAAGATATTTCATAAATATTGCAGGCCTTGGATTTGAAGCTCTCGTTGTAAGAAAGACCAACAGACAGAAAGACAGGGGAAGAAGCAACCAGACAATTTATTTCTTTAATCTTCTGACAAGTCTTATTGCCTATAAGAAAACAAATGTGGCTCTGGAAATCGACGGCAGGCAATATTCAGCAAAGATATTTTCAATAAACGTCGGGAACGGCAGATATTGCGGAGGAGGCATGAGGCAGACACCGGAGGCCCTTCCTGATGACGGTCTTCTTGATATTACAGTTATAAGGGAAATGGGGAGAATAGAAATTATCAAGAATCTTAAGATCCTGTATGACGGTACAATCCTCAGTCACCCTAAAGTTGACGGATACCGCAGTAAAAACCTGAAAGTTACATCTGAAGCTATTCTCTATGCTGAAGCTGATGGTGAATCACTTGGACATACTCCTGTCGAGTTCAGTATTATCCCTGCAGCTGTGAATGTGGTTTATGGCATGAAGATCATTCCGTGATCTTTATCTCGAAAAGCCTGGGCCAGTTCTTGCCTGTAACGAATATCCTTTTATTGTCTTTATCGTAAGCTATTCCGTTCAGAACATTTTCCCTTGTGTCTACCTGCGGATCATTAAGAATACCCTGAAGATCAATATAGGCTATCACTTTCCCCGAACCGGGATCTATCCTGGCGATAAGATCTGTGTTCCAGATGTTTGCCCAGATCTCGCCATTGATATATTCAAGCTCATTGAGCTGATCAACTTTCTTCTCATTATCATAGACCTCTCTCCTTGAAACAACATTGAACATTTCAGGGTCGATGAAATATAAAGTATTTGTCCCGTCACTCATTACGATCTTGTCGTCCAGAGTGGTCAGTCCCCACCCCTGTGTCTGATAATAGATCTTGTTGATCTGCCTGAATGTTGACCTGTCATATACAAAGCCGACCTGGGATGTCCAGGTTACCTGATAAATACGATCCTGGTACAATGTTATCCCCTCACCGAAAAGAGAAGGGTCAAGGTTCAGCTGCCTCAGTATCCTTCCTGTTGAAAGTTCAACTTCACGCAGGTTTGAACCCGTCTCACCAGTCCCTTCATATAAAAGGCCGTCATAATAAAAAAGACCCTGGGTAAATGCGTTACGGTCGTGAGGAAAAGTATTGATTATCCTGTATCCATTTCTTTTCGGTACAATGTTCGAAAGGATTAATACAGAACGAGTAACAGTTGTCCGTGCCTTTCCGTTCCTATAGGCAATAACCCTTAATGACTTCCTCCCGGTTGTTGTATTTAGCAGGGGAGCAACCGGAAATTCCCATGGAGATGATTTGACTGATCCTGCTCTTGATCCATTGAAGAATATCACTACAGAATCAGGTAAATTGCCGCTGCCCCTCGGAGTTATAACCACCTGGATCTGGCTTCCCAGTCTGAATTCTGAATTTTCCGAGGGGGAAATAATGCTTATCAGCTGAACTTCCTCATCACCCGGACTTATAGGATCCGGGTTAATTTCCTGTCCGGTTTTTTGTCCGGGACGACCCGAGCAGGAAATAGTCCAGATAATAAGCAATATCGTAAATAGTGATAGCAGGTATCTCATATAATTATTTTTCATTTTTTCGTTTTTTCCCGAAGAAGAACCTTTTTATTTTGTTAATCCTTGCTGCTGCGATCCGTTTTTCAGTCTCGATCTGGAGCAGTTCATAGGGGAACAGTATCTGCCAAGCCTCGCTCCATCCAGGAAAGCCTCCGATATTCTTATCATCAATATAAATATCCGCGTCGATCTTCCGGCTTACAGTCTCATCGACTATTTCTTCAGGATAGTTCTTGTTCACTGCATAGAATTCAATACCGTTCTTCCTGCAATATTCAACAGCATCCTCAAGCTCTTTCCCCGTACGGAAAGTCCATAATATCAGCTTAGCGCCTTTTTTCTCGAGCTCCCTGAGTGTCTGGAAAGCAAATAATTTTTCTTTCCCGATCTCCGGGTACATGTGCTCAACTATTGTACCATCAAAATCTACTGCGATTTTTATATTTGTAAGATCAGTCATCGGCTGTTTCTATGAGAGGCCAAATTTAACCAAAATGGCATTATTACTGAAATTTATCTTAATTTTGCTATCCTTCCGACATTTTCATTCAAAATGAAGCATATTCCAAATTTCATTACATGTCTTAACCTCGCAGCTGGTTTCATATCGCTTGTTTTTGCTGTCAACGGAGATGTGGTAACTGCATCATGGCTTATCATTGCCGCAATGATCTTTGACTGGTTTGACGGTTTCTCCGCCCGCCTTCTGAAAGCATATTCGGACATAGGAAAAGAACTTGATTCCCTGGCTGATGCGGTTAGTTTCGGTATTGCACCGGCATTGATTATGTACCATTTTCTTGGCTCTTCACTATCACTCACCTGGCCCATGATTACTAATGCCAGCGGGGCCGGCGATAAGCTGATCCTTTTTTCTCCGGTGATAATGTGTGTCTGTGCTGTTTTGCGGCTTGCTGTCTTCAATACAGATGAATCACAGGTCAAGTCGTTCAAAGGCCTTCCGACTCCTGCAAATGCTCTTGCTGTTATTTCACTTGTTATTGCCGCTCACTATTCCGACAGAATAGTATTCAAAAATATTCTTGAATCCACACCCGTGCTGCTGATGCTCACCGTCGCTCTTTCCCTATTAATGGTTAGCAGGATACCCCTTATCTCATTGAAGATTGCAAATCTGAAACTGAAAGGCAACGAAGGAAGATATCTGCTGATCATCCTTGTCGCGGCAGCATTTGTTTTCCTCGGGATCGGAGCAATAACCCTTATAATCCCCTTTTATTTAATTGTTTCAATTATCTCCCCGCTGTTTCGATGATCTCAATATTTTTCAGTCAGACCTAATTAAGAGAAGGGGGATCATTTTTTTTCTTTGTACCTTTTTTCATACCAGGCAAGAGCGATACTTACTGCAAACCAGCTGATAAGAATCAGGGCCGGCCATAAAAGATATTTTAGAATCTCTGATATATACATTTTTCTTCTTTAATTTCCTGATAATTTAACTTCAGACCTGTCTTATAATCAATAAAGATGCTCCTCTTCTTTCAGTTCTGTATGTGTGATCTTTTTTCTGTTTATCTCTTTCCATGCATACCAGATATATGCAATCACAAACGGTATAATAAAGGAAACATACATCATGGTTTTCAGGGTGAAGAAACTGGATGAAGCGTTCCTTATAGTAAGAGAACTTGCCGGATCGAATGACGAAGGGTAAAATGCAGTCCCGTTGAATCCGGCTATCAGGAACAGTGCAAAAACTGCCATTATTGTTCCCGAACCCGTAAACCATATCCCCTTCCTTGAATGCCTGAATATTGTCACTCCGATCCCATAAAGGACAGCGGTCACTCCTGTAAGAAAAATTATCATCACTAATGGCATTTCAAGGAAATTAATAAGATACTTGAACTTCTGAGTAGAAACTATCCCGAACTCCCCATTAACCTGGAATCCATCCGAAATCAGTAATGTCGTAAGAAAGAACAGAAAGAAAACGAGAAAAGATACTGAATTGGTTATAAGCTTTCTTAGTGATCTTTCATAAAGGTCTTCATCTTCAACTGAGTTGACAAGGTATAATAATCCATTCATCCTTGTCAGGAAGAGAACTGAGAGCCCCAGGGAAAGATTTCTTGCATCGAGCAAGGCCTCGAGTCCGTGCCAGTGGTTAGCCCAGGAAACCTGGTTCATATTGTTAAGGCTGAATTGTGAACCTGTAAAGAAAGTTCCTACTGCTGTTCCGATCAGGAACGGACCTAACGCACCGTTAATGAAGAGAAATATATCGAATGTTTTTCCCCCGAAAACATTAGAAGGCTTGGACCTGTACTCATAGGCTATTGCCTGAATGATGAAGCTGAAAAGTATTGTCATCCAAACCCAGTAAGCACCTCCGAAGCTTGAAGCATAAAAAAGAGGAAATGAGGCAAAGAAAGCCCCTCCGAAGGTAACAAGAGTAGTAAAGGTGAACTCCCATTTTCTTCCCAGGGCATTTATAATCATTGTTTTTTGTGTTTCGCCGGCGGGAAGAGAAAAAATAAATGACTGGCCACCCTGAACAAACATCAGGAATACAAGCAGACTTGCAAGAAGGGATATAATAACCCACCAATAATGCTGAAGAAAAAGATATGATATCATTGTTGTCATTTTATTTCCTCCTGATGTTTTGGCCCTGATTTGATCTGCTTCAGCATAATCGATACCTCTGCAGTCAGAAGGGCTGTGAAAAGAACCGCAAAGAGTATGAAAGTCGTTATCACTGACCCGGCTTTGATCTGCGAAACGGCAGCTGAAACCGGCATCAGATCCTGGATAATCCACGGCTGTCTTCCCATTTCAGCAAGAACCCATCCCAGTTCACTTGTAAGATATACAAGAGGTATTGATAGCAGAGCCACCCACAGGAACCACCTGTTCTTATGAAGATTGTCCCTCAGTACCAGGAAAACAGAAAGCGCGCAGAGTGCTATGAAAAAGAATCCCAGCATAACCATCAGGTGGAACGAATAGAATGCCACAGGAACGTTGGGGATGGCATCCTCAGGAGATTTCAGAAATGCATACCCGAAGTAGCTGAAATAATCATTTATGAAATCCTTCCCGCTGAAGATATTTTTTATCTCATCTGCCCTGGCATGATTATTATTCTTTTTAGCTTCCTTGTATTCATTCAGAAGGTCCCTTGCATATCTCCCTCTTATCATTTTCTGTTCCACGCTGATAAACTGCCTGTCCTGCGATGAGCCAAGGACAAGATCCTTAATCCCCGGCACATAAGTGTCTTTGTCTCCACCAGTCATAACAGAAAGAAATCCGGGTATTTCAATCTTCATTACAAAATCCCTGACTTTTTTTTCTCCTATCGTTTCATCTGATTTTTTCAGCAGTCCGATGGCTACCAGTCCGGCATTGCTCTTCCCCTCATAAAGGGCTTCGAATGCAGCAAATTTGACAGGTTGCACTTTTGCCAGTGTCCGGGCTGATGAATCACCTGTCAGGGCAACAGCGAGCGATGACAGGAAGCCGAATATTCCTGCAATAAGGATGCTTCTTTTTGCTAGCCATTCTTCTCTTTTCTTTATAAGGTACCAGGAACTGACTCCGATAACGAAAATTGATGCAAGCAGGAAGCCCGAAGTTATTGTGTGCATGAATTTATCCACAGCAACCGGGTTAAAGAGGATGGCCCAGAAATCAACCATTTCATTTCTGGCGGTCTCCGGATTGAACACCATACCAACAGGATTCTGCATCCATGCATTTGCCACGAGGATCCATAAAGCCGAAAGATTTGCACCTATTGCAACAAGCCAGGTTGAAATTAGATGGAATCTCCTGCTTACCTTGTTCCATCCGAAGAACATAACTGCAACGAAAGTCGATTCAAGGAAAAATGCCAGAATCCCTTCTATGGCCAGGGGCGCACCAAATATATCTCCGACAAACCAGGAATAGTTCGACCAGTTTGTACCGAATTCAAATTCCAGGATGATACCTGTTGCTACCCCAATCGCGAAGTTTATCCCGAAAAGGGTCATCCAGAATTTTGTTGCCCTCTTCCATTCCTCACGTCCCGTCTTCACATAAAGAGTCTCCATTATGGCAATTATGAATGACAAACCAAGTGTAAGAGGGACAAAGAACCAGTGATAGATGGCGGTTAGGGCAAATTGAGCACGTGACCAGTCAACTAATGACAGATCTAAATTTTCAATCATATATATTATTTATGGAGGTTATCTGATCAAGTACATAATCGCTTCGACGGGCATCATCTTTAAAGTTCTTCTTGAGAAAATCAGGGAAAAAGAATATTCTCAGGACAATAAAAATAATAACGATTTTAATAATAATAATGATCCACACTCTTCTTCCCCACCACGACATGTCCCTGAAGCCGTCATAATAGAACCTGTACACGCTCCTGATTTTCCGGAAAATCCTGTCCATCCAAGTCGGAAGTAATATTACTAACATTCAATTAAAAAGTACGATCCTTTCTGTCCGGTTATTCTCTTTCTCCTGAAAGAGAGCCATTCCCCTCCTTCCCGGAGTGTCCAATATCTTCCTCTTCATTTGAGGCTGAGATAGTTGCTCCGATATCAGCCGGTGTCAGCCCGGAGGTAATTTTCTGGACAGCTTTAAAGTTGTAGAAGAACTCCCGGGCAAAAACACGGATAACTGTATAGCCGGGAATTCCAAGTATCATCCCCGGGATACCTGCTGCAAAACCTGCTGCAAGAACAACTACAAAAACCTCCAGGGGATGAGCCCTGACACTGTTTGAAAAAATGGCTGGCTGTAAAATCATGTTGTCAATCAACTGGGTTATTGCCACAACTATAGACATATAGTATATCAATGGAATAACTACCGTCTTGAAATCCATATTGATATGCGATGCAACACCCATAGTGACTGCAATAAAAAATCCCAGCCATGGACCGACATAGGGTATAATATTCAGTATGCCTATTATCAGTCCGAGTACAAGAGCCTGCTGGAAATCGATCCCTATTATTATCATTCCAATATCTATAAGGATCATAACACATGTGCTCTCAATAAGTATCCCGATGAAATATCTTGTAAGAAGGTTTTTTATTGAATACAGTGCCCTGGTAAAGTTGTCGGTATATTTATCGGGTACCCACATTAAGATCGATTCAAAGAAAAGATGCTGGTCCTTAAGGAAGAAAAAGGTAATAAATGAGATCGAGAATATCGCAACAGCGAAATTACCAAGCACTGCGAACACCGAACCAAGGAAGTTCTGGATAACGTTAATATTAAGAACTTCTGCAACCTTCCCTGAAAAATAATCCTTTAGCGACATATCCTGAGGCAGATCCTTGTTCAGTGCCCGGAAGATACTCTCTATCCTGTTCAGGGGATCCTCAATCAGCTGAACTACTTTAGAACTATCAATTGTGGAAAAATATGAGATCTGCTTTGTCAGCAAAGGGACGAAAATGACAAAGAACAGGATTATGACGCCCCACAAGACAAGCAGAGCAAGCAATGCACTTAACGGTACAGGAAATGAGAATTTACCAATCCTGATCTTTGAAAAGAGATCTACAAGCGGACGTCCTACAATTGAAAGGACGCCTGAGACAAGAATATAAACAACAATATTCCTGAAATACCATGCACATGCGAGAAGCAGAAGAACTCCCGCAACAATTAGTATATTCCTGAAGGTTGCTTTCATATCCGGTTTTCCTTATACAAACCTAACTTTTTTTTTCCGATTTACATAACCTGTCATTTTGTCTGCTAATTTGTCATTTACTATGACATATTGACACATTTTGTGTTTTGGAACAGAAGTTGAAAAGATAGATATGTAAAGATTAAAATTAATGTAAAACTTAAAATAATGGAGGACAAAACTATGTTACCAATGATTTCACGCAGAACTTTCAGTCCCTTTTTATCGGATCTTTTCGATGATGATTTCTTCCCTGTAATGAACAGAAGGAATGGTTCAATGCCGGCTGTTAATATCAAGGAAAGTGAAAAGAACTACACTCTTGAGCTTGCTGTACCGGGCATGGATAAAAAAGATCTCAAGATCGACATTAACGAAGATGTTATAGTTATATCATCGGAGTCGAAAACTGAGAATGAAGAAGAAAAGAACGGATACAAGAGAAAGGAATTCAGTTATTCATCATTCTGCAGGAGCTTTTACATCCCTGAAAATGTGAATAAAGAGAAGATCGCAGCTTCATACAAGGATGGAATACTGACTGTTGAGCTTCCTAAACAGGAAGAAGAAAAGAACAAAATCTCCAGACAGGTAAAGATCTCATAAGTTGTTTTTTTAATGAGGGTCTGAGGAGGGTGTCCCATAAGGGCACCCTTATTTTTTCTGACATTCCTCTTCAAATTTTTCGGCGAATTTTCTGCCGAATTCCTTAAGATTCTCTTCTTTGGATCCTGAGGGCCGGAATTTAAATTCAGACGTCTCTTCAAATACTTTCAGCTTAAGATTTCTGAGCGTCTCACTTATTATTTTAACAGCTTCACCGCTCCAGCCGTATGATCCGAATGCACCCGCCAGCTTACCCCTGTCGCGAATCGGGTTTATCAAAGCAAACATTCTATAAACAGGAAGCAGGGTATTCTGGTTTATTGTCGGAGAACCCACAAGCAATGCGTCAGTTGTAGCTAAGAGTGAACCAAGTTCATTCAGATCTATGTTCTCTATGTCTGCCATCTCAACCCTGAAATCGCCACCTTCAAGAATTCCCGACTTAATTATTTCAGCAGCTTCTTTTGTATATCCGTAAGCAGATACATATGCAATAAGTATGCTTCGTTTTGCTTTTTCAGTTGTGGCTTTCAGATAATCAGAAGCATATTTCTCTGTCAGTTCGACAAAATATTTATAGTTCTTTGACAGGATCGGTCCATGACCCGGACATATATATTTTATATCCAGCGGCTTGATCCTTTCAACAGCCTTGACCATAAACCTGCTGAATGGCTGAAGGATCACGTCAAAATAGTACTTAAATGCCTTCAGATAATCATCGTTAATATCATCCGTCATCTCATACCTGCAATAATGAGCTCCGAAAGAATCACAGGGAAACAGTATCCTGTCCTCTTCAAGCCAGGTATATATTGAATCCGGCCAATGAAGATTGGGGGCAGATATGAATCTCAGTCTCTTATTCCCCAGATCCAGAGTATCATTATCCTTAACGACTAACGATCTGAAGGGAATATTAAGCTGATCCTCAAGGTACCGTATTGCGTTGCCGCTTCCCACAACAGTTGCGGAAGGAGCCGCCTTAAGCAATTGCTTCAGGCTGCCGCTATGATCAGGTTCAGTGTGGTCAAGTATGATATAACTGATCTCAGCCGGATTTGTGACCTTGCTGAGCTTACTAAAATATTGTCCGCTGAATTTCTCCTTTGCTACTTCAATGAGAGCTTTCTTATCCGCATTGATGAAGTAAGAATTATAGGTTGTGCCGAATTCAGTTGTCATTACAATATCGAAGGTTCTGATATCATAATCCAGGATGCCAATCCATTTTACATCATCAGTGATGTCAATTATTCTGTCATCTTTCTTTTCCATAAAAATGATAGTTTTCAGATTTTGGCAATTATGCTTTTGTTTGCCCTTACCTGTTGAAGTATTGGTATTTCAATTTCAGTTCCGATCGGTAGAAATATATCTACCCTTGAGCCGAACTTAATGAATCCAAGTTCATCGCCCTGTTTGACAATCTGGTCCTTTTTTGCGTACGTTACAATTCTTCTTGCCACTGCTCCGGCTATCTGCCTTACAAGGATCTCTTTCCCCATGCCTGTCTCAATTACTATCGTACTTCTCTCGTTGAGCTCAGACGATTTGGGATGCCATGCAACCATATAATGACCAGGGTGATAATCAACATATTTAACGCGACCCGACACAGGATACCTGTTACTGTGAACATTGAAAGGAGACATAAAAATTGATATCTGAAGACGCTGGTCCTTAAAATATTCCTTTTCTACAGTCTCTTCAATAACCACCACTTTCCCATCTGCAGGCGCATAAACAAGCCTGGGGTCCGGTTCAAGTTCCCTCTCAGGCCAACGGAAAAAAAATAAAAGGAAAATATAGAGAGATGTAGATCCTAAACCCAGTATCCATTTCAGGGTTGTTTTGTCAGGCAGCAGGATAGCATCAAGAATATTGAATACCAGAAGTATAATGAATCCCAAGATCAGTATTTTATATCCCTCTCTGTGAATGCTCATCCGAAAAAAATTTGCACAAAACTAATTAAGACCATTCAATCATCCAAAAAGTAAAATAAAAAGAAACATAAGAGGAAATGCAACTATCGTACTATCAAAGCGGTCGAGGAATCCTCCGTGACCAGGCATGATTGTCCCTGAATCCTTGACCCCCAGGCTCCTCTTCAGCATTGATTCAACGAGATCTCCATATGTCCCTGATATTGAAATAATAACAGCCATCACTAACCAGAGCGGCCTGGCTACAATTCCAAGCCAGCCTCCCAGGAACCAGGCGACTATTGCGGTGATAATCATCCCTCCAAAGAATCCCTCCCACGACTTTTTTGGAGATATCCGCTCCATGATCCTGTTACGCCCGAATGATATACCTGTAAGATAAGCTCCCGTATCATATGCCCATTGCATCAGAAAAAAACCGATCACTATTCCGGGTGAAAATATCACCTGTGAATGATTGAGAAAGGTGCTTAATCCGTGGTGTCCAAAAGCTGAAAAAGGGAATAAAGAAAAAGGCACTCCTATATAAAAGAGAGGGAAGAATGTATGAGCAAGCGAATCAAATGGCCTGTCCTGCTTTCTGTAAAGTTCAATCATCGGGATTAGCAGCATCAGAGGGATGAGAATAAGCAGGGAGCCTGCTTCTAGTATACCAGCGGCTGTAAGTGTTGCTATCGTATATCCTGTTATACCGGTTAATATTCCGGTTATAAGCTGTGGCCTGATGCCTGAGGTTTTAATTATTGAATAATACTCGTACATCGTTCCTGACAGAATTACAAGCCCTGTCAGAAAAAACGATATAGGATGGAGCCAGAAACCTCCTAGTGTGAATATTACGATCCACACACCGGTTAACGTCCTTCTGAAAAGATTATTCAATTCTCCAGTAGTTTATTCTGTAGGCTGCTTTGAAGATCTTTCCGGATCGACAGCTTCATCAGGAAAAAGCTTTTCCTGTTTTGTGGTATTTTTTCTTCGCTTTTTTTGCAGCGGTTCTTCATTATTAACCGGATCCTGAATGACAGGTTCATTAACAGTTTCTGTATTAACCGTTGTTGTGGCCTGCTCATTCTTTTCCGCGGCTTCCCTGATCTCTTTAAGAAGATCTGCCTTTCTTTTTCCGAAGATCCTCTCCAGATCTTCACTGAATATTACCTCTTTTTCAAGGAGCAGCTCGGCGAGTTCAGTCAGTCCTTTCAGGTTTTGCTTCAGAACTGATTTAGCTCTTTCATACGATTCTTCAATGATCTGTTTTACTTCATTATCGATAAGTTCGGCTGTCTTCTCGCTATAGGGTTTAGTGAAACCGAAATCTGACTGTCCGGTTGAATCATAGAAACTTATGTTCCCTATTTTATCGCTCATCCCGAAGAATGATACCATTGCGTATGCCTGTTTCGTGATCTTCTCAAGATCGCTGAGTGCGCCTGTCGAGACTTTGCCGAAAATAAGTTCTTCAGAAGCCCGGCCTCCAAGGGCATAAGCCATCTCATCAAGCAACTGCTCACGTGTTGTGATCTGCCTCTCTTCAGGCAGGTACCAGGCAGCTCCCAGAGCTCTCCCGCGTGGGATTATCGTGACCTTGACAAGCGGGCTTGCATGTTCCAGGAGCCAGCTCACTGTAGCATGACCGGCTTCGTGATAAGCTATCGTCTTTTTCTCTTCAAATGAAATGATCTTATTCTTTCTTTCGAGGCCTCCTACAATACGGTCAATAGCATCAAGGAAATCCTGCTTTTCAACAACAGTCTTGTTTTTTCTTGCAGCTATCAGCGCTGCTTCATTACAGACGTTGGCAATATCAGCGCCAGAGAATCCCGGAGTCTGTTTTGCCAGGAATCCGACGTCAAAATTCTTTGCAAGTTTTATTGGTCGCAGATGAACTTTAAAAATCGCTTCCCTTTCAGTCAGGTCGGGCAGCTCGACATGTATCTGCCTGTCAAATCTTCCGGCTCTGAGCAACGCCCTGTCCAGTATATCGGCCCTGTTTGTTGCAGCGAGGATTATGACTCCCATATTTGTTCCGAAGCCATCCATCTCGGTAAGAAGCTGGTTCAGAGTATTCTCACGTTCATCATTGGAACCGAAATTGACATTCCTGCCCCGCGCCCTCCCTACTGCATCTATTTCATCGATAAAGACAATACAGGGTGCCTTTTCCTTAGCCTGCTTGAACAGATCACGCACTCTTGAAGCTCCTACACCAACGAACATTTCAACGAAATCCGATCCTGAGATTGAGAAAAATGGCACATTAGCTTCACCAGCAACAGCCTTTGCCAGAAGGGTTTTTCCGGTACCCGGAGGGCCTATCAGCAGCGCCCCTTTAGGAATCTTGCCTCCAAGCTGTGTATATTTCTTAGGGTTCTTCAGGAAATCAACGATCTCCATAACCTCTGTTTTAGCTTCTTCAAGACCGGCCACATCGTTGAAATTTATCTTTACATTTGTATCCTTATCAAAGATCTGAGCCCTTGATTTCCCGACACTGAATATCCCTCCGGCTCCGCCAGCTCCACCACCGGCCATACGACGCATCATAAACAGCCATACAACTATTAGAAGGATCGGAAGTATGAGCCAGCCAAGAATGTCAGCAAAATAATTTTTCCTAGTGACATATTCCGGATAGATCAGCTCATTATCCTTATAACCGGCATTTTTCTGTGTTTCCAGGATAAACGGTTCGAAGTTGCTTATGTCTCCGATATTATATACAAACTGCGGTTTGGGCACCTGTAATCCGACTCCGCCTCCGGGTTTTGGAAGGTTCTCATACCTTCCGGATTCTATCGCGGTACTTTTAAGATATATCTCAGCCTGCTCCTTATTTACAACGACCAGGTTCTCGATATCCCGGTTGATGATCATATCCTTTAACATGCTTGTCGTAGCCTTCTGCGACGATTTTCCGCTGAACAGAACCTCAAAAAGGATGATCGAAACAGCAAGGATGGCAAAGATCCAGTTAGAGTTAAACTTTGGCTTCCCGTTATTGTTCTTATTCTTATCCGGAATATTCTTATTACTTTTTTCTGCCATAAATCACCAGCTTACTTAATTTTATCAGTCATCTCCTCAAAATTAGCATCAGCCCAGAGTGTCTCCAGACTGTAAAAATTCCTGTATTCCTCAAGAAAGATATGGACGACAACATCCCCGTAATCAAGCAGCACCCAGTAACAGTTCTCAAGGCCTTCAACATGAAAAGGTTTTTCTCCTGTATCAATCCTGACGGTATCTTCAACTGAATCACATATTGCATCTACCTGTGTAACAGAATTAGCATGACATATAACAAAATAATCGGCTATACTGTTCTCGAATTTGCGCAGATCAATCTTAAGGACGTTTAGTCCCTTTTTATTGAAAATACCTTTAACAACACTTTTTAAAAGAACCTTTGTACCGTCAGATCTCTGCTTCATCAATAATTATCAGTTAGATATCAACCTGCAAAAGTACAAACTTTTATCTGTATTTTTGTCACTGCAGCCTAATTTTGAAATCAGTGCATGATTATCAAATAAATACTGAACGATAAAATATTTGCTTCCATGATCATAGGTTCAAATCTTCTCCGGTTCGACAGCATACAATCGACAAATACGAAAGCCCTAATGCTGATAAGAAATGAGGATATTCCTGAAGGTACTGTCGTCTTTACCGGTTTCCAGACTGCCGGCAGAGGACAGGCAGGCAATACGTGGGAAAGTGAAAAAGGCAAAAACCTGTTACTAAGTATAATCTTATATCCCGAGTCAGTATCTCCTGAGAACCAGTTTATTATCTCAATGACTATCTCACTGGGGATATCCGATCTAATCGATAAATATCATCCCGGCTGCAAAATTAAATGGCCTAATGATATTTACCTCAACGATAAGAAAATAGCCGGTATACTAATTGAGAATTCCATATCTGGTTCAATTCTAAAAAGTTCCGTTGCGGGAATCGGTCTTAATATCAATCAGGTAAATTTTCCTCCAAATATCCCAAATGCCGGATCACTGAAACAGATCACCGGAAAGGAATTTGATACTGAAGTTCTGTTAAAAGAACTTCTTTCTGAACTGGATAAAAGATACAAGCTCATGCTGTATGGCGACAGAGAAAGTATCAGGCGGGAATATATCTCAAAGCTCTACAGGCTGAATGAATGGAGCAGATATCGTTCAGCCGGATCAGCTTTTAAAGGCAGGATAACAAATATTTCGGATGAAGGGCATCTCATAATTGAAAACCACGGGGGTAAAATGATGACTTTTTCATTCAAGGAGGTAGACTATCTGTCCTGATATGTCTCTTTCCATCCTTTGAAGTTCTCCATCTCTTCAATAAGCTTTGCGAGAAAATATCTTACGGGTTCATCAGCAACCATCTTTAAAAAGGGATTCATATCGGCTGAGAGGTCAACTTTGACTTCCGACTTATCAGCTTCCTGACTGATTATATTCAGAATCAGGGAGAAATCATTAACCTGCCTTGCATATCCTGAAAAAATTACCTTGTCCGGGTAGAACTTCTCCTTAAGCCTTATAGTTACCTCTCCAAGCATGCCAACCCTGAAGCTGCATGTGTCCCTGTCGATCTTAATGTCGGTGAATGTATCCGGCGGGATAAATCTTTCGAAATTCCTGATGTCAGTCACAAAATTATAAATATCTGCTGCACCAAAGTCAACTTTACCCTGGCGGCTTTCATATGTTGAGATGCTCATATTTTTTAAAATTAAGTATGATCAGATCACAGACCCCAGGTGGAAGGATCGACCCTCCATAACTTCAGGGTCTCAAGATCTGCACTGCTTATATATCCGGTATTCAATGCAGTTTCTATAAGAACCGAATAATTGCACAAAGTATTCAGCGGCACATTTTCTGCAGCAAAGGCGTCTGATGCTTTTTTAAATTCATATGTAAAGATAGCGGCCATGCCCAATACTTGGCATCCTGCTTCCCTCAGGGCTTTCACGGCATTGAGGCTGCTGCCACCGGTAGATATAAGGTCCTCAATAACAACAACTTTCTGGCCTTTTGTATAATAGCCCTCGATCTGGTTACCGAGGCCATGTTCCTTGGCTCCTGATCTGACATAGATAAAAGGCAGTTCCAGCTTATCCGCAACGAGGGCACCGTGAGATATTGCACCGGTAGCTACTCCTGCGATCAGTTCAGCCCCTGGATATAAGGAATTTACCAGAGAAGCAAATGAATCACGTATGTATGATCTTACCTCCGGAAAAGACAGAGTTTTCCGGTTATCGCAGTATATAGGAGATTTCCATCCGGATGCCCATGTAAAAGGATTTGATGGTTGCAATTTAATTGCTTTAATTTGTAACAGATATTCGGCTATTTTTTTTGCATTATTCTCCATAGAATATGTATAAAGTTCATTTCGAAAACAGATTCATCCTGATAAGTCCTGAACCTGACCGCTTACAAAAATACGGGTTATTCCATAAATTCTATGATACAAAGGAACTTTATAGAATTATTTCTGAATTCCAGGAAAATCCGACAGTTCAGGCAATAAATATCTATGGTCCCAATATCAAGCATATCTGGAAGATTTTCAGGATATATTTTACCGAAGTCGGAGCTGCCGGAGGTCTTGTTAAGCACACTTCAGGCCGTTATCTGTTTATTGAAAAGAAGGGGAAGCTGGATCTGCCAAAAGGGCATATGGAACCGGGAGAGGAAGCTTCGGTGTGTGCCATCAGGGAAGTACAGGAAGAATGCGGGATAGAGGGGCACAAAATTGTAAAGCCTCTTTTACCCAGTTACCACACTTACACCTGGGAAGGCATTTCATACCTGAAGAAGACAAACTGGTTTCTGATGGAATATAATGGTGAAATGGTAAATGAGCCGCAGGTCAAGGAAGGGATCACCAGGGTTGAATGGCTGCTTCCCGAGGAAATAAGTAAAATTAAAGGTAGTGCGTGGCTTTCACTGATGGATCTTATCAACGAATCTATCTTTAATCCTCACCTCCCTTATAACGTTTGAGGTCTATTGCAGCCGGAACAAATTTAGAGGCATCTCCCCCGCTGCGTATTATATCGCGTACTATTGTTGAATTGATCGGAGTGTGTTCAGGAACCGTCAGTAAGAATACCGATTCGACATCCGATTTTAAGGCCTTATTGACCTGCGCGATAGCCCGTTCAAATTCAAAATCAGCTGCAGTCCTCAAACCCCGGAGAATATATTTTGCACCCTTATTAATACAATAGTCGACAGTCAGCCCTTCATAATGATCAACTTTCACCCTTGGCTCATCGCTGAACACTTTTGCGATCATCTCTTTTCTGGTCTCAAGGGGAAAATAGCTTTTTTTCAAAGCGTTGGCACCGACAGCAATTATTATTTCATCAAAAAGTCCAAGCGCTCTTCTTACTATACCTTCATGTCCGATTGTAAAAGGATCGAAGGATCCGGGAAAGACTGCTATTTTTTTCATCCGAACGTTATTTTTCTGGCATTACTTACTTTTTGCTTGAGCAGGGCGAGATCAAGCACTTCCATTATTGTATCCACATAATGGAATTTCAATCCCCGTATATAGATATCCTTGATATCCTCAACATCTTTTTTGTTTTCCGCAGATAGAATGATCTCCTTAATGCTTGCTCTCTTTGCTGCAAGGATCTTTTCCTTTATACCTCCAACCGGCAGTACCTTTCCCCTCAGGGTAATCTCGCCTGTCATTGCAAGATATTTTCTGACCTTTCTCTGTGTAAATGCCGAAGCAATTGATGTTGCCATTGTAATACCCGCCGATGGCCCGTCTTTGGGGATAGCCCCCTCAGGGATATGAATATGGATGTTCCATTTATCAGAGAAATCATCAGGGAGATCAAGCAGACTGGCATTTGACTTTAGGTATTCCAGTGCAATTATCGCTGATTCTTTCATTACCTCTCCAAGATTCCCGGTCAGTGTCAGTTTTCCGGTTCCCTTGCTCAGGCTGGTCTCAACGAAAAGTATCTCTCCTCCTGCTGCTGTCCAGGCTAAGCCGGTAACTACTCCTGCCTGGTCATTGCCTGCATAGATGTCACGGATATATTTCGGCGGTCCGAGTATTTCGCCAAGCATTTTTTCGGAAAGCGTCGGATTGTAGTCCGTCTCAGAAGCGATATTCTTTGCAGTGACCCTGACGATCTTTGCCAGCTTCTTATCAAGTTCTCTTACACCCGATTCACGGGTATATTTCTCGATGATCTTTTCCATCACATTATTCCCGATAATCAGTTGCTTCGTCTTAACTCCATGATTTTCGAGCTGTTTAGGAAGAAGATGTCTCTGTGCGATCTCAAGCTTTTCCTCAACAAGATAGCCGGTTATCTCGATTGTCTCCATCCTGTCGCGGAGAGCGGCACTTATTGTCGATAAGGTGTTTGCAGTGGCAATGAACAGTACTTTTGACAGGTCATATTCCATCTCCAGGAAATTATCAAAGAAAGTGCTGTTCTGCTCAGGATCAAGGACCTCAAGAAGTGCGGATGAAGGATCACCCCTGAAATCCTGTCCGACTTTATCAACTTCATCAAGAATAAATACCGGATTTGATGATCCGGCCCTTTTTATATTCTGGATTATCCTTCCGGGCATAGCTCCTATATATGTTTTCCTGTGTCCCCTTATCTCTGCTTCGTCATGAAGACCTCCGAGCGACATTCTTACATATTTTCTTCCCAGGGCCTTAGCTACGGATTTGCCGAGCGATGTTTTACCTACTCCGGGAGGTCCGTAAAGACAGAGTATCGGAGATTTCAGGTCGCCCTTCAGCTTAAGCACTGCAAGGTGTTCAAGTATCCTTTCCTTCACATCATCAAGGCCAAAATGGTCGTTATCGAGTACCTGCCTGGCATAATTCAGGTCAAGATTATCGGGTGTGTATTCGCCCCACGGAAGATCCAGCAGTGTCTGGATATAGTTTACCTGGACTGAATACTCCGCAGCAGCAGGATTCAGGCGGGTAAGCTTGTCAAGTTCCTTATTGAAGGTTTTACTAACATCTTCGGTCCACTTCTTTTTCTCAGCTTTTTTCCTGTATTCTTCTATCTCCTTCTCAAGAGGATTGCCTCCAAGTTCGTTCTGAATCGTTTTCATCTGCTGATGCAGGAGGAACTCCCTCTGCTGCTGGTCGAGGTCACTTTTGACCTTCGACTGCAGCTCGTTTTTAAGCTCAAGAACCTGTATTTCCTGGACAAGATATTCAAGGAGTGCATAGCCTCTGTCGCGGATACTGTTTATTTCGAGCAGTTTCTGCTTGTCCTGGACTTTAATGTCGGTATTTGAGCATATGAAGTTTATCAGGTAAGTATTGTTCTCAATGTTCTTGATAGCGAAGGATGCTTCGGGACTAATATTAGGGTTGATCTTGATTATCTTTAATGAAAGGTCCTTAAGTGATCCGACTATAGCATCAAAATCCTTGCTTGTCGGTTCAGGTTTTCTTTCTGGCATAGGTTTTACCTTTGCCATGAAGTAAGGATCGCTTGAGACAAGATCGCTTAGCACCATCCTTTTTCTTCCCTGGATAATTGCAGTAGTCGAACCGTCAGGCATTTCAAGAAGCTTTACAATCTGGCCTATAGTACCGACGGGGTGGAGATCCTCAAATCCGGGATTCTCGGTGTCAGGATCTTTCTGGGCAACGGTCCCGACAATCTTGTCATTCCTGTATGCATCCTTTATCAGCTGGATAGAACGCGGCCTGCCAATTGAGATAGGCAGGACAACTCCGGGGAAGAGCACAGTATTACGGAGTGAAAGGACCGGGATAACTTCCGGAACCTCAACGTTTTCAAGATCACTGTCATCTCCGTCAGCTATAATAGGGACTATATCGCCCTCTCCATCCATCATTTCCGGCAGCAATATCTCGTTAATAGGTCTCCTGTATTTCTTCTCCATAAGTGTTCATTCTCCCGAATTAGTGTCAAAATTACTTAATATTTTCTATTTGCAGGTGCCGGGAATATGCTCAATCTTCGTGCCATAAATGAAAATTATACGTATAATATAAGATAGGGGCGTTGCATGCAACGCCCCTACCGATATTTTATGACAAAAATTCCCGATTATTGATTTTTCTCCTCTTTTGCAGCGGTTTTCTTTTTCCCTACATGATCCTTATACCTGTTCATATATTTATCAACCCTTCCTGCTGTATCGACAAGTTTCATCTTACCTGTATAAAAGGGATGAGAGGTATTTGAAATTTCAAGCTTGATAAGAGGGTACTCCTTGCCGTCCTCCCACTTGATAGTCTCTTTCGACGGAGCAGTTGACTTGCTCATGAAAGTATAACCATTCGACATATCCTGAAATACAACAAACCTGTAATTCTCCGGATGTATTCCTTTTTTCATTGCTGTTTACTTTAAAAATGACTCCCTCTAAAATTCTGTTATTTAAGGACTGCAAAATTAATGAACTCCCGTTAAATTCCAATAATAAATCACCAAATAATTGATCCTCCTTCCTATTTTCTACTTAACCTGCTGTTTATCAATAACTTCATCTTTATATCTCCTGAACAGGAGTTTGTCATTTATCATATAACGATATGTAATATGGGTTTTTGCCCTTTTTGCGCCTAAAGCTTCATAGATAGCTATCATTTTAGGGTTATAATCGGCAACCCAAGAAAGTTCCATTTCCTTTATCCATTTTTTTTGCCTGAATACCTGGTATAGCTTTAAAAATATTGCAGATTCAACTCCCGAATTCTGGTATGCATAATGAACACCACCCACAACACCCCTTACCCTGCTGATCTCATTTGTATTTTTGTAGTACAGAAACTTAAGCTTGCTCCAAAGATCCATTTTCCCATCCAGATGTCTCAATATCTGGTTCAGATCGGGGAAAAGGATGAAAAATCCGATAGGCTTTTCTTTCGAGTAGGCGAACCATATGAGTTCCTCGTCTATAAAAATTTTCGCCTTTTGCAGCGATTCATTCAGTATTTCAGGGTTAAGAGGGGTAAAATCCTCCTTTAGCAGTGTCCATGTGGAATTGTAGATCTCACAGATATCATCAATAAATTTCCGGCTGTTCCGGAATTCAAAGTGCCGGAAGCTGTAACCCTGGCGTTGAGAGATCCTTTCAGCTATTCTCATCATTCTTTCCGGGAAAGTCTCGATCTCATTTGTCGAACCTCTGATGGTCCTGTGGTGTGAATACTGTTCAAAATAGTTAAGGAACCCGTATGATTCGAAGAAATCCCTGTAATACCTTTTATTGTAAGGCATGCCGTAAGATTGCTGCATGAAGCCATCAACGAGTAATCCCCAGAAGTTATAATTCTCCCCGAAGTTGATCGGGCCATCCATCGCTTCCATTCCCTGAGCAGAAAGCCAATCTTTAACCGTATCAAACAGAAGGAATGCTGCGTCCTTATCTTCTATCACTTCGAAAAAGCCAAAACCGCCAGTCGGCTGTTTATTGGCTGCTGACCGCTGATTGTCAATAAATGCAGCTACACGACCTATTGTTCTGCCGCTGTTATCATTTAGTATCCAGCGTATTGCCGTACCGCGTTCAAAGGAATGGTTCCGTGCAGGATCAAAAATACCTTCAATCTCATCATCAGGCGGACAGACCCAGTCAGGATCGCTCCTGTATAACCATTTTGGAAAATCCAGGAATTCCGTCCGGTCTTTTCCTGTTTTTACTTCAGATATAACCATCAGATAACTAACTGATTTATAAAGTTTGATTGAAATTTTCCACCCTACCCTTCTGCAAATATAAACAGTTTTTTCAAACAGGATATCTGAAAAACACAGTTCCCGAAACGGGTACATTACCTGATATTAATGATTCCCTTGTCGACAAGGATAAAGATAATCGTCAGGAGAATAGAATAGATCGTGAAGATCTTAAGAGGTATATATTCTGTTGGTTTGATCTTCATCTTCACCCATACATATCCGACAAGTATCATTTTACCGATACAGTAGACTATGAAAGTAGAAAGGGCGACCCCGACAATTCCGTAGCCCCATTTTATCATCAGGAGGCTGAGCGGGACATTTATTGCGATCTCGATCAGGGCGGCAATAAGGGTGACATTTGTTTTTTTCCTTCCAACCACTATTGTCTGGGGAAAAACGAGACGAGGTATTATAAGCAGTGAATATACCATGAAAATGCCGGCACTTTTATGGAATTCGGGATTGAAGAGACGTGGATAGAACCATCTCGCGAAGAGCATTATGACCATTATCATTGGAAAAAGGAGGTGCATAAGCTTTTTCGATTTCAGTTTTATCTTGGCGAGTGATTCCTTCATCATCGATCTTGTGGAAAATTCCGGCAGCATGGCATTACTGAGTCCGTTGGCAAGCAGCAATACCAGCGGGAACTCTTTCGCGCCATATCTGAACCAGGCAAAAATGGCAGGGTCCTGGTAGACAGACGATACAATTATACCGTCAACATACTGAGCTGAGCCGCTGATAAGGGTTGTTATTATCAAGGGCATCCCCAGGTAAAGATGCTCTTTCATGAATTCCCAGGAGACTCTTATCTCTGTATATCTCCTCAACAGTATTATCAGCCAGACCCATCTCACGAATGTTATAGCCAGCAAGCCGTAAATTGACCAGATAATGTCCTTCCCCAGCAGAACGGGTAAAATTATCAGCGCCAGTTGTGCACTGAATGTATAAAGGGCATACTGAAGTATCCTGTAAGCCCTGTTATTGAGAAGATAAATATATTCGATAAGGCAAACCGGACTGCTGAGCATAATATAGAGCAGGAGCAGGTTGATATAGGGGACATTACCGCTGAAACGGAAAACTGAGACACTGTTTTTTATTGAATGGCCGAGAGCGAAGAAAAGCAGGCTGAAGAAGCAGATTAGCAGGAAAGCATTGAATATCTCAGGCGATTTTCTTTTTTTTGTTTCACCAAATCTCCTGAAAGTTTTATTCCTGTGATAAAGAGGGAGGAGCGATTGTATTATCCCTGTGACCCAGAAGAACGTGATCAATCCTGAAATAAAAAGGAACATCTCCCACGATCCTATCTCTGCGCGTGTGAGATGACTTTTTGTAAATACAATACTTACGATAAGGAAGACTGTGAATTTGAGCAGCTGGAAAATCTGAAGCCCGGAAATGTTGTCGATGAATCGTAGCCGTCTTACTTTCATTCTTGTCTTTTTACATTTTTTGAAAGACTAAAGATCTCTGGCCTTCATATGGCTGTTGAACAGCCGGTCAAAGATAACATTTGAACGTAAGCAGCAGAAAATAATTTTAAAATTTTGTGAATAAAATTTTTGGGCTTACTTTTGCATTCCTGAAACGGTGGATGTAGCTCAGCTGGTTAGAGTACCGGATTGTGGTTCCGAGGGTCGTGGGTTCGAATCCCATCTTCCACCCAAACAGAAAAAGCCTTTCCCCGTGCCAGCGGGGAAGGGCTTTGTTTTTCAATTGCGTTGAAAACCCGTTTTCATAAGCAGGTGAAAAACAAAGACCTTAAATGAGCGAAGCGAATGAAAGGCTTTTTCTGTTTGACATTCCCCGCCAGGGATCGCTATCGCAGCGAAGCGAAGATAGCACTCCCATCTTTCACCGGTTAAGAGGAAGAGGATAATGGTTTTGCAAGATGCAGGGTGCACGGTGCTCGAAGCGAAACGAAGTGGAGCGGAGATTCCGCGTCAGCGGAAAGGATGCAGGATGCATGGTACATGGTTCTTAATTCCCCCTTTGAAGGGGGCTAGGGGGATGTTTTTGCATGTTGCATAGTGCAGTTTTTTTTCCTAAATTTACTGAAGCAAACCAAATCACAAATGGCTGTAATCAAGCAGCGGTCATATGTCTCTGTGATAACATTTGTAGCATTGATAATCCTTCAGTGTGAAGGCAGGGAAAAGTTTTACCGGCCTGATATGCCTGAACAATTATGTGCAATTGGCCTGATTGATATAGATGATACTCTGAATTATGCTATCTGTGATTCATCTATTAAAGCTTCATCGAAAAAGATATTCTTTGAGAAGTCATTTCAATCTGACCTCTCTTCCAGCCCAGATTCTCTGGGAGGCTTCTCATTCAGGTTTTCAGATGGTAAGGAAGATTTGTTAACTTATCACATTGATGAACCGATACTATATCCTGAAATTGAAATCCCTGCTGACTTAAAAGCTGAATCCGCCAGGAAATTTTTTTTCTATGCAGGTGAAAGAGCCTCTCCGGATATTTCGGCGGAATGCGTAGTACCGGACCTTCCTCCCGAACTTTCATTAGTATCCCTCAAGACCTGGTTTGATATCCTGGACTTTTACCCAAAAGATGAGTGCTTCAACTTGAATCCTTCCACCGGAATACATGAATCTACTTATACCAGAAGATACGCTGAGATTGAATTTGCCTTTAATAATACTGATCCTGAATCTTACTATGCCCTTTTTCTTATTGGGTCACCAAAGTATTATCGAAATGATATACAAGGCATTGGATTGGGAGCTCCGAACTTTATGAACTATGGTATGACGGAAACCAACGCAAACGGTTTTTTTTACACCTTCAAGGGTGGTTTAACAATTCAGCATTACTGTCAATCCTTATCTGTTTATAGTGAGAGGACTAGCTGCAATTCTGATACATTAAATGCGTACTTTTTTGATGGCAGCAAAATACCTGGTGGAAAATGCATTATTAAAATGTCTACTTATTGGGACAACATCAAGTATATACCATCATTTATAGAGTATTTCAGGGTACGACTCATGTCCATACCTAAAGAAGCCTATCTCTTCTATAAAAGTCTTTACACTTACAAAATGGAGCGTGATGATCCTTTCGGAGAATTGATAAATATTAATGGGAATGTCGTCGGAGGAAATGGCATAATTGCTTTATGTCGAAGCAGGGATCTGATCGTTTATACAGGTCAAACTGGTGGTAGATTTGATCCGTTCTTTTAGGCGGAAGGCGAGCGATGAGCGATGAGAGGTGAGCGATGAGCTTTGAGTAAGCGGTGATTCATGAGTCATTCGGCATATATAAGTATAATCTCATAGCTATGACGGAGAAATAGCACCATTTATCCTGCATTCTGCGTGAGCCGCTGACAGGCGGCCGGATATGAATAACCCCCAGTCAATCTGGGGGTAAGGAGCCACCACAAACTATAAACCCTGAAGGGGTTTAATATGTTGGATCTGATCGAGCATATAATGGGCTAGCATGACCGTCTCAATAAAAAGACATTTAAAGAGGAATACAGAAAACTTCTTTTGGAATCGGGAATCAGGATAGATGAAAGATATTTTCCATAGGACACGTATTCAGCTCCTGTAGAGCTGAACAGTCGTGGAGTGGTGCCTACACCCCCAGATTGACTGGGGGTTATTCACATAATGCCCTTTCAGGGCTCATAAATGGTGTTTTGCAAGGTGCAGGATTTTTTCCTAAATTTACTGAAGCAAACCAAATCACAAATGGCCGTAATTAAGCGGCGGTCATATGTCTCTGTGATAATATTTGTTGCATCGATAATCCTTCAGTGTGGGGGCAATGAAAGATTTTACCGGTCTGATCTACCGGAACAGATCTGTGCAATAGGACTGATTGACATTGATGATACGGTTGCCTATGGAGTATGTAGTAATCCAGATTGGCGTAGTAACCCAATCTATCCTCATTACTGTCCTACGTGTCTGATTGATAGCTTAGTTTCGACACGAAAAATTTTCTTTGAAAAATCATATCAGACTGAATACTCGGATGGATCAACGGATGTGTTCATAGATTTTGAATTTAAGATTTCAGATGGCAATAATGATATATACGTTTATAAGGAAAATGAATCTGTCTGGAATCCATTTATTAGTATACCGGCTGATTTTATTTTTGAGCCTGGTAAAAAGTATTATTTTTCGGCAAGTGAGAGAGATGCAGAAGATATTTCGGCTGTGTGCACAATCCCAGCATTACCTCCGGAACCTTGGTTAGTATCACTGAAGACAGGGATTAATATTCTGGATCTGCCTAAGGATGATAAACGTTACTTCTATTCGGATCTATATGGTTTCTATAAGCCATGGAAGGAAGATACCACTACCTATACAAGAAGATTTGCTGAGATTGAGTTTTCTTTTGCAAATAATAACCCGGAATCCTACTATACCTTTTTCCTGATTGGAACTCCTCATTATGGTATACAGTTGGATGAAGATGCACGTGGAATATGGCAATCTAATTTTTTAAATTATGGAGTACTTGAGACGAACACCGAAGGTTTTTTTTATACATATAAAGGAGGTATAACAATTCAGCATTTCCGATTAGATCTTACTGAGAATTGTTATACTACTGGATGCATGACAGATACTTTACGCACATATTTTATTGATGGAAGTAAAATACCCGGTGGGACTTGTACGATAAAAATATTAGCACAGTGGGATAATGTAAAATATATACCATCATTCGTAAAGTATCTCCGGGTCAGAATAATGTCTATTCCAAAAGAAGCCTATCTTTTCTATAAGAGCCTTTATACTTACAAGATGGAACGGGATGATCCATTTGGGGAATTAATAAATATAAATGGTAATGTTGCAGGGGGTAATGGTGTTATCGGTCTTTCCAGAAGTAAGGACCTGAAAATAGACATAAACCAGACTGGAAGTATGTATGATCCGTTCTTTTAGGCAGAGAAAGAATAGGTATGAGTAGTGAGTGGTGAGTAGTGAGACATTTTTCGACATATATAGCATAATCCCATAGTTAGTGTCAGGAAATAGCACTATTTCTTTTACATCCCGCATAAGGCCGCTGACAGGCGGCCGGATATGAATAACCCCCAGTCAATCTGGGGGTAAGGAGCCACCACANNGACCGTCTCAATAAAAAGACATTTAAAGAGGAATACAGAAAACTTCTTCTGGAATCGGGAATCAGGATAGATGAAAGATATTTTCCATAGGACACGTATTCAGCTCCTGTAGAGCTGAACAGTCGTGGAGTGGTGTCTACACCCCCAGATTGACTGGGGGTTATTCACATAATGCCCTTTCAGGGCTCATAAATGGTGTTTTGCAAGGTGCAGGATTTTTTCCTAAATTTACTGAAGCAAACCAAATCACAAATGGCCGTAATTAAGCGGCGGTCATATGTTTCTCTGATAGTATTTGTAGCATTGATAATCCTTCAGTGTGAGGGCAGGGAAAGATTTTACCGGCCAGATTTGCCTGAACAGATGTGTGCCGTTGGCCTGGTTGATATAGACGATACACTATCTTATGATATATGCCAATATTGTCACTTTCAATATGTAGATACTTTAATTTCTTCAAAGAAAGTATATTTTGAAAAATCATATCAATCTGAATACTCAGACGGATCAATTGATAATTTCAGGGAGTTTACTTTCACGATTTCAGATGGAGAAAAAGATATGTTCACATATCACTTTGATGATCAAATAAAAAATCCAATTATTGAAATTCCATCTCACCTGATATTTAATTCAGGAAGAAAGTATTTTATTTATGCCAGCGAAAAAGATGCTCCGGATATAATGGAAGAGTGCATAGTACCAGACCCAGCCCCGGATATCTCTTTGGTATCACTGAAAACAGGAATAAGTATTTTAGATTTGCCTAAAGAAGGATGTTATTTTTGGGTGGATGGACAAGGGGATGTATGAGATCCTCTCAAAGAAGACACTACAACTTACACAAGACATTTTGCAGAAATTGAATTCTCCTTTTCAAATAATAACCCGGAGTCATATTATGCACTTTTCCTGATTGGTTCTCCAATTAATGTATCACTATGGGGTGATTATGGTCCCGGAAACGACGCACCTAATTTTCTTAATTACAATATTTTAGAAAGTAATACTGATGGTTTTTTCTACAAATATAAAGGCGGTGGTACAATTCAACATTTTTGCTGGCAATTCCCGGCTCATGCTTATCAATTAGATTGTACACATTATGATACACTAAATACGTTTTTTATTGATGGCAGTAAGATACCAGATGGAAATTGTATTATTAAAATATCGACGTATTGGGACGATGTACAGTATATCCCATCATTTATTGAGTATTTCCGGGTACGACTCATGTCCATACCTAAAGAAGCATATCTCTTCTATAAAAGTCTTTACACTTATGATA
>MTKZ01001387.1_pt1 | contig 63936 bp, 64 predicted proteins | sample 1042781 | NCBI WGS metagenome assembly MTKZ01 (sample SAMN06212207, study PRJNA360539) | anaerobic digester metagenome | biome: Wastewater treatment plant; material: sludge; isolation source: anaerobic digester fed with sludge from wastewater treatment plant | place: Denmark: WWTP Viborg ... | reverse complement strand
CTGCCCGGAATATCCCGCGATGTGGGCCTGGATGGTGTCCTGTACGACCAGACCTTTCTTCAGTTTTCCCGCCGTGTAGACCGCTGACGCCACGCCTTCCGCGTTCGTGATGCCGCCGTTCATGGGGGTAATGGTGCCGCCGCTGTTATTCGAGATGATGACGAAGGTGACTGCCTGGCCGGGGTAATGATCGGTGATGTAAGCACCGGTACTGTCTTTCCGGATTACTGACACTGTTGCCGTGAGGATGGTGCTGTTTCCCTCGGCCACGGTCGTATCTGCGGCTGCCAGCGTGACTGACCCGCCACCGGCCTCGATAACGCCTTGCTCCGTATTGTCGCCGCAGCCGCCGAGCAGGAACAGGCCAAACAACAGTATGATCAGGGCAACCAGGGATTTTTTTCTGTTCATCGTCCTCTCCTTAACTTCTATGGAATCATCTGGAATCATCCTGCGGCCGGCCGTTAAAACGCTGCGCCGGCAGCCGCTCGTTTCGCTCGTTTACAGTGCCGCCGTGTTGATGACTTTCGGCGTCACGAAGATCAAAAGCTCTCGCTTCGTCCGGTCGATATCCTCCGTCTTGAACAGCCAGCCCAGCACGGGGATCTTGTAAAACCACGGCACGCCGCTGATGCCTTTCGACTCTTCCGTTTTCATGACGCCGCCGATCACGATCGTGTCGCCGTCCCGGATCACCACCTTGGATTTCAGGTTGTTGGTCCAGATCGGCATGTTTCCCGTCGACGGCTCCTTCTCCGCCTTGTTCGCGCGGTTATTGATGGCATTGATCGTCATGGATACGCGCCCATCCTCGGTGATTTTCGGAATGACCTTCAGCTCCAGCTCCGCGGGTTTGTAGGTCACCGTTGCCGGCTGGGTGGCCGTTGCCGGCGTGATCACAGGAATTTCCTCGCCTTGCTTGATGATGGCCTCCTCTCCTTCCATGATGACAACGTGGGGTGTGGAGATTAACTTGACATCCTGAGTTTGTTCGGAGGCTGCAATCTGGGCCGTAATGATCGCATTGGAGGCGCCGACGACAATCCCGAGCGTGGGTGAGGCAATCGCGGTCGGAAGGTTTGTCGCCAGGCCGGTGCTCGTGATTCCCATTCCATCCGCGACCGGAACCAGGGTTCCAAGGGCTGTAGAGCCGGCAGTGCTCGGATTGGTCCCCGCCATCAAGCCGTAGGGGTAGGAGCTCTGGCCGATCCGGGCAAAATTCGCGTAGGCGCCGCCCCACTGCACACCCAGTTTGCGGACAAAGCCCGTATTGGCCTCAACGATCTTCGCCTCGATGGAGATCTGCTTCAACTGCCCCAGATCGACTTTCTTCTGCTGTTCTTTCTTCTCTCGATCCTCCGCCTTTTTCTCCAGCTCGCTCAGCTTATTTTTCGTGATGACCCGGATGATGTTGCTGCCTTCCTGAATGCGCGTCATGTCATTGACGGCGAGCACGGTGTCCAGCGCCTGTTCCCAGGGGATCTTGTCCAGGCTTACGGTCAGGTTGCCTTTGACGTCGTCGCCGTATACGATGTTGACTCCCGCTACATCGGCAAGTGTCTTCAGAACGCCCTTGATGGGGGCATCCTGAAACTCGAAGGAGATGGGCCGGGTGAGATAGGCGGGTTTTCCCTGTGGGGATTTTGCCTTGCCCGTGCTCTGCGGAGCAGCCGCCGGCGCTCCGGTTTTCTGCCCGGCGGCGGATGCCGGTTTCGCGGCCGGCTCCCTGGATGCCGCGATCCGGCTGCCGGATGCGGCTTTGACGGGCAGGGACGCCACATTGAAGTCGATGATGATGTTGGGGCCTTCCTGGCCGATGCGATAGGGCACGGCTTTGTTCAGTTCCATCCGGATGGTCGCCTGCTGGCGGCCTGCCTCCGTCTTCTGCGCGGGCACGACCCGGATGAGGTTGTCCAGCTCCCCCTCGCCCAGCGGGCGCTGCAGTTTCTTCGGCACGGTGAAGTCGTCGATCTTGATCAAGACGGTGTTGCCGGGCTGGTCTTCAGCGAGCGCGCCCGACAGCCTGGAAAGCATCAGGACCACCCGCTCCTTACCCTGGAGCCTTTCAAAGCCGATGTTCTGAAGCGATCCCTCCTGGCTTGCCCGAATTCCGGACGTCGCCGTCGTTGCCGGCTCCGCAGTCGCACCGTGAACTATTCCCACGCTGACCAGAAGCACGGCAAGCCCCATCCAGATAAAAATCCCTTTCCGTCGCCGGTTCGTTTTCATGGTTTTCCCTCATCCTGGCGTAGCTTGATGATGATTTTCCTTTGCCTTATTTTCCCTTCATCCGTTCTGATTTTCTCATCGACGACGATGCGGTCGGAAAGGATCTGGGAGACCCGTCCGTCATTCAGGCCGATGTAGGCGCCCGGCAGCAGAGAATAGAATTTCCCCGCGCTGTCCTGCACCATTGCCCGCCGGCCTTTGCCGTCGCCGACGACGCCGACGAGCCGGAACTGTTCGACCGCCTGTCTGCGCAGCGGGTTTACGGACAGTTCGACGGTTTTCTTTTTTGCCAGCTCCGTTTCGATGAACGGCTTGAACGGGTCGCTCTTTCCCGACGGATCGTAGTAAAAGCTCCTCTCGGCTTTCACTGCGGGAGGCGCCGAGATGCTGATAAGGGGTGCGGACGGCGAAGCAGGCGCCGCGGCTGGTGGGGAGGCAGGCGCCGTTGCCGGTGGCGCTGTGGAAGGTGCGGCGGCTTGAGGCGGTGCCTTCGTGGCGGGTGTGGCAGCCTCAGGAGCGGCCGCTTTGGCCCCAGGCGGATCCGCCCCGATCGCTTCCCGTGCCAACCCCGGCGCAAGGAACCCTGCCCATAACAAGGCTGCACCCATGGCCAGGGAGCCGATCTTTCCGCAGATAATGCATTGTTTTTTTCTCATCGCTGCTTGTCGACAAACATGTAGGTTTTGATCACGCAGTCCGTCTTGATGATCCGGCCGCTTCCCTTGACTTCCTTGCCCTCTCCCATCGTGATGTTCTCGATGTTGATGATGCGTGGGAGCGTCACCACTTTGGAAAAAAAGGCCAGGGTGTTGTGGAACTGCCCGTTGAGCGAGACCGTGATGGGGACCTCCTCGTAGAACTTTTCTGGTTCCGGCGCCTTCGCGGGCGCTTTCGCAGGCGGCGCGCTTCCCGCCGCGGCTTTTTGTTCCGCGCGCTGATCAGATGGCTTGAGGTTGTCTTTAACAGTCGGGGCCTTGGCTTCGGCCGGCGATTCGGGGGGTTTGGGCTGGAAGAGAAGAAAATCCATGCCTGTTGCCTTTCCCAGGGAGGCGACCTGCTGGAAGAGCGGCTGGATTTCGCGCTTGTCCGGCAGCTTCGTCAGCGCAGCTTGATAAGCCTCCTTCAGGTCTGCCACCTCCTTCAGGAATCGGGTCTTCTGCTGGGCGATCCGCTCCTTCTCCCCGACCTCCTGCTGCAGTCCCGCCAGCTTCGTCTGGAGCGCCTCCCGCTCCTTGATTGCGTTCTGAAGGAAGAAGAAATAGTAGAAATACCCGACCACTCCGAAGGCGACCAGTACCAGCAGCGCCGTCATCTTGGGGGACAGATTCTTCAGGTCTAGCGAGACGGCCATGGCTCAGGACCTCTTTTTCACGCAGGAAAGGGTGAACTGCTGCAGCTTCAATCCGGAAATGTCCACCTGTTTGGAGGAAACCAGTTCCACCGACTGAATGTGCTTCGACGTTTCCAGGCTCTTCATGAAGAGGGCCACCGCGATGTTGTCCCGCCCGATGCCCTCGATGTTCAGGTTCCCGCCGGTCTCCGAAATTTTGTTGAGCCAAAGGTCCTTGGGGGGCGTGATCTGGTTGATCTCATCCAGAATCCGCACGGGATAGAGGCGGTCTTCATCCAGACGTTTGATGACACCCAGTTTTTTCTCCAGGGTGTTCTTCTCGACTTTGATCGTGTCGATTTCGCCGATGACTTTTTTCAACTCGGCCAGGCGGGCCTCCCTGGCTTTCACATCTTTTTGCAGGCCGCTGATGCTCTGGCTGAAAAAGATGTGGACGGCGGCGATGAGGAGGAGAAAGATCAATGAACTCAAAAGGACGAGCACGGCCTGGCGGGCCATGGTCGCCTTTTTTTCCTTTTCCTTGTAAGGGAGAAGATTGATCTTGATCATTTATCACCTATTCGGCGCAGGGCCAGGCCGACAGCGACGGCTGCCGCGGGACCGATGGTCCGCATGTCCTCCGGTGTGTACTTTTTCCGGTTGTAATCGATTTTCCGGAAGGGATCGATCACCTCCGTGCCGGTGCCGAGTTTCTCGGCCAGCGCCCCGGCAAGGCCGGGCAGGTTGGCCGAACCGCCGGACAAAAGGGCTTGCCTGATATTTTCACCTCCGGAGATGGACCGGAAGTAGTCGATGGATCGCACAATCTCCGCGCAGATCGGATCGGCATAGGCGATCAGGTCCTCCCGGAAGGTTTTCCGGGTCAGTTCGTCTCCCTCGGGACCCTCGATCTTCATTCTTTCCGCCGCCTCGAAAGGCACGCCGTGTTTTGCCTGTATCGCCTCCGTCAGGGAATTGCCGGCCAGCGCAAAATCCCTCGTGAAAAGCGAAGCGCTGCCTTTGACCACGTTGATGTTCGTGGTGCTTGCCCCGATGTTGATCATGGCGACGACATTGTCTTCGTCCACATCGTAATTTGCCTCGTACATGGTTTCCAGGGCAAATGTGTCCACATCCATAATGTACGGTGACAGGCCGGCGCTCTCGATGGCGTCGGTGAACCCCTCGACCACCTCTTTTTTTGCGGCGACGAGAATGACTTCCATCTGATTGGGATTGAATTCATTGGGCCCCAGGACCTGGAAATCGAAGTTGACGTCGTCCATGTTGTCAAAGGGCAGGTATTTGCTCGCCTCGTCTCGAATCAGATCGCGCAGTTCCGCATCTTCCATGGAGGGCAGGGTGACTTTTTTGACAATGGCTGAGTTTCCCGACAGGGAGGTGACGATGCCCTTGCGGTTCAGGCCTGAATTCTTGAAAAGGATCTTGATTTTGTCCGAAAGCGCTTCCGGTCTGATCAGAATGCCGTCTTCGATGACGCCTTTTTCCAGAGGGACTTGGGAAAAGTGGCTGAGAAGGTATCCATCCCGGTTTTCCTGGATTTCGGCCAGCTTCAGAGAACTGGATCCGATATCCAGACCGACCAGCGATTTTTTTCGCGAAAAGAGGTCATTTAGAGGGAGAGAAGCCAATGCACCGCCGAACTTCGCCGGCGCCTTGAGGCTTGAAAACATTTCCTTCATTGAGGGCATAGCATCACCGTATTCATAAGGTGAACGTCTAGCGCGGGCACGGGTTATTGGGAAAACCGATAGACCAGATCTCCCTTCCGGACCATGCCCAGCTCGTTTCGCGCGACCATTTCGATATAGGGCAATTCGCTTCTCAGAAGCAATATCGTTTTCTTGAGCTCTCTGTTTTCCCGAGTGATTTCCCGGTTGTTTTTTTTCAGGGCGGCCAGTTTCTCCCTCATCATGAAGTTGTCGACAATCCCGCGGTTGCCGAAGGCGATGAGGAATCCCATGACAAGCACGAATATGGCCAAATAGCGACCTACCTTCATCTCAGGATGGCACCCGGATCAGGGGATGTAAAAAAGCAGACGGGAAAACGGCATTACGGATTGCTGCCGTTCCCAAAGTGAATGCCATATTCCCCTCCAACCCCTCCTATGTGAACATAGTATACTTCAGGCCGCCTGTTTTGACAACACAAAAATAAAAATATTTTTAAGCCTGCACGGAGGGGAGAAGCATCTGCGCCTCGCCGAGCAGAAAATCTCCACGCTCGATCCACTCCTTCAGGATATTGGCGATCTCCCTGGCCTTGTAGTAGCTGGAAAGCGGTGCAGTGGCCACCTTCTTTCCGTTCAGGACAATCGTTCCGCTGCGCAGCTCCCTGTATGTAACCTGCCCCAGGCTTTTCGGCGATCCCTTCGGGTAGTCCATGCTGTAATCGTAGATTTGGGTGACGATCTCCTCATCCTTTACCGACGTGTAGCGCGCCATCTCCTCATGGATGACCGGTATGGGGATGCCGATTCCCACATAGAGCGAGACCCCGTAACCCAGCATGCTCGCGCCGACGAGCCATTCCGGGCTCATCTCCTTCAGGTTGCCGATGGTCGCGATGGTTCCCGCGCCCTCCCGGGGCGTTCCGCCTCTGCTTCTCGGAACGTTCGGGTTGTGCTGGGTTCCGGGCCAGGCGACAAAGCCCTGGGTTCCTCCCAGAAAGATCCGGGTTCCCAGACCGATGGTTTTGTAGAAAGGATCGTTGAAGAGCGGACTCAACTGTCCCGAAGTGGAATAGTTTGCATTGGCCATGCGGGGGCGGAGCATCCCCATGTAGGTGTAGATGGTCTTGTCGGACATGTTCACGGCGCAGCTGTAGTTCTGATAGGCGTTCCGGGGATTGAAGAGGATCGCATCGCGCAGGTCGTGGATGGTGATGTTTTTTTCATGCCTGCGCGCCGGGTAGCAGTCCGTGCCGTATCCCTCCATGCGCAGCCGGATCACGTTGCCGGCGACAAGGTCCTGAATGACATGGCCTCCGCCATAGTTGAATTCACCGGGATACACACTGTTCAGGGGATCCCCCTCCACCACCTCCGTTGCCCCGATGTAGCAGTCCACGGCGGCGATCCCGCCGTAGGCCTGCACGTCGTTCAGCCAGACGCGGGAGGCCCGGATCCGCGGGGCCGTGTGCTGCACGTTCAGAAATGCGCCCGATGAGCACATCGGCGCAAAGGTTCCCGTTGTCACCACATCGACGTGGCGCGCCGCATCGACATCCCCGCGCCGTTCCACGATGTCGATCATCTCTTCGGCCGTGACGACGACCGCCTTGCCCTGTCTGATTCTTTCATTGATCTCGCGGATCGTCTTATTGACTTTGTGCTTTTTCATGGGACTCGATCCTCTCCACTCCGCTCCGTAAGATCGCGCGCTCCGCGCGTATGGCCGAATCCGCCCGCTCCGCGGCCGGTCTCATCGAGCTGTCCGGACTCGGCCCAGGTCGCGCGGCACACCCGCTGGATCACCATCTGGGCAATCCGGTCTCCCCGCCTGACCCGATAGGGGTTTTCGCCATGGTTGATCATCAGAATTCCGATTTCGCCCCGGTAATCCGCGTCGATCGTTCCGGGCGCATTGACGAGCGTCACACCGCTTTGAATGGCGATCCCGCTGCGGGGGCGGATCTGCGCCTCGTAGCCTTCCGGCAGGGCGATCGCAAGTCCCGTGGGGATCATTCGCCGTTGTCCTGAAGGGATCTCCACTTCGCCGTCAACCGCGGCATAGACATCCATTCCCGCTGCGCGCTCCGTCATGTACTGCGGGAGGGGCAAGTCGCCATGCGCCGGAAGCCTGCGCACGGGGATGCTGATTTCCTCGATCATGAAATCGGTCGTCCTCGGAATCCCGTCACGCCGGCGATGGGTTCAACCGTTCAGGACCGACAGGGCCAGTTCTTGTTCCGATATCCGCCCGATCGCAGCGAGTCCGATGACGCTCGGGTTGAAGATCTCGCCGGCAAGCGCCCGGATCTCCTCCGCGGAAACCCCGTCGATCCCGGCCATCACCTCTTCCGCCGGGATGTCCTTGCTGAAAATAATTTCGTTCTTGGCCAGCCGCGTCATCCGGTTATCGGTGCTTTCCATGCTCAACAGGAAATTCCCTTTGATGAGTTCCTGGGCGGACTGCAGCTCCCGGTCCGACAGGGGATCGCGGGTGAGCCGCATCAGCTCGTCCAGGATCACGCCCACAACCTCACGGACGTTGGCTTCGCTTGTTCCGGCATAGATTCCCAGCATGCCGACGTCCGTGTAGGGGGTGAGGTAGGAATGAACGGCATAGGCCAGCCCCCGCCTTTCCCGGATTTCCTGAAAGAGCCTTGAACTCATGCTGCCGCCCAGGACGGCGTTCATGACAAAACTCGCATAACGCCGGGGGCTCAGGGACGATGGGGCGGGGCATCCCAGCACGATGTGCACCTGCTCCAGGTCCTTGTCCAGGACCGTGATTCCTCCCGACGCACTCGGGCTGCTGAGCCCGTTCCGGACGGCTTCCTTCGGGACGGAGCCGAGGGACCGGCTGACCCTTTCGACCAGGTGTTCGTGTTTCAGCCGTCCCGCAGCGGTCAGCACGAGATTCTGTCCCCGGTACCGGGCGTTCAGAAAGGACAGGATCGCGTTCCTGTCGAACTGCTCAACCCGCTCCCGGGTTCCCAGGACATGATAGCCGAGCGGGTGGTCTTTCCAGAATTTCTCCTCGAAGAAATCGTGTATGTAGTCGTCCGGGGAATCATCCAGCATGTGGATTTCCTGGAGCACGACCGATTTTTCCTTGCTGATTTCATCCGGGTCGAAAACGGAGTTCCGGAAGATGTCCGCCAGGAGATCGATGGCCATGTCCAGATGGTAATCGGGGATCTTGATGTAGAAGGAGGTCAGCTCCTTGCCGGTAAAGGCATTCATCACCCCGCCCACGGAATCGATGGCCGCGGCGATGTCGAAGGCCGACCGGCTCCGGGTGCCCTTGAACAGCATGTGCTCGATGAAATGCGCCATGCCGTTGGTCTCCCGGTCTTCATGGCGGGACCCGCATTGCACCCAGATTCCGATGGAAACGGACCGGACGTGGTCGATTTCTTCAGAAACGATTCGAATCCCGTTATCGAGGACCGTTTTTCGGTACCGTGGCACCCAGCGCTTCCTTCCTGCTCAGACGGATTTTTCCCTGCTTGTCGATCTCCAGGACCTTCACCGTCACTTCGTCCCCTTCCTGGAGGATGTCGGTCACCTTGTTGACCCGCTCCTTGGCGAGTTGGGAAATGTGCACCAGCCCTTCCGTACCGGGCAGGATCTCCACGAAGGCGCCGAAATCGACCACTTTCTTTACTGTGCCGACGTAGATTTTGCCGATCTCGGCGTCCTCCGTCAGCCACTTGACCATGGCCACGGCCCGTGCGGCCGCATCGGCGTCACTGGAGGCGATCGTCACAGTGCCGTCGTCCTCCACGTCAATGGTGACGCCGGTTTCGCTCACGATCTGCCGAATGTTCTTGCCGCCCGATCCGATGACGTCCCGCACCTTTTCCGGTCTGACTTTCACCGTCGTGATTCGCGGGGCGTAAATGGAAATGTCCGCCCTCGGCGCGCCCAGGGTCTCTTCGAGCTTTCCAAGGATGAACAGTCTGCCCTCCTTGGCCTGTGCGAGGGCCTTTCTCAGAATGCCTTCCGTCAGGCCGTCGATCTTGATGTCCATCTGCATGGCCGTGACGCCCTGGCGGGTGCCGCAGACCTTGAAATCCATGTCCCCGGCGTGGTCTTCATCGCCCAGAATATCCGAGAGGACCACGACATCGCCGCCCTCCTTCAGCAGACCCATGGCGATGCCGGCCACCGCGGCTTTCACCGGGACGCCGGCATCCATGAGCGCGAGGCTTCCGCCGCACACCGAGGCCATGGAGGAAGACCCGTTGGAAGAAAGGATCTCGGAGACGATGCGGATGGTATAGGGGAAGACTTCCGCGGAGGGCAGGACGGGTGACAGCGCCTTGCGGGCCAGGTTCCCGTGGCCGATCTCCCGGCGGCCCGGGCTGCGCAGCGGCCTGGCTTCGCCCACACAGTAGGGCGGGAAGTTGTAGTGGAGGAGAAAGGAGCGCCGCTCTTCGCCGCTGACAAAATCCATCCGCTGTTCATCCGATGAGGTTCCCAGCGTCACGCTGGCCAGGGCCTGTGTTTCGCCCCGGTTGAAGAGCGCCGACCCGTGCACGCGGGGCAGGATGCCTGCTTCCGAGCTGATCGGGCGGATCTCCGTGGCTGAGCGGCCGTCGATTCTCTTCCGCTCCCCGAGGATCATGTTCCGGACGACGCGCCGCTCGAGGTTTTCCAGAACGGCGGCAACGGTTCCCTTCAGGGAGGGATCCTCCGCGGTCTGCGCGGCCATGACATCCTCGCGGATCCGATCCAGACGGCTGTAACGCTCCTGCTTGCGGGGAAGGCGGTAGGCTTCCTCAAGAGCCGGCAAGGCCGTGTCCGTGATCCTGGCCGCCAGTCCCTCGTCCAAGGCGGCGGGAGCAAATGCCCTTTTACCCCGTCCGATGGCCTCGCGCATGCGGTCCTGCAGGTCGATCACCGGCCGGAGATTTTCCAGCCCGAAAAGAATCGCGTCGACCAGTGCGTCTTCATCCACCTCGTTGGCCTCTCCTTCCAGCATCACGAGGTTGACGTCGTATCCGCCTGCGGGTGAAGGCACTTTTCTCCCCACCAGGAACAGGTTGAAGTCGCTCTGCTTCATCGCGTCCTGGGAGGGATTGCAGACCAGTTTGCCTTCCAGGCGCCCGACGCGAACGCCGGCGATCGGTCCCTTGAAGGGGATATCGGAGATCTCCAGGGCTGCGGATGCTGCCAGCATGGCCGCCACGCCGCCGTCGTTTTCATTGTCCACGGACAGCAGCGTCGCAATAAGCTGCGTTTCAAAAGAGTAGCCCTTGGGAAAGAGGGGACGGATCGAGCGGTCGATGATCCGGGAAGTCAGCACCTCCCGTTCATTGAGGCGTCCCTCCCTCTTGAAAAAGCCCCCCGGGAACTTGCCGGCCGCATAGGTCATTTCCTGGTAATCCACCGTCAGGGGCATGAAATCGATTCCTTCCCTGCCGCTTTTCAGAGAAACCGCCGTCACCAGGGCAACGGTGTCCCCGTAAGTGGCGAGGATCGCCCCGTCTGCCTGGGCGGCGACATAGTTCGCTTTCAGGGAGATGGTTCTCCCAGCAAATTCCGCACTGAATACGTCCTTCATTTCTTTTTCCTTCCAAAATGTTTCGTGACGAAGGGCTAAAGGCGCATGGCTGACGACAAATCCGCAAAACGATGCCTTCCAGCCGGGGATCGAATCGTTTTACCCTTTGCCTTCAGCCATTAGCCGTTAGCCGTTCGTCCGGGTTATTTTCTGAGTCCGAGACGTTGAATCACGTTTCGGTAACGCTCGATATCCTTCTTTTTCAGATAATCGAGAAGCCGCCGCCTCTGCCCGACGAGTTTCAGGAGCCCCCTGCGGGAGTGGTGATCCTTCTTGTGCTCTTTGAAGTGGTCCGTAAGATAGGATATTCGAGCGCTGAGCAGCGCGATCTGGACCTCCGGCGATCCCGTGTCTCCGGCGTGCAACTGGAAATTGCTGATAATCCCTTTTCTTTTTTCGACATCCAACACTGCGATTTTTCCTCCCTTCGATAAATCATCCTTGATTGTGAATGCTCCCTCCGCGCCCCGGCGGTTCGAGAATCAGTTCCGGCCGCTGAATACCCTCAGGATTTCAAACAGCTGCTGCCTTCCGTCCAGCGATTTCAGGGAAGCGAAAGGGTGGAGCGCCCGGACGATGGCCACCAGGCCACTGCCTTCGATAAGAATCTTTACCATATCTCCCCTGGCAAGGAAAGGAATATCGTATGGTTTCATCATCTCCACCGTCGGCTGATTGCCGGCCTGGATTTTTTTTGCCAGCGGGCCCTCGACCCGGATGGAGGGAATCTCCGGCAGCGTGTCGGCCAAGCGGATCATGCGCTCCTTCAACAGGTTTTGTTTCCGCTCCGGGTCTGTCCCGTCCAGTGCCAGCGCCGATTCTTCGCCGAAAGAGCCGCTTCTGGTCCTGCGCAACGCGGACAGGCAGGCGCCGGGCCCCAGCCGGTCGCCGATGTCGGCGCAGAGGGACCGAATATAGGTTCCCTTGGAACAGGAGACGGTGAATGTCACGTAGGGAAGCGCCATCTCTTGAATGGCCAATGCGAAGATTTCGACCTTCCGGCGCCGCGCCGCAACGGCGATCCCTTTTCTGGCCCAATGGTACATGGGTTTCCCGTGAAATTTGACCGCGGAGTATTGGGGGGGTGCCTGCTCGATGGCGCCGACAAATTCCCCGAGGACCCTTTCGACCTCTTCCGGCGTTACCCGCGGATCGCACCGCTCGACGATTCGGCCGTCCAGGTCCAGCGTGTCCGTTTTGATTCCCAGAACCAGCGTCGCCCGGTAGTCCTTGCTGTGGCTCTCCAGGAAGGGAACCATCTTGGTCGCCTCGTTGATGCAGATGGGCAGGACCCCCGTGGCGAGCGGATCCAGGGTCCCGGTATGGCCGACCCGTTTGATGCCCAGCAGCGCCCGGACCTCCGCGACGATGTCGTGAGACGTTTTGCCGGACGGTTTGTCGATGATGACGAGTCCGTTCATGGATCAGCGTACGGCCTCAATCTCCGCGAGGACGAGTCTTCGGACGGACGATATGTCCCCCTTCACGCGGCAGGCCGCAGCATTGAGATGTCCGCCTCCCCCGAAGGCCCTGGCGATGCGCTCCACGTTAAAGCTTCCCTTGGAACGCATGCTGACCTTGAAGCGTCCATCCGGCAGCTCACTGAACAGGATGGAAACCTCCACGCCCTGAACCGTTCGCGGCATGTCCACGAATCCGTCCGTGTGTTCCGGCAGGGCGCCTGTCTTTTCGAGACTTTCCCGGGATACGACCATCGACCCGACCCGGCCGTCGCAGTCGAAGGACAGGGTCTCGAGAACTCTGGACAGAAGCCGGATTTTGACGACGGGGTTGTTTTCGTAAACGTTCTCGGAGATCCACTGGGGGCTTGCTCCGCTTTCCAGAAGCCGTCCTGCCGCCGCAAAACTTTCGGGAGTGGTGTTGCCGTAGCGGAATCCGCCCGTGTCGGTGAGAATGGCGGCGTAAAGATTGGTGGCGATCCCCTGGGTGAGCGGGATGTCCGCGGCCGCCATGACCCGGAAAATCAGCTCCCCGGTGGAGCTGGCCCGGGGATCGATCAGCGAAACCTCGCAGAAGCCGCCGTTCGAAACATGGTGGTCGATGTTGACCATCGTTTTGATCTGCCGGATCCTTCCGGCCTCCATGCCCACCCGTTCCAGCTCGCTGCAGTCCAGAACGAAGGCGGCGTCAAAATTCCCGGTATCGGGCAGCCGGTTCAGGATCGCTCCGGAACCCGGGAGAAACCGATAGTGGCCGGGGGTGCGGTCCTGGTTGTAGACGACGGCCTTTTTCCCCAGGTTGGCCAGCATCTCGCAAAGGGCCAGTTCGGAGCCCAGCGCATCTCCGTCCAGCCGCTCGTGGGAGGTGATGAGGAAACTCCCGTTGGCGCGGATGATGTCATGAATCCTCTCGATCATGGTCCTCCGTTTCCTCCCGGATCTGCGACAACAGCCGGTCGATGCGGCTTCCATAGGCGAAAGACGAATCCACCTTGAAGATGAGATCCGGGACGAAGCGCAGTTGCAGCCGTTTTCCCAGTTCACGCTTCAGAAACCCCGTCGCCTTTTCCAGGCCTTTTCGGATTTCGGGGTCGACGGCGTCTTTCCCCATTTCCACAAAGTAGACCTTTGCGAGGCGGAGGTCGTCGGTGACCTTTGCACCGGTAATCGTGATCGTTCCGATCCGCGGGTCCCGGATCTGCCTCAGCAGAATGTCTGAAAGTTCCGCCTTGATGAGATCGGCGACCCGGTCAGCCCTTTTGAAAGTCGTCATATTTATCCGTTTCCGTCCCGTCGACGCCCGTCGCATCGGAAAGGACGGCGATTTCGAATTTGGAGGAGACCACCTCGGCCGGTTTCAGCCGGTCGATAAAGTTCAGAATGTGATCGATTTTGGCGTTGATGAATCGCCGGTCGTTGCCGACGACGGCGAACCCGATTTTCGCCCGCCGCCAGTGATCGTTGTCTCCGACCTCGGCGATCGAGACATTGAACTCATTCTGCGTCTTTTTGATGAGCCTTTTCAGGACAGCCCTTTTTTCCTTGAGGGAACCGCTCTCGGGAATCCACAACACAATCACGCCTGATCCGACGACCATCCCCCGGCCTCCTGTCCGGTTCCGAAAAGTGGCGGGCTACAGTTTCCGCTCGACCTTTTCCTGGACGTAGGCCTCCAGGATGTCCCCGACATGGATGTCGTTGAAATTTTCGATCCCGATTCCGCATTCCATGCCCGCGGACACCTCCCGCGCGTCGTCCTTGATCCTTTTCAGCGAGGCGATTTTCCCGTCATAGGCTACCACCCCGTCCCGGACGACCTTGAGGTTCGCGTTCCTCGCGATCTTGCCGTCCAACACATAGCTGCCGGCGATCGTCCCGACCTTCGAAATCTTGAACAGGTTACGAACTTCCGCCCGGCCCTGCACCACTTCGCGATATACGGGCTCCAACAGTCCTTCCATGGCCGCTTTGACGTCGGCGATGACGTTGTAGATGATGTCATACAGCTTGACGTCGACCCCCTCCTGCTCGGCGATTTCGGCGACCCGGCTGTCCGGCCTCACGTTGAAGCCGATGATGACGGCGTTGGATGCCGACGCGAGCATCACATCCGTTTCTGTGATGGCCCCGGTCGAGCTATGGATGATCTTCAGCTTGATGTCGGTCGTGCTCAGTTTGTTGAGTGACTCCGCCAGGGCTTCAATGGAACCCTGAACATCTCCCTTGATGATGATGTTCAGGTCTTTGGCTCCTTCCTTGATTTTCTCGTAAAGCTGTTCCAGGGTGATCTTCGAAGAGGCGGAAAGTTCGCGTTCCCGCTCCTTCCGAATCCAGAAATCCGCGATGTTGCGGGCCTTCCGTTCGTCGTCCACGCAGACGAATTCAGCGCTCACCTGGGGGACCTTGGAGAATCCAATGACCTCCACCGGCATGGAAGGTCCGGCTTCCTTGACCCGGTTCCCCTGATCGTTGATCATGGCCCGGACCCTTCCGGATTCCGTTTTGCAGACGAACGCATCGCCTTCCCGCAGGGTTCCTTCCTGGATGAGGACGGTTGCCACCGGACCGCGTCCCCGGTCCAGTTTTGCCTCGATGACGACGCCGCGGGCAGGGCGTTCCGGATCGGCCTGCAGTTCCATGATGTCCGCCTGCAGGAGGATCATCTCCATGAGTTCTTCGATGCCCAGCTTCTTTTTGGCCGACACTTCCGCAAAAATGGTGTCCCCGCCCCAGGCTTCCGGAACGAGATGGTACTCGGTCAGGGCCTGCTTGATTTTTTCAGGGTCAGCCCCGGGCTTGTCGATCTTGTTGATCGCGACCATGATCGGCACGCCGGCGATGCGGGAGTGGTTGATGGCTTCCACGGTCTGTCCCATGACGCCGTCGTCCGCCGCAACCACGAGGACGACGATGTCTGTGACCTGAGCCCCCCGGGCTCTCATGGCCGTAAATGCTTCGTGCCCCGGCGTGTCGAGGAAGACAATGTCCCGATCCTTGATGTGCACGTGATAGGCGCCGATGGCCTGGGTGATTCCCCCGGCCTCTCCGTCGATGACATTGGTTTGCCGAATGGCATCGAGAAGGGATGTCTTGCCGTGATCCACGTGTCCCATGATCGTCACCACCGGCGCTCGGGGCTTCAGGTTTTCGGGGGACGCTTCGGTCTTCAGGACCGGCTCCTCATATTCGGTCGTGGACGATTCAACCTGGTATCCGAATTCCCCGGCCATGAGCGAAGCCGTGTCGAAATCGATGGCTTGATTGATCGTGGCCATCAAACCCAACCCGATCAGTTTCGTGATCAGCTCGCCGGCCTTGACCCCCATTTTCTTCGCCAGCTCGCCGACGGCGATCGCCTCACCCACCCGGATCCGTCTTTTGATGGCTTTCGGCACCGTGATTTCGGTCTTTTTCATTTTGACGGCCGCTGTCTTCTTGTCCTCTTTCCACTTGGCGGTCCTGTCTTCCCGTTCCAGCGTCTCGAAGCGGCCCCGTTTGTCGAAGACCTTTTTAACCAGGGTCTTTTTGCGAACCGCCGTTTTATCGCCGATGACGACCTCGACCGGCGCCTTGACGCCCTTTTTCTTGGGTTTGTCGATTTCCTTGCGGGGGGGCGGTCCCACTTTGGGCGCCAGGAGGTCCTTGACGATTCTCAGTTCAGGCCTTTTCGGGACATCCTTCCTTTCCTCGGCCGGGCCTCTTCGTGTCTCCGGAGGAGCGGGCGGCTTTCCGGTTGCCGGTTTCGGGGGCTCTTTTTTAATCTCCGGCCTGGCGGGGGAAGGCTCGCCCGGGACAGGGGGCGCCGTTCGCGCAACGGGACCCTTCTCCGCAGGCTTGACCGAATCAGCCGGGGGCATGTCAACCGGTTTCGGCGGGATCTCGGGTTTTTTGGCGGTTACTTCCGCCTGCGGGGGTGGCGCACCAACCGGAACGGTTTCCATCACCGACTTTTCGGATTTTGCAACAGTTTTGGGGGCCTCTTCTTTCTCTTCCGGCTTCTCCTCACGAACCGGTTCAGCAGCCGCTTTTTCTTCCGCGGGTTCCGGCTCTTCCTCGACTGCCGCGGGACGCACGGCCCTTCTCCGGATCACGGTCGACTTGATTCGTTTTTCAACCAGTTCATGAGGTTCGCCGGACAGCATGTCTCTTTGCACCCGCCCCACATCCGCGTCCTCCAGCGTACTGGAATGGGATTTGACGGTAATGCCCAGTTTTTCCAGACGAGCGATCAGTTCCTTGTTTTCGATGCCCAGTTCCCTGGCTAACTCATAAACTCTCTTTTTAGACATGCTCAACCCCCCACCGGATCCGCGAGTTGTTCCCGGTTGTCTCTCTGTTGACCCCTCAAGATGATTCACGGCTTGCGGTTCGCTGCAACATTCTCCTGACTGATGATTCTGCCTGCCTCTTCGATCCAGGCCGCCGCCCTCTGCCCGTCGATCCCCGGAATTGATGACAGGGACTCCGAGTCCGCCGTCGCAATGGCGGCGATGCTCTTCAGTCCCTGGCTGAACAGCAGTTCGGCCGTTTCCTCGTCAATGCCCGGGATTTTCAGCAGCGCCCGGTAGCCCTCCTCCTCCTGGGATGCCGCGATGGATTCGCTCTTCACATCGATCTTCCAGCCGCTCAGTTTCACGGCCAGCCGCACATTCTGGCCGTTCTTCCCGATGGCCAGCGAGAGCTGGTCGTCGGGGACGATGACTTCCATGGCGCGGTTCTCCTCGTCCATCAGGACACGGTTCACTTTGGCCGGGGAAAGGGCGGAACTGACGTATTTTGCCTGATCCTCCGAGTAAGGGACGATGTCGATCTTTTCGCCCCTCAGCTCCTGGACGACGCTTTGCACGCGCGCCCCGCGCATGCCGACGCAGGCCCCGACCGGATCGATGTCCTTATCCTTCGTCTTCACGGCGATCTTGGCCCTCTTGCCGGGCTCCCGAGCAACACTGACGATTTCAATCAAACCTTCTGAAATTTCAGGAACTTCCACTTCAAAAAGCGCCTTGAGGAAGCTGGGATGGGTCCGGGACAGGATAATCTGGGGCCCCTTGCTGATTTTTTTCACATCGAAGATGTACCCCCGAATCCGCTCCCCCCGCTTGTATGTTTCCCGGAAGATCTGCTCGGACACGGGGATCACGCCCTCGGCGCGTCCCAGGTTTACAATGATGCTGCCCCCGTCGAAACGCTGCACAAACCCGTTCAAAATCTCGCCGACGCGGTCTTTGTACTCTTCGTAAATGTTGTCGCGCTCCGCGTCCTTGACCCGCTGGATGATGATCTGCTTGGCCGTCTGTACGGCGATCCGGCCGAATGTGCTGGTGTCGATCTTGATGCCGAGGCTGTCGCCCGGCTCGGCTTCCGGGTCGAGCGTCTGCTTCGCTTCGTCCAGGGATATCTGCATGTCGGGGTCGATGACTTTTTCTTCCACCGTCTTGAACTGGAAAACCTCGATTTCCCCAACCTCTTCGTTGTAGTGGGCCTCAATGTCGACACGCATTCCCAGCTTTTTGCGGGCGGCATTCAGCATGGCCGCCTCCAGGGCCTCGACGATGATGCTTTTGTCGATGCCTCTGTCCTTGCCCATCTGTTCGATCAGGCGCTTGAGTTCCGGAAACATTCAACCATCCTCCCGTCCTGTAATCGCAAAATCCTTTAACGATCCTTGAATTCGTACTCGAGGCGCGCTTTGGCGACCATTGCCTTCGGGACCCGGTAGGTCTTTCCAGACACCTCAACGGCCAGGATTTTTTGACCCTGCTCCTCGATAAAACCAGTCAGTTTCCCGCGGAAATGCCGCATGCCGTCCAATTTCTCATGCAGGCGGATATCCACTTTGCATCCCGTGTATTTCACGAAATCCTTATCCCGGGACAGCGGCCGATCCAAGCCGGGCGAGGAGACTTCCAGGGTATAGGGACCCGGCGGGACATCGTGAACATTCAGAATGTCCCCCAATTGCTGGCTGATCCCGGTGCAGTCGTCGAGCGTCACGCCGCCATCCTTGTCCAGATAGATTCGGACCAGCCATCGTGATTTCATGCGATTGCATTCCACATCGATCAACTCCAGGCCCTCGGCCTCTGCCACGGGCTCGGTAAGTTGCCGGATTGTCTCCCGGTATTCCGGTGCTGGTTCCGTCATGGTTTCATGCCGCCTTCACGAAAATCGGAAAAAAAAAGTGGGCAAAAGCCCACTCATCAGAAAAACCGATCGATGATTTTCGTCTCCGCTAACACAAAAAAAGGCTCAATGCAAGAAAAAAATGAAGGTTTCCGGGAGGTGGACCGGTATCAGAATGAAATGGAGCGGACGATGGGACTCGAACCCACGACGTCCAGCTTGGGAAGCTGGCATTCTACCGCTGAATTACGCCCGCTCGAGAAAAGCCTGAGATCAAAGGAGCATATGAAACAGCCGAATATTCCGGCCTGTCGGCCCGGCCCGCCGTGACGGGGCTCCAGCCGCAGGGGCATCTTAAACGATGTCCGCCCGTTGTCAAGGCTTTTTTCGCGACAGGCGGATCGAGATGGAGCGTTCGTGGCCGTTCAGGCCCTCCATGGCCGCAAAGCGTGCGGCCTGGCGGCCGTATTTCTCAAGCGCCTCCCTGGAAAAGGAGACGATGCTGGTCCGTTTGACGAAGTCGTACACGCCGAGCGGCGACGCGAATCTTGCCGTTCCGGCGGTGGGCAGGATGTGGTTGGGACCGGCCATGTAGTCCCCGATGGCCTCCGGCGTGTAGCCGCCCAGGAACACCGCGCCTGCATGCCGAATCCGTTCCAGGAGCCGTTCCGGCCGGTCGACGATCAGTTCGAGATGCTCCGGGGCAAAAGAATCGGCAATGACCGCGGCTTCGCTCAGATCCCGGGTGACGATGACGGCCCCGAAATGCTCCAGGGCGCGAAGGGCAATGGATCTCTTCGGCAGAAGGGCTGCCTGTTTCCGGACCTCGGCGATCACATGCCGGGCCAGGTTTTCATCCGGCGTCAGAAGGACCGCGCTGGCCATCTCGTCGTGCTCCGCCTGGGCAAGCAGGTCGGCAGCCACGAAGGCGGCGTCCGCCGTCCCGTCGGCGATGATCAGAACTTCGCTGGGTCCGGCAATCATGTCGATGGCCACGTCGCCGTGGACGATTTTTTTGGCCGCCGTGACGTAGGCGTTTCCGGGGCCGACAATCTTGTCGACCCGCGGAACGGTCTCCGTGCCGTAAGCGAGGGCCGCAATCGCCTGCGCGCCGCCGATCTTGAAAAAGCGGTTCACCCCGCCCAGTTTTGCGGCGACGGCAACCAGAGGATTCAGGCGCCCCTGCTTTGCGGGGGACACGAGGATGATCTCCGCAACGCCGGCGATTTTCGCCGGGACAGCGGCCATCAGAACGGTCGACGGGTACGCGGCGAGGCCGCCGGGAGCGTAAATGCCGACCCTTTCGAGCGGCAGCACGCGCTGACCGAGCGTAATCCCCTCCTCTTCACCGGAGAACCAGCCCTTCAGATCCTGCTTCCGGTGAAAGGCCTCGATCCGGCGGGCTGCCAGGGACAGGATTTCCACATCCGCTCGGGGCGCTTCGGCGGCGGCCCGGCTCCATTCCTGGCCGGACACTTCCATGCCGCCGGCCGTCAGCACGGACTGATCGAACTTTTCCGTGTAATCCAGCAGGGCGGCATCCCCCCTGGCGGCCACGTCGTCCACGATGGTCTTGACCGACGCCCGGTGCGAATCCTCGGAGCCCATGCCGCGCCGGGTTATCCGCCGGAACGTTTCCTCGAATGTATTCTCGCCGGTGAAAATGATGTTCATCGCCTATGAACGGACCCTCTCGATGTGCGCCCCCAGGGCGGACAGTTTCTTTTCGATGGCCTGATAGCCCCGGTCGATATGATACACGCGCGACAGCTCCGTCCGCCCTTTCGCCGCCAGGCCGGCCAGGATGAGGGATGCCGATGCACGCAGGTCCGTCGCCATGACCGGTGCACCCCGCAGCTCGGGGACGCCTTTCACGATGGCGCTGCGCCCCTGGATGACGACATCGGCCCCCATCCGCATCAGTTCGCTGACATGCATGAACCGGTTTTCAAAAACGGTTTCCGTGATCACGCTGAGTCCATTGCCCAGGACCATCAGCGCCATCATCTGGGCCTGCAGGTCCGTGGCGAATCCCGGATAAGGCTGAGTTTTGACGTCGGTGCTCCGGATGATTTGGCCCCCGCTGGCGCGAAGTCCTCCGTCGATAACCGTAATCTCCATGCCCGCATCCCTGAGCTTGTGGATCAGGGCTTCCAGGTGCAGGGGCGTGCATCCCAGAAGCCGCACGTCCCCGCCCGTTATGCCCGCCGCAATCATGAATGTCCCTGCCTCGATCCGGTCCGGAATGATCGTGGCTTCGACCGGGTGGAGCCGGTCAACGCCATCGATGGTGATCACGTCCGTTCCCGCACCGGTGATCCTGGCCCCCATGCCGCTGAGCACATCGGCGAGGTTCACGACTTCCGGCTCCTGGGCGGCGTTTCTCAGGACCGTCGTCCCTTTGGCCAGGCAGGCCGCCATCATGATATTTTCCGTTCCGGTAACCGTGGAAATGTCAAAGTAGATGTTCGCGCCCTTCAACTGCCTGGCCCGGGCTTCGACATATCCATCCCTCAACTCCACTTCCGCCCCCATTTCCTGCAGGGATTTGATGTGCAGATTCACCGGCCGGGCACCGATGGCGCAGCCTCCGGGAAGCGACACGCGGGCGACGCCCGTTCTGGCGACGAGCGGTCCGAGAACCAGGATGGAGGCCCGCATGGTTTTTACGAGTTCGTAGGATGCCTCGGTCTGGGTGATGCTGGAGGCGTTCACCCGGACGGTCTCCTCCCCGGAAATGTCCACGCCGAAACTGCCGAGCAGTTTTTTGACCGTCCGGATGTCCATGAGGTCGGGGATGTTGTGATAGGTGCACCAGCCGTCCGTCAGCAGGGCGGAGCAAAGGATCGGAAGGGCGGCATTTTTCGCGCCGCTGATCCGCACTTCTCCGCAGAGCCTCTGTCCGCCCCGAATGATGATCTTATCCATGGGAATGTTGCTTCTTTCTGCCGGCTGCCACGCGGTTCCAGCCGGCGTAGTCCCGGCGGAAGCGGATCTCGTCGAAAATTCCGGCCTGATGGAGCAGCGCTTCGATTCTTTCTTTCTGTCCGGACCCGATCTCCAGCATGAGCCACCCCCCGCTCTTCAGGTATCCGTGGCTTTGCATAATAATTGCCCGGTGAAAATCCATGCCGTCCGGACCGGCCCTCAGGGCGAGTGAGGGTTCGTACCGTTTCACGTCCGCGGGCAGGTCCTGGTACTCCGCTTCGGAAATGTAGGGCGGATTGGAAGCGATCATATCAAATTTTCCGGACAGGGGCGCAAATAAATTTCCCGCCAGAAAGGCCATGCGATTTTCAACGCCGGAACGCCGGGCGTTTCGAAGGGCGACGGCGAGGGCTTCCGGAGAGATGTCCGTGGCGAAGACATGGGCATTTTCCAATTCCGCCGCCAGCGTCACGCCGATCGCGCCGCTGCCCGTGCCCAGATCGAGAATTCTCGCATGGCCCAAATGCGCGGTGTCCAGGACCTTCAGGCACTCCTCGACCAGAATTTCCGTTTCCGGTCTCGGGATCAGGACGCGGCGGTCGACTTCGAAGACGGCCGACCAGAATTCTTTCCGGCCGATAATGTAAGCGACCGGCTCGCCCTGCCGGCGCCGTGAAGCGAACCGGAGGAAGCGCTCAATGTCCGTTTCCGGCAGGCGCGTGTCGGCGTTCGTGTACAGGTGCAGGCGGTCGCTCCCCAGGCAATGGGCGAGCAGGACTTCCGCGTCCAGCCGGGGCGTCCGGCAGCCAACTGCTTCCAGATCGCGCGCGGCCTGATGGATCAACTCCCGGATCTTCATACCGGCAATCTTCAGGCAGACCGCTGCAATGCCTCTGCGTGAAAGTGGGTCGTCAGCGCATCGATGACGCCCTGGATGTTCCCGTCCAGAAAACTTTCAAGGTTGTAGAGCGTGAGGTTGATCCGATGGTCCGTGATTCTGGACTGGGGATAGTTGTACGTCCGGATCCGCTCGCTCCGGTCTCCGCTGCCCACCTGGCTTCTCCTGCTTTCCGAGATCTCGCGATTCTGCTTCTCGACCATGATGTCCAGCAGCCTGGCCTTGAGCACCTTCATGGCTTTCGCCTTGTTCTTCAACTGTGATTTTTCATCCTGGCAGGTCACGACGAGACCGGTGGGAAGATGGGTGATGCGGACCGCGGAGTCCGTCGTGTTGACGCTCTGGCCGCCGTGTCCGCTGGAGTGATAAACATCGATGCGCAACTCGCCGGGGTCGATATTGACCTCGACCTCTTCCGCCTCCGGGAGGATCGCAACGGTCACCGCAGAAGTGTGAATCCGGCCCTGGGACTCCGTGACCGGGATCCGCTGCACCCGGTGGACGCCGCTTTCGTATTTCAACTGGCTGTAGGCGCCCTGGCCGGTCACCAGTGCGATGATTTCCTTGAAACCGCCCATGCCGCCCGCCGGCGTGGAACTGATGATTTCGACCTTCCACCGGCGCATCTCCGCATAGCGGGCATACATGCGGATCAGGTCTCCGACGAAGAGCCCCGCCTCGTCACCCCCCGTACCGGCCCGGATTTCCAGAAACACATTCCGGTCGTCGTTCGGGTCCTTCGGGAGCAGGAGGATCTTCAGCCGGTCTGCCAGGGATTCGATCCTTTCCCTGAGCTCCGGCATTTCCTCCTTCACGATGGTTTTGAGTTCCTCGTCATTTTCCCGCAGCAGGGCCTGGCCCTCTTCGATCCGAAGGTTCGTCTTCTGGTATTCCCGAAAGGTCTCCACCAGATCCTGAAGCTCTGCATGTTCCCGGGCATACTTTTGATAAAGGGTCTGTCTGCCGAGTACGCTGGCGTCGCTCAGAAGAGACTCCAGCTCCTCGTACCTGGCGACGATCTCGTTCAATCTCTTAAACATGGCGGTTCAGGGAATTCATGAAATGGCCGAATGTCGGCTGTGCTGCGAATGAAGCGACCAGGGTCTGTCGAATGACGGAACCGCCCTCCCCAACCCGAAACGGGGAATGGGCGCCGCAGGACATGCCTAAAGATGGGGGTTCGGCAGGGAGAGGGGCATGGAACAGGGATCGGGCAACTTTATTTCTCCACAGCGGTGTTTGCAGCCGGTGAGGCGTCCGAAGACCGTCCGATGACTTCAGGATACCGCCTTCTTGTCCTTGCCGGCGTACTTGTTCTTGAAACGTTCCACGCGGCCGGCCGTGTCGATGATCTTCTGCTTCCCCGTCATGAAGGGATGGCACTGGGAGCAGATTTCCACTTTGATGTCCTTTTTCGTGGAGCGGGTTTCAATCACATTCCCGCACACGCAGGTGATGGTTGTTGCCTCATATTCCGGATGAATGCCTTTTTTCACGGTCTGTCTGTCCTCCTGAAATCCCGAAATCTTGCTGTCTCGATGATCTGCCTCATCAGAACTGATCTCTTACTATATCGTTATTTTAACCAAATTTTCAAGATAATTGTCTCACTGGTTCATGGAGTCCAGAAATAGCTGGTTTGTTTCCGTTTTTCGGATTTTGTCGATGATAAACTCCATGGCGTCCACCGGGTTCATTTCCTGGAGAAGCCTGCGCAGGATCCAGATCCGGTTCAGATTGTTCTTCGGGATCAGCAGTTCTTCCTTTCTCGTTCCGGACCGGGTCAGGTCGAAAGCCGGGAATACGCGGCGGTCGGCAATGCGGCGGTCCAGATGCAGTTCCATGTTGCCGGTTCCCTTGAATTCTTCGAAGATGACTTCATCCATCCGGCTTCCGGTGTCGATCAGCGCCGTGGATATGATGGTCAGGCTGCCGCCGTTTTCGATGTTCCGGGCGGCGCCGAAGAATCGCTTCGGCTTGTGCAGGGCATTGGAATCCACGCCGCCGGACAGAACCTTGCCGCTGGGGGGGACGACGGTATTGTACGCCCGGGCCAGCCGGGTGATGCTGTCCAGGAGGATGACCACGTCCTTCCGGTGCTCCACCAGGCGTTTCGCCTTTTCAATGACCATCTCCGCGACCTGGACGTGACGCGTTGCCGGCTCGTCGAAGGTGGAGGAGATGACTTCCCCCTTTACGCTCCGCTGCATGTCCGTAACTTCCTCGGGGCGTTCGTCGATCAGAAGCACCATGAGCGTGACTTCCTGATGATTGCGCGTGATGCTGTGGGCGATGTCCTGGAGCAGAACCGTTTTTCCGGCCCGGGGCGGCGACACGATCAATCCCCGCTGCCCTTTTCCGATTGGGGTGAAGAGGTCCATCACCCGGGTCGACAGGTTTTCCGAATCGCTTTCGAGGTTCAGCTTCTGGTCGGGGTAGAGCGGGGTGAGGTTGTCAAATAGAATCTTGTCCCGGGAGACGTCCGGAGGCTCAAAATTGACCGAGTCGACCTTCAGCAGGGCGAAGTATTTCTCGCCTTCCTTGGGGGGCCTGACTTCACCGGAGACCGTGTCGCCCGTTCTGAGACTGAACCGCCGGATCTGTGAGGGCGAAATATAAATGTCGTCGGGGCTGGGCAGATAGTTGTAATCCACGGCGCGAAGGAAGCCGAAGCCGTCCGGCAGTATTTCCAGGACGCCGGATCCCGATATCACCCCGTTCTTTTCCGCCTGGGCCTGCAGGATGGCAAAAATCAGTTCCTGTCTTCTCATGCCGCCTGCGCCCGGAACGTTCAGGTCTTTGGTCAGGTTGGCCAGTTCGCTGATGGGAAGTCTCTTGATGTCTTCAATGTTCATGGGAGGAGTCCTTGTAGAATTATCGTGATCTCGCGGTCGGTTCTGATGAAACCGCCGGATCCGCGTGCAAATCTGATTTGAATTTAATCTGAGTTTCTCATGGAAGAGAATGGCGACTTTTTATCGCTGCGACCGATATGGAAAAAAGCGGATTTATCGGGTTGCTCGTTCGGGTTTTTGAAGCATTCCAAAAAGGAAGGACTTTAATGACGCCTTTCAAACACGGCATCCCTTCTATAATAGACAATCCCTCCTGTCAAGCACTTTTTCCAGAGCATCCGGCTGGCAGATCGCCGCGCAACATGATGAAGTTGAGGTGCCGGCCGGTTTGACATCTGTCCCGCCGGTGAGAGAAAAAGAGGTCCTGCCTGCAGGATGTGCAAAGACCGGAGGATAGGATGTTTTCCGGACGGAGGCACCGGTCCAGAAGCTGGATTTTGTTCGCCAGCGGCAGATCCAGCATCCAGCGCTGCCGGTCCGGTATCCGGGAGAAGAAAGCGGCGCGTTGCGGGTGGCCGGCCATGGCTTCGAAAACCGGCGAATCGACCTCGTAGCAGCAGGGGCCGATCGCCGGTCCGATCAGGGCAAGGATGTCTTGCGGTTTGGATGCGAACCGGCGGACGAAGGTGTCGACGGTCTTTTCGGCAATTCCCAAGGCGGTGCCTTTCCAGCCGGCATGAACGGCCCCGATGACCTGCCGAATCGGGTCCGCCAGAAGGATCGGTACGCAGTCCGCCGTCTTGATGCACAGGGCGATGGCCGGCCGGTCGGTCACCACCGCGTCGATCTGCGGTGGCGGGTTGTCTTCGAAGATCGCCGGTTCCCGGTCGAGGACCCGGATGCCGTCCCCGTGAACCTGGCGAATCGGCAGAAAATTGCCCGGTGAAAAACCGAACGCGGAGGCGATCCGCTCGAAATTCCGCCGCACGCAGTCCGCATCGTCCCCTTCCCGGTCGCTGACGTTCAGGCTTGAAAACGAACCCTTGCTGACGCCGCCCTGCCGGGTGCAGAAAGCATGGATGAGAAAGTCGAAAGGTTCCAGAGAAAGGGCCTTCAGATATTTCAGCGGGCCTTTCCCGGTCATCCGAAGCATCGCAACGCCTCACAGAGGCCGGCCATGTCCGCCGGCAGGGGCGATGTGAACGCCAGGGCATCTCCCCGAATGGGATGGGCGAAGCGAAGACGGGCCGCGTGAAGGGCCTGCCGCTTCATGCCCTGCAGGGCCGCCCGCACGATCGGGTTTTCAACAGTGCGGATTTTTTTGGTCCCGCCGTAAACGCCGTCTCCCACGACCGGATGGCCCAGGGCGTTCAAGTGCACCCGGATCTGGTGTGTCCGTCCCGTTTCAATGTCCAGTTCGAGAAGCGTGGCCGCCCCGTACCGTTCGCTGACCCGCCAGTGCGTGACGGCATCCTTGCCGCGCCGGCTTGTCGTGGACATCTTCTTCCGGTCCACTGGGTGCCTCCCCACGGGCAGTTCGACAAGACCCCGATCCTCCGTCGGATTGCCGTGCACCAGGGCCTGATAGGTTTTGTGAACCCCGCGGCTTTTGAATTGATCCGTCAAGCTCCGGTGGGCCCTGTCCGATTTGGCAACAACCAGCAGGCCGGACGTGTCCTTGTCGAGGCGATGGACGATTCCCGGCCGCAGCACGCCCCCGATCCCGGAAAGATCGGGACAGTGAAACAGGATCGCATTGACGAGTGTGTCCCGGGGATGACCCGCCGCGGGGTGGACGACCATTCCCGCTGGTTTGTCGATCACCAGGATGGATTCATCTTCATAAATTACGCACAGGGGGATTTCCTGCGGCTGCACCTCGTATGCCGCCGCCGCCGGCGTTTCGATGCTGACGGTCTCGCCGGCTTTCAGCCGGTGATTTGCCCGGGCCGAAAGCATGCCGACACGGACATGGCCGCCGTCGATGAGCCTGCGGATCTGCGACCGGGAAAATGCGGCGTCGCGCCGGGTCAGAAAAAGATCCAGCCGCAGACCGCTGTCATCCTTACCGGCGACATATTTGCGCTGCCGCGGCATGTTCATGACGACCGGAACGTGGAAAAACCCTGCTGGATCAATCCGAACTCCTCCCGCGTGATGGTCCTCAAGTCGAGAAGCAGATCGTCATCGGCGATCCTGGCGATTATCGGAACCGCCAGGCGCCGGAGGCTGGTTTCGAGCCTGTTGGCTGTCATGGCATCGGAGCGGACACTGATCAGGACGGTCGGAATTTCCTGCGTCGGCAGTGACCCGCCGCCCGCCAGTGAAGCGCCCTGCCGCAGGGTGAACGTAAATCCTTTCAGGTCCAGCCGCCTCAGGCGGGCGTGAAGGTTCCTGGCCATCTTGGAGATGTCGCGAAGCGGGGCCGTCAGGGATTTCAGGATCCGGATGTCGGAAAAAGCCTGATCCGGATTCAGGTAGCGGATCAGTGTGGCTTCGAGGGCCGCAAGCGTCAGTTTATCGATCCGAAGGGCTCGGTTCAGCGGATTTTTCTTGATTCGTTCCAGGATGTCCCGTTTCCCCAGGATGAGTCCCGCCTGCGGGCCGCCCAGAAGCTTGTCTCCGCTGAAGGTGACGACATCGACACCGGTCCGCAGCGCTTCGCCGACCGTCGGTTCGCGGTCCAGGCCGTGCCGGTCGAGAGCTACCAGACAGCCGCTGCCCAGGTCGTCCATGACCGGCACACGGTGCCTCTTTCCCAGTGAAACCAGGGCCGGCAGGTCGATCTCCTCAGTGAAGCCGACGATCCGGTAGTTGCTGGTGTGAACCTTGAGAATCAGGCCCGTCTTTTCCGAAAGGGCCTGTTCATAATCTTTCAGATGCGTCCGGTTGGTTGTCCCAACTTCCCTCAGGAAGGCGCCGCTTTTCTCCATGACCTCCGGTATGCGGAACTCGCCGCCGATTTCAATGAGTTCCCCCCGGGAAACGATGGCTTCCTTTCTGTCCGCCAGGGTGTTGATGACCAGCAGGACGGCCGCCGCGTTGTTGTTGACGACCAGGGCGTCTTCCGCGCCGGTCAGGGCGCAGAGAAGGCCCTGTACGTGATCGTAGCGAAGCCCGCGCTGGCCCTTTTCGAGATCGAATTCCAGGTTGGAGTATCCTTTGCCGACCTCGATGATCCTTTCCAGCGCTTCCGGACACATCGGCGCCCGGCCGAGATTGGTGTGCAGGATGATGCCCGTGGCATTGATCACCCGGCGCAGCCGGTACCGGAGAAGCGAATCCATTCTGCGGAGAACCTCATCCGCAACCTGTTCCGGCGAAGGCAGGCTCCGTTCCTTCAATTGGCCGCCCGACGTGAGCAGGCGGTTTCGATGGCTGTCCACGACCGACCGGCACTCGGCTTTCAGAATGTCCTTGGAAATGCTGAACGGGACATCCCGCGTCCCCAGGATCGACAGCACCTCGTCGATCTTGGGGAGCTGTTTCAGCAGGTTTTTTTTGTCGTCGTCCATTCAAAATCCCGGATTCGCCGCGAAACGGCGTTTTTTTCAATCGGAAATTCCGATCTTAATGCCTCAGGGGATGCCGGGTGTCAAGCGGTTATTCCTGAAGACACGGCCTTTCCCTTTCGCCGGATGCGTCTTGCAATAAAAGTTCGCTTGAAGTAAACCGTCATCGAGGGGGAATCTTCATGATCGTGCAACCCAAAGATGCGGCAACGGTCGTTCTCCTGCGAAACCCCGGCGGACAGGACGCGGAGGGCTTCGAAATCCTCATGGTGTTGCGGAACAGCAAAACCAGGTTTGTCCCCGGCTTCTACGTGTTTCCCGGAGGGGCGCTGGATGAGGCGGATTGTGCGCCGGACATGGAGGGCTTCTGCATCGGCCTGCGGGGCGCACAGGCGCAGCGCCTCCTGGACCATCCCCCCCCGCCCGCAAGGGCCCTGGGAGCCTGGGTGGCAGGTATACGGGAAACCTTTGAAGAGGCCGGCCTGTTTCTGGCTTATCAAAGAGACGGCAGTCTGCTGTCTTTTCACGCCGACCGGACCGATCCCTTTCATCGCTGCCGGGGATTGCTGCGTCTGGGAAAAGTGGGTTTCCGCGATCTGCTGCAGAAGGAGGGCCTGACGCTGGCCGCGGACCGGCTGCATTATTTTTCCCACTGGGTCACCCCCTGGTTTTACCCGATCCGATACGATGTCCGTTTCTTCGTCGCCGAAGCGCCGGCCGGCCAGGAGGCCGTCCACGACGGCGGGGAATTGACGGAACATGTCTGGATCAAGCCGCGGGATGCCCTGCGTTTTCATAGGGAGGGCCGCTTCGACATGGTCTTTCCCACGGTGATGACGATGAAAGCCCTGTCGCAGTTCGGGACGATTCGGGAGGCGATTCAATCCACCCGGAACAAGCGGATCGTTCTGGAATCGGGTTGACTCACGGACCGTCGTCCCAGACGTTCAGCGGTGGCGTCGAGATGGAAACCCGATTGCCGTCGAGCATCCGCACGGACACATGGATGCCCGGCAGGGAATACCACGCACCCACGGGATCCCCCCGGGGGTCCAGGATCGCGAATCCGTAGAGCGACCGGTTCAGTTCCAGTGCCCGGGACTGCATGCGCCCGATGGTTCCTCGAAAGGGATCCGGAGCGGGGTTCATTTTTTCCCACAGCTTCGAGTCCAGAACAAAACGCCGGTCGATGCCGATCACGGCATTGGGGCGGACTTCCGAACCGCTGTAATAATAGACCAGATCCGGATCGGTCTGATAATGTTCAAAGGCCTCCGTGACGGCCGGATCCGGTTTGATCGCCCCGTAGTTTTCGCCGAACCGCACTGAGAAGAAAAGGAAGTAGCCGGCCAGGATGGCGACGGCAACAACCAGGATGAGTTTCAGATCCATTTCATTGGCCTTTCCACCGATGCGGGATGCGATACGGTCCCGGCCCTTTCGGGGTGCCGTTCCTGCAAACGGGGCAGTCTGTCCGTGCCCGTCATGCCGGCTGCTGGTCCCGGCAGAAATCGCGGAAATTGTTTACCGAGACGAAGAATTCCCGCATCAGGATCACCCACTGATACCGTCCGGCCGGCGTCAGGAAAAAGTCGGGCGGCTCGTAGCGCAGTCCACCGGCCAGAAGGAAGGCCAGGATGTCCGGCCAGAGATGCCGGTAAAACTTCCCGTCGTACTTTTTCCGCATTGCCCCGGTGTCCAGCTTCATGCCGAAGAGCTTCATGAGGAAGTCGTAGCGGATGCGGTCCCGAAGGCTGAAATCACGTGATGCCATCAGGGGCATCTCGCCCCGTCCGGTCTGGGCGATGTATTGCCGGATGTTGAAGGTGTTCGCATAGCAGGTGCCGTTCAAAAACCCGATGGAGCCGCTGCCCAGACCGGCATACTCGTCGTAATCAACGATATATTCGTCGATGATGGTTCCTTTTTTGGAAAAGCACCAGGCCGATGAGAACCGGTATGCCGGGACGAGTCGCGCCACAATCTGCCGGTAGAACTGTTCCTCCCGGCGACTGTCCACCTGCCCGAGGGTTCTTTGTACCCTTAGCCGGGTGGCGTCCGACACCATCAGGGGATAGTAGGTGATCTGATCCGGTCCGATATCCAGGAGCGTGTCCAGGTCGCGGTCGAGGGTCTCGGGACCCTGTGAGGGAAAATTGAAAATCATGTCGGCATTGAGGGTGTCGAAGACCCCCCGAATCCCCTTCAACCGGTCGCGGATCTCCTCGCCGCTGCCGTACTTGTCGAAACGGTCCATGTTCTTCAGAAGGCTGTTGTCGAAGCTCTGGACACCCACGGAAAGGCGGTGCACGCCCGCCCGTCTGAGCGCCGCGATATTTTCCCCGGTCAGGTGGTTCGGGTTGGTTTCAACGGATGCCTCACGGATATCAAACGAATTCCGGGCCAGTGCGAGGGTTTCCTCCAGTTCGTCGATCAGGACGGTCGGCGTGCCGCCGCCGACATAAACCCCCCGGAAATCATATCCGCTTTCCTTATAGATCCGGATTTCCCGTCGAAGCGCACGGAAGTAATCCCGGCAGAGCGTCTCGTCAAAAACGATCCGGTTGAAGGAGCAGTAGGGGCACAGCTTTTCGCAGAAAGGGACGTGAAGGTAAAGCAGGCGGGGCTTTTCAGCGGCCGGCGGCTGGATCCGGGGAGCGGTGCCTTCTTCGAATTTCATGGCCCGTGCGAATTCGCGCCGCGCCGTCCATGTAATGATCCGGTTGATCAAAGAGTTACCCAAACGAAATTTTTCGCATAGCTAACAGACCGGCGGGAAATTTTCAAGAACCAAGCTGGTTCCATAATACCTTTCCACACGGCCGTCGAATGTGGCTTCGCCGGTCGATTAATCGATGGCTTTCCCTCTTTCAGCCAGTTCTTCCAGCAGGCCTCGGTCAAGCAGACGAATATTCGCTCCTTCTTCCGCAATCAGCTTTTTCGTCTTCATCTTGCCCAGCGCACGGGAAAGGGATTCCGGTCCGGTGCCCAGCAGATTCGCCAGCTGCGCCTTGGAGATATTCAGCCGGACCGAATCCTGATCCCTTTGTTCATGCGAAAGATAAAGCAGATAAGAGGCCAGGCGGCCGGGCAGCTCTTTCAGCGACAGATTCTCCACCTGAATGGTGAACTCGCGCAAACGCGTGGAAAGCAGCGCCAGAATGTTCATGGTGAGATTCGGTTTACCGGTAATGAGATCAATAAATTTTTTCCGATTGAAAAACAAAAGGTGCGTTTTGGAGAGCGCTCTGGCATTGGCTGGAAAAGACTTTCCTGAAAAAACAGGTACCGCGCCAATGGTATCGCCCTCTTTGACAATATGAAGAATCTGTTCTTTGCCGTCGGGAGAAAGTTTGTAGACACTGACACTGCCCGCGGCGACCAGATAAAAGCCGTTCCCTTCGTCGCCATCGTAAAAAATGATGTCGCCCTTATTGTAATTTTTATCTGCTGAAATATTTTCGATTTCTGTAATGTGCTCCTGCGGCAATCCGCCGAAAAGCTGGCTTCTGATCAGGATATCGCGTATTTTATCCATTGCTTACGTCCTTTTAGCAAAAAGCATATCTTTTTCTTAACATAAGTCAAGGATCGGTGTTAGTCTTTTCGCTATGCTCACCGGCCAAAAGACGAAAAACTTTTGCAGGAGGTTTCATATGTTTTGTTATCAGTGTCAGGAAACGGTCAAAAATCAGGGATGCACGATAAAAGGCGTTTGCGGCAAGCCCGAGGAAACGGCGGCTCTTCAGGACCTGCTCATTTACGTATGCAAGGGCATTTCAGTCTATGCCGAAAAGTTGAATGCCGTGGACAAAAAAATTGGCCGCTACGTATGTGAAGCGCTTTTCACCACCATTACCAACGCCGCGTGGGAAGACGGCAAGATCATCGGGAAGATTGAAGAAGGGCTTGAGATCCGTGATGAAGTCAAGGCCAAGGCCGCCTCATCCGGCGCTCTTCCGGATTGCGCGACCTGGACATCCAAAAACAAAGAAGGGATCATGACCAAAGCCATGTCGGCGGAAGTGCGCATCAATGCCGCCTCGAATGAGGACGTGACGTCCCTGCGATCCCTGCTCATTTTCGGCGTCAAGGGAATTGCCGCGTATGCCGAGCATGCCGCCGTTTTGGGCTTTGAAAAAGAGGATGTCTACGCCTTCATCCTGGAAGCGCTGGCGTCCACGACCCGGGATCTTTCCGTAGAGGCAATGATCGCCATGGTCATGAAAGCCGGTGAGACGGCCGTGAACACCATGGCGCTTCTGGATGAGGCCAATACCAAAACCTACGGGCATCCGGAAATTACGGAAGTCAATCTCGGCGTGCGCAACAACCCCGGCATCCTCATTTCCGGTCACGACCTGAAGGACATGGAAGAGTTGCTCAAGCAGACGGAAGGCTTCGGCGTGGATGTGTATACGCATGGCGAGATGCTGCCGGCCAACTGTTACCCGGCGTTTAAGAAATATAGCCATTTTGTGGGCAATTACGGCTCCTCCTGGTGGCATCAGAACGAGGACTTCGAGACCTTCAGCGGTCCGATTATCCTGACCACCAATTGTCTGGTTCCCGTCAAGAAAGACAATGCCTATCTGAGCCGGCTGTTCACGACCGGCGTCGTCAACTATCCGGGAGCCCGACATATCGCAGGCAGGTCCGCCGGCGGCGCAAAGGATTTCTCGGACGTCATCGCTCTGGCGAAAACCTGTCCCCCGCCACGGGAGATTGAATCCGGAAAGATCGTTGGTGGATTTGCCCACCACCAGGTGCTGGCGCTTGCGGACAAGGTCGTGGACGCCGTGAAATCCGGAGCGATTAAGCGCTTTGTCGTGATGGCCGGCTGCGACGGGCGGCAGAAGGCGCGCAGTTACTTTACCGAAGTGGCGGAAGCCCTGCCCAAGGATACCGTCATTCTGACCGCCGGATGCGCCAAGTACCGCTACAACAAGCTGGCGCTGGGCGATATCGGCGGCATTCCCAGAGTGCTCGATGCAGGACAGTGCAATGACTCCTACTCGCTGGCGGTGATCGCGCTCAAACTCAAGGATGTCTTCAGACTGAAAGACATCAACGAACTGCCGATTTCCTTTGATATCGCCTGGTACGAGCAGAAGGCGGTGGCCGTTCTGCTGGCCCTGCTGTATCTAAACGTCAAGGGTATCCGCCTGGGCCCGACGCTGCCGGCCTTCTTGTCGCCTGCCGTGGCAAAGGTGCTGGTGGAAAAATTCGATATCAAGCCAATCGGCACGGTCAGCGAAGATGTTGCCGCCATGATGGTTGGTAAATAAGTTGTTTTTGCAAAGGTGGAAGGATTCATTTACCCCCGTGTTTCAAGGCCGGCATCGGATGTGGAGACAGATGCCTGATCGGGCATTCGGCGATCACTTGAATTCGTCATGCGATGGTGCTATAGAACCGCGCAAAGCCGTTCATGCAGAGGATCGTCGTCATGCCCAAAAAAAAGGTTCTCGCGCTCTGGCGCGGTGAGAAAATGAACGAGGAGGAGGCCCGGATCCTGCGGACTCCCTGCGCTGAGATTCCCGCGCCCTTCGACGCAGCCGGCAAAAAGGACATCCGAACCCTTTTCGAGGCCTTTATGGAAAGGGACGACGCCCTGGGCCTGGCGGCCCCGCAGATCGGCATCAGCAGGCGGGTGATCGCCTTCCGGAACAGGAATTTCGAGGAAAAGGGCCGCCTGACCCGTGAGGAGGACTGCGAAGTCCTGGTCAATCCGCGGATCACGCAGACGCGGGGCGAACCGGTGAAAGGAACGGAGGGATGCCTTTCCTGCCCGGAGATTCAGGTCGAGATTAGCCGGTGGCCGGAAATCAAGGTCCGGGCCTATGACCGGGACGGCCGGAAAATCAGCAAGCGGTACAACAACTTCCTCGCACGCATCGTCCAGCACGAAATGGATCATCTGGACGGCAAGCTGATCGTGGACTACGACGGCACTGTCTATGTGCCGAAGAAAAACAGGGGTTTCTTCGACCGCCTGTTTCCGGGCAAATGATCGTCAGATCGCCTTTCGCCAGGCCAGCCGACGCTCCAGCCAGCGGGACAGGGTGGTGAAGGCAAAGCAGATGATGAAATAGATTACGGAGATGAACAGGAAGATCTCCGCGGGATAGATCATGGTCCGGCCATTGATCTGGGTGGCCACATGGGTCAGCTCGGAGACCCCGACGATGAAGGCCAGCGAGGTGTCCTTGATCATAGAGACGAACTGGTTCACGAAGGACGGGATCATGTTTCGCAGCGCCTGGGGCAGAACGACGTAGACCATCGCCTGAAACGGCTTCAGGCCTGTCGAGAGCGCGGCCTCCGTTTGCCCCCTTGGGATCCCTTCGATTCCCGCCTGAATGATCTGGGACATGTAGGCCGAGGTGAAGAAGGTGAGCGCCATGATGATCGTCCAGCTCTCCGGCGTCGGCCGCCCCATCACCCACGGAAGCAGGAAATACATCCAGAAGATGACCATCAGGAGCGGAATCCCGCGGATCGCGTTTACCACGGCAAGGGTCGGGTAACGGATGAAACGGTTGCGGGAGACGCACAGAAGCCCCAGGACCAGGCCGCCCACGAAGGAGAAGATCAGCCCCAGCAGCGCGAGGTAGAGCGTCAGCATCAGCCCCCCCATCGGACCGCTGGGGTATCGGCCAATCATAAAGTGGGTGATGTTGGTCCAGATCACACCGAAGTCGAAGCCGGTTTCCATGCCTATCGCACCCCCATCGGATTCAGCACCCGCTTGCTGTAGAGGGTGACCATCCAGGTAATCAAGACGGAAAGTCCCAGATAGACCAGCGTCGCCGCCGTGAAAGCCTCAAAGCCCTTGAAGGTGTAGGCCTCCACCTGCCGGGCCTGATAGGTCAGCTCGGCCACGCCGATGGTCATGGCCAGCGACGAATTCTTGGTCAGGTTCAGGAACTGGTTGATCAGCGGCGGAATGGTCAGTCGCACGGCCTGGGGCAGGATGATGTGATACATGGAGTTGAGGTAAGAGAAACCGGAGCTGCGCGCCGCCTCCATCTGCTCCTTTGGTATGGAGCGCACGCCTGAACGGATGTCCTCGGCGATGAACGCCGATGTGTAGATGGTGAGGGCAATGACTGCAGCAGCGAACTCGAAGTTCATGCTGTTCAGCCATTCGTTTACCGCCGCGGGCAGGATCTTGTACGAGCCGAAATACCAGAAGAAAATCTGGACCAGGAGCGGCGTGTTGCGGAAGAACTCCAGATAGGCATGGGAAAACCACACAAGTGGCCTGACGTTGCTCATCCTGAGAACGGCGATCAGCAGTCCGAGGAGGAAGGAGAGGACAACCGATATGGCGGAAAGCTCCAGGGTAACCTTCAGTCCGGAAACCAGCCAGTCGAAATATTGCCCGGAGGTTATGACAGACCAGTCAAACTTGTAGTTCAGCACGTTGAAGCCGATCCCGATGAAAGCGGTCCTGCTCCGGCAAAGTGCCGGAACGGGACCGCTTTCTCTTTTTTCGCCTTTGCCGGAAACAGCGCATCCGCCTTCACGGGCAGAGGCGCTGTTTCATGCGCCCGCTGCATGACGCTACTGGGCCTTGATCTTGAAGGTCCGCTGCAGCGGCGTGTCTGTTTTGGGACCAAACCATTTTGTGAAGATTTTCGCCGCTTCGCCGCTCTTTTCCATCTCCAGGAGCGTCGCGTTGACGAAATCGAGCAGGGCCTTGTCCCCCTTGCGGACGCCCAGTCCGTAGGGTTCATCGGAGATCCGGAGGTCCGGAATCTCAAAGGCATTCTTGTTGGGCGCCTTGCCGAGCAACCCGGCCAGCATCGACTCGTCCGTCGTCACGGCCACGACCTTGCCCTGCTGCAGGGCCAGGAAGGCCGATGCGTAGTCATCGAAAGAGAGGATCGTCGCGGAGGGAATGGCCTTTTTCACATTTTGCTCCGAGGTGGATCCCTTTGCCGTTCCGATCTTCTTGCCTTCAAGGTCGGCGAGCTTTTTCACCGAGCCCTTCTTGGTCAGGAACTTCTGACCCGTAAGGAAGTAGGTATAGCTGAAGTCGATCTGCTTGGCGCGCTCTGCCGTGATGGTCATCGTCGCCGCGACGAGGTCGACATTGCCGGCGATGAGCTGCGGCATGCGGGTCGCCGAGGTCACGGCCTTTATATCCAGCTTTACGCCCAAACGCTTCGCAAGGGCCTTGCAGAAATCCACGTCATACCCGATGATCTCCCGCGTTTTCTCATCGATGAAACCGAAGGGCGGAGCGGAATCCTTTACGCCCACAACGAGCACACCCTTCTTTTTGATTTCAGCCAGGGTATCGCCCGCCCAGGCCGAGCCTCCCAAACTTGCCGCAAACATCAGTGCCAGTAAAAAAATCCCGAATCTCTTCATTTCCGCTTACCTCCTTGTTTAAATGGTTAGTGCATCGGCGACAGAATTTCCTTCAGGAAGAGCTTGGCCCGTTCATGCCGGGGGTTTCTGAAAAATTCTTCAGGCGACGCTTCTTCCAGAATCACACCATAGTCGATAAAAGCCACGCGGTCGGCCACCTCCCGGGCAAATCCCATTTCATGGGTGACCACAATGAGCGTCATGCCGGTATGGGCCAGGCCCTGCATGACCTGGAGCACCTCCCCGATCATTTCCGGGTCGAGCGCCGATGTCGGTTCGTCGAATAGCATGATCTTGGGCTTCATGGCGAGACCCCGGGCAATGGCGACCCGCTGCTGCTGCCCGCCGGAGAGTTGCGAGGGATAGGCGTCCCGCTTCTCGGCGAGGCCGACCCGCTCCAGGAGGGCCATCGCCTGTTCCTCCGCTTCTTTTTTCTGCAGCTTTCTGATCTTGATCGGAGCCAGGGTGATATTCTTGAGGACGCTCAGATGGGGGTAGAGGTTGAACTGCTGGAAGACGAAACCGATCTCGGCGCGGAGCTGGTTGATATCGGTTTTCGGATCGGAAATGTTTTTGCCATCCACAACCAGCTTCCCCTTTTGAATGGGTTCCAGCTTGTTGATGGCTCGGATCAGGGTGGATTTTCCGGAACCGGAGGGTCCGCACACGACCACCACCTCTCCCTGCTTGACCTGAAGGTTGACATCGTTCAGGACGTGCAGGTCTTTGAACCATTTGTGAACTCCGTGAAACTGGATCATGAACAGCTCCCGTTCGTCAGGTCGATCTTTCGAATTTGAGAGGACATGCCTATACAGCACATTTCGCAAATAATCAATGCAATTCCTGCAAATCGGCTGACTGCACTCCCGTCAAGACAAGGACCGCCGTCCATTCGCGTGCGCTTTTCCGCCTTGAAATCTCCCGGCGTTTATAGTACTTATGGAAACACTGGGGTGTATCCCGCGTCCGGTCCCCGCAGAAGGGCGCAGACCGCTCGCCAATCAGACTTGCAAGGAGATGCCCGATGCTGAAAGTTCAATGCCCGGACTGCCTGAAATCCTTCATCTGGACGGATGAAATGCCCCTGAAGGGAAAATGCCCCACCGTGGACTGCGAATGGACCTATGACGTTCGCGGGGAATTGAAAAAAAGCGTCACGAGGCGGGAAGACGAAGCGCAGCATGTCATTCGCTGTCCCCGCTGCAACGAACCCGTTGCCGCGAAGGTGACGGTCTGCGAAAACTGTGGTGAAGTGATTGTTGGATCGAGAACCTTCAAGAAAAAATATCTGCTGCTTGCCGTGGCGGTTGCGCTCATCGTCCTCTCTTTGGTCTTCTACGCCCGATAACGGCAGCTTCCGCATCAACATCCGCAACGTGTTTTTCCGGAGAAGATCATGAAAAGAACGCCCCTTTATGAACGCCATGTCGCGCTGGGCGCGAAAATGATCGATTTTGGCGGCTGGGAGATGCCGGTTCAATATACCGGCGTCATCGAAGAGCATCACGCCACTCGAACCGGAGCCGGCCTCTTCGACATCTGCCATATGGGGGAGATCGAAATCAGGGGTCCGCAGGCTCTGAGTCTCCTGCAGGGGCTGATGAGCCGCAACCTGGAAAGGCAGGCGACCGGACAGATGAAGCTGAGCGTCCTGACCAACGAGCAGGGCGGGATCATCGATGATGTGACGGTCTACAAACTGGCCGAGGACCGCTACTGGGTCGTTACGAACGCGGCCACGAAGGACAAGGATCTCCGGTGGATTCAGTGCAGGAAGCAGGATGGAGCCTTTGCCGGTGCGGACATTGTGGACAGAACGGATGAACTCGGCAAGATCGACCTGCAGGGTCCCCGGGCGCAGCGCATCCTTCAACCGCTTGCCAGTGCCGATCTTGGGCTCTTGAAGTACTATCACGCCATGCAAGCAACCGTGGCCGGCGTCCCCTCCCTGGTCTCACGGAGCGGATATACCGGAGAGGACGGATTTGAGATTTATGCCGACAGCCGGCAAATCGGGGACGTCTGGGACGGGCTGATGGGTGCGGGCGCCGGATCCGGTCTGAAGGCGGTCGGGCTGGGTGCGCGGGACACCCTGCGCCTGGAAGCGGGCCTGATGCTCTACGGCCACGAGATGTGCGAGACCGTTTCACCCTACGAAGTGGTTTACGGGTGGCTGGTCGATCTGGAAAAGGATTTCATCGGCCATGATGCACTGGACCGGCAGAAGAAGCGCGGGGTCGCCCGCAAACTGGTGGGTTTTGAAATGGCGGAACGGGGCATTGCCAGAGCGGGCTACAAGATCTTCAAACAGGGCCGTGAAATCGGCGAGGTCACGTCCGGCACCTTCGCCCCCACATTGAACCGGGCTGTCGGTTTTGCCTTTCTACCCGTCCAGTACGCGGAACCGCAAACGGAATTGGAGATTCGGATTCGGGAGCGCCCGGTCAAGGCCAGGGTGGTCACGATCCCCTTTTACAGAAGGTGTGACAAGCACATATTTTATAATGTCTTCATCTGAAGGGAGCCTGATATGTCCAAGACAAACCCGGTCGACCGGAAATATTCCAGGGAGCACGAGTGGGCGCGGGATGACGGCGACGGTACGGTCACCGTCGGCATCACGGATTACGCCCAGGAGATGCTGACGGACATCGTTTTCGTGGAATTGCCTGCTATCGGAAAGGTTGTCAGACAGATGGACCCATTCGCCGTGGTGGAGTCCGTCAAGTCCGTTTCCGACGTCTATGCCCCCGTCGGCGGTGAAGTGATCCAGGTGAATGTGAGCCTGGAGACGCAACCGGAGCTGGTCAATCAGGATGCCTTCGGCGAGGGGTGGATTGCCCGGATCCGAATGCAGAAGCCGGAAGAGCTGCCGGGGCTGATGGACGCCGTCGCGTACGAGGCAATGATCCGGGAAGAGAAACATTAGATTTTTGGAATGGACCAGGAAGGAGCGTCCGATGGATTACATTCCCCACACCCCGGATGACATCACCAGGATGATGCGCGCCATCGGCATCGCTGCGGTGGAGGATCTCTTTGACGATATTCCTGAAAAATACAGGTTGAAGCGTCTGTTGGAGCTGCCGCCGCCCCTGTCCGAGCAGGAGATTTCAGGGCTGATGAGGGACTATGCCGCGCGGAATGTCGTTCCTTCGATCATCCTGAGAGGCGCCGGCGCCTATCATCACTACATTCCCGCCGTGGTGGGGCATGTGATTTCGCGCTCCGAATTCTACACCGCCTACACCCCGTACCAGGCCGAAATCAGCCAAGGCATCCTCCAGGCCATCTATGAATACCAGACCATGATTGCCGGACTGACGGGCATGCAGGTGGCCAATGCGTCCATGTACGACGGCGCTTCCGCAATGGCGGAAGCCGCCGTGCTCGCCGCCAAGACCCTGAACCGCAACCGGATCGCCGTCATGCGCTCGGTTCATCCCGAATACCGGCAGGTGGTGAGAACCTATGCTTGGTCCAACGGGTATGAAGTGATTGAAATTCCCCATGTGCCGAGCGGGCAACTGGATCAAAGGGCCCTCGCGGAAAGCATCGATCAGCATACTGCGGCTGTCCTGGTTCAGTCGCCCAACTTCTTCGGTGTCGTTGAGGATGCTGCCGCGATCGCATCCGTCGTCCACGGTCAGGGCGCGCTCCTGGTATCCGGCTTTGCGGAAGCCACCTCGCTGGGGATCCTGAAACCGCCCGGCGAGACGGGTGCGGATTTTGTGGTCGGGGAAGGGCAGGCATTCGGCAATCCCCTCAACTACGGCGGACCCTACCTGGGAATCTTTGCCGCCGCCCAGAAGTTCCTGCGAAAGATCCCCGGCCGTCTTGCGGGGGCAACCGTCGATCAGGAAGGGAAGCGCGGTTATGTCCTGACCCTGCAGACGAGAGAGCAGCACATCCGGCGGGAAAGGGCGACGTCCAACATCTGCTCCAATGAGGCGCTCTGTGCCCTTGCTGCCGCCGTCTATCTCGTCAGTCTGGGCAAGAATTTCAGAAAGCTGGCGATCCTCAACATCCAGAAAACCCAGTACCTGATGAAGCGGCTGCTGCAAATTCGGGGATGGGAGCCGATTTTCTCAGGCCCGGTTTACAACGAATTCGCCGTCCGCTGTCCGGACCCTGAAGCGGCCAACGGGAAACTGCAACGGGAAGGAATCGTCGGTGGCTATGAGCTGGCGAAGGATTACCCGGAGTGGGAGAATGGACTCCTCTTCTGCGCTACGGAAATGCTGTCGAAAGAAGACATGGACCGCGTGGCTGAAATTCTGAGCTGACCGCCTGTCCGGCTTTACCGCCGCGCTGGAATCACGGTTTGATGGCGCGGTTAAAAATCCTCGTGAAAAAAAGAAAGCCCCATCCCATGGCCATCCGCGGAACGGGGCTTTAAAGTGCAGCTTGTCTGGACGTCCGAAACGGCGCCGAATCTATTTTTTCGCCCGGGCTGTTTTCTTCACTGCCGTTTTCTTGGCGGCTGCCTTTGCCGGCGCGGCTTTTTTCACGGCAGGCTTTTTTTTCGCTGCCGCCTTTGCCGCCGGTTTGGCCTTTGCTTTCGCCGGAGCCGTTTTCTTGGCGGCTGCCTTTGCCGGCGCGGCTTTTTTCACGGCAGGCTTTTTTTTCGCTGCCGCCTTTGCCGCCGGTTTGGCCTTCGCTTTTTTCGGGACCGTTTTTTCAGCTTTCTTTGCAATTGCCATTTGTGACGCCTCCTTTATCGAATTTGTGCTTTTTTCAGACGGCCGAATCACTCTTTCCTTCCTTAGATTATACATGTAAAAATTTTTTTATCAAGAAATTATCGAACCGGAGATGAGATCAAAGAATTCCCGAATGACCGTTGTCGTCTCCTCGGGTTTTTCCATGGGGATCAAATGACCCGCATCCCGGATCAGCCGGTGGGTGGCATCCGGAAACTGCGAGGCAATATTTTTCAGATCGATGAAGTGCCGGTTGTCGCTCTGTTCCCCTTCCAGCACCAGTACGGGACAGTTCACCTGCGGCAGCAGCGGCCACGGATCGTATTGGACGCCGCCCATGAAGAGGGCCGCCTCCCGCTTGGGTGAACAGGTCAGTTCGAGTCCGCCGCCCGGCCGGTCCTTCATGCCGTGCTGAATGTAAAGGGACAGCATCTCTTCGTCCCAGGGTTTGAAGAGAGATCGCGATTGCAGATAGTTGCGGGCTTCGGATGCATCCCGCCATTGGTTCCGGCGCTGGATCGATTTTGCCGCCAGGGGATGATCCTTGACCGGGAGGGTGGTATTGTAAAAGTTGCGCGGAAGGAAGATTGGTTCGATGAGAACCATTGCGGCCGGCTTCAGGCCGTAGCGGGCTGCCGCGATGGTGAGAACCGTCGCGCCCATGGAGTGCCCCACCAGCAGGGGGCTTCTCACCTTCAGCGCGCCGCAGAATTCACTGAAATCTTCCGCAAGGGTCATCCAGTTCAGGCCGCCTTCATCGGGATCTGATTCGCGGTGGTCGCAGAAATACGGAGCAATCACCCGGCAGGACGAAGACAGTGACCGGGCGATGGGGTGCCAGAGCCAAGGCAGGAATCCGGTGGCATGAAGCATTACCACAGTCGGTCCCTTTCCTTCATAGAGGAGGTATGTCAAGAAGGTGTCGCCGATGCTCTGAGTGAGAATGCTCGGGCTTTGTGGCGTCGTCTGCACGGCCGCTGCCTCAGGACGTCCAGACCGTAAAATCGTCCAGGCCGGCCCGCTCTCTTTCAAAGCGGTTCACCGGCGCACTTTCTTCGGGGTAGCCGAGCGCGGCGCCGATGAGGATGATGTGGTCCTTTGGAATCGGCAGCAGCGACCGCAGCAGTTCCGGGTAACTGACGGCCACGGCCATGAGGCAGGTCCCGAGCCCCCGGCTGTGTGCCAGCAGGCAGACCGTCTGAAGAATCAAGCCGGCATCGAGGGCGGCATAGGGAAGAACAAGATCTTTCGATGTCGTCCACACCAGCAGGGCCGGGGCATCGAAGAGGCCGAACATCTCCACGGTATAATCCTTGCGTGCCGCTTGGTTGTCCCGGGCGATCGACAGGGCGGCCAGGACGCTCTTTCCGATCCCGTTGTAGCGCTTCTTCAGCGTCTCCGGCCAGACCTCGGTCGGTTGAATTTCCGGTGACGGCATCACGCCGCCGGAGATTCGCTTCCGGCTCTCCCGCTTGAAAACGTCCAGGGCGTTCCCGGTCACGACATGAATTTGCCAGGACTGTGTGTTTCCCCAGGAAGGGGACCATCGCGCGGCATCGAGAATTTCACGGAGGACGCCTTCCGGAACGGGGTCCGGCTTGAATTTGCGAATGCTTCTCCTCTGTCTGACGGCCGTCAGGACATCCATGGGTTCCTCCGTATAAAATGGATACAAGAAAGGCGTGCAGTCATCGCTTGTTTTTCGGCAGCTCGGGGACCGCGCCCCTTCAGCCTCCCGCCGTCTGCGTGAATGCCGTATTGCTGTAGAGGTATTCGACCTTCTCCTTGTGTCGCATCTCCTGCCGGGCCATGCCGAGCAGGATCTCCTTGACTTCGCCGCCCGGATGCATCTTGGCAAGGTCCTGGTAGAAATTAGCGGCGTTGAGCTCCTTGTTGGCGGCAATCAGGTAAACCTCGCGGGTGCGGACGTCCTTCTTGATTTCCGGCTTTGCCTCCTGCTCGGCGATCTTGTAATCGACGGGCGCGTCCATGGGAAGGGCTGCCCCGCGGAAACCGCCGTCCCGGTACTTCACCAGATAGGCCTTGTGCTGCTTTTCTTCCTGCGCCAGGAATTTCAGGGTATCCTTCGCCTCCGGGTCCTCCACGAGGCTGCAAAGCTCCATATAGGATTCGTAGGCCTCCTCTTCATTCTTGATGGCCAGTGCAATCAAGGATTCAAGTGTCATGTTTTTCATCGATCGCGCCTCCTGAAAAATTTGTCAACCACAGGCCCATCCCCGATGGGCCGTCAGACGCCTCAGGTGCCCCCGTAGCCGATGATCACGCGGTCTCCATCCACGATGACCGGCACCTGCCGCTTTCCACCGGACCGCTTGAGCATATCCTGCAGCTTTTCGGGGTCCGATTTGACATCCACGTATATGGCCCTGTCCTTGTAGACCAACCTGGCTTGATCCGTGTAGGGTCAGCCGGCCTTTCCGTAAATGATCACATGCTCCGCCATGGAAAGATCCTCATCAGTAATCCGTCAGGTGCGAAAGCCCACGCTCGCCGACCAGAATGATCCGGGTATGCGTCAGCCGGCTGGCGATCACCTTTGCAGTCGCCTGCATCACCTTGTATCCCAGTTCGCAGTCGTCGTTCATCAGCGCTCTCAGCTTGGCGGCATCCAGGGCGATCAGCTTTGTCCGGTCGATGCAGAGGGCACCCAGCGTGTACAGATAGGGCTCGACGACGGCCGACCAGCCCATGGATTCCCCCTTGGTGATCATGTCAACGGTAATCTGCATGGGCGGCTGTTGCGGACCCATATAGTTTTCCATGACCATGACCACCTTGCCCTCCTTGCACAGGAAGAGGCTGCGGGCAGGATCGCCTTTCTTGTACATCTGGGCTCCGGCTTCGTAGGTTTCTTCCACCGCGATCGTGGCCAGTTTCTTCAGTTGCGCATCCGTGAATCCCTTAAAAAAGCCATATTCCTTGAGAGAGCCTGCTGAAACCATTTTTGATCACCTCCCTGTTTCGATCTTGAAGGCCCGAAGGGGCAACATTCCGCCGGTGTATTTCAAGGATCGTAATCATAACAGGCTTTGCTTCCGTTTTCCACAGAAAAGAGCAATCAAAACGCATAAAAATCGTTGCCCGATCGGAAAAAATGACTTAATAATATTCCAAACCAACGGCAGTGTCTGCGGCGTTGCCGACGAAGGGTGAGAGCGGATGAAAGAAAGATGCCTTGCGGTCATTTTCGGCTTGTTGATTTTCCTGTTGTCCGGATGCTTCAGTTCGCACCAGACCATCCGGGACATTCGGGAGCTGAAGCAGGACCACACTTTTTATCTCGGCCGGATGGCCCCGGATGCCCTGAGGATCGACCCGGGGGAACAGGAGAGCATGGACCGGCAATACAACAGCATGTATTTCTCTCCCTGGCACCGGGAGAAGCCGGCCTGCAGCCTCGAGGACGTTGCCGTCGAATTCAGGAAATACGGCCAGAACCGCGGGTATGGGGAAAATGGCAGAAAGCACTCCCGGCAGTGGATGAAAAAAATGACCGAAAACGCCCGCCTTGATGCCTATCCGGACAGGGGCTATCCGGCCATTACCATCCGCCCCACCGCGCTGCGGGCGCTCCCGACGCAGAGGCCTCATTTCAGCACATTCAACCGGGGCGGACGGGGATATCCCTTTGACAATCTCCAGGTCTCTGCCGTAACGGTCAACACGCCTGTTTACATCGCTCACGTCACTCGGGACAGGGCATGGGTTTTTGCCGAAGCGGGTGTCTATTTCGGGTGGGTCCCGGCGGGGGATGTGGCCCTTGTGGACGACGGTTTTATGAGAAGCTGGGAGAGCGGCCGGTACGCGGTGGTGATCCGGGACAAGACACCCCTCTATGACGCGCGGGGCCGTTTTCTGTTTCGGGCGCCGCTGGGCGCCATATTCCCGAAAGTGAGGGATGGAGAGGGGGGACTGGATATCCTGGCCGCCGTTTCGAATGAAAACCGGAGGGCTATACTGAAGGACGTCTCGGTTTCGAGAAGTTCGGCCGCGCCGAAGCCCCTTGGAATGACGGCGGAGAACATGGCCGCAATCGCCAACGAGCTGGTCAATGAGCCCTACGGCTGGGGGGGGCTTCACGGCAACCGGGACTGCTCGGCGATGGTCCGGGATCTGTTTGCGCCTTTCGGGATCTGGCTGCCCAGAAACTCAGCCCATCAGGCCAAGCAGGGTGGAAGTTTCATCGATCTGAGCGATCTCTCTGCGGATGAGAAAGAAGGGGTGATACTGGCGCAGGGCGTTCCCTATCTCACGCTGCTCTGGCGCCCGGGCCATATCATGCTGTACATCGGCTCTTATGAGGGCGAGCCTCTGGTGTTTCACAACATGTGGGGCATCAGCACGAGGGATTTGCTGGGCCGAAGGGGCAGGCGGATTGTCGGTCATGCGGCCATTACGACCCTCCACCCGGGCCGTGAACTGTTCGGTTACGACGCCGCCTCGGCGGATCTCAAGAAAAATATCATCGGCATGACACTGCTGGTCAGGCCGTCCGGCCTCGCCGCCATGCCCGGTTCGTGATTCACTTTCCGAATGCGCGACGAGCCGTCTCTTCGGCCTGGCGAATCTCCGGGATGCCGTAAAAAACGGCCTTCCGGACGCGGCTCACATCCTTCGCCGCGCCTGACGCCGAGGCCGTGAAAACAAGGTCTCCCGTCCCGTTGCGGCGTTCGATCCGCTTGACCGATCCGATATCCTCTTCTCCAAAGGCTTCGATGTATGTTCTGTCGCCCGCGGTGATGATCAGGCAGCGCCGGTCCGTAATGGCATAGACCGTTCGATTTGCCCTTCGGTATGCCAGGCCGGGGAGGGCCGTCAGGACGAGCCCCATCAGGATGAAAAGAAACCCGAACACCGGCCAGAAGCCGATAAGGTTTTGCGCGTTGAAATCGGGCATTTGGAAACCGAAGGAAGCCGCGGTCCAGTAAAGGGCAATAGCGATCCAGGGAAGCCCCAGGATGAAGACGGGCAGCGTTTGAAGGGCAACGCGCCGGGGATCGGGCCTGCCGGACCAGAGGAGGCGCTCTTCCGGTTGGAGAACCGATTTGGCGATACGCTGGGCTTTACCGTTGTTGTCTTCCGGCATGGCGGATCCTGTCCTCACGGAGAGCCGGAAAAAAGGCCGCTCAGCAGACCGTCGATGGCCGGATACTGACGGGAAAGGATGCGGCCTTCCCGGTCGATGAGAATCATGGAGGGCACACCCACGATCCGGTAAGCTTCGGCAACGCGGCCGGTCTCATCCAGGAGCACCTTGTAGGGGATCTGGTATTTTTCCGCGAAGCGGGAGACCTTGTCGCCGGATTCCTGAATATTGACATTGGCGACAACCAGTCCACGGCCTGCATAGGTCTCGTGGATTTTCTTGTAATGGGGAATTTCCGTCCGGCAGGTCGGACACCAGGTGGCGGAGAAAATGAGCAGAACCGGTTTTCCCCGCTGCTCGCTCAGGAGAAACTTCCCGCCGCTGAGGTCTTTCAGCATGAAGTCCTGGGCCTTGCCTTCTGCCGTCTTCGTCGCGACCGGAGATTGCGGTGCCTCCGAGCAGGACAGCATCGCCAGGATCGTCAGCGCGGCGCAGCCGAGCAGAATCTCTCGCGCTCTAATTTTTCTTTTTGTCATGATTTTTATCCCCACATGATGCCGGCTTGAATCAGAAAATACTCCCCCGCACCGATCATGATCCAGCCGAAAATGCGGCTGACCCGCGTCATCCACATGCCCGACCGGGGCATGTTGGCCAGCATTCCGGCCGACGTGCCGAGAATGATCAGAAGGGTTCCCATCCCGAAGGCAAAAACGAACAACAGGGTCGCGGCGAAAACCAGGTTCTGCTGGGCGGCGGCGTAGCCGAGGAGAACGGCAAGAACCGGCGCCGTGCAGGGACCCATGACGAGGCCCGAGGCCATGCCGACCAGAAAACTGGCGATGTTCCCGCCCTTGTTTTTCCGAGGCTGCAGCCGTGCGATGAACTGAGGAGTTCGCACAGGCAGGGTGAAGACGTCCAGCATGGATAATCCCATGAGAATGCAGACATTGGCCATAATCAGATAGGTCCAGGGATTGGACTGGAGCTGGCCGAAGAGTTTGCCCGACAAGGCGGCGATCGCGCCGAGGGCCGTGTAGGTGACAGCCATGCCGAGGACGTAGATGATGGAAAGTCTGAAACCCCTGAGCTTCGAGCCGCTGCCGTGGGCGCCGATAAAGGCGATGGTGATGGGCGCAACGGGGTAGACGCAGGGGGTGAAACTGACCAGGACGCCGCCGAGGTACACGGCGGCATAGGCCAGCAGCGATGAGCCCTGGAGGTAGCCGGAGAGTCCCTGGATAAATTGATCGATCACCGGAATCTGTCCCTTCAGGTCTGTCCCGGACCGGCGCCGGCGTCCTTTTTTACAGCCGGGTGGGGCTTGTGATACTTTTCGAACCACTTCTGGCCCAGGTAATAGGCGAGACCGAAAAAAACGATGCTGACCGCTGTGATGATCAGAAAGGTCCCGTTCTGCTGATTGCGGACGCAACTGCCCTGAATGGACAGGATGATCGTGCCCAGCAGCCTTCCGACGGTGGCGATGATCAGAAAGGTCTTGGTTTTGATATGGCTGAGGCCCAGGATGTAGCAGAGGGCGTCCTTGGGGAATCCGGGAATCAGAAAAAGCAGAAAAGCGACAAAGGGTCCCTGATGGGCCATGATGCGGTCATACCGGGCGATCACTTTCGGGCTGACGAATTTCTCCACGAAGGGAAGGCCGAACATCCTTGCCAGTCCGAAGGCCAACCAGGAGCCGAGGGTCAGTCCGATAGTGGAGTAGAGCGCGCCCAGAACGATGCCGTAAATATAGCCGCCGATGAAGCCGGTGACTTCGCCGGGAATCGGGGCGAGAATGACCTGGAGAATCTGGATGCCGATGAAAACAACGACAGAAAGGGGGCCGAATGAATCCAGAAACGGGACGATCTTTGCCCGGTCGGAGAGGAAGTTGGACAGGTCGTAGTGCCGGAACAGGAAAATGCCCGTGGCGATGATCAAAAGAAGGACGACGAGTTTCAGAATGTCTTTTCGGTTCATTAAGCCCAGGCGGTGTGCTTCGTTGATGCACGGCTCATATCATAAGAGGGGTTTTATGAACAGGATTAAAGAAGAGGACAAAAAAACGGGGCATGCCGTGGAACGCAGTGCCCCGTTTTCAGAACGTTGAAATGGCTGGTTATTTCTTTTCCGCTGCTGCGGGCGCTGCGGGTTTGTCAGCGGGCGCTTTAACGTCTTTTGCCGCTTCCGGTGCCGCTTCCTTCTTGACCTTCTTGACCTTCTTCACTTTCTTCACTTTCTTTGCCTTCTTCACGTCGGCCGCCTTCGTGTCAGCCTTCACGTCAGCCTTCTTCACTGCCTCTGCCGCCGGCGCCTTCACATCCGCCGCCTTCACTTCCGGAGCTTTCGGGGCCGGGGCCGGAGCCGCCTGCTGCGCAAACGCGGAAGTCGTGAAAAGGAATACCAAACCGATGACCAATACTGCTAAACGCTTCATTTTGAACTACCTCCTGTAAGTTTTAGTTGATTAAGTGAAAAGCAAACGACGTACCAGAAATGCACAGAATCGGCAAATACCGGACAACTAACCGATATGAAAAGACAATATCAGAGAAAAATTTTTTATGTTGGAACCCCGCACCCGGGTGGGATCCGGGTAAATGGGGTATTAATCCCCATCCCTTGGGGAGTTTTTCATCTTGCCGCTTCTATTTTACTTTCTTTTCGCCTTCGCCCGCGATGTACGGCTTGTACTTTTCCCTTTTTTCCACCGTGCTGCCGGCTTCGATCGCGTCCGCCGCCGATTTGCTTTTCAGGACCCGGGACGTCAGTCTTGGCTGGTTCGTCTCTTCCTGCAGGCGGGCCGCCGCAGACGGAGGCTCCTGGGCCGTCCGGATGGCGCTTTCGCGCTGCTGCGTGAAATCCGCGCCGTCAATATTTCCTGCGGACAGGATGAAAAGCGGCATGCCGAGCAGAATCAAAGAGATCAACACTTTTCCCGTATTCATAAGCCCCCCATCGTTCAAGTCACGTTTTTTGTCGTCAGCGTCAGCGAATCCACGGGGATATCATAGTAGAAGGAATCCGGGCCGGCATCCCAGACGATCCGGATATCGTAGCTGCCGTCGGCCATGTCGTACAGATGCAGCGCAGCGGACGGGCCGACGGGCGCGGAAAGCTGGTTGGTTCCCCAGGAGGTTGCCGATGCGGGGACGACGTACACGGCAACGATCGTCGCGCCGGCAGACTGGTTGACGATTCTCAGCGATCCCGTAAAGCTTGAATCATAGGCGTAGAGATCATAAATGCGGTACTCTCGAATGGGAACGTCGTAACTGTAGGCCGAGTATTCGCTATACTGGCCGATGACCTTCGCTCTGGCGTCGTAGATGCCCGCGGAGATGTCCACAATGTCGGCGGATGCGAGGCTGGGAAGCGGTCCGTACAGGAGGTTGGGCCCCCAGGACGAGCTGTCCACGGGCGACAGGTAGAAGAAATCGATCATCACGGTGCTTCCGTTGATCAGCCTGATCGTACCGGCTCCGTCACCGTAGTAGCCGCCGTCATGATGGTGATCGTAATCGTCATCATCGTCATGGCAACCCGTGGTGAGGACTGCAAGGCCGAGGCAGATTGCCGCCATCAGCAGAAAAAACTTAAGCTTCGCCGGTTTCATCCTTTCCCCTCCTTTCGCGCTGCTGGCTTTCGCCTCATTGGGGTGGTTCAGGCTCGTGAAATCGGAAAGACGGGCTCAGGCCTGATCATCTTTCTTCAGTTTGTTAAAGTTTCTCCGTCCTCGTTGCAGAGACTGCCTTCGATAGTATCGAAATAAAATCATACTGTCCGAAAGAAATCAATCCTCAAATAGATTGACCGCGCGATTCATCTGTAAGACAAATCAATTTCCGCTATCTTCTTCCCTCGTATCCGCCGAAACCGCCATCCATGTCCGGTCTGTCCCGTTCGCCTCTTTCATGGCCTTCAATGGGTATCGAACATCCTCCCAGGGCCACGAGCATCACGACCCACGCCATTCCCATGATGATTGCCCGCTTCATTACACGCTCCCGTTTTTGCCGCTTACGCCCCGTCTGGCCATCCGAAGGAGAAATCCGCGAGACTCGAAACCCCGCTTCCTTTTGGAAAGCGGGGTTTCATTCGTCATTCCGATAAATCGTCATGCTGTTTTGAAGGGTTCATGAAAGCCGGTCCAGGGCCATGCCGCTGTGTCTCCTGCATCTGCTTTCCCGATAAATTCTATGTACCCGGGGGGTGTCCGCCGCCTGGGGGAGGACCGCCATGGGGTGGGCCGCCTCTTGGCTTGCCGCCTGGGGGAGGACCGCCGCCCGGCCTGCCGCCGGGACCCCAGCCGGGAGGGTGTCCGCCCGGAGGCCTGCCGCCCTGATAGCCCGGGGGGCGTCCGGGAGGTTGACCCCACCCGGGAGGATAGCCCTTCTTGCCGTAGTGGATGTGATTCGGGTTCCAGGGACGCCCGCCCCAAACGCGGTTGCTGTAACGATATCTCCAATCGGGAGGAAGTTTTTTATGCCAGGCCGGATACCCGCGATAATAGACCCATCCGCGATCATAGTATCGGGAGCGATACCAGTGTCCGCCGTGATGCCGCCACCACCATCCGCTTCGGAAAAATATGTCCTCCGGAACATCGGGAACGACGTAAACGCCCGTTCCAGGCAGAATGACGACTCCGGGCGGTCCGGCAAAGGGGATCGGAGGAGGGGGCGGAACATTGATCTGTATGCTGACCTGCGCCGATGACAGGACGGGCAAAACAACGAGCCCGGCCAGTAGAATGGTTCCGAATATGAATTTCCTCATCCTTCGTCCTCCTTTCGCTTTACGCAACGGCATCGGAAAAAGATCCCGTGCCTGTCTCAAGGTCGACTGGTGGCGCCTCCACGGGAAACACCCCGCCCCGATTCCCAATAACCTGTTTTCATTCCGGAATCTGCATCATGTCCTCATGCCGTCAGAGATAGCTGCGTAACCGGGGACAGGACGGCTTAAATATGAACCTGTTCTGTTGAAAAGTCAACCTGTCGGACGGCTCTCAATGGGATGCGCTGTACCGGTCGAACACGCCCATCATGTACCGGCATCGCAGCACGGCCTGATTTTTCCAGGCCACGGCGCGGTTGTATCTCTCTTTCTTTATGAAGCTGGTTGATGCTGTTGTGCCAGAACCGCTGCTCATCCAGCGTCATGACAGCGTTTGACGATTTGTGCGGGGAGGTGCGCCTGAACAATTCGTCCTTGTCCCTGTCTGCATTTCGGGCACTTGCTGGCGGGGATGATTCCGAACCGTTCGTCATCGGCCAATGTTTTTTCAATGCGACCCCGGTCATGGGGTCATATTCGCCGTTTGCCCGTGATTATCACCGTAATGGGTGAAAGCGGGGCGGATCCGACAGCAATCCCCGGCGCAAACCACGTGTTCTTGGAGCTTACAACTTTGACGCCGGGTTCATTCCGTTTTTGAAACGCCACGGTTCTGATGAGAAGCCTGACTTGTCAGATCAGCCTGATTGAGCATGATCAGAAACGGCATCGCATCAAACTGCCGCGTCGGATGCCGGAGAAAGGAAGAGAGCGTCCGACTCTGATTTTTGCGCTCAAAACAGGGCATGAAAATATAAACACAAGCGGTTTGACGCTGCGATCCCTATCTGCCCTGTCGGGTGCGATCTAAAAGTAATGAGGGGTCCGTTTCGCCCATTTGCTCTGAGGATACCGGCTGTGAAGCAGTTTGAATGCCTGTCTGGAGTAATTGGTCGTATCCTTGTCCGTGCAGCCGTACCGCGTGGAACGAACTGCCAGGTGAAGGGCATGGGGAATGCGCGGATCGCCGCTTTTCTTCTTCGCCCATTTCAATGCGACATCCGTCAGATAGTTGGGACCCGACGCGCTTTTTCTAAGATCCTGAATTTCGCGTTCCGTCATCTCGATTTCGGAACGGCTCAGAAAGAGGGGATAAAGGTTCGTTCTCCTTTCCGGGGCCTTCGTTCCGGGCTGCCCGTTCGACTCGGCAGGTGAGGGGTCGGCCGGCATCATCTCCCGTTTCGGCGCACACCACCAGTTTCTTCGATAGCTGTCAATTTTACCGTCCGGGATGCCGCGTCCGATGTTGCCTGTCACATACGGTTTCATGGCCGGATACTGAAGCATCAGATAGGCGGAAAGGAAACTTCTCTCTTCAGCCGATCCGGTCTTCGCCAAGTCGGATAGCAGGTTCTTCGCTTCAGGGAAAAAGGGGGAGAGGACGGGAACCGCCTCAAGGAGCGCCGAATCTCGGCCGGTTACGGCAGCCCTGGCAAATGCCGCCACGGCGAGATTCTTTCGAATTTCCCGGTCCATTGCTTGATCGGCGGCGAGCCTTCTCAACAGGGCAAGCGGGACGTATTCATTGATGACGATCTCCGCGTCCTTGTCGAGATACCTGAGCTTTCCATATCTTGATGCGTCCTGGTGCTGCAGGCTCTGAATGCAGTCTTCGATGGAATACCCGATGCAAACCGGTCTTCTCTGGGCGTACCGGACGAACGCCCCCACATCGGAGCTGGTCCTGAATCTGAGGCCGCAGAACAGGTTCCCGTCCGCCGTGGAGAGTTTTATTTCTTTCTCTGCATACAGGCGATCCAGGCTCTTCCTGGCCTCGGCGTGTCTTCCGGATTCCGCCAGCAGCCGGATCCGATGATACTGTACGGAAGGATATGCCGGTGAACCGGCCCTGATTTTGGATGCCACGGACAGGAGCGACGGCGTGTCCGGATGATCGGGGGGGATTTTCGAGATGGCCGCAACCAGCCAGGCAGGCTTTGATGTCTCCCTCCACTTCCTCAAGGCGTATTCCAGGGACTGCCGGCTCTCATCCTGCACGGTGAGGATCCAGTCGGTGAGATCGTCGATCTTTCTGGCCGCCATCCGGGTCTGATCGTCCGTCTTTCTGAGCATGTAACTGTACTCTTTCCAGTATCTGAACATCTCCCCGCCCGGGTTTCTCCCGGTGAGGGCTCGGGCGAGACCGCGCGTGTATTCCGCGGGTTTCGACATGGCCCTGGCATAGTCGAGGAGATCCCGGGCGGGTGCATGATACGGCGACCGGGTTTCGTCTTCCAGGATGGATCGCAGCATTGACTCTGCCCTGGCCATGGCCCGGATGTTGACCGTTCGGCCTTCGGCGTTCACAGTGGCTTCCCGAACGAATGCCCTGGCCGCGAGGTAACCGGACAAACCGCTCCAGGGAGAGGATTTCTTTGCCGAGATCTTTTCAAAAAGCTCGCCCGCCACGGTAAAATCCCCGGCATAGAAATGCGCCGCGGCAATCTGATAGTCCCGGTCGTGCCGGATCAGTTTGTCCATCGCCTGGTCTACCGGGCCGGGGATATGCCGGCCCCTCTCGCAGTTGGAGAAGACCGCATCCTGGCCCCGTGTCCATTCCGCAACCTCGGCACTGTCTCTGCCGAACTTTCCGATGCGCTCTCTGAGCGTGTTGAAGGCGTTCTCAAAGGCGGCCGAATGGCAATTCAGATAAGCTTCATGCCCTTCCTTCACCTCATATCGGTACACGCCGTCCCGATAATAGCCCTTGGGCAGCACGGGCTTGCCGTCTTTGATGACGTTGTTGCGGAGCTCCGCCCATTTGTTGAACCAGTTATCCCCGCTGGTCTCCGCCGCCCCATCGCCCCTGGAGAGCATGGCCTGCTGTTCCTCCGGTCCCATGCCCAGCCCTTCCAGATACCGGTATGCCGGGACAAGATAGTAGCTTTTGTAGGATGAATGAATGACCCCGACGTTTCCCCGGATCATCTCATCGGAGGCAATGTTTGTGAACAGCGCTTCGTCAAAATCCGGCCCGCATGCAAAGACCCGGGTCGCGCCAAAAGCGATCGACAGTAAAACCGCTGAAATGAAAAAAAATCTTGCGATCATTGCCATTTTTCGACCTCCCGATAGACATCGCTCAATTTTTCCGCGCTCCACCCGGTCGGGGAAAAAACGTAGACTCTTTTTCCCTTGGACAGCCGCCCCACCGGCTCATCGGTGGAGATTCCGATGCTTGCCCGGCACATCGGTTCGGCGAATCTTCCGTCTACTTCGAGACGCCTCAGGATCATGGGACCCTCGGGCCCCATCCTGAAAACCATGGGCACGGCTTCGTCCACGGGCAGGCCTGCAAGCCACCGGTCATGCATGCACCAGGAGGCGAGCGCGGTGATCGACAGAGGAACGCTCTCCGGTAGTTTTTCCCGGATTGCAAACAGCAGTTCCCTGTAAAACCGGCGTTCCGAGACGCGCGCGTCGAAATCGATCTGGAGACGGTCCGCACGGACCGCTTCGGCCACATGCCCGATGATTTCCGCCGCTTCTTCTCTGAACGGACCGGGTTCAGACTTTCTGTCCGTCTCGATCCTGATCACCGCGATTCGTCGTGTCTGGGCAGGAAGCTTGAGAAGCTGTCGCCTGGGTAAAAATTTCAGCCGGCCATTTTGTATTCTGATCGTCGCCGCCAGGAATGCGATCTCCGCCCTGCCGGGATCGAGGCAGCTTAAATCTTCCGGACGCTCCCATGCCCAGAGAATGATTTTTTTTGCCTTCGGCAGTTCCTTGCCTTCCGCGGAAGCGATGGAACATCCGAGTGAAAGCGTGAGGCACAGCAAAAGAAAGACTGCCTTCAAAAGGTTTTTCGATGGCAGCGCCACGGCATTTCCCCAATGTCCCGCAGACGGATGATGGATGAGAATTTCTATTCCTGCCGTCGCAGTATAAGGCGGGAACGTCCCGGGGTCAAGGGGAAGACCCCTGTGGGAGAATAACAGCAGGAGAATGCCAAAGCGGAGATCGGGGTAGTGAAGAGAGTCGGAGGAGATGCCAGGGGCGCGCATCCGGATAGTCGGCGGCATCGATGTTCTGTGTTTTCTTTTTGCAAAACCGTCGTTCTGTAGTATCAGAATGGAACATCAGCCGCGATTTGCCAAATGGAGCATGAACGGATGTCGTTGATTTTGAAGAGACAGGCAGATGGGATCCGACAATGCGTGCCACCGTCGCATGGAGCAGCCTGTCGGGTTCTCGACACAGCAACCGCGTTGTGCTCACGTTGGCAATCGCCGGGGCCAATAACAAGAACAACCCATGAAGAGAGGTTATCATGAAAAGCGAATGGCAGGACGTGCTCGACAGATTTCATTATGGAATATACCTGGTCACCGTCTCATCCCCGGAAGGACGGAATGGCATGATCGCCTCCTGGGTGACCCAGTGTTCCCATGAGCCGCCGTTGGTTGCAATGGCTATCCGGAAAAACAGGCTGGCCCACGAACAGATCCTGAAATCAAGAAAGTTTTGCCTCAATGTCCTCCCAAGGGATTTTATCAGTAAGATCAAACAGTTTAAAATTTCAGACTGGAAGAAAAAATTCGATGCATTCAATTACGAATTATCGCCGAACGGCCATCCGGTGCTTGACGATTGTATCGGATATCTGGACTTCGCACTGGTGAGCACGGTCGACACGGGGGATCATTCATTGTTTATCGGAAGAATCGAAGCAGGCGCCATTCAAGAGGCCGGAGAAGGCATGGCGCTGTCAACCGCCGACTATGACGGCGTATATCGAGGATCAAAATAAGCGGATTGTGCCCGTCATGGACGCTATTCCAAACCGGACTTCTCCATAATCATTGTATTCCGGATCGCTCCAGAAAACGGCCATGAAGATCAACGTGGAGCCGTTCCATGCCCCCGGCAACGACCCACCACAGGACCAGCCATGGCACGCCCCCGGGTCCAGTCTTGCTGCCGCATCCAGGGCGCATCTGCCGATGTCACCCCTTTAAGCCTGTCATTCATACGCTCTGTCGATCCCGAAGTCTTGCCGCGGTGATCCTGCAATGATCCTGTCGGAATTTCGCATGACTCTCGAAAGCATTTTATCATGAAATTCATGAAGTTGTACACCTGCATCGTAATGGCAACCTGGGGGCTTCTATCTCTTCATACATCCCTTTGAACCAACTCCAACGAATCTCTGTATCGTTTCGGCCCATTTGCGCCCTGCCGGGCGCACAAAACAGAAAAGGCGCAACCTTTTGAGATTACGCCTTCTTCCATCATTATGGTGCCGAAGCCGGGATTGAATTTTTGATCGTAACATATTGAAATCATTAGGGTGTGTTTTGATGGTAGTGTCCAAATATTTCATCAAAATGCACCCTATTTGCACCCATTTTCTGGATTCTGCAAGGGGGGGTACACCGGAACGGCGGGCGGGCTTGTTTTCGGCTCTGGCGGTTAAAATTCAGCTACAGTCAACGGACTTCAATTACAAAGCAACCTAACGGGCCTTACGCACCGGAAGAAACCCGGTTAGTGGTGTTTTCCGGGGAGGGAATGAGAGTTGTTTTCCCCTACTCATCAGTGATTATGGCTTGTCCGCTTTTTCCAAAAAATCCCCCGGGAGCCTGTCCATATCTCTCCTCTCCAGTTCCGGGAACCCTACGGGGAACAAGAGTTCCCACCGGTTATGGTCTGGTAGTCTGCTCTTTGTAGATTTCCATGGCGCTGTCAAAAGCCTGTTTTGCCGAGGCATACCTTGCGGCTTTGTTCTGGTAATCGGCTTGCGCTCCTTGCTGGAAGAACGCCCATGCTTTCGCGGCCTGGGGGTCGAGCGCAATTCGCTGGGAAATTGCGACATCAGAGGTTCTGTCACGTTTGCTTATCATCCAATCCCGCATCTTCGACATGGCCTCTTCATGCGGGTTTGGGAGATCGGGCGGCTTGGTGGGGTCGATGCCGGTGTCGCGGTAGATTTTGGCGGAGACGTTATCGGCATGATCCTGCCACTTCTGCTTCCAGAATTTATCCATGGCGGTGGGGTCGGGCTTCCAGTTTAATCCTTCCTGGATGGCTTCTTCGAGAGTTTGTTCCGGAGGAGGCTCATCAATCGTGCTACTCCAATCAGGCTGCCCTTTTGCAACAGGTACATCTTCATCCGGATTGAAATCTGCCGGAGGAGGCTCATCAATCGTGCTGCTCCAGTCCGGTTCAGATTGATAACCAGAATTGGCAAGAATCGGGGAAGATGGTGTGGATAGCTGGCTTACGGGTCTGCTTTTTGTAATTCCCATGATGACGAGCACGCATAAAACGATGCAAGCAAGTACCGCAACCGCCATCCAGTATTTATTTGATGCCTTAACACCAGCTCCCACCACCGCTGGAGCAGGCTTTCCAGGTTCCGCATCGAAGTAATGTGATCTCACCCCTCCGGTTTCAGCCCCGGCAATTTCCCTCAGGGTGTCACTTCTGAACAGATGAAAGCGAGTCTCCCCGAGCGGCTTTCGGATCAGCCACATATATGCAAAGGGTGATAAGAAAAATGCCGCAATTGAGGTCAGAAGCCACCATGCCATTGCTGTTCCTGGAGTTGAGGCCGCCATTATTAGTTTGGAAAGCAACAGCACTGGGACGTAGATCAGTAGTGTTCTCCAGTAACCACCCCAGATGAAGGTCCATAGTGTTTTGGGTGTGTAAGGGATTATGGTATCCGCCCTGGTTGCAAGCACTGCCCAGCCTCGCCCGAGGTTTTTCAGTACACTCATGTATATCAGATAACAGCCCCATGCCCCGAGGCCAAACGCTGCGCAGATTAAAATGGTTGCCTGTACTGTGTTGGCATTTGCATTCCCCATGATCATTGAGAGAACAAAAGTGGCAGCGGCTGACAAAACAAACGATACAAGAAATATGCGCCAGTACAACGCCCATGCCAGTGCCAGGCACTTCTCATAAGAGGTGTCCTCAGTGTGCCGGGAAGGTATCTTCTTGCCCACGAGGTTATGCCAGGCCAAATGGCTTGTGCCGCCTTCGGTTGTTTCTGCTTTATTTTCCTCGCGCTGTTGTGCCTGGTTCATGCCCGGTGCCGCTGCCTGCTCCGTGGTTTGCCCCGGCGGCTTGGCCGAAAACTTCCTGTATATGATCCCGCATTTCGGGCATGCTTCCTTTGAGATGATCCCGTCATCCCTGCGTGTTCTCTCATAGCCGCAGCTCGGGCATGTCACTGCCTGGTATTCCTCAACCGTGCCTTGCTGCACACCCGGCTCTGGGGTCGAGGGTTTCCTGTCCAGCCATTCACCGCAATAGCGGCACTTGACGGCTTCGCTTTGAATTTCCTCGGCGCAGTATGGGCATTTCTTCATCAGTATCTCCCTCGCTTTGATAACATCGCCGCTTCTGCTTTATGTGCATCGAAGCTCTGCTTTTAAAGTATCACACAATCACTTTGCCGCGATTATGAGCGACTGACGGATGTGCCGGATCACGGGCTCAAACATCCACGCTTCCGACTTCCGGTATGAAGTGTACAGCTTGTAGCGCTTGCTCCCGGCGCAAACGACATCCAGCCGGTCCCGTGTCGGTCCCGTTACGGAGTTGGTTTGCTGTTCGGTAACGAGGGAATAGAAACGGCCGAGGCGCTCCACACGCGCATCGATTACTTGGATGCTTCTGACGTTGTCGGGAAGCGAGCTGCTCAATTGCTGAAGGCTCAATTCTGCGCTGCGCTTCAATTCAAGAGGATCGGCAAACTTGATTTCAGACTGGGTCGGGCACTTTTCCCCCAACGATCTTACGCTCAAACGCATGGTCGCTGCAGGCCCGGAGCCGCGGGTGTATGTGTTCGCTGCGACGAGAATCAGGTTGTTGCCCTGATTCACATCCATGCCGGATAGCTTCACGACAGCCTCGCTGTAGGTATTCAGGTGCTTCCTGATGTTCTGATCGAGAAATGTCCAGTTGCGCGGTACTTCGATGGAGACGTCTTGGCCAAACTGCAGACGAACGAATGCGCTCGTGCCCTCCGCCGCATAACCGGGAATCACGGTGAATGATAACAGAACCAGTGCCAGCGCTGCCCTTGGCATTGCAGACCTGAAGGCGCTACGATAACCAGTCATTGGATGATCCTTGACAGAATGTTTGTTACGTCGGGCCTACCGTTAGCACTGCAAAGCGGATGCCAAGCGATGCTCGACTCCGCCATGCGTCGTGTAAATCCGCAAAGTATTTTAAATTCAAGTGATTAGTTGATTTCTATCCCGGCTTTTATCGAAGGGTGATGTAAGCATAGCATCGGCAAAACATGGTGATATTCGCCGTATGCCCGTGATTATCACCGGGATTGGTTGAATTTTTGTGGAATGGCTGCGGGCGGTTTTGGTTGTCGGGTGTGAATAAACTGGGTGTGGAATGGATGTGAATATGCGACATCCTGTTGAAGAGGTCAGGGAGTATTGAGGTGGCCCGGCCCGTCACGCTGAGTTGTATCTCGGCGGCAATCACCGCGCCGGGCCTGGCGTCCTTCCCCGCGCTGTGCGCTTCGGCCTTCGCCTGTTCACTCCGCTTGAAACTTGCGTCCCGCGGGCGCTCCGTTTTGGGGCTCCGGCCGGTCTGATCGGTGTTCGCTGTTCGCCCGGGGGCTGGGCTCACGGCTCACGGCGTCGCGTTGAATCGCTCCGCCCCCCTGTTCCATGCTTTTTCTTCCGCTCCGCTCCAGTTAGATGGAAACAGGCATCGTCATTTGCAGCAGGTGGATCGGCCGCAAAAGACCATGCCTGCATTCCTTCTTTACTGCCGCATCCATCGCGTGTGGACTGTCCGCCCCCCGCCATGGCTGCGGTAGCCTCGGCCTTCATGCGGGTAGGTGTCTTCCATGCAGTGGCGGTTTTTAATCCGATGATCATCCATTGGTAGGCAAACCGCCCGCCGGTCCTCCAACTGTCCCGTCACGCGGTTTGCAGTTTTCCCGTTCCCCCCGTGCCCCCGGTGGGGGTTCTGTGCGGTGCGCTTCGCCTCTCCCTGGTTTCCCGCGGACCGGAAAGGCTCCGCTGGCCCCTCACGGGAATGCCCTGCGCGAATTCGCTTCGCTTGGGATTCGCCTCCGGCGGGCGCTGCGCTCATGCGCTCCAGGCGTCTCATTGGTGTTCGCTCGCTCCCGACGCCGGATCACTCCGTCCGGGGCGGCTCCGGGCGCGGAACGCAGGCGACGGTTGCCGCCTTCCTGTTCTCGGCCCTCCGCCGCATCCGTCCTCCGTGAAACGGCTTCCTGTCGCGGGCTCACGGCGCGTGCTCGCTCCCGTCATGCCGCCTGCATTGTGGAGGGCAGGCGTCCCGCCTGCAGCTCCGCCGCGCCCTCTGATTGCAAATGCTCTCCCCTCCCGCCCGTGCCGTCACAGCCGGCAGGCTTCATCCCCTGCGGGTCTTCCGCACCTGCCTTGGTGTGGCGGCGCCCCGTTTATTCCGGGGTTCCCGGTTCCTCGATCCCTGTCCTAAAGTATGCTGACTGAATGTCCCGCTGTTTCCCCATCCACTCGATTGTCGGTGTATCCGCGCTCTATCCCTTTCGGTGGAAGATTATCTTCTGTATATGTGCTCCAGCACCTCTATGGTCTTCCAAATCACCGCAAGGGCGTCATCTTCCGCAAACTGGAGTTCGTCCTCTTTCAAATGGAGTATCTTATTTCCCGTTACTCTGACTTCATGCGCGATATTTTTTAAACGGGAGTCGATAATATTGTGAATCCGGGCAAGACGGATCATTTCGACAAGTGTGTCATTTTTATAATCATTAATGCTGACAACGATCGCCTGATTCGGATTGGCACGGTTCTTTTTCTTCAATGCGTTATAGAAAGATATCTCTAGGAGGCTTCTGCACAATATGACGCTGGATCGATACAGCCCAAATGCAAAAGCGCTTCTGATTTCTGAGAAGTATTTTTTTACGTTGTTGGGAAGGTCCGACACGGTGATGATGGGCCCAACTTTTATCTCCCGGACGTTAAATCGGATCAGGTCAAACCAGCTATGAAAATCATCTAACAGCTCACCTTCGCTCATTAACTTTTCAACGATATCGATTAGATCGAGTGGAATGTAGCCTTCCCCTTCATTATTTTCGCTCCAAACAGCTTTAAAAAAGGAAACGGAATAGAATTTGTCCTTGTCTTTTCTTATGTCGTTTAGAATTTTTTTCACATTTTCGTCACGTACCTGCAGAACATTGATCAGCCTGGAATTTAGCAATATTTGTCGTCTTAGTTCGTGCGCTTCCCCTGCTTTTTCAATCATTTTTATGAGATATTCTTTTTGCTCCTGTTTATTCTCCGGCCATTTTATTTCGTAACTGAATCTTCGGAATTCCGTTTCCAGTTTTGCCAATCTTCTAACATCATCGATAATTTCATCTGAAAACTTTACCATCTTCTGCATTTCCCTTGTTTCCGTCCATCCGGCAATGTTCGGCAGTGGTTGTCAATCTTTGACCGGCATTACTCTCCTCTTTTTTTCTCCAGATATATGGAGGATGGAATGAATGATTTTTTTATATGACCTTCCGAAAGTATTTCGTGACTGAGAATCCTGACACCTTGACGATTAACCAAATCATGACCTTCTGCTAAAAAGTGCCTGATGAGTGAGCGCTCAAGTATTTTCAAGGATTTTTCAGGGTTTTTGCCACCCTTTTTCACAATGCTGCCTGCTATTATTACTCGATTTCCAGTTTTGGCCTTTTCAAGGTATTTCATGAGCTTCAGATTATTTAGATGCCCTTTCACACGTTTCCTTAGGTTTTTTGATTGGCCCACATACAATGCATAATATTTCCCGTTGTAGTACCGGGCAAAGATGTAGATGCCAGAGACATCCGGAATCTTGTAAAGATTACACGAGTAAATCTGCATGGCATCCTTTTCTTTCGTCATGGGGACCGGCTTATTCCAGGAAATATTGATTTTCATCGGACACCTCCACGAAAATAATTTTATCGTCTTCGCTCACAACGTTCATCCGCGATTCACAGCTTGCGGGGCAAACTCAGTACTTCCAGCTTTCATGTCCCAAAGGCCCCGCATTCAGCTTTTTCCGAATAAGCCTCCACTGCGGCAGCCAGGCATCCATGTGGGCCATGAAATGCTCATCATGATGCCGCTCCAGCAGGTGCACAAGCTCGTGGACGATGATATACTCCAGGCATTCAACGGGCTTTTTGGCCAGCTCCAGATTGAGCCAGATGCTCCTTGTCGCTGGGTTGCAGCCGCCCCACTTTGTCTTCATCTTCTTGATGCCCCAGGCGGCCACCGCGACGCCCACATCCTTTTGCCATTTCTCCAGCAGGGGCGGGATCAGGACTTTGAGCTGGGCGCGATACCATCGCTGCAGGACCTTCTCGCGCGCAGGGGCATCGGAGCCCGGCCGCACGTGCAGGTCCATCACCACCTTGCCCCGTAGCGCCGCCTTCCCGGGCCCCGGTTGCTCGATCACGTTGAGCCGGTAACGCCGGCCCAGGAAATAGTGGCTCTCGCCACGGATCATCTCTCGTTGGGACTGTCGCGGCTGGGTGTCAAACTTCTCCCGCTGCCGCCTGATCCAGCCGAGCCTTGTGATCACCGCCAGCCTGACCGCATCATCACTCACTGCCAGCGGCGCGGCCACCCGCACGCGTCCATGAGGTGGATACACGCCCAGGTGCAGGTTCTTGATGGACTTGCGCACCACCTCAACGGTAATGCCGCTGACGGTCATGCGGTGCGTTTCAGTATTCATGCTGATTTTTCGCCAATTCCAATATTTTCTCGGTCATCTCTTCATCGTCCTGCAGGGCGGCCTTGATGGCCAGTTTCACCTTCTTGATCTTGAAGGGGTTGCCGCGCCAGTCGTCCTGCCGGCTTTTGCGGATCGCCTGATCTACGTCAAGCGCCAGCTGTTCGTCTTTGACAAGGTTGTCGTACAAGGCCCGTTTGGCCGCCGTATTCAGTGCCGTGGGGTAAATATCCGTCGGAGGGTTCTTGGCTCTTCTGGTCAGCTCGACGATCCGGGCCAGGTACTGCTGATAATCGAGCATCTCCTTGCGGCGCTGGGCGATGAGTGCATCCAGCAGTTCCGACATTTTCTCATAATACTTCGGGTTGATGGGCTGCTCGTCAATGATGAGCTTGCGGACATTGTTCTCGATGGTCTCGGCCACGGCATCATGGTTTTTCCGGATGCCTTCGGGCAGCTCCTTCACGGCGTCGGCGCCCCGCTCCACGATGAGATCGATGAGTGACAAATCATCAAAGGCTGAAATCTTCTCGCTCTCCTCCGCCCGGATATAGGTGTCGATAAGGTGACGCATGGCGGGTTCGTACATCTTCAAATCGATGTAGTCGCCGCTGGCCAGCTTCACCTCGTCGCGCACCTTGCTG
>MTKZ01098444.1_pt3 | contig 63995 bp, 64 predicted proteins | sample 1042781 | NCBI WGS metagenome assembly MTKZ01 (sample SAMN06212207, study PRJNA360539) | anaerobic digester metagenome | biome: Wastewater treatment plant; material: sludge; isolation source: anaerobic digester fed with sludge from wastewater treatment plant | place: Denmark: WWTP Viborg ... | reverse complement strand
AAGAGAGTGCAATTCATCAACTGGTATTGGTATTTAAAATCCACACAAAAGTTCAATTAAGCCGCCAATTCCATTCTTATACAAGAATTTAAAAAAGATAAATACTTCGGATAATTCACAGTATGCTAATTTTTTAGTTAATATCCTTAACATAAAATCTAAGAATGTACTAACAAGAATAGAGAAGCATATATCCGGCAAAAATATACTTGATGTGGGATTAGGGATAGGAGGTATTGCATATTCCCTGTCCAAACAGGGATACAATGTTACAGGACTAGACGTAAAGAATATGTCCATTTTCGAAGATATATCTCCTACACTCTATGATGGTAATAAAATGCCGTTTGATGATCTGACTTACGATACTGCGCTTTTAGCTTATGTACTACATCACTGCAAGGATGGAATGAATGTTCTGAAAGAAGCAAAAAGAGTAGCAAGAAGGGTAATAGTGATTGAGGATACTTATAGAAACTCATTTGAAAAAATAATCATATCTTTAAACGACATGATTGGGAATGGGGAATACTATTCTCACCCTTATTTTAAACCAGACTGGTGGAGAAAGTATTTAGAATCCCAGAATTACAATATTATTGCTTTTGAGGAATATACAGTATTGGCATACAAAATAATGTATGGGCATCATCTATTGTTCGTAATAGAGTAAACGTTAGAACGATAGGAAGATAATGATAATAAGTATTTACTGCCGTTAGTATTATTATATTTTCTGGTGAGGGCGGAGGGGATCGGACCCTCGACACGCGGCTTAAAAGGCCGCTGCTCTACCACTGAGCTACGCCCCCTAACAAGTGCAGTGTGTATTTTATCCTTTAAATGAAAAAATTTCCATAATATTGATTTCAGAGATTTATTTCTTTTATTTTATTTGTTAAATCGTTTATATCAGAAAAATGTATGATATGACTATTATCTTTGGAAACTCTGCATTTAATTCCTTCTCTAACTGCATAGTATATTGATTTTCTTTTTAACTTTGCGCATATCAACTCAAAAGTTAAACCCCAGCTTCTGGTATTACTGTTTATAAAAGCAAAAAGAATATCGCTTTTATTTAAATTTTCCAGTATTGCAGGTATTGTGTTTATTACTGATGAGTAGGAATTCTTACCCCATCTTTGCACATCTCTTCCCAGGACAAATGTTTCATGCCCCAGAGACTTTATAGTATTAGAGATAGCGTCAAGGTCGTGTTTAAGACCTTCCTTATCCTCAATTCCTCTGTATTTATAAGCTATGTAAAATCGCACTTACAATATCTTACCACGATAGGGTAATATATTTCATATGGGGTTAAAAATAGACAGAAAGAAGATAAAAGAAATTATTATTGTTTGGGCGTTATACCTAATTATTATAAATGGATATTTATTAATACTGGATAGATTAGGTCATACTGATGTCAAGAATCACAGTATAAAAGAAGTATGTTTTGCACTCTGGGGATGGGCATGGGATGGAATGCACTACATTAAAATAGCTACACAGGGATACGAGTTTCCCCTCCAAGCATTCTTTCCTCTTTACCCTATGATTATTAGAGTATTGGATTATGTTTTTCCATTTACCCTATCCTACAGAATTAACATTTTAATATTATTAGGATTATTAGCAGGTGCATATGTTCTCATGGATTATATGAAGATTGAGGTTAAAAAAAGAATACCGATATTAATTATGTTCCTTTCCTTTCCCTCTGCATTTTTTCTTCAAGCAAATTATGTAGACGCTTTGTATATATTTATTTCTCTCGTAGGATTATATTTTCTTCTAAATAAGAGGTATTTATATGCTGCTGTAATGGCAGGGTTGCTATCTGCAGTAAAGGTATCAGGAATATCATTGGGTATTATTATCATCTTTGACTATACATATAATGTATCAAACGGATTTAAAGAAATACCTGTAAATATTAAGAAGCATGTATTTAGTATTATAGCTACTTCGATTCTTTCATTTTCGGGAATATTGTTGTATTTTCTATATCTTCAGAATAATTTCGGATCTTACAATATTTTTTTTGAAGCACAGGAGAAGTGGGGTAGAGAAATAGTAGGTACGGGAAAAGATATAAAAGCTTTTATTATTGGATTTATTGCACCTATTATAAAAGCAGTAAGAAACGGAGATACGACTATTTATAGAAGAATACATGAAATATTATTCTTTCTAGTAAGCCTGTTATGCTTAAGGTACTCATATAGAAAAATACCCTATACTATCTGGCTATTTTCATTGGCTCAGATAATTATTCCCATCAGTTCCGGTACATTTCTCAGTTTTAACAGACTGGCACTACTAGCTTATCCTATTTTTTTATATGGGATATCAAAAATTGCGGAAAAAACATATTTATACTGGAGTTTAATTATAATATTATTTTTATCTCAGTTGTTGGGAATATATTTATTCTTCAACAATGTATTTGTAGGTTAGGAAGCAATCTCTATTTACAGAGAAGTCTCAATAATTTCTATCGAATTAACGATGATAGAATCTACAGGCATGGAATTCTCCCCCGAAGGACCTGCAATTACAGAAACATCTGCGATTTTATCCAATACATCAAAACCTTCTGTTAATTTTCCAAAAATCACATAATCCTTAGGTAGATTATAGTTCTGATGCATTATAAAAAACTGGCTCCCGTTTGTATCCGGTCCCCTGTTAGCCATAGCCAATACTCCTCTATCATAGTTTCCTTCAAATGGCTCATCTTCAAATGTATACCCGGGACCTCCGGTACCGTCGCCTCCGGGATCCCCTCCTTGTATCATAAAACCTTTAATTACCCTATGAAATATCGTGTTGTTATAGAAATTGCTTTTAGCCAGGGATACAAAGTTCAGAACAGTTAACGGTGTTTTATCAGCATACAAATCTATTTTCATATCACCGTAGTTTGTATGTATTACGGCCTGGTATTTTTTATCAGTAATTTTAAGTTCGGATCCTGCCTTACTGCTTGCAGAACCAAAATTTTTTATTGCTCTTGTTATTTCGCTTTTTGATACAGTATCAAGCATTGATTCCGAGGCAGTACTTTCTTTTGTATTTTCATCGGATGAAGAACCGCTTTTTCCTTGTCTGTTGCTCATGTAACGGCTGAATATAAAGGTGGAGATTATTAGTATTACTGCAATAATAAAAAATACAGTATTATTCTTATTATTATCCATACGATGAATTATACCCGATATTAAATATATTTTCCTTATCCTATTTTGGATAAGTATAATGGTATATTAAATTATATTTATGTAAGTATGAAATTAAAGAAATATCAAAGGTTTATACTAATATCTTTTATTGCTTTTTTATTCTATATATCCAATCTTTACTTTGACTACGATAATAGTGTTAAAACGGGAACATACAGACGTATGTTAACGTCATATGATGTAACTTCAAATACATTCCTTCCCTATGAAATTATTACGAAGGGTAAGATATATTTCAGCGATAGTACAGTAAAGGCAATGCGTAGAGTAGAAGGAAATAATAAACCGCATTCGTTGATAAAGATAGATGATAGATACTATTCTTCTTATCCTATTTTATCCGGTCTTATGGCTGTCCCTTTATATTACTTACCGTTGGTTATGAATAAAATACCAACTCTTTTATATCAGGAAAATCTTTTAAACATATTACTTTTAGGAAGGCTGTCTGCCAGTTTGTATACTGCATTATCAGTTGGTTTATTTTATTTAATTATTGATCAAATTAACAAACATAGGGATGTAAAAGAGAGTAAATTTACTTATTTGTATTTATTATTCTATGCCTTGGGAACAAACATATATTCAATATCAAGCAGAAGTTTATGGCAACATACAAGTTCTCTGTTAATAAATTCATTATTAATATTGTTATTAATAAAGGCAAAGGATAACCCTAAGATAGTAAAATGGTTAGGGTTATTGTGCGGACTATCTTTTATATCCAGGCCAACAAATATACTATTTATATTAGTAATAACAACTTTTATATTCATTAAATATAAAAGGGAAGTATTATTATATTTTCTTACTGCCGGAATATCTGTATTATGTTTAGCACTCTATTATTATTTTGTTTACGGGTCCCCAATAACAAATGAATACATTGCCAGGGGAGATACAGATTTTAATACTCCACTTTGGGATGGATTATTGGGAAATATGTTTAGTCCTTCAAGAAGTTTTCTGTTTATCACACCCCCTCTGGCATTATCATTTTATGGAATATACAGATTATTAATTCAAAAGAATAAAAATTATACAGATTTACTGCTCTCATTTCTTTCTATCTCTTTCATAGGTACAATGCTATGGTTATCTACATGGTGGTGCTGGTATGGTGCAGATAGATTTGGTTACGGATTATACACGGAGTGGATACCCATAGCCGGTCTTATTGTTTATATAATGAACTTAGACTTTAAGAAGTATCAAAGAATTATATTTATTATACTAATGATATATTCATTCTATACGCAGTTTAATGCAGTATGGTTTATGAAGAGTAGATGCAGTAAGGAGCATAACTGGACATTTGAATGCATAAAACCGGCATGGAATAAATAGTGTTGAAGAAGACAGTAACTGGTGACCCCACGGAGAATCGAACTCCGATTACCGGGATGAAAACCCGACGTCCTGACCGTTAGACGATGGGGCCTAAATGGCCAACTCTTAATATATTATCAATCGTGCTTATTAGAGACAACATTGTAACAGATACTTATATATACATCCAACATTCTTTTATACATCAAAATTAGTATAAATTTGATAAAATTGCCTCGTACTATGGAAATATTAAAAAACATATTTTTAGCAATATATTCAATTATATTGGCAATAACGCCTACTCCTAAATATACAGAAGGTATTACAGGACAACCTGAATCATTTCTGCCCAGTAAAGCCAAATCTCAAAATGACCGTATGATATCAGGGTTAATATACAGAGGATTGTTTAAATATGATATCTATGGTTCAACAGTTCCCGATCTAGCTGAAACCTGGTCTGTGTCCCCTGATGGTTTAATATATACAATAAAGATAAAAGATAATCAGAAGTGGACAGACGGTACTAGAATTACAGCAGATGACCTAATATATACCTCATTTAAAGTACAGGATTTATCGGGTGTAGCTACAGATAAGGTTGATGATTTAACAGTGAGATATACATTGCCCAATAAATATGCACCATTCCTTTCACTATTAACTGTGGGAGTAATGCCTCAAGAAGCAGAAGAGAAAATGAATTCTCTTAAACCTATATCGAGCGGTGATTTCAGAGTAGTTAGAATAAAAAGGACAGGAAACATTATTAGGCAAGTGGTGTTAGCCAGCACCAACAAAGATATAGATATAAAGAAGATAGTGTTTAGGTATTATTCTAATGATGAGGAGATTTTGACAGCAGCACGTTTAGGAGAGATTGATGGATTTACTTCATTAAATCCATTGAAAGTGGAATCTTTTAATGATTATAGATTTCCCCTACAAGGCATTTACTACGGCCTGTATTTTAATCTGAGAAACGATAAATTTACAGAACAGGAAGTAAGACAGAAAATGGAAAAAGTACTGCCCATAGAGAAATTAATTACAGATAGAGGTGTGGCTGTACAGGGACCGATCAGCAGATCAGTATTTACGGATAGAAGTCTTATTATAGATAAATATGATGAAGATTTTCCGGAAGAATTAATGAATATTGAAGTATCGTTAACAATACCTGATCTTCCGGCCCATAAAGAATTAGCTGAAAAGATAAAGGATTATTGGGAAGATAAACTTGGTATAGCGGTTAGTATAAACAGAGTTGATTCATCAAAGATACTCAAAGATGTTATTGAACCAAGAAACTATGAAATACTGCTCTATGGACAAGAGGTAGGCAGGGATCCCGATAGATATGTATTATGGCATTCTGCTCAAAAGGATTCTCCCGGCTTAAATATATCGGGTTTTGACCAGGTTAGAGCTGACAGAGCTTTGGAAGAGGGTAGAAATGAATTAAATGAAGAAAAGAGATTAATTCACTACAATGAATTTCAAAAAGTAGTTGTCGAACAAACACCTGTAATATTTCTATACCACCCATATATTTTCTACTATATTTCATCCTATATTGATGGGGTAGGGGATAAATATACATTTACATATTCAGATAGGTTTTTGGATTTTAATAATTGGGCAAGATTATCTACCAACTAATGAATAATTAAGAGGAAATATGTCTACTTTATATGTATAATTGTGTTCGTTGAATGGTGGCTGTAGCTCAATTGGTTAGAGCGCTGCTCTGTGGAAGCAGATGTTGTGGGTTCAAGTCCCATCAGCCACCCCATATAGAATTTTCACTCAAAGAAGCCTTGAATTTTGCCTTGTTATCCACCAATTCAAGCGGTTCTAACCTGTTCGCTAGAGCATTTACTTGTTCGGCATATTCTCCAACTACTTCAATTGGTTTTTGTATTGATATAGAGACTAAACCGCCTTTTAGCAATAAGTCCGAACCTAAATACGCCACGATTGCTTTTTTCTTTTCCAAGCTACCTAGTTCAAACGCTGCTTTAGCATTTATTGCAAAATTAAGTATGTCTTCTGCTTTTCTAATCCACTCATCAACTCTTTGGTCTATATGGTCAATCATACCTTTAACTACTTTCTTTTCTTTTTCTAGTTCTGCCATTTTGAGTTTATAAGTTCCTTGTGGTGTATCTCCATTAAGGTAGCTTTCAAGCAACCTGTCTATTTTCTTTAAACACTCGTCATAGTTTCTATTATTTAGTGCAGTACTAATACCCCTGCTTTGTTTTTCCTTTTCGTGTTCCTTTTTAAGCTCATCTACCGCCCATTCTGCAAATTCCTCTGGTATTTCTATATTTTGAAGTAGCCTTGTGAATTGTGCCTCTAATTTATCTAAAGTTATTGGTTTCTCATCACAACAACCCTTTTTATGCGTACATCTGTAATACACATAAACCTCTCGTCTGCCTTTGCTTACTACAAACTTTTCTTTTCTTTCAGCAGTAACAAAGCAACCGCATGTACCGCACCTAATTAAACCTGTGAACGAAAAGAAGTTATATTGAGGTCTAGCAGTTGATTTATTGCCTATTATTCGTTGTATGGAGTCATACTGTTCTTTTGTAAGCATTGGTATATGTTTTCCTGTATACCAGTTTCCAGAGCCAACAGGGTGTTCAAAATCGCCATAATAAAACTCATTACACATCATGTGATAAAAAGTACCTGATGATAGTTTCTTGCCTTTTTTAGTTCGTAATCCCAAACCATTTATATGTTCAAGTGCCTTAGCAGGTGTCATAGCTTTTGAAGCTACAAGCTCAAGCCCAAGTTTTACCAAATCATACCTATCTGGGTCATTAACAATTTCAAATTCTGGTAGGGGAGAAGTCTTTTTGTTATACATGTTATGTAAATAGCCAATAGGTAATAGTGCAGTTGGTTTCCAACCTCTTTCTGCCTTTTTCCTCATACCCCTAGCTGTATCGTCTCGTAAATCAACGCTAAATTGGTTGGTAATACCAAACTCTACATACATCATCATTACATTGTCGTCTGTATACCAATCTCTTGCATGGGTTCTGATATGCTTTATTTCGTTTCTTTGAAGCATACCCATTATTTTTCCTGCATCGTCTGGGTTTCTTGAAAGCCTTGATAGTTTCCAACATATTATGCCGTCAGCTTCATCATTTAAAATCATTTCCAGCATTTGATTAAATACTTGTCTGCCAACTTTAAAACCTGATGAAGATTCGGACATTACATGTGTTACTGTTAAGCCTAGATCTTCTGCTACCTTCTTCATTTCTGAAATTTGGGAATCAATTGAAGCTACTTGGCGGTCTTCTGATTCAGTAGACTTTCTTGCATATAAAATGTATCTGTAGTTTTTATCTTTATATTGCATAAAAAATGGACAGTTCTGGATTACCTAACATACACAAAGTGAAGTTAGCAGAACTGCCCATTTTCAACACTTTGTGCCGTATATAAGTTAGGTAATCAACCTAATTATACTATAATTGCGAGGCAAGTTTTTTAATTTGCTCTCTAATTTCATCTTCTTTATTCTTTTTAAAATTAAGCTCTGTAACAACATCACGCACTCTATAGTGAGTGAGCCTACCGTAAGTTAAAAGGGTAGTACTTACATGCTCATGCCCTAAATTTTGGCTTACCGCTTTTATTTGTTCGGCACTCCTACAACTGTCTGTAGCTAGTCTTGTAGCGGAATGGCGGAATTTGTGAGGTGAATAGTAACTAAGTTCTGCACTCTTGGCTCTGTCCTCAAATATCTTGCACATAGTACTTGTTGAACGCCAAAATATAGGTTCAACTCCTTTTACCTCAAAAATGTATTCAGTTTTAGACATTTGTTCTACTTTAGTAGATGGAAAAAGTGGGTCGTTTATGCCAAAAACTTTTTCTTCTCTTAAAAACTTAACCCATTCAAGTACATAGTTAAGTAATGTTTCGTCAAACTGAAAAAGTACTGAAACTATAGTTTTTGAAAACTTAGTTTGAACACCTTTAGTTGGGTCTTGCTTAATTTCGTAATTGCTTGGATTAAAACAACCTAAAGGCAAAGTAATAATGGCTTTATCACGCATACCACTTAACAGCGTAAATGCTATTAAAGCTCTGTCTCTTAAATCAATTTCACCCTTAATCTCAATTGATTCACAAAGTTTTTTAACATATTCAAGTGTTGGATAATCTTCAACTTTTGGTGCTGTAGCAATTTTGGCTAATTTCTTATCAAGTCGTAGATAGCTTGTGTCGTAAACATCAATTTTTGATTTATAGCCTACTTGACCCGACAACCATGTAAAAAACTTCTTTAGGTGGCGTAGCCTATCGTATTGGGTAGAGAGCGTTATTGTGTCCCCATTTGGCAACTTCTTTTCTGAAAGCCATTTTTTAAACTCCTGTGCGACCTTTTCGTTGAAGTGTGCGTAATCATCATCAGAGCTAAAAGCCTCGTAATCCCATAACGCTTTTTCTATGCTTTCAATTGTTGCAGGTGCGTAGCCTTCTGCTTCCTGTAGCCACTTAAAGTATTTTCGTTTTATCTTTTCATTTTTAGTTTTATATTTACTCATATTTTCTCCTGAATAATCATCTACGAATGTAAGTCTTCACGAGGAGTTTCCAATGCCCATATAGTATTGCTTTTCTCCGCTACGACAGACTGCTCGTTTGATGCAAATTTATTAACTTTCCTACTACAAGTTGGACAAATACCAGATAGCCTTACAGATGGTTTATTACCGCCAATCTTTACGCCACCTATGTATTTGTAGACTTTTTCGGGAACAACTGCTTTTCTGCAACTCATGCAATAAAACTCGTCAGTTGCTAAAGAAACCCTATGTTTTTCTGTTTGTAGTTTTAAATACATTTTTAAATCCTTTCCCATAACTAAATACGGATTGTTACTGCCCTCTAATGGGTTAAGACCCTCTGTATGCCATGCCTGAACAGTTCTTACATGCACATCAAGAAGGTCTGCTATTTCTTTAAAGGTGTAAGACCTTTTGGTTTTAATTTTTCTTAGTTCGTATTTTTTGCTCATAATTTATATTTATCTTTATGTTTGTCGGTTCTCTAAAAACCGCCCTGTAAAAATTTAGTAACTGGTTAGCTTTTTCAAAAACTTCCTTTTCGCTAAGTTCAACGCCATAGCGTTTTAAATAAAGTTCTTTAAATTTTGCTTGTCCCTCGTTAGAAACCATCGCCTCTTTCCAAATCGCTATATAACCTGTTTTTTAGAAACTTTAAGCTGTCAAAAAGAAGTTGTGGCTCAATCAAAAGTTCTTTTCGCCAATACTTATCGTTTATTTCTTGTATTTTTTGGGAGTTTTCAAAGCAAAAAAGTGACTTAGAACCTAAACCTCTATCTACTTTCGCTAATTTAATACCACTAGCTACTAAAACAGCAGAAAAGTTAAGGTTGTATGTCGTAAATAAATCTTTATATTCTTTCATATCTTTATCCTTTAAATTGATATGAGATAGTGATATTAGTCACAAAAAATGCGTGTCAAACTTTTCTTGAAAACAAAAACAGAGCCTTGTTTTTAGGCTCTGTTGCGAGGTCTTATTTAATGTTACTTTATGAAGAATCTGTTTTTAATTATCTTTTGTGACTACTTCTGTGAGATTTCCTGCTTACAACATGTTAAGTCAGGATTTAGTATCCATTTGCTGTTGGGTTGTGGGACTATTATCTGTTTTACTTTGTATTTGTCACAAATTTTATTTATTTCTTTAATCCTAGTTGGTATTACTCTATGTGGGTTAATTCCTAGTTTTTCACTTAATTCCGATGATTTGTATGCAGTCTCATAGTCTTTTTGGTCATATAGAAATCTAACTATTCTGTGAGCCTGTGGAACTATTTTTTCTTCATGGTTATATGTATTGCCACTTGCTACAAGTAGTAACCTACTATCTTTTGTGAGTACTATATTTTTATCTAGTGCTATATCCTCACCTTTTGCCTTAGAATTTTTGGGTTTGATAGGCAATTTAAGTAGTTCCAGTTTATTGTTCTTAATGCTAATAATATCTTGTATAGATAGTAATTCGTAACTTGTATAGCCAATTTGAGGATTAACGCCAAGCCAAATAAATAAATTATTGTCGGTGTTAGCTTTACTGGCTTCTTCAATGGTTTGTTCTAGCCCACTAAGTGTAATGAGATATAAGTTTCTGTCTTTTAATTTTCCCATAGCCCATAAATTATCTGTTAGTTTATTAGCCTTACTATTGATTTTAAGTCCTCTGTTTATCCACTTTAGGAGTGCAGGTTTATTTATTTCGTATGTATTTAATTCTGGTTGAGTTACCTCAACAATGCTTGATTCTCCACTATACTCACATTTTGTGTAGTACTTGCCGTTCATCTCAATCACATTTTCAAGATGGTCGTTATCACAATCTTTGCATTTCACACGGGTGGCTGTTTTTGATGGTATGAGTACTTCTAAATCAATCAAATTTTGAAAAGCATTTCCAAGATTAGTCTTTAAATCTGCTTCTGTATAACAAAGGGGTTCTTTGATAGCTATATAATTTGAGAGTTCAGTTATTTTCTGCCTCATCGTTTAGCTCCAATTTCCAGTATTTTAAGTATTCTTTAGCTTTTTGATGAGTAGGCGTATCTGATAGGTTGCATTTATCTGGGAATGTTATTACTGTAGTTACACTACCCTTATTACCTGCACCTTCAAACTTAATCTTGAATGTTGCCTGTGTAACATTTAATTGGTCTAGTTGTAGTCGGTGTTCCTTAATCATTTCATGTAATGCCTTAGCACCATCAGTATTCTTATCATCTACTTCTAATATAATTTTTCTAGCAGATATGTATTTATAGCTAAATCTTATTTGTTTTAGATATGCCCAAGATACTTTGTCTTCTGATTTCAATGGCATTACAAAATCATCAGCTACTATGCGATTAAAGTCATAAGTTTGAAGTCCGTCTTCAAGGTTTTTATCATCTTTCAACACGACTTTGTTAAAAATATCAATTAGTTCTTTTCTTCTTTTGTTTCTAAAATTACAGCTTAACTCAATTTTTCCTTCTGACGGGTAGTATATAAATATGACCTCAAATACAGGATTTACTAAGTTTCTGTTTAGTTTTCCGCTTAAATCGTATTCAAATACAAATTGTGAGTAATTTTGAGGCAATGCCCGATAGAATACTCTGTCTTTATATGTTGTTATCTGTATATTGCAGTTTTGACCTCTACCTTCCTTTTGTTTGAAATATACCTTTAGTTCGGCTTCTAAGTCAGCTTTTATTTCATTGTTATTAACTTCCTCTTGTGATTTCTTTAAAAGTCCGTATTTAACTGTCTTTGTAGATAAATTATCAAAGTGTGCAAACTGCATCGCAAGTTGAAATGTATCTTTATAATTCAGGAAGCAAAACAAGGATTGATTGTTATAACCAATTAAAGTACTTACTTCATCTAGTAAGGCTATTTTATAAGTGTTTCCAACATCTAATATCGTAAGTATTCCACCCTCATAGGATAGCTCATTTATTTCAATAAAATCGTTTATGATTTTTTCCTGTTGCGTTACATCTAATGAGCCTATGTATGTTTCAATAGCATCTGCGTTTGGTTTTTTATCGTCTTCGGTTATTTTTAAATTGTCGGGGAAATTTATACCAGCTTGTTTAAAATAAGCCTCTAGTAACTCTATATTTAGATTCTGCACGAAGTGCGATATTGTGAACTGTCTTTTCGCCATATTTATATTTATTCTTATTTTCTAACATAGGCAGTATGCCGTGATTATACGCCAAATTCTAAAATCCAGCTATTTAATTTTTGAGGGAAAGGCATTTAAACTAACGCAAGTTTACCTATAAGCTCTTTTTGTTTTTGTTGTAACCTTGCGTCAAACACAATATGATAATCAAAGTTTTTGTTTAGAGTTTGGAAATCCCTAAAACCCACCTCTTTTGAAAACACTTCATCAAATAGCTCTTGTTTACCACTCTCATACTGCTTTTTATTAGCCTCGTATGTAGTTCTTTCTTTATCGCTTTTGACTTCTAATACAACATACCTGTTTTTACTAGTCTCAATAAGGAAATCTGGAAAGTACCGTGCCATTTGTTCTTTACTTGGGTTAAAGTACTCAAAATAGGGATCGGTGTGTGTATGGTCGTTTATATTGCCTGTAAAGTATATGTCTACAACATACTCATTAGGTTCAAGTTGAGCTTGTAAAAAGTTGAATAATTCTAACTCATCTTTGGAATCAAAGGCGTAGGGGTCTATATGAAATCCAAGTCTACTTTTAGACCTATCATCTCTAAACACAACAAGACTTTCGCTATCTTTTTTGTCTCTAGTAATTTTGAAAGGAAAATTCTTTGTAAGCTCTATAGTTTCTTCTATAACACGGCTATTTACCTTGTATGAGAACATTTGGTCAACAATCTCTGTAGCTAAGAAGTCTATTACGCCATTGTTTCTACCAATTACTTCTGCTAACTCGTCTGATAGCAAATCATTCTGTTGTAGAATACTTTTTACTGTTATACATGGAAGGTGAGTGGCAATGCTCAAATTTACTATTATTTCGTATAAGGTGACTTTATTAAGTACTGTAGGTGTAAGGTAACTTACATGAGTTTGTGTAAGTTTTGCCTCTGTTTTGTCATCAGTTATCAAAATTGATTTAAACTTTACCTTCGTTTCTACTATCTGGTTTTTTAGCTCATTTATTGTTGGAAGTTTAATATCCTTAGTATTTTCGTTAACTATACTTAGTACTTCTTTAAGTTCCTTTTTTACTGTAAGTGCTTTCTTTTTTTCTACAGTTAGTTTTAATTCAATTTTACTGGCGTTTTGTTGTTCAAGGTCGGCTCTAGTTATACCAAAGTTATTTTCAAGTTCCTTATCAAGTATCCTAGCGTTTTCTGGCGATAGGAAAATAGTTGCGACTGTTGAATTGTCTCCAATGCTTCTCATACACCTAGTAGTTGATTGTAGAACAAAAATTGAACTACTTGGCTTTCTATATAGGGCAGTAGCAACTAAAGACCTTACATTCCAACCCTCTGTGCCTTTTCCTACAAGTAAAATAAATTGTTTTTGACTATTAGGTGTATCTAAAGCTCTAAAATCATCTTTAAATTGTTCAGCTTCTGTATGATATTCAAGTATTTTGTCGGTGCTAATTCCCTTGTTTAATAGCACTTTTTCTAAAGTAGGGCGTAAATCCTGTTGTAAGTCCACAATGTTGCTTGCATAAATAGCAATCTTAGGCAATTTTCCCTCTAGTCTTTTTTCCTCATAGGTTTCTACAAAGTTAGTTACTACTTGTTCAACAAATTGTTCCGATTTTATGTTGTCATACTCAAAAAATCTAACTTCCTTTAAAATTCCTTGTTCAATACCTTGTTTAAGCCCAAAGTGATACACAACATCGTTTATCATCTTGTTTTCAACATAAGGTGTACCTGTTAAGTTAACGACATTAACTATTGGAGTTTTACCTTCTTGGTGTATATGTAAAATAGTTTCTCTTGAACTTTTGAGTTTAGTTTCAAGGCTGTCTTTGCCCTTACTACCATAAGAATGATGTGCTTCGTCAACAAAAATAGCGAGGTTTTGTAGCTTCTTAATAGCCTGTAACCTGTTATTGATTATTACTTCTTTTTGTCTTTCTGCTTCGTTTAGCAGAAACTTTTGTCTGTTATCTATCTTGTGTTTCGTTTTAATAATAATCTTTTGAGAGTTTGAAACTATAATGTTGTTGTTTCCTAAAAAGTTAACCGCAGTATCAGTACTTTCAAGATAATGATACTTAATGTTTAGCAAAGTATTTTGATATTCTTTTGGCATTACCTTAGTGTAATCAAAGTCTTTTATTTCCTTTAAACTTTCAATTATTGTGGTGTCTGGTGCAAATACTAATATGTTTTTTGCGAATCTATTATCGTCAGGGTTTATTGTTGAGAGTATAAATTCGTAAAGTATCATAGTACCCATTAGGATTGTTTTACCGCTTCCCATAGTTAGTGCATAAACTTGGTTAGGGTAGTCAAACTGCCCGTATTCTTTTTCTAATAGTGTTTGTATTTTGGTGTCTCTGGCTTCGTCAAAAGCTAATTGGTATTTTTCCTCGTTACTTATAGGTAACAGGTCAATCAATTCTTTTGTGGTGTCAAACAGGCTAGAGATTATTTCACTTGTTGGCTTGTTACCAAGTATTTCTTTTAGATAGATGTAAGTTTCTAAGGCTTCAATTTGTGGTGAATACAAAAAATTTACACTTTTAATATGCCTTAAAATGTTTTTAGTTTCTTTATATACACCTTCATAGTCGTTGTTACGCCATGATGTGACTTTATCTTTGATTTTCTCAATCAGAACTTTATTGTTCATAGTTACACATTTCAGGTTAGGTGAGATTATTTACCTTTAACATTAACTTTAAAAGTTTCAAAGTATTCTTCACCAAGCACATCAATTATTTTTACTGCTACTGTATTAGCACCCGTTGTAGTGTATTTGTAATCGTATATTGCTTTTATTTCTGACTTCTTGTCTGGTAAATCCATAATTTCGGCATTAAATAACTTACCATCGTAATTAACATCTATAGTTACGCTTTCAATTATTTGTTTAAAGTCTTCAATTTTTGTTATAGATTCTTCCTTTAGTCTTTTCTCGTTTTCAAGCTGTAATTTCTGTATCAGTAAAGGTGAGAAGAAATCCTTAATCTCAACTTTAAGTGTACTTTCGTCTATAGTTACTTCAATTTGAGCTTCTGGTGGTTTTTTGAATATAAGGTTTTTCTTATCACTTTGTATGTCTCGGACTTCAATTTTTACATGGGTCTTATTTTCTTTTTTAATAAAATCCATTACATCGCTTTCAATACCAGAGCCAATAACTAAAACTCCTTCTTCATAGGTTTCTTCTCCTGCTTTTGAGGTTTTTCTTGCTGTAAAAGTATCTATATTTTTTTCAATGTTTTTTATTACTTCCGTAATATCCAGTTTGTTTAAAACTCTGTTTAAAGGCATTACTTTGACAAATTTATTGTCTAGTTCCCCATCAAAGTAGCTTCTTTTAACTGGTTCAATCCCGTACATATCCATAATTATTTCTTTAGCTTCCATTTCGTTCTTGAATAGGTCATATTCGTTTACATTCAATACTTTAAAAGATTTTGAGCCAGCAAAATTATGTTCCTTAGATTGTTCTTGGATTATTTGATTAAGTCTTTTAGTTGTGGTTTGGACTGCACCTAAGTTAATATCGCAACCTATCCATCTTCTTCCCAGTTTTTGAGCTACAGCAAGTGTTGTACCGCTTCCGCAGAAACAATCCAGGATTAAATCACCCTCGTTACTACTTGCCTTTATAATTCTTTCTAATAATGCTTCTGGTTTCTGTGTTGGATAATCCGTTCTTACTTTTGCCATTGGATTCTCGTAGTATACATCAGTCCAAACATCGTTTGGTATCATGCCTTCATCTGGGTAGTAAACTCTTGTTTTACCTGCTTCTGTTCTAATTCTTACAACATTACCTTGTTCATCTTTGTCCCGAAAGTGGGATTTTATATAATCTTCCGAATAAGCAACCTTTATAGATTCTGCGTTAAAAGTATATTTTGTGATATTTTTGGCATAGGAGAATATGTTATCGTGTTTCCTAGCAAACTTATCTTCTGGTCGCCCTTGTGTACTATAAGACCATATTATTTCGTTTAAAAAATTACTTTCACCGAAAATTTCGTCCATGATTAGTTTAAGAAAACTTGCTTTGTGGTAGTCACAGTGTAAATAAAGACTTCCACTTTCAGAAATTAGTTCTCTTAGCACTAATATCCGTTCATACATAAATTGTAAGTATTCGTCATTTTCCCAAATATCAGTATATTGCTTTTGTTCTAACAAACCCTGTTGTTGTCCCTCAATTTTTTCACCCTTTAACTTAACTTTTTTTACATAATCTGCTTTACTATCAAATGGTGGGTCAATATAAATTAAATCAACCTTACCTCTGTATTCTTTTAATAGATGGGATAAAACTTGTAAATTATCACCCCAAAACAGCTTGTTAAAATCTTTGGAGTTAATATCGCCATAAACTTCTTTTTCTTGTGCAGGAAACCACTCAATGGTCTGTAGAGGCTTTTTTCCATACCAGTAGAGCATTGGTCTACCTTTAATTTCCTCTATTTTTTGTATATTTTTATCCATATTTTTATATTTATATTCTAATAGTAGGCAGTTCTATAAAACTTTATGTTAATTTCATTCTACAAGTACAATAGTTTTTAGGGAAGCCTTTATAGTTGTATCTATGACAACTTTTTCAAAAACTCCCAAATCCTAACCATAGCTAAAGTATCTTGCTCACAATAAACTAATAAATCTTTAAGTATTTGAGCTTTTTCCTGTGCTGTTGAGTTTTCATAAACCATCTTGTACCAACCAACCATAGCCATTGAACCATTATGTATATTTAGGGTTTTATAGCTTAGTTCTGGTACTAATACAGGTAATACATCTTTAATTGAATTGCTACCTTTGAATTTTGGGTCAACATATAGGTTGTTTTTGAAAATATCCATCAAATCATAAACTCTGCCGTTCAAATCCTCTAAGAAGTCCTTGAAATCGGTGCAAATTTCACCCATTTCTTTGTTTCTGGTACATTCAAATGCTTTATACCAAACAATAACACTACCTTCTTTACCTATATGGGTTTGTAAATCAGCTACAAGCTCCTTACAAGGCTCACAGGTGTCTTTGACGACATACTCGTAATGTTTTAAGGATTTATCGTCTGCACTTTCTAAAACATGCAGAGAGTATTGAAAAACCATCTGTTGATAAGGTTTGTACCCATCGTACATAGGTATTGCAGGGTCATAAGTCTCATAATCTAAGAAGTAAATAGGGTAGGATAAATTAGCTAGTTCCTCTTTTATAGCTTTTTTATCAGCTAAAATGGCGTTTCTCTTTGCTACTTCAACTTGGATTTTCTGATTCGTTGTTAGTTTATAATCATCTGGCACATCTTTTATGTCTAAAATATCCATCTCCCTCAGTTCAATTATTTTCTTTTCGGTTACCCTAGAAAGGTTATAAATTGAATCATCTGGTAAATTTGGAAAACAAAGCTCTTTGCAACGGCACTCTTTTGGTTTGTAACATTCAGTTGCCGTTTTATAATTATGTGTTGCAACCAACATTTGGCACTCTTTCATCATGTTTAAGGTTTCTTCTTTTAACTCCTGCACTTTGCCATTAACATTTTCAGCTATTAAAAATTGGGCTAAGTCAAAATCCCCTTGTCTTACATACTCGTTGTTTACATGTAATATAAAGATGTTTTCAATATCTATGTGTTTTTCCATTACTATTGATTGAAAAGTAGTATCGTAATAATGTTCAGATTCTGGTTTAGTTACACTTTTTACCTCGTAAATATCCCACTTATTTGTTTTGCTATTCCTAATTAAAATATCAGACCTTGCTTCAAAATCCCCATCAATAAAGGTTTTTTGCATAACTAAGTCGTTATCATCTGTTGAATAGTTTGGTAATAAATACCTTTTTGCAAATTCTTTAGCCTCTCTTTCTACAAGATAGCCTTGTTGTATTAAATGTTTATCAAATTCGGAAAGGATAGTATCGTATTGGTTGTTTTTTAAAGCCCAAAAATGGCGTGGTGCTTCTAGGTAAACTAAAAAGTCTGTTTTTGTAATCATTTATTTATATTTATTCTAATTTTTGGGCAACCTAGTGGGATTATATACCAGAACTGTGATTATGGGCTATTATTATTTTATGCCCTTATCACCTAAATCTATTGAAGAATTTAAAAAGATTTACAAAGAGGAGTTTGGCGTTGAGCTTACAAATTTAGAGGCAGAAGAATCAGCTATTAAATTGGTTAAGTATTTTGAGCTACTTATGAGGATTGATAAGAGGCTTACAAAACCAAAATCTATAAATAGTTAAGGTTCATATAGCACTGCTGATATAATAACAATGTGAGGGTTAGCTCCCCTCTTTATCTCGTCTTTTTCAACAACACTTGGTGTTTGAGAGGGTTTCCCTCTGGTGTCGCCGAGTTTACTTTAGTATTAAGTTGGCGAGAAAGGAAATAAAGATATGTCTAAACAGAAGACCGTAGCATATACGGGAAAACCTGCTCCCAAATCGGGACAGTACAGACCTTCTGGTGGTACAAAAGAAATCACCTTGTCAAAAGGTGATACAACACCACCTAATAGATGGGGAACAAGACAACAATTCACTTTAGTTGATGCTACAAAGCACCATAAGAAGTAATAGTTAGTCGGGCAAAGCTAACTCTCACATATAATGTTACAGTACTTTTCAAAACAACAAAAGTACTCATGCCTTCACTAATTCAAACTCTGGATACTTAGGAATATAGTTGCTACTATCTTGTAGGGCAGTTCTAAACTTACTTAAAAAGCCACCCCAATTAACAAAAATCTCCGAAAGAACCTCGTTTTTCATTGATTTATCTAGTATTTTCTCCGGTTCTAACCTTAGATATTCTTCTTCAATTGATTTATAACCCTCGGCAATAGGTGCAAGCCATTTATTGGCGTTAATAAGCAGATTCTTATCTTTCAGTATTGGGTTCTGACCTAATGCCATAAGTATTTCTTTCTTTGTTTGTAAATCGCCTTTAATAAAGTTAATCCTTGCGTAAGTTGCAAAATTAAAAGTCTTTTCCGTTAACTCTAGCCAATCCACCGCCCTTTCTTCTGTCTGTCTAAGTTGTAGTTTAAGTCCATCAATTACATCTACAAGCTTCTTTTTCTGTTCTATATACTCCTCATCATTTATAAGGTCCCTGTATCGCATCTGTGTCAGTACATCTAACTGCTTTTGAGTTTCAGACAGCGATTTATGTTGCATTTCGTATATCTTTGTTCGTTCCACAATCTCGCAGTCGTTATTTTCATTCAAAATTTCAATTGCCCAATCTCGGAACTCCGGTAAGATGGTGTATTTATCAACCTCTTTGTTTATTAAGTCCTCCAGCTCCTCCTCTTTAATGGAGGAGCGGTTTGGGCATACCACATCTCGTTTTTTGTGCGTACAGTGGTAATAAATATAGGTTTTTGCTTCACCTGTACTCTTAATCTTTTTGGTGTGAGTTTCAGCAGTATACATACACCCACAATAACCACATCTTAAAGTACCCGTGTAGGCGAAATTATGCTTGATAGGTTGGGGTTTTCCTTTCTTTCCCAATAGTTGTTGAACTCTTTCAAACTCAATCATTGTAATCATGGGAGTATGGGAACCGGAATAGATTTGACCATCATACTCAAAGGAGCCTGTATAGAATATATTGGTGAAGAGACGGTAGATTTCACTTAAAGCCATTTTTGTCCCACCTTTTCGTTTTGACTTCTTCGTTCTATAACCCCACTCATCTGTAGCTATCTCCAATACTTTAGGTGGAGTGTAGGAACCTGTAAGCATTAAATCCCACATTCTTCTTACTAATGGAAATCGTTGCGGGTCTGGAATGATTGTTTTGTTTCCGGTATCGTTTAGGTATCCTTGTGGAGCCGCCCCAGGGAACCAACCCTTTTGTAATTTACTATTCAAACCCCGTAAAGTGTTCTTCCTAAGCTCCAAGATGAACTGATTAGCCATTCCAGATTCAACATTGAACAAGATAACATTATCTTCTGGTAGATATTCCCTGTCAGGTGTTCTAATTGATTTAAGTGTGCCTTGTTGTAACAACCACTGAACTTTCGCAGAGTCAATTGGGTTACGGCTAAGTCGATTTACCTGCCAGCATAAAATACCGTTAGCTTCGCCATTTTCAATCCGTTCCACCATGCTTTCAAAGGTAGGACGGTTGCCTGGTGCTTTAGCGGATTTGGCTTCTGTGAATACTTCCTTGATAGTCAAGCCGTTGTCAGAAGCATATTCCTTCAACTTTTTGACTTGGTCATCAATACTTTGTACTTGTCTGTCACTGGATTCGCTACTTTTCCTAGCGTAAACGAAATAAACAATTTTTGAGTTTTTTGTAATTTTATCCATAAAACTAAATGGGCGGTCCTTGTTGACACAGTTCATAGCAATAAAGCTACTAACCGATAGAACCGCCCGTTTAGGGATAGGTTAGTCATCGTTAATATTGCTATATAGAACTGGTCAACATCTCTAATATAGTCCTTTCATGAACAAAATCAACAACCGTTGGTAACACAGTGTCAATTTTGCTTAATTAAATATTTTTACTTTTAAGCTATGAGATTCTTATATTCTTCAGATGTGAACCATCGGTATTCTTCGTTTAACACAAGTTCCTTTTCAGCGTTTCCTTGATATCCAGATAGTGGCTCATCACTAATAGTACAAAGACCTAATATTTTTAAGGTTTGCATCTCTTTTAAGGCTGTAGGCTTAGAGCAGTTAAGTACTTGCTCCACCTGTGTTGTTTTCATTACACCTCCTCTCTTTAATAAGTTGTTAAAAAGCAAAGTTCTAATGGAATCTGCACTCTGTAATGCGAGGCTAATAACAGGTTTAATGTCTTCTAAGGTTAAATAGTTTCTTCCTTGGACAACTGCATGCCCTCTTGCCAGGTTATAAAATAATTGGTTTAACCTGTCTGGTTGTTCAATAATAGGTTGAGTATATGAATAAACTACTTCGCTACCATCAGTTTCCTTCCACATGTTTACGACACCCCGTAAGTTTGATAGTAGTAATGAGCAACGAACAATGACTTCAATAACCCCCTCCGAATCTTTATTTCTGTCCCAATCAATGCCGTTGGGGTGTTTGGACCATAGACTAAATAAAAAGTCTTTTGTTATGTTTCTACACGATACCTCCTTTTGTTTATGAGGGTTGTTTTGTAATTGCAGTTTTAAGTCATCTTCAGTCTTTTTAGGTGAAACAATATTGTAAAAGAATAACCTAGAACCCAGATTACCCATCATTTTCCAAACTTTTGGTGGGATAGGAGTAGATGCAGCCAAAAAGGTAAAAAAATAATCGCCTTTGTATTCTCTGTGACCGTAAACACCTGAATCTACTGCTAGACCCTCACCGTCAAATATTCTTGTAAGTAAGCCTAATGATTCATTCAGGTCATCTTCCCGCTTTGAGAATAGAGTAGCCATATCTCTAACGATAAAGCCTTTATTCTTTATTTTAGGTAATAAATCTATGTCTTTTAACTCCTCTTTTTTGACATTAGTTGCATTGGATACAAAGGAGGCGGGAGTGAACTTATCAGTGCAGAATGTTAATCCCTCTATGTCTGAAAAAAAGTTAAGGGTTATCGTTTTTCCTGCAGCGGGCATGCCTACAAAAACAACACCGAATGGATTTGTAATGTCATTTATAAGTGTTTGTGTTAACACTGAAGCAGCAATTTCTGCTGGAAAAGCTAAGTTAGCAAAGTTGTTAGCTATCTTGTGATTCCATTCGTGGAAAGATATATCTTTATATTTCGAAGTAATAGCAATTACTCGACTTATGGTTTCTTTAGTGACAAGCGAACTAAACTCGTTAAAAAAGTCGTCAACATTACCCCTGTTAAAAACAAAATAGTCAGTAATATCTTTACCGTCTTTCATTTGAGGAAGAGTGGTTATATAGACTTGCTTTTCCGGATGCTGTTCAAGTATTTTATTAGCTAGTTCCTTTGATGCGTCAGTACCCGCTTTGTCATTATCTAAGCAAATATAAATCTTACTAATCGGTTCCAATTTTGTTATCCACTCGTCCTTAAAAGTACTACAACCGCCGGTACTTGATATAGCTGGTATTCCTTGTGCTGAAGCAATAATTTGGTCTAACTCACCTTCACAAATAACGATTAAGTCTGTCTCATTTTTAAGATTTTCAATACCATACAAAGTAGTTTTGTTACCGGTACTTGGATAATGCAAATATTTTGGTTTCTGTTCATGGTCATAGGGATTCTTTCTTAATTTCAGAGTTATTATTTTTCCGGTTTCATCGGGTACAGGAATGATAATCCATTGTTTTTTATAAAAGTTACCAAATCCTATTCTATGTGTTTCGATAAGTTCATCGGTAATACCTCGGTTATTAAGATAGGTTCGGATATTATCCGGAATAATTTTATTTTTAATTATTATGTCATCAATGCTAGGTTTTGACTTGCCAATATCACCGAAATAACGCTTAAGAGTTACTATGTTTCCTATCTCATTACATTTCTTGCATTGATACTGTCCGGTGTCTGCATTGAAATATAAATGTCCTTCTTTTGGGCTGCTGTCGGTATCGCAGTTGTTGAAAAAACAATGTGCAATAAGCTCTCCATTGTGTTCTATGTAACTTATTCCTTTTTCGGTTAAGTAGTTTTTAATGTTAATAGTATCCATATTCTATTTTTCCTTAGTTTCTAATTAACCCTAAATCTTTCTTCTCAATGGGGCGGTAGATAGCCTGCATCAAAACAATTAGTTGAGTCGCACTGTCTAATGCTTCCTGAGGATTCAACTTGATTCCAAACTTCATCTCATAAATCTGCTTGAACTTTTCTAGTTGCCCAGCTGAAAGTTTCATATAAGGTCTGAATAGATTCTGCTTTTGAGCAACTTGATACTTTGAAAGTAGGCTTTAGGTTCAACACTTAAAGTGTTATCCCAAAACTTTTTAGTTATTTTTTGTAATTGTTGAGTGTCGGAAAAAAAGAATAATGCTTTGCGTGGGTTAGAACGGTCTACAGTAATAATTGGAAACTGCAATGATAAAACTGCAGCTAAAGACATATCTGATGTGCTATATAGGGAGTTCTGTTCGTGGTTTAGTTCATTTTTATGGTTATCTTTCATACTAGGGCAAAGATAACCTATGTTTTATGTGTAGCCGAGAAAGTTGGTCGCAAACTAACTAGCTCATTCAATGTGAATGCAGTTTAAGGAGGTTTTTGTAGCTTTTATGGAGTTTTGCTAAGGTTTGACGGTCAGGTGCAACCAAAATATTTTCATAACCGCGTTTCTCCTGATATTTCTCTAACTCATCTAATCTTTTAAGTATTTTTGAATAAACATTTTTAGTATCTGGAGCCTGCCTGGCAAACATTTCTGCGATATAACCCCAAAACAAGGCTTCTTGGTCCATTTTAGTTTCTTTTTGTTGTGGGAGGTTTTCCTGAATATTATTGAAATCTTCTGGATTAGCTTCTACCCATTCTGACAGTTCGTTTGCAGTAATCTTTCTTGTTATCCTTAAAGCAGGATACTCATATGCATCAATTAGGCGTTTTGTAAGAATAAAAAGTAATGTATCTGTGTCTGAAATATCATTTATTTGGCTAATTATATGAGTTAAATCCGGTTTTGTTGCTAAGATAGGACCGTACTCTTCCGGAATCAGGATAGTATTTGTAACGATAGCTGTTTTAATTGAAAAATCCCAATATTTTGGTATGTCGTGGCGAAGAATAATTTCATTAGTTAATTTGTCTAGTGTAGCTCTTTCGTACTTAAGTTTTGAAAACAAAGTTAGAATATCTGCAACTGAAGCATTCTCTGGGTAATTAAATGGTTTTTCCAAGCCTAGCGTTTTCCTTGCTTGTTTAATAGATTCTTCGAAGTCCGGCGTAAAACATAGTATGTAAGCTAATTTACGGTCATATGAAGAAAATATCCCGACATTCGTCTTTCTTGAACTGTATTTCTTCCCAGAAGGAAAGTATTCAATTTGTAATGGTTCTCTATTCATACTCATAGTAATAGTTTCTTATCGTAATAGGCTATATCAAAGTATAGTGTATTACGGGGTAGGGGTAGTTTCAATTTGGAGTTATGTAAAAGCTGGTTTCGGTGATATCCATACACCAAACGGGTATTTCAATAATAGGCTATATAGAAAAAAAAAGGTGTAATCCTTACACTTTGTAGCCAATTTTATCTGTTAGTAATTATTTGAGTAAGTCAGAGGGTGTTGTATTCAACGCTTTTGCGAGTTTTAATAATGTTTTAATCGAAGGATTGCGAAGCCCTGATTCTATTTCACTAACACTTGTAAGGTCTAACTTTGCTTCTAAAGCTAACTGCTCCTGTGACAGATTTTTCTGTCTTCTTAACCGTTTAATGTTATTTCCTAACTTCTCATAAATAGTAGCCATATAAGCATCCTCTTGCCTAAGTATGGCTTTTGTGCCAATATGACTCTATGGCATAGATGCCAAATTACAGGTGTATTACCTTGCTGTTAAAGGATTATTGTTATGATAAAAAGGCTATTAAATATCAAGTTGTTTCTTATAGAGAACTATAGGAAAAACCCATTATTGATGACCCTTTGTCTTCTTATACTTTCCTTGCTGATTTATCAAAATATTCAACTTATAAAACTCCAGAAAAATGTTATGCCGGATATTTATGGGTATACAATCAGCGATATTTCTAAAAAAGTAGATAGCATAGACTCTTCTATAGATGGGTTTGGTCCGGGCACACTTACTGAAAAAGCTGACAGTCTTTCTTCTGACATGATAGATGTGAAATCACAACTAAGGGATATACAAGACAAGTTAGATGACCTTTGGTATAAGCTTTATTAAGATGAAAAACAATATAATTATATTGATATGCGGAGCTGTACTAGTCTGTGTTTTAGGTGTTATTGCATGGAAAGTTGTAGATAGACCAAAACCATCAAAAGTGACTCAATCCAACACTGTAACCTTGGACAATCATCCAACAATAGAGGATAGCTACTTATCAGAGATTAGAACTACCCTAGATAATTACCTAAAAGACCCAAAAAGTGTGTCCGAGACGCTTGTAGAAGGTTTGGGAGATGAGAAATCTGGATTAAAGAACTATTCCAATAACTATTACGAAAGTAAGTTTAAGGTCGTTAACTCAAAGGATTCAATGGCAGGAGGTAAAGAGTTTAATATACTTTTTACCGATAAACCGGATAAAGTATTTTGGGTATGGGTATATAAACTAGCTGGTGGGACTTACGAGATGAGAGGTTTTCAAGAAAATCCTAGATACACACCCGAAGAAATTAAGCAATTAAAACCTTCTCTGAAATAACTATAGTGTTATTATAGTTTCAGTATGAAAATATTAGCTGATACAGATACAGCTTCTCTCCTCGAGGCTTCCTATGAACTTCGTGAAATCGAATATAAAGCTCCATTTAGCTGGGCTAATGTTGGCGATAATTGGCTTAAGGAATGCGTTATAAGAGCTATTCTTGGAATGACCAACACTTTTTCCGGGGGACGCATTGTTATTGGCGTTACGGAAAACCTGAAAACAAGAAAGTTTGAGCTAACAGGTTTAACCGAAGAACAATTAAAATCTTTTGAAAATTACGACTCTATTAAAAGTACTGTAGATGGTTTTTCTACAATCCAAACAGATTTTGACATTGATAAATGTATACATGAGGGTAAGTCTTATATAGTTGTCACTGTTCGCGAGTTTACGGACATTCCGACTTTGTGTAGAAAAGATGGTACAACTGACAAACTTAAGAAAGATGATATGTATGTGCGTTCAAAAAAAGCCCAATACAGCACTACCCGTGTAAGCGAACTAGAGATTCGAGAAATCGTGAACATGGCTGTTGATAAACAAACAAAAGATTTGCAAAAGAGGGGTTGGTCGAGAAATATACCTAATGTTAAAGATTTCTACTCCAAAGAAACCGAGGGGGTACTATAAATGCCAGAAAAAGACTTCATAAGTACATTACATAAGTTGAAAACACGCGGATACTTCATAGTAGATGTTTATCCAAACACTATAAATGAAGAAAGAATAACCCCGGTTATTAAATGTAAGGAAGTTCTTAAAGATTCCGCTATACAATTAAGGGGTTGGGATTATCCTCACATTCCTACAGTTACACTTGACCATCAGAATATCTATGTTGCTGGTAGTAAGGTGGAAGCGTGGATTGATTGGGAACAATATAAGGAGGTCTTGCAATTGCATAAATCAGGCCATTTCTTACATTTGTTTGGATTATTTGAGGATTGGTTTGAGGAAGACAGTTGGAACAGTGGAAACGATATTTATAGCAAAATAAAACCAGGTACAGTACTTCTAATAATTAACATGGTTTATAGAATAACTGAAGTATTCGTATATTTAAGAAATTTGGTAAACACCGGTTTATACGATGACGGTATAACAGTTAAATTAACCCTGAATAACACTAAAAACAGAGTGTTAAAGGTCATAGAACCTAGCCGTGCACCTTTATTTATGGATTATAGATGCATGCAGGATAGTATTGAGTTTCCTGAGAAGACTTATTCTAAAGATGAGGTGCTTAACAATTACTTAGATATTGCCTTAGAGAACATCGTTTATTTGTGTAATCAGTTTAATTGGGATGCTCCACCTATAAATGTGCTAAAAGAGGACCAAAAGAAATTGCTTGAAAGAAGAATATGAAGTTAACCTTAATCAGAAACATCAATAAGATACATAGTATTGAAAAAGATATTTTTGATGTAAAACAGGAAATATTTAACTTGCCAAAAAAACTTAAGAACCCTGGTTGGAGTCAAAATGTATTAGAAGGGCATATAGAGAGGAATAAAAGACCTTTACTACATAAACTAGACTTATTAGAAACTGAGAGAAATTTTTTACTAGCAGAACGAGAGGCTTTATTACCCAAAACTATTTGGAACATCATCGTACCAATAATAGTCAGTGTGATAACAGCTTTAGTAATTACTAAGTTAAACCTGAAGTAGTGAATATTTAATAAAGCAAAACTGACGCCGTATACCTATTCGAAATAAACCCTACGGTTGTATAATCAAAACATGAAACTACAAAACAAAGTCGCTCTTATTACCGGTTCTAGTAGAGGAATGGGTAAAGCCATTGCCTTATTATTTGCAAAAGAGGGTGCAAAAGTAGTCGTAAACTATAAAGACTCCAAAGAAAAAGCTGATGAGGTGGTTAATGAAATCGTAAGATTAGGTTCTGAGGCAATAGCACTACAGGCAGATATCTCCAATGAAGAACAAGTAATAAATATGATTGACAAGGCGGTGGAGAAGTTTGGAAGTATCGATATATTAGTGAATAACGCTGGTATAGTTTTTGATATACCATGGAGTGAAAAAACAGTTGAACAATGGCAGCAAACATTAGGAACTAACCTAATTGGAATGTTTTTAGTATGTAAATATGCCGTTCCTCATATTAACGAAGGTGGAAGAATAATAAACACCTCATCTACAAATGGTATTTACAGCACATATCAAGACTCAATGGATTACGATGCTTCAAAAGCTGGTGTAATCTCCATTACTAGAAGTTTAGCCAAAGAACTAGCTCCAACAATATTAGTAAACTCCATTGCTCCGGGTTGGGTTGATACGGATATGAATAAATATTTACCAAAAGAGGTAGTTGAAAGTGAAACAGAGAATATTTGGCTCAAGAGGATGGGTAAGCCAGAAGAAATTGCAAATGTAGCTTTATTCTTAGCCTCTGGGGATTCTAGTTTTATTACTGGTTCTACTATCGTTGTAGATGGTGGAGTTAGTACAGGAAAATAGGAGAAATAAATATGAAACTTCATTCTGCAGTTTTCTATTCAAAAGATTTAGAGCCCTTAATAAGTTTTTATACAGATTTTCTAGGTGCAACGATTGAGAACAAACAAGAAAATAGATTTATGTATATAAGGTTACCTGATAGCTCCAGAATAGGTATAAAAGTTGGCACTAAAGAAAGAGAAGTCCCGGGGTATCAGACTGTGTTTGTAGATGTAAAAGATATGGAATCTTGGTATAACAAAGCGGTTTCTTTGAGCCTAACTATCTATAAACACCTCAAAGAGGAGCCTTGGGGTAAAGAGTTTAGTGTCTTAGACCCAGATGGTAATAAAATTGTTTTTTACGAGGAAAAATAATATGAAACCTACAGCAGAAGAACTTAAATCTCAACTAAGAAGATTTAACCTCATGGGTTATGCAGACGAAAGTGTTAAGTATGAGGATAACGGGAAAGGTGGCAAGGTGTTGACTCGAACAGATGATGCTTGGAAATATGAAGACGAGTTTTATGGAGGCGAGCCGTATTCTGGAAACGAAACCTTGTGGGTAGATGGAAAAGATGTTTTTAGATGTGTCTATTGGGGTAAAGTTGCAGAAGGTATTAACTTTTCAGATATTTATTCCTTTCTGCGTAAAGCATTGAAAGAAGAACCTAATGGCAAATGTGTTCATAGAGGTCCAGAAAGATTCAATGACGGCGAACTTACTTATACTAATGAATGTAGCGGGACTATTGAGGAGTTTATCCAAACAGAACGCATATTTATAAAGGATAAAGAGGTATATAAAGCTTACTTCATTGGTGGGCGAGTTAATGTACAGAAATAGAGAAAAAAATGAAAAATACTGATGAGGGAGATTGCAAAGACACAGATGAGGCGATAAAACCAGAAGTGAGTGTGAGAGCCCCTTCTTTTGATGAGGAAGTAGAAAGAGTTCGTTACTATAATGCCAAGGGTGTAACAACAGGAGTTGTGCTACCTGATGGAGTTGGCTCTATAAAATTACCACTAACTGCAATAAGAGAAATTATGCAAAAAGAATATGACCCAAGATATTACGATAAGGGATTAGACAGATTAAACCAACACAGTGAAGCCATTTCAGAAAGCTTAGCCGTGTTAATGAGATATAAGGAAGCATGGGGGTTTGAGCTTGAACCCGATATAAACATAAGGTTAACACGCTACGGTAAGGCAGGCTCCTACTATATGCATACGAAAGAAGTGATTCTCAAAACTGATTCTGAAGGTAATTTTGGTTCCAAAAATCCGGCATCTGACGCTGTACACGAAATAACTCACTTTGCTATTGAGCATTTAATACAAAAATACAAAGTTCCACAGAGTGAAAAAGAACGGATTGTTGATATTCTTTGTGCAACAATGTATCCCGAGCTATTTGAAAAGGAAGTAGCTAAACTTGGTGCTGCTGCTTTGGAAACATATAGGAATGCTTTAGATAGATTACCAGAAGTATTTGAAAGTAATTTTGGAAAGAACGAGCAAGAAACTAGTTAAAAGTAGGGATATAGATGTATGACTGTTCCTCAATAATTGCTGTTCGAACAGCCTGCACTATGTGACCCCAATAGTTACCGTACCATGGTCAAATTATATTTGGCATAGAAATAATTGATCCAGATCAAGAATATATGAGATGCTATGTTCATTTGGAGAACTGTATAAGCAATAAGGGATAAGAATTGTGATAATATGGCTAAGTTAAAAAGTTAATTTAAAATATATGAGATATACAGGCACAGTAGTAAGGGGAATTAGAACCCCGATTATTAAATCCGGAGATAATCTACCAGAGTTAGTATTAAATTCTGTGAAAAAAGCAGCGAAAACAGAAAAATTTAAATTAAATAATAGAGATATTATAGGTATTACCGAGGCGGTAGTCTCAATTTCTCAAAATAATTATGTAAACACCAAAGATATTTCTACGGAGATTAAGAAAAAATTCCCGGTAAAGGAAATCGCTTTAGTATTTCCCATTTTAAGTCGAAATCGTTTTTCTTTGATTTTGGAATCAATTGCAGGGGTTTATGATAAAGTACACGTTTTACTCAGCTATCCGGCTGATGAAGTCGGAAATCACCTTATGAATCCAGAGGAAGTAGAGAATTCAAATCTGAATATCTACACTGATTGTTTCGGAGAAAAAAAATATCGAAAATTATTTGGAGAAGAAGTAAAACATGAATTTACTGGCGTTGATTATGTAAAATACTATAAAGAATTGGGAAAAGGAAATATTAAAGTATATTTTGCCAATGACCCTCGATATATTTTGAAATATTGTAAGAATGTTTTGATTTGTAGTATTCACAGTCGGAAAAGAGATAAGAAATTAATCAAAAAAAATGGAGGTAAAATCGTTTTTGGACTTGAAGATATTTGTAATAAAAAAACAAACAAGAGAGGTTTTTGCCCTGAATATGGTTTATTAGGATCAAATAAGGTAGGAGAAGATCGGTTAAAACTCTTTCCAAGAGAAGGAGATGCATTTGTTAAAAAAGTACGAGATTTATTTTTTAAAAAAACTGGGAAAAAAGTAGAGGTGCTTATTTATGGAGACGGGGCTTTTAAAGATCCAGTCGGAAAAATATGGGAACTGGCAGACCCGGTTGTATCTCCCGGTTTTACAGATGGATTAAAAGGCAGACTAAAAGAAATTAAATTAAAATATATATCTGAAAATTGGGATGGAAAAGGAAATCTAGATAATTACGTAAAAGAAGCGATTAAAGAAAAAAATACAAAAGAATACAAAGTAGAAAAATCTTTAGGAACCACTCCCAGACAAATTACAGATTTAATAGGAAGCCTATGTGATTTAACTTCCGGAAGTGGGGATAAAGGTACACCGGTTGTTTTAATTCAGGGATATTTTGATGATTATACCGTCAGTTAAAGGTAGAATAAAATCCTAGAGATATTAGAGGAAATAGGATATATTTATAAAGCCTTTTTACTTACCCCAAGTATTAAATAGTACAGATGTTGGATAGACACCATTTTTCTGCTTCTTCAACGATTCTTCTCATATAATTTACAGATTCTACGGGATTTTTTCCTATAGCTGTTTCTTCTGAAAGCATTACGGCATGCACCCCATCAAATACAGCATTAGCAACATCAGATGCTTCAGCATTAGTTGGTTTTTTCTTAACAACCATAGATAAAAGCATTTCAGTTGCTGCAATTACTAACTTACCTTGAATTAAAGCATCCTTAGTTAATTTCTTTTGCAGAGGAGGTACTTTTTCTAAATTTACAGCCTTACTCAAGTCTCCCCTGGCTACCATTATTCCATCAGAATAATCCAGTATTTCTTTATAGTTTTGTACCCCCTTTACTGATTCTATCTTCGATATTATGAATGAGTTGGGTATTGATTCCCTTACTTTTATTATTTGATCTTTGCCCTCTGTAAAGGAGATGGCTATCATTTCTATATTCTTTTCTTTGCAATAATTGAGGTACTTATCATTTTTAATATCAAATAATATCTTTATATCCCCTTTTGGATCTATATCTTTCAAGTTATTAAATATTTGTTCGTATTGATCTTTTCCTCCGTAAGCGCTATTTACTCTGGCAATACTCATTCCTTCTTTGTACATATTTTCCAATATATTCTTTTCAATTGAAGACGGCCCTATAGTGGCAATAATTTTAGCTTTCATATATACTATATCCCTTCAATTTGATAAGCATTTTTAATATATTCCATAAGCATTCTTTGAGAGTTAAAAAAAGATCCGTTTAGCTTAATAGCATTCTGCATAACACTTAACCATTTTTCCTTTTCATGATAAAAACACGGAACAATAGTGTTTTCTAATAAAGAGTACAGTTCCTCGGGAGTAGAGAAAGACCATCCTGTTTCTCCTTCAACGTAGCCTTCCTTCCACCATCCGTCTAACACACTTAAATGAGGAATTCCGTTCAAAGCAGCTTTCATACCGCTTGTTCCCGAAGCTTCATAAGGAGGTAGTGGTGTATTAAGCCAAACATCAACACCCGAAGTTATAAACTTAGACAGATACATATCATAATTCTGCATATAAACCATAGTAACTTTGCCTTTTAGTTCATTTTTTAAATCCAGTGTTTTTTTAATCAATGCTTTTCCGGCCTCATCTTTAGGGTGGGCTTTTCCGGCATATACTATTTGGATAGGTCCTACCTTCTCAGCAATCTGAATTAGTCTTTTAGGATCTGTCAGAAGAAAATCAGGTCTTTTATATGATGTAAATCTTCTAGCCCACCCAATGGTAAAAAAATCATAATCAAGTCCTGCATTGCTGTAGGAATTAGCAAAGTCAATTATTTGTTTCTTTGCTTCAAAATGAGCGTTCCATATCTCAGAAGGTGTTATCTGAGAAACATATCTTAAAGAAGAGGGATCGTGTCTCCAGCTGGGAAGATGTTTATCATATATGTGTGCGAAATGTGGGGATGTCCATGTTACAGCATGAACACCGTTAGTTATTGAATGTATAGGATAATTTGGAAATATTGTTTTAGATATCTCAGAATGGCTTTTAGCCACCCCATTAACATAGTGGCTGAAATCTAGTGCCAGTTCCGTCATATTTAATTCTCCCTTATCTTTGTATTCCTTAGGAATTACTTCATATAATTCAGGTTCAAGCATATTTTTAACCAAATCCATTTCAAATTTGTCATGTCCGGCAGGTACAGGTGTGTGGGTGGTAAAAATACACTGTTTTTTAACTTCATCGATATTTTTTAATCTATTGGCAAGCTCAAGAACAAGGAGAGAAGAGTGGCCTTCGTTCATATGATATCTCTCAATTTCTTCATACCCTAATTCTTTGAGCATTCTCATTCCCCCAATACCTAGTATTATCTCCTGTTGAAGTCTGTAGTCATGGCCATCCCCGTAAAGATAATCCGTTATCTCCCTCGCTTTTTCTGTATTTTCGGGAAAATCAGTATGCAGGAAATATAATGGTACCAGATAACCTTCGTATCCGAATATTTCTGCAACCCAGCACCCGACAGTTATTTCTTCTTTTCCGATATTTACTTTTATCTTTGCATCAACAGGTCGCAGAAAATCATCTATACGCCACAGAACGGGTTCTTCCTCCTGATGTCCTTTTTCTAAATTCTGAAAAAAATATCCGTGTTTGGTAAGCAGTGTAATACCTACCATAGGGAATTTAATATCAGCAGCAGCTTTTAAAGTGTCTCCGGCAAGAATACCTAAACCCCCAGAATATGTGGGTATTTTGGAAGAGAGACCTACTTCCATAGAAAAATATGCAACTTTTTGTAAATTGGGCATAGCTTTAACTTAAGAATTATATCAGTTTAAAATATAATAATTAACTAATAATAGTATTACATATATAATTAGCGGAATGGTAAAAACATTTACTGTTAAATTATTAAAGATCGGAATTGTATCTTTAGCATTAATCATTTTGGTTTTGTTTCTGATATATCAAAACAGCAAAATTAATATTTTAGAAAATAGATTATCAAAAATCGAATCATCCCAGTCTTTCTTTACAGCAAACTTTAGTGAATCTCTTTTTCAGGACAGCTTAAAAATCAGGGAAAATATATCTATAAGCTCGGAAATATTATCTTTGCAGGAAGAATTAAACAAATATAAACAAACACAGAAAGATGATGAAATAAAGATTGATGATGTATTTAATTTGCTGGATATTCTTAATCAGAAGATATCCAGAAATAATGAAGTGGGGTTGGAGTTACCGGATCTGACAGAGATAAAAAAGACATGGGGAGAATATCTGATATCTAAGAATTTCAACAGTATTTCCTCTGAAATATCTATACAGATTACTTCGCTTGATGGTCAATATTCTGAATACATGAAGAAACTTCAGCAACAAGTACAGGCTTCCGGGTACAGTTACCAGTCAATAGATACAGATAGAGGGAAGTTTAATATACATTTGATAAAGGTAGCTATGTCCGAGGTTAAGGTTAAAACAGTATCGGCATCATCGGGGTCATGTAAAGACAATTGTGATACAAAGAGTTTATCTGATTATGTTTCTGAGAACGGGGGTTTTGCAGGAATAAACGGTTCCTATTTCTGTCCTCCTGATTACTCTTCATGTAGCGGTAAGGTTAATTCTACTGACTTTGGGATTTATGACAGCAATGAGGCTAAATGGGAACATAAAGATGCATTATCTTGGTCAAAGACAGGTTTAATAACATTTAAGGGAGGAAATTCATCTTTTTATAAAAAATCAAGTGATTATGATGGGGGCAGTGTATCCGCAGGTATCTCAAATTATCCTACTTTGGTTTATGACGGGGAAGTTGTAGTTAAAGACGATGATCTGTCTTCCTATCAAAAGGATGTGAAAGGATCAAGAGGGGCTATCGGAGTAGGGGGAGAAAATATTTATCTTGTTATTATCAACAATGCAACAGTAAAAGATGCTGCATACGTGATGAGAGCTTTAGGTGTAAAACACGCCCTAAATCTGGATGGAGGCGGGTCCTCGGCTATGTATACCGGTGGAAAATACGTCGCTGGTCCCGGAAGATCTCTTCCTAATGCAATCATTTTAGTAAAGTAATTGAGCATGAGCTTTATTGATATCTTTATAGGTATTTTCTGCCCTTTAGTCTATCCGGAAAATATTCCACATCATGTTTTTTTTCTCCGGTAGGGNNCGGAAGATTTCCATATTTTTGTACATCTTCAACTGCCTTACCGTAGGAGATGTAAAGAGAGTTGGATTTTGGTGATCTAGAAAGATAAACTACAGTTTCAGCAAGGGCTAAACTACACTCCGGCATACCCATCTTTTCACATGCTTGGAATGCCGATACCGAGATAACAAGGGCTTGGGGATCATTCAACCCAATATCTTCCGACGCACATCGTATTAATCTTCTTGCTATATATAAAGGATCCTGACCCGATTCCAGTAACCTGGCAAGATAATACAACGCAGCATTAGGATCAGACCCTCTTATTGATTTGTGAAGAGCAGATATCGTGTTATAGTATTCCTCACCTCTTAAATCAAAAGACAGCTGACTTTTTTGGAGTGCGTTCTTTATTTCCTCAATCCCGATTATTCTATTTTCTGCAAGATGAGAAGCAATCTCAAGAATATTTAAAGCTACTCTTGCATCTCCATTTGATGCGTCTTTAAGAAATTCTATTCCGTCGCTATTCATTTCTTTATCTAATTCCTTTAATCCTCTTACTATTATTTTTCCTAAATTTTCAGGATTAAGTTGTTTAAGAATAACAACCCTGGTTCTTGAAAGAAGAGGGCCTATTACTTCAAAAGATGGATTTTCTGTAGTAGCTCCAATAAGAATAAATTTTCCCTGTTCAACATGAGGAAGAAGAGTATCCTGCTGTGCTTTATTAAATCTATGTATTTCATCAATAATAATTACAGGAGGTCTGGATATTCTATTATTTTGTTTTTTATCCGTATCATCAAGAAGTGAACGTTGTTTTATTTCATAATGATTATTTATTTCTTTTTCAATTTCCTTAATTGAGGCGTTTACCGCTGAAAATTCAAAACAGGGTTTGTTTAGAGTAGAGGCAATTATTTTAGCCAATGATGTTTTTCCGCATCCCGGAGGCCCCCATAATATTAAAGAAGGGAAATACTCAGTTCTGTCTTTCTTTTCCAGCAGTTTTCCAATAATTCCTGATTTATCAACAATATGTTCTTGTCCAATGAAATCACCAAGTGTTTTTGGTCTCAATCTTTCAGCTAAGGGAATACTGCTTTCCTTTACTTCTGAATATTTGTTCATATACAATCTAATTTATAACAGAAATAGTAAATAATGAAATATCCTTAAAATATCCGGTTATATCTTAAACAGCTTTACTAAACACCTTGATATTAAATCTGTTCCTCTTTCTCTTTTTGGTGAGAGACGGGATCTGAATATTAAATCTAAGATAAAATTAGATATACTGGCTATCGTAAGGGTAAATAATTTTAATCTGGGAAATAACAGAAATACAGCAAATAATACGGTATTAGTAGTAATAAACTTAGTTAAATCACTTTTAGAATTTTGAAAACTTTTTCTAATGGCATTTTTAATTACTGATAAAGTTCCTGAATGTTCTTCAGCTATAGAAGATGTGTATTCCAAGTAATATGATCTGGCTAATGTAAATATTCTTAAAGCATTTCTAATTATTTCTACGATTATTGTTATTAAGATGAAATTTAAAGTAACTGACATATGATCGCTGTAGTTATAACTTCTTTTCATAAAATCATATCCGGCAAATTCAGCATGAAGGGGAACATTTAATGATGCGGGGAGAAAGAAAATATTTGTACTATCCATAGTTAAAAAGAATATGAAAAGTACTACTTCAAATCCATCAACAAAGCCGGCCTTTAGTTTTTTAGTGAATTGTTTGCCCCATGTCAGCTCATAAACATCTTGTTGAGGTTTACTGATTACACCAAATGCAAAAATCGATACAGCAGTAATTATTACAGTAAGAACGGTAACGTCATTATTTCTGCCTATGGATTTATATATTAGAAGTAGAAGTATATACACTAGAAAAGCGAGAGCATAGGCAATAAAAGGTGCTGCGAATATTAGGAAGTCTTTTATCAATTGTATAAATTTAGCCCATAGACTTCTAATTAATTCTAAAAAATCTATTATTTTCAGAGATCCCTCCAGGAAAGCATCTAGTACTTGTCCTACTTCCTTTCTCATTCCGACAATGACTAATATCCCCAGAACAAAGAATATTACTACCAGAGTTATGATGGTAATCCATAGAATATTCAATATTACTGATACTGTAGTAGGAAATAAAATACCTGCAGCTATGAAAAGAACAACAATAATTATAAAAGTAGAAAGGAGGGAGAATACTTTCCTGTCTACATTATTCTTTCCGAACTTTTCTGCTATACGACTGGTAAATTTCATAGTGTTATAGATGGTAAAGTAAGTATCTCATAACTATCTTTAGTTACCAAAACAGTATGCTCAAATTGAACAAACTTACCTCCGTCGGCCATTTCTGTCTCCCAGGAGGACTTATTCAATACTTTAGGGTTACCTGTACAGCAAAGGGATTCAATACATAAAGTCATTCCGGCCTTTATTTTTGATCCCTCATTTTTACCTCCATAGCATAGAATCTGAGGCCATTCATGCATTTCTTTTCCTATACCATGTCCTGTATATTCCCTAAGTACATCAAATCCTTCTTTCTTTACTGTTTTATATATTTGATTTGATATCTTTCCTATTCTAATCTCCGGTTTTACTTCATTAATAGCGTTATACAATGCTCTTTGAGCAGTATGTAAAAATAACTGGTCTTTTGAAGATATTTTTCCAATACCGGATGAGAAGGCACTATCCAGATGCAATCCTTTGTATTTTATTGCTGTATCTATAACAATAGTATCCCCGTCTTTAAGTATTTTTCCTTTCTTGGGGTAGCAATGTACGCATTCACTATTAATTGATAAACATAATCCTGTTGGGAAAGGGGATAGTTTGAAAGGATTATATCCTTTACAAGAAGGCTCAACACCGTATTTATTGCATTGGACTAAGAACTCTTTTTCAAGTTCCCAGGTATCAAGGTTGGGTTTTAGCATCTTCTTCAACACAAGAAGAATATTGCCTAGGATAGCGCCTCCTTCCCTCATTATATCCTGTTCTTCCCTTGTCTTTATAAAATTGTCGGCATTTTTAACCCCATTAAAACTCATAGTGTGGATTATATAGCAATTTAATGAAAATATCTTACTAGGCCAGCAATGCTCACTTTTAAATATAAATTTACTTAGGTTAATTAATTTTAGATATGATAATATTTAAATATGCAAGAAAATAATAATGAAAATAATATCAGTGAGGCGAATAATTTAAATTTCCCAGGCGGTGCGCGCCCTCCTTTTCCCCCTTACCATGGGTCTAGAAACAGATCGAGTTTAACGTTGGCGGGATTGGCAATGTGTCTTTCTATTCTTATATTTGCCACTTTCTATATTTATAACTTAAGTTTAGACAATACCATAACTGTATCAGGGAGTTCCTCTTCATTAATGAATAATGAAATAGCCAGCTACTCGATTACGGTAGAAGCAAATAATAAAAATAAACAAACAGCAGTATCGGATGTAACGGAAAAAGCTAATAAAATTAATCAGGCAGTTAAGGAATTTGGTATATCTTCTTCCGATCTGCAAACTACTAATTTAAATGTATATCAAAGAGAGGAACCTGTTATAGAAAATGGGTATCAGGTATACAGACCGGGAAATTGGTACGCATCTTACACCCTAAACATTACGTTGAGAGATGTAACAAAATCATCCGAACTTACCTCCCTTCTTGCAGGATTTGATTCTTCATCTATGTACGGCCCCAGTTTAACAATAGATAATAAGAATATTGATGAATCCACTCTGTTGGCAGATGCCCTGGATGACTCAAAAGAAAAGGCAACAGCAATAGCAGTAAAAATGGGAAAGAAGATAGGGGGAATAAAGAATATATCTGAAAGTGATGCGTATACATCTCCGATATTATATGGAAGATCTTATGAAATGATGGGAGGAGGAGGTTTCCCCGTTGAATACGGATCTACAGAAGTACAAAAGACAGTAATAGTTACTTACTGGGTTAAATAAGTAAGTCTAGTAGTTAGCTAAATAACAATTGAAATTATCTTGCCTGGTATATATATGAATTTTTTTATCGGTTTGTCAGATGTGTAGTTTTTAACCTTAGGATTTATATAAACCAACTTCTTTAAATCATCCTCGCTGATATCTGCTGATACTAATAATTCTTCCCTTATTTTACCGTTTATTTGTATAGGAATGATTAATTTATCTTCTTTTGAGATGTTGTTGTCGTATACCGGCCAGGATTGTTTATGTACACTCATATTAGGAAGCCATTCATTTTCACTATGTTTGGATATTAAATACCACAGTTCTTCAGATATAAATGGAGCAAAGGGTGCGAGAACAATTAGAAATGATTTCCACAGATCAATATTAATATAATCTCTATCTTTTATTTTATTAACAAATATCATTATTTCACTTATAGCTGTGTTCATCTTTAAATCTTCAAGCATTGAAGTAATTTTCTTAAGCATTTGATGAAATGCTTTATTTATTTCGTCATCCTGTTTTTTATCAGACACCTTATCTTTCATATTAAATATCGTGGACAGTAATTTTGCAGTTGCCTTTACACAGTTCAAATTCCATGGGTAAGTATCTTCATAAGGACCTAAAAAACAAATTGCCATTCTTAGGGCATCAGCTCCATATTCATCAATAATTTGTATTGGTTCCACAGTATTGCCTCTTGACTTAGACATTTTCTTTCCATCAGGACCTAAAAGAAGACCCCCGTTTATTCTCCAGGAATAAGGTTCCGGAGTAGGAACACATTTTTGATCATATAAAAATTGATGCCAGAATCTGGAGTATAGAAGATGGAGAGTGGTATGTTCAGCTCCGCCAAAATACTTATCAACAGGCAGCCAATATTTAAGTTTATCCAAATCGGCGATACTGTTATCATTTTTTGGATCACAATATCTTATGTAGTACCAGCTTGATCCCGCCCAATTAGGCATTGTGTTAGTTTCTCTTTTAGCTGTATTGCCTTTCTTATCTTTGGTATTTGCCCATTCAACATTATTCTCCAGAGGGGAAAGACCGTCCTCTGTGGGATTAAAATCATTTATTTCAGGAAGAATCAAGGGAAGATATTTGTTTACCTCCTCGGAATTATCAGGATCGCACACCATTTCTACAGTATTATTATTTGTATGGATCATAGGTATTGGTTCTCCCCAGTATCTTTGTCTGGAAAAAACCCAATCCCTCAATTTGTATGTAGTAAATCTCTCCCCCAATCCTTTTTCCTCTAGATAAGAAATAATTTTATTTATTGCATCATTAACTGAAAGACCGTTTAAGAAATCAGAATTAATCATTACACCATCTCCCTCTTCTACTTGATTCTCATTTATAATTTCAGAAGTATCTTTGTTGTTTCCAACTACTACTCTTATTACAGGAAGATTGTATTTTTTTGCAAAGAGAAAATCTCTTACATCTGATCCGGGAACCCCTACTACAGCACCGGTACCTACATTACCTAATACATAATCGGAAATAAAGATAGGTATTTTTGAATTATTTAATCTATTTAGAGCATAGCTTCCGGTAAATACACCTGTTTTATCCTTGTTATCAGATATTCTTTCTAAATCACTTTTATTCTTTGTTTTTTCTACATAAGAAAACACAGCCTTCTTATTTTCAGGGGTAGTTATTTTAGAAACTAATTCATGTTCAGGTGCTAGAACTATAAAAGTAGCACCAAAGTTAGTATCAGGCCTCGTAGTAAAAACAGTTACATGTTCTTTCTTATCTGTTCCCGGTGTTTCAATTTCATATGTAATTTTCGCACCCTCGCTTTTTCCTATCCAATTTTTTTGAGCATTTTTTATTGATTCCGGAAAGTCAACATTATCAAGTCCTGATATTAATCTTTCCGCATATCTAGGTATTTTTAGAACCCACTGCTTTAGCATTCTCTTTTCAACAGAGCAGCCCCCTCTTTCTGATATTTTATAACCTTCTTTATTTGTTAGTACTTCCTCATCAGCCAGCACGGTTTTTAATTCCGGACACCACCAAACAGGCATCTCTTTATACTCAGCTAAACCTGCTTTATAAAATTTTAAGAATATCCATTGAGTCCATTTATAATATTTAGGATCGGTTGTATTTATTTCCCTTTCCGTATCAATACTGTATCCAACTCTATATATTGATTTTCTATACTCGTTAATAATTTCTTTTGTAGTAACTGCAGGATTAATACCCGTTTGTACTGCATAATTTTCTGCAGGAAGCCCAAATGCATCCCACCCCATAGGGAACATGACATTAAAACCTTTGGATCTTAGAAAACGAGAATATATATCGGGAAGTGTAAATCTCATGAGATGACCTGCATGAAGTGCTTTTCCTGAAGGGTAGGGGAATTCAGCCAGTATGTATTTTTTCGGTTTTGGTGAAAAATCTTCAGCTTTATATAGGTTAACCCCATACCATTTAGAAGACCATTTATTCTCTATTTCCTTATGGTTATAAGAACTCATGAGGGTATATTACATCAAAATACCACGGTTGATAATACGGAAAGACACTCTCTTGCGTAGCTTAATATAATAAAGTAGAATCCCCGTATGGCTAAAAAGAAAGGCAATAGAATATTGATATTAATGGAATGTACCGAAACAGGCATGCGTTCCTATATTACACAAAAAAGCAAGGTAAACACCTCAGAGAAGGTGCAGTTAAAGAAATATAACCCAAAGCTAAGAAAACATACACTTCACAAAGAGATACAGAAACTGAAGTAATACTAAGTATATAGTGTAAATTTATTTGTTTGCTTTTCTTATTTCATCCCTGGCTTTTCTTGTTTTTACCAGATCCAAAAATTTGATGCTTGGTATATCTTTGTTTTTGCTTGTCTTTATTTCCACAACATTTCCATTTTCTAATATATGGTCTAGTGGTTTATATATACCATTTACATTGCCTCCTATGGCACTATTACCTAAGTCTTTATGTATAGAATAAGCAAAATCTAGAAGATTAGAACCAATAGGCAGTCTCTTTATATCTCCCTTTGGAGTGTATACATAAACATACTTGGAGAATTGTGTGATGTTAATATTCTCTTTATTTAGGGAGTAGCTTATTTCTCTCAATAAATTAGGATTATTTGAAAGATCTTTTTTAACTGTACTTCCTATTTTATATACAGCATGACTTGCTTGTCCGTATTCATTTTCTTCGTGCATTTCAAATGTACGTATTTGGATTTCTAGTATTAAATTTTTGGATACCGAATATGAGCTTTGAAGGGACATATATCCATTTGGTTTCGGATTGGAGATATAATCATTTCTTGTTTCGGGAATAACATCCCACATATTGCATATTATCTCTTCAGTTTTATAACATTCGGGGATTGTACTTACTAAAATCCTAAGGCCGGCAAAATCAAATATGCTTTTCAAGTCATCCGTTCTTTTAATAGAGCCTTTCTCGAAATATTTTTTTACTTTTGCATATGTTGAATATATACCCTTAGTACGATATTCAATTTGAGCATGGATTCCGTTTTCTTCTAAAATACCTGATAAAAATTCTTTTATTTCTTCCAGCTGCATATTTACTCTTGGGTAGTTTTTATCAATGTAGCTTTGTATTTTAAAGTAGTCTCTTGGATTTAAAATCTTCATTGCCCCGTCTTCTAAAATACGGACAAATTTATGAATGCCAAGTATTTTGCATATCGGAGAATATATGTATAAAGCTCTTCTTGCTATGTTTTGTGAATTTTCTTTGGGTAAATTATGCGCTGAAGTAATATTATCGGTTTTGTCCGCAAGACGAATAAGAAGAGTCTTAGGATTCTTGGCCAGATTCAGATAAGTTTGTATAACCAGTGATTCATCAACATTTTCAGCATTTATATTGCTAAAATTATCTTCAGACAGTATTTTATAATCCGATACAATATCATATACCTCTTTATTGAATAATCCTTCTATATCCGGCTTGGGCGAGAAGTCTAAAATATGATGAAGATAAGCTGCAGCAAGAGTATTTTTATCCTGTATACCTACCTGAAGAAGGAGTTTAACCACCCTTCTTGAATGTTCTAAATACGTATCTCCCGATTTCCTTATATTATCTCGGTAAATTTCTTTAGATAAGTATTCAGCTTTTTTAACTAGCTCATCATTGGACATTTTATAAGTGGAGATCTATTTCCATTATAACTTAGTTTTAAGATATCTTCAGCTGTTTTAATTTAATCATAAGGTCCGAATAAAATCTTAGATTATGTATAGTAGCTAATCTTATAGCTAATGGATCTTTATTTTTGAATAGATTATAAAGAAAATATCGGGAATAGTTTCTACATGTGTAGCATCCGCAGTTATTGGATATTGGTTTGATATCATTTTTATATTTCTGATTACCTATATGAATATATTCGTAAGAACTGTTTTTAAACACATATAATCTTTGATGTCTGGCATCTCTTGTAGGGAGTACACAGTCGAACATATTGTATCCATAACCAAAGCATTTTTTAATATCCTCCGGTTTTCCTACACCCATAGCATATTTAGGTTTATTGTCCGGTATTAATTCTGCAGTATATTTAACTATTGAGGATAGAAATATTCTATTTTTGTCTACAGGCCAGCCTCCATAGGCATATCCGTCAAATCCAATCCCTATTAGTGCATCTGCACATTTTTTTCTTAAATCTTTGAGATTGCCACCCTGAATTATTGAGAAAAGAAGAGGTTTATTTTTTAAATTTCTTGTATATTTATTAAAGAAATATTTACATTCTGAAGCCCAATTAATTGTCCTTTCTACTGATTCTGTTTGTTTATCTTTACTTTCTTCAGGATTAGTGCAGTCATCTAGACACATTACAATATCACTTTTTAAATCTATTTGAGTCTTAATGCATTTTTCAGGAGTTAGATAAATATCTTTTTGCCCATTTGAAGATTTAAAATGTATTCCTCCGGAATCAATTTTTCCCATTTTCTTATTTCTTCTGACTAAGGACATAGCTTGAAAACCTCCTGAATCTGTAATAATAATGCCGGGTATACCCGAATATTTATGTATACCCCCAACTTTCTTAACAGTACCGATGTTATTCCCGGACAAAAGATGGTATGTATTTATTACTACATTGGAAATATTTTCATTACTTAAATCATCGGGCGAGACACCTTTAATACAGCCGTAAGTGGCATCAGGAAAGAAAGCAGGCAGTTGTATTTTCTTATTATTTATATCTAATTTATCCATATTTGTGGTATACTTACAGGTCAAATGGCCATTGGAACACTATACATTATAGCAACCCCTATAGGAAACCTTGCGGATATAACTCTCCGTGCATTAGAAGTCCTAAAAAATGTATCTGTAATATTATCAGAAGATACAAGAGAGACAGATAAAATGCTTAAAAGATACGAGATGAATAAGAAACAAATATCCTACAGAGACCAAAATCATGAAAGTATATTTCCGTATATATTAAACGAATTGGAGAAGGGAAATGATATTGCTATAGTAACAGACAGTGGAACTCCTCTAATCTCGGATCCCGGGTTTAAATTAGTAAGAGAATTAATTGGTAAAAATATGAATGTTGTATCTATTCCGGGCCCCTCGGCTGTAACCGCATCTTTAGTGGTTTCAGGTTTGCCTACTGATAAATTTTCATTTTTAGGATTTCTTCCTAAGTCTGAAGGACAAATAGCCAGAATATTAAATGACTATGGTAAATTGGATTCAACACTAATCATCTACGAATCCCCCTTTGGAGTAAAAAAGCTATTAAATATTATTAAAAATACTCTGGGAAATAGGAAAATATGTGCAGTGAATGAGATAACTAAAGTGCACGAAAAGATATTCAGAGGGTATTTAGATGAAGTAGCGGTAAATATAAAAGATATTAAGCTAAAGGGAGAATTTGTTATTCTTATAGCAAAGGAGGGGTATTAATAATGAACGAAGATATTAAAAAGCAGGAGAATGCGCATCTTAAAGAAATTATTGAACGTATTTCTCACAGTCGTAAGAAAGCTCAAAAAGAACTGGAAGTAATCGGCAAGGAGAATCTGAATAAACTGATTGATATAAGGGAGAATGAAACAGGTTCGGATTTTGAGTATTTTATATACCAGCTGGGAGAGAAAAATGATATTAACCTGAAAGATAAATTTGCCAGAATGGAAGAACTTATATTCTCCGAGAAAGAACCGTACTTTGCCCGTATAGATCTACGCAGTACAAAAAATGATGATAAAAGAATATCTAGTTATTACATAGGTAAATTCGGATATACAGATAAGGAACCTTTGGTAATTGACTGGAGAGCTAAGATATCATCCGTTTATTACAGGTACAGATACCCCCAAAATAATATATATTACGATACGCCAAAAGGAAGGGAATTCAGGGATTTAGTTCTAAAAAGAACTTACGAGATAGAAAATAGTATTTTATACAAATATTACAATAATGATATTCAACTAGATGAGAGTGCTGTTGTTGCCGATAAGATAGCAAAGAGAACAGGTGGGGTGTTGGAAGATATAGTATCAACTATCCAGTTATCCCAGCTGGATATAATAGAATCAGATCCCAGACAAGTATGCATAGTCCAGGGGTGTGTAGGAAGCGGAAAGAGCACAGTAGCAATACATAAGTTAGCCCATATATTTTTTAATTACCCTAATATTATAAGATCCTCACGTACTATTTTATTGGCCAAAAACCAAATACTTGCCGGTTATCTATCAACTTTATTTCCTAAACTGGGAATATTTGATCTTAATTTTAAAACCCTAAGAGATTTGGTATATAACGTAGTGTTTAGAGAAGAATTGGGTTTAGATATTGATTTAGCAAAGGGAGAATATACGGGCTCGTTTGATTTAGAAAATATTAAAGATCTTCATAATAGAGTAGATAAAATACATCAAGATATAGAGGATAAAATTGAGAAATTATTTAATAATTCAGAATATATTACATTTAAAAGTAACAAATATTCCAGGAGTATGACTCCCTATGAAAACATATCAGAGATACTTACGGATTTAGAAGAAGAATTGGCATCTGAAAAGTCATATATGAAGAAGAACCCTAATTCACAACGTTTATTACTATTCAAAGAAAATATAAAGGCATTGAGAAAACTGATAGATAAACTAAATAAACTAAGAAATGAAATTAAGGATAAGGTATTGGAAAAAGAAACGGAATACTACGGTGTTCATAAAAATAACAAGTTAACTTACTGTGATTTACTAATATACCTTTATCTTTATATGGAGATAATAGGTTTACGAAGTTTTTTAAAATATGAGTATTGTGTTGTAGATGAAGCTCAGGATTTTTCCCTGCTTGAGTATTTAGTTGTGAGCAAATTGGTTATTAGAGGGAGATTTGCTGTATTTGGGGATCTTAATCAAATAATGGAGAAGGATGGAATAAAAAATTGGGCTGATTTAGAAAAGGTTATACTGGAAGCAAAGAAAGCTAGTGTATTTGAGTTAGACACTAATTACAGGAGTACGAAGGATATTATAAATATAGCAAGAAAGATAATGGAACCTTATACTAAGAAATATCTTCCTAAATCTATTAATAGAAACGGAAGTGAACCAAAGATTGTTAAATTTAATCAAAGAAAACAATTGATTGAATATTTTACAAACGTTATTTCACAGGATCTTAATCAGATGAATAAAAGCATAGGGATAATATGTATGGATTCAAAGTACATTGATGTTTTGAAAGATATATTAAAAAGTATTAATTCAAAGCAAGAAATAAAAATATTAAACGAAGACAATAAAATTAGATATACACCTGTGGGTGTTTATCTGTCCGATGTTCAAAATTGTAAAGGACTTGAGTTTTCAAAGGTATATATACTTGGTTTAAATATTGACAAGATAGATAATGAGGAAGATGCTAGGAAATCTTTTGTAGCGGTAACAAGGGCGATGAACGATTTAGTAATTCTTGGAGTAAAATAAAGATAAATGAAATTTGATATTAAAAAAATATTTAATAAATACTACGGAGCATTAACTTTCCTGATAGTACTTGCCTCATTTCTTAGAATATTTTACTTGGGGTACTCAGATTATCAAGGAGATGAGATAAAGGCATTATTTATACCCGAGGCAGGCCAGAGTATAAGAGATTTTTTATTAACCCAGAGAAAAGGTCCTATGCAGTTTCTAATTACTTTCGTATTGAAGATAGTAGACCAATCATACGATAACCAGTTTCTGGTCCGTATACCTTTTGCTTTAGCAGGAGTCGTATCTGTTTTCTTTTTTTATAAACTGGTAAAGGAGCATTTTGGAAATAGAATTGCATTTTATGCCTCATCCTTTTTTGTTACCAACGGTTTTCTTATCGCATTTTCCAGGATAGTTCAGTACCAGTCATTTGTGATTGTTTTCATGCTAGCTTCTCTTTACTTCATGACAATTACATTATCCAAGCAGGGATATGAGAGAAAGGGTATTTTCTTAGGTTTTCTTTTTTGGTCATTATCACTGCTTTCTCATTACGATGGTGTGTTCATTACCCCCTTTGCTCTTTATTTGTTAATAAGATGGTGGAAAAACGTCTCTTTAAGCAAGAAGGATAAGATTAAAACACTGGCATTGTCCCTATCTGTATCAGGTATACTCCTTTTTTCTTTCTATATCCCCTTTCTGCTGTCCTTAACAGGAAGTACAACGGACTATTGGGAGGGGAGATTAACAGGAGATGTATCAGGTAAAATATCAAGCTCAAGATATCTTTTTACGGTATATCAACCAATCTACTCACTTCATTTTTATACAATATTATCGTTGCTAGGCTTTCTTTTAACAGCGTTATCTTATTTGCAGAGGAAACAGCTGATAAGAAAATTAATAAGTAAATTATCTATATATACCATTCACAATAAACAAGCACTTACAGCACTAATCATATGGTTTTTATTTGGCTTTGTTGTAATGGAGAAAATAGTATATATACCCGGTACACATATATATGTTTACCTCATTCCTCTTTTTATTATCGCTGCCTTTGGAATATATTTTAGTGAAAGTATTATAAAGAAGATATTAGGATCAAAGATAGGAACCCCAATATTTATATATGGATTAATATTATTATTTTCTTTTCTTTACCTTCAGAGCGCTGCAGTATTTGTTGAGAATAAGACTGAATATCCCTGGAAAGAAGAGAAATTCTTCTTTTGGACCTTTCCAAGACCTAATCCAATATTTCATCTAAGTATGTTTGGTTTCCCCTACTATCGTAATTGGGAGGGAATAAGGGATTTTGTTAAAACATTAAATGAACCTACAATAAAGGCATATTCAACAAATGAAAGAAAATCTATTGCCAGATATTTTATAAATTTAGAAAAAAGTTCTGATAAAGCAGGTATTTATGTCTATATAAAAAACCCTCAGAGTTTTACTAATGATATTTTAGAGGAAAAACCAAAATACTGGACTGGAAAATATGAGCCGGTGTATACACTATCAAGAGAAGGCCAGGAAATAGTTAGTGTGTATCTTATGGAACCCGGTTCAATAGAAGAGCTTCAAAAAATGGGATATTAAGCTAAAAAAAGGAAAATACTATTTTATCCCAGAATACCAGATATAAGATGACTAAAGATATCACAGCTGAGGTTAATACAAATCCCGCACTCATGTCTTTTATAACTTTAGCTCCTTCGTGGTACTCTTTAATTAAATTATCAATAAACTCTTCAACTATTGTGTTTAATATTTCAGCAGATAGGAGCATTCCAAGTGTAAGAACCAGAAAGCCCCATTCAATCTTTGAAATATGAAAATAGAAACCCAGGGCAGTAGATATTGCCACTATTAGTAATTGAACTCTAAAGTTAGGTTCGTTTAAAAAAGCATGAAATATACCTTGGAAAGCATATTTAAAGCTTTTTATATGTCTCAAAGGATGATGTGACTTTATTATATTAATCATAGTATTATGATATCATACGATCTTCGGGAGGGATTAAGTTAATATAACGATATGAAAATACAAAGAAAACACATAAAAAACATATTAAGTATATTGATACCTGTAATACTGATATCACTACCGGTCTGGTTCTTTATGATAAGGGAAAAGAACAACTCAATATTTGTTAGGAAAGTAGAAGTAAAAAACAGAATTGTAATAAGATCAGTTACTGCGGTAGGAATAGTGTCAGCAAAAAAACAAGCAGATTTATCTTTTCCTACTGTAGGAAAAATATCATATCTGGGTATAGAAAAAGGAGATATGGTTAAGAAAGGCCAGCTGCTTGCTTATCAGGATACATCCTCTCAATATCAGAATGTTGTTTATTATAAGGACGCATTAGATATAAAAATAAGACAAAGAGATCTATTTGCAGATGATTATAAAGGGAATAAAGATCTATATGGAGGAGATAAAAGATTCAATATAAAACTTAGAGAATACGATGAAGGAATAACACAAGCGGAAGCTGCCTATAAAGCACAACAAGCGATATTAAATAATATGTATATTTATTCCCCTATAGACGGCATTGTTACGGAGATTACAAAGGAGTTGGGGGAAACAGCTTCTTTAGGTGAAATAGTCATAAAAGTATCTGATTTAAATCATCTTGTATTTAAAATAAATGTTGATCAGGAAGACTATGGTTTAATAAAAGAAGGACAGGATGTAGATATAGAGTTAGAATCATATCCCGGAAAGAAGATAAAGGGTAAGGTTTTAGCTCTTCCATATTTTGCCAATGATGTTACACAACAATTTGAAATAGAAATTGAAATAATTCCCGAAGAAGGAACGGATATAAAACTGGGGATGAAAGGAGATGCTTATATAATCCTGGAAACAAGTACAACAGAAGTGCCGAGCATCACTATAGATGAAGTATCTTACGATGAAAGTGATAATCCCTACGTTTGGATTTTAGACGGGATTAAGATCAAGCAGTATCCTATTGAAATCGGTGTAGACGGCGATGTATTTGTTCAAATAAAAAATGATGTACCCAATGAAGTACTTGTTCCTGCTAAAGAAAATGATGAGATGATAGAGGGCTATAAAGCTAAGATAATTAATTAACTTTTTGATAAATACTGATATGGCATCATTGATGAAAGTAATAAATGTTTCAAAAATATACGATTTGGGCTCCGAGGTTATCACAGCCCTTAATAATGTAAATATTGAAATATATAAAGGTGAATTTATTTCTATAATTGGTAAATCAGGATCAGGTAAATCTACTTTAATGCATATACTTGGTTTATTAGATACACCCACATCAGGAGAGATTATTCTAAACGGCCAGAATACAAAAGGATTGAAGGAAAAGGAATTAGCAAAGATTAGAAATAAAGAGATAGGATTTGTTTTCCAGTCCTTTAATCTTCTCCAAAGAACAACCACATTGGATAATGTAATGCTTCCTTTGAAGTATAGTGATATACCCAGCTATATGTGGAGAGAGAAAGGCTTGGATATGCTAAAAATGATGGGATTGGAAAATAGACTGCATAATAAATCAAATGAATTATCAGGAGGACAGAAACAAAGGGTGGCTATAGCAAGAGCTTTGATAAACGATCCTTCAATAATATTAGCAGATGAGCCCACCGGAAATCTTGATTCAAAAACAGGCGATGAGATTATTGAGTTGTTTTCCGATCTTCATAAGCAGGGAAGAACTGTTGTTATAGTAACTCACAATGAGGAAATTGCAGATTTAGCCCAAAGAAAGATAATTATTAAAGATGGGGAGGTTATCGAACAATGAGAACTTCAGAAATATTTCGATCTTCAGTCGTTGCCTTATCTTTAAATAAGATAAGGACATTTTTGACTATGTTGGGAGTTATTATAGGAGTATTTGCTGTAGTGGCATTGGTATCCGTAGTAAAAGGTTTTGAGAATTACATTACCGATCAGTTTAATTCACTGGGTTCTAATCTAATATGGGTAATGCCGGGTATGGTTAGTTTTGAACAGGGTGGGGGAGAACCAAGCTTTGCTAATAACAAACTGGACAGCAAACATGTTGAATTGATAGAAAGATATGCTTCCGATATATACAGCGAAATATCTTCCGTGGTAAGAGTGCCAAAGACTATAAAATATAAAACAAAGACATACACAGCGACACTAACCGGTGGTACGGAAAGAATGTACGAAATACTTAATGTTCAGTTGGATCTAGGAAGATTTTTTACTAAAGCCGAGGTGGATTCTAAGGCCAGGGTTCTTATTCTTGGATCCTTAGTTACGGAAGAGCTGTTTCCCACAAAAAATCCGATTGGAGAAAAGGTTAAGATTGATGGTATTTCCTTTACAATAATAGGCACAGCAAAACCCTGGGGGCCCAATTTTGATGATAGGGTATTTATACCCGATACGACGATTAAATCATCTCTAGGTGTTGATAGATACACAGGAATTATTGTCAGAGTTAAAGATGATGCGGATATGGAAGATGCATCCAGAAAGATAAAATTGGCTGTACTTAGAGATTTAAAAGAAGATGATTTTACGGTTATGTCCCAGAAAGATATTCTATCGTCAGTCAATAGTATATTAAATGTACTGTCCGTAGGGTTGGCAGCTATCGCCGGGATATCCCTTTTTGTAGGGGGAATAGGTATTATGAATATTATGTTAGTTTCAGTAACTGAAAGGACAAGAGAGATTGGATTAAGAAAAGCATTAGGAGCTACTTCTAAGGATATATTAATACAATTTTTAACCGAATCCATTTTGATAGGTTTTTTAGGAGGTGCTTTGGGTTTAATATTAGCATGGATAGGAACTCTGATAGCCAGTTCGTGGATAAGAGCAGAAATACCCTGGTGGTCGGTACTTTTAGGGTTTGGATTTTCTGTAGTGGTAGGTGTGGTATTTGGTACTTATCCCGCTATGTCAGCCAGTAAAAAAGATCCGATAGAATCCCTCAGATACGAATAGGAGAATATATTACTCGGATAGTTTTAATACATATGTACTATTATCCTCAAGATACTTGTCAGCAATGATTTGTGTTATATCCTCATCCTTAAGGAATACTTTCCATTTATATCCTTCAGGAGGATGTATTTCATTAACATGATCAATTTCTATCCTATCTATATAGGCTGTTTTCTCATAAGTAAATTCCTTTTCCGATCTGAGAATATTCAGAAGATCCAATACACTATCAGTATTTGTCTTCTTTAAGGAATATTCTTTATTTAATTGAGGCGATTCTATTTTTAGAATTACATCAACAGGTTTAATTTCAATGGCCGTGTTCTCTTCAGGTTCCTTATCTGTAGTACTTATCGAATCACTCTTTAAAATAGAGTCTACATAGAAATACACTAAGGAAATAAATATGATATACACCGCTACCAATAAGTATTTATTCCTTAATATATTTTTTAATCCCACGTTATAATATTATCATTAAGTAGGGTATAATGTAATTCCGAAATACTAATCCAGTCTGCCCCCATAGCTCAGTGGATCTAGAGCACTCGTCTTCGGAACGAGGGGTCGGGGGTTCGAGTCCCTCTGGGGGCGCCAGTGTAGGAGGAGGAAATGAATAAATTTCGAAAAATAGTTGCAGTTATTTTAGCATCTGCAACTATCTATTTTTTCTTGGCTGCAGTTAGTAGCCAAGAAGCATTTGAGATATCCCTACTTGGGATAATGTTTATCTTAAATGCAATTTATTTAGCGGATCATATGATACTAAAAATACTGAGGAGAGTGTTCGTAATTATGGGCGTTTTATGTATTATTTACGCCCTAATTATTTTTTGTATTTAGTAAAAAAACCCACGATTATTTATTATTGATCGTGGGTATATATTTTCCTGATTATTGTTAGTAAAATATTAGTGTGAATTTTAGAGAATATCAAAAAAAGTCAAGAGAAACGGCAGTTTATCAAAATCTAGGTAAGAATTATATATACCCATTGTTGGGATTAGCAGGAGAAACAGGGGAAGTAGTTGAGAAATTTAAAAAATTATTACGTAATAATGACGGGGTTATTGATAAAGAATTTATTGAATCAATAAAGAAAGAATTGGGGGATGTGTTATGGTATATCTCTCAAATATCAACCGAATTAGATATTGAATTAGATGACATAGCTGAAACAAATATCAAGAAACTTAAATCAAGAATGGAAAGAAATGTTATTAAATCATACGGGGATGATAGATAGTATTATTTGATATAATCACATTTGATTACATATAGATACGGAGGCGTAGCTCAGTGGCAGAGCAGGGGACTCTTAATCCCTTGGTCGCGGGTTCGAGTCCCGCCGCCTTCACCAGTAGAAAAATTTTCTGACTCCTTTTTTCCAATATTAGATTTATCGTATTAATTGCCAAAGTATTGGTGTTCAAATACAATTGTTTTATGGATGAACTAAATCAAGAATATCCGGTAAAAGCAGTAATATTTGATTTTGATGGTACCATAGCAGATACATTACCTTTATCAATTAATATAGCTATTAAAATTAACGATGAGTTGAAATTAATAAGAAAAGAGGAAATAGATTTAGAAGCATTCAGAAGTATAAGCACCGAAGATTTTATAAAAAGATTAAAATTACCAAGATATAAAATAATATATTATTTGTTAAGAATAAGATCAATATTGGGAAAGAATATTGATAAAGTGGAAGTATTCTCGGGTATTAAGGATGTGCTCTTTCAACTTAAAAAATATAATATTAAATTAGCTATCGTATCTACTAACAGCGTTAAGAATATTAAGAAATTTATCAAGATAAACAATATAGAATTATTTGATTTTATTGCCAGCCCACTGTTCCCAATAAATAAGAAAAAAGCTATCGGAAGAGTAATAAACAACCTAGGGATATCTCCAAAAAATATAATATATGTAGGAGATGAAACAAGAGATATAAAAGCAGCTCATGATAATAATCTGAGAGCAATATCAGTTACCTGGGGTTTTCATTTTAGAAATCTGTTGATCAGATACAATCCGGATTATGTTGTTGATAATGCAAAAGACTTATTAAAATTGATATTATCCTTAGGATCTAAAGATATTACAACTGTAATAAGATAAACTACTTAATATTAATCATTGGTATTTCACCGTTTCCGCCAAGGTATGTGGGAAGAATACCATCCCATTTCTCAATTGCCATTTTCTGCAGTACTAAGGGATCTATAGTTTTAGCCAGAAGTTCCTGAGCTTTAGCTTCTCCTTCCGACCTAATAATTTTTTGTTGTTTAATAAATTCTTCCTGCTGGGCTTTAAATTCCTCAGTTTTTACTTTTTCCTGTTCTATTTGTTTTTGTTCTACAGCAGCAACATATTGATCGGCAAATTTAATCTGTCTTACTAGAAATTCATCTAGTATTATCCCGTTGTCTTTGAAATTTTCATTTAGTTTATCGGCAACTCTATTTTGATAGGTAAAGATATCCCCGGTATATAGGTTTGTTGCAGGGAATTCTCTGGCAATATTTCTAACTACTGATCTGGATTGAGCTTGAATAATTCTTGCAGCTATTTGATCTTGTGTACCTATGTTTTCTGCTATCCATAGAATTTTCTCAGGATCTAATCTATATCTTAGAGTAAACCTAATGCTTACCTGCTGCCCATCCATTGTAGTAGTGTCTACAGGATAATCTGCCGAATCAGAATAATATTTTTGTTGCTGGCTTGAAAAAGATACGGATTTCTTATCCGCATTATAATATGGACTTTCTTCGGGTTGTTCACTAGTCTCATATATTATTTTCTGAGTAGTGTAAAAAGCAACTTTCTCAACCAATGGAATCTTGATATTTAATCCGGGTGTAGATGTTCTATCTATTTTTCCAAATCTGGTAACTACACCTACAGTACCGTAATCTACAGTGTAGAAGGGGTTTAGAGCTGATAAAAGAGGAAGACCAAATACTAATAATGCTAAAACAATAAGCACTATCCTTATTGTTTTTTTTAAGTTAAAGTTTTGGAAAGAGGCATTATTTATTTTAATCATACTACTATTATTTTACTTAATTCACTTGCAGTCAAATATATTGTAGATATAATACTGGTATAAAATCATAAGAATAATAAGAAAAGGAGAGGAAAATGAAAAAAAACCGTTATGTCCTTGTTACTTATGTTTGTAAAGAGGACAAAAGCTGGATGGGGCGGTGGCCTTTTTGGTATGCGTTGTTCCATCATAAAAAAGTAACACCCTGCAACGATTGGGTGGAAAACGCAAACCGAAAGGGAAAAAGAAATAATATTTTAGGCCAGATAGTATCTATTTGCTATCTGGCCTAGTTTTCTTAATATTATGTGCCAGAGTGGTGAAATTGGTATACACGCAGTCTTCAGAAGGCTGTGCCCAAAAGGCATAAGGGTTCAAGTCCCTTCTCTGGCACCATTACTTTATTAAATACATGGAAGGCAGGGGTGTTTGTATAATATTTTCAGTTGCTAGATGAACATAGAGATACAGAGAGAACGATAATAGAAATATCTCAGTGATTATTAATATAGATCCAATAATTAATACAGCTTTCTCAAATGTCATTTCAATTTATATTATATCCGTATAATACTTATGTATTCAATTACTTAATGGTATAGAGATATTGGTCTATATATCCTACAAATACACCTCCGGGTAATAATAGGGAATATATTTTATCTTTTGGTAAGTAGTATTTACTGTATTCAATAGGAAGATATGAATAAGAATGTATTGTATATTCAGGATTGTTACTTAAATAATTATATCTAAACGTTAGTTTTTCCGGTTTGTTAGATGTTAGTTCAGAAATATTACTTGAAGATAATAGATAAACATTTTCATTTCTTTCAATTAAGGTTTTCAGGACAGGAGATTTTGATATTTCATCATCAATTATAAATACAGGTAAGTCATAGTACCAAACCATAGGTGCTGTAACGGCACTCCCTGCTTGGTAAGATTTATCTACCAGTAATAATGAATTATCTCCTATTTTATTGATCAGATTATGATAGAAAGATAGATCGGCACCTTCGTTTACTTTTCTGACTATTAATGAGAAAAACACATAGTATGAAAATGAAAAAATAAATAATAATGTAAATACTTTTTTAAGAAGGGTATTTTTATTCAATATACTGTATAAAGATACAGCTAGGACAATAGAGTAGGGTATTACTTCAGAAATAAAATAACGTGATTGATAATAATTGTAATTATATAAACCTGCATAACGTATAGTTACGAATGTAAAATATGAAGAGATAATAATTATAGTTGTAATGGAGAAACTATTACCTAATATATTTTCCTTGGAAGATAGATATAAATATATAGATCCAATGATAATTATTAAAAATATAAATAAACTTATGTGGTTTATTAGCTGATAGAAAGATAGATGACTAACCGTATCAATAAAATCACTAACTTGATACCATCTTTTGGATTCAGAGTCCAAACGGGATAAACGATTAAACTGTGCCTTTTCATTAAACGTGAGAAGGAAACATATCGCAGGATAAAGCAAGACAGTATACTTTCCTATAAAATCTGAAATATTCTTAGTAATTTCTTTTTTATGATATATATAAGTAATAAATAAGAGACAGAGATAATCTATACCTAAAATGATAACTGCATACAAAGTATTTGCCCCAAATATTGTTTTTACATATTTTCCTAAAATTGCGTCATATAGAGGGTACTGATATTTTTTATAAAATATATATGAAAGTAAGAATGAGCATACCCACATTACTGTATAAGAGAAATAAGACCAGAAGTATTTAGGATATTTCAGAGTTATAAGAAATAATATTATTAGTATCAGAGGAAGGTACATAAAACTGCTCATTCTAGTGTAAAAAAATGCTGTGAAGAGAAATAAAGATAATACTAAGTATATATAATGCTTGATACTAGAGTATTTGTTATATTCTTCATTTATTCTTAATGATTTAAGAAGGAAGTAAAATGCAAAAGAATTAAATGCTAAAGAAGGCATCTCTGTTAAAGGCAGTTTTGAAAAGAATACATGGGCAGGTTGAATAATTAAAAGTAAAGAGGAGAGAATTGCCATAGATCTTTTCTTTGTTATCTCCAAAGTAAGAAAATATATACCCAGCACAGAGAATGAGGAGTAAATAGAGAGGAGATAAACACCTAAATCTATGTAATTATTACTGATATTAAAATAATTAATTACGCTAGAGAATAGCGACATTGTATAGGGAAAAAGAGGATAAAATTTCATTAAAAATACAGATTCATCGGGTCCTATCTGTTGAAAACCCGGAAGTACATATTTACCGTGTTTATCGTAAAGATCCTTTTCTTCAGTATTAAGCGTATCTCTAAATGTGTTTCTTACAACCAGTGAATTTTGCCTTGTAAATAACGCAGACATATTTATATAAGTGCCTTGATCTTGTCCTCCCATAACAAAAAGAGTTGGTTTTCCATTGAATAAGAACGTTAAGAGAAGAAGGATGAATACATCAAATATTTTATATTTTAGAATGTTACGCATTGTGTCTTTAGTATATTACATCAAAGACATAAACCTTCTTATTTTTAAAAACATGGGTTTCTGATAAAGATACCCAGTCATCCTTGAGTAATGTCTCTAATTTATTTTGCTCGGGAAGAGGATGTTCTTCAAGATCGGATACCACTAAATACAATTTCTTTATATTGAATTCCTTTATATTATATTCAAAATCGTACATATTCTTTAATGAAAAATTATATATAGTTTCTTCACCCAGTGTTTTTAAGCGCTGTTTTTTATGAACCTTTGAAGATAGCGCCCAATTCCACTCAGGTTTAACGTATGTATTTTTTCTATACAGTTTGGGAAGATCATCCCATCCGGGATTGCTTATCCATATCTTTTCATCGTCTTTAAATAAACTAACTATCTTTTTGCATTCCATGTTGGGACCCCATTTTAATGCCCAGTTTAACTGACCTTCTTCAAAAAATAACATGCTCATTAATATAGTTCCAAATGATATAACTCCAATAGAAGAAATTAATACAACAGGAAAAATCCTAGATTCTTTAATAATATTATTTTTACTGTACCAGTATAATATTAGCGATAGAAGAATGAATGTTTCCAGAAGCATTTTAGTAAATAATGATTTATTTTCATACTGCCAGCCCAATGTGGTAAAAATAATGGAAAATATAATTGCATAGGCAGAGAAATACTTCCTTCTGATCTGATCTTTTAAAAATAATATAAAGAAGAATATGGAAAGAAAAGTTACGGGAAAAAAGTATCTGCCGATTGAGGCTCGGATAATAACTACCCCAAGGAATGTTAAATAAATCAGTGGCATTATTACTAAGTTAGTATTTTTATTCTTAACAACTTGAATAAGAAATAATGCTGCTGAGAATGCGGTAACAGCTATAATAGTCTTAGATATGGTAAGAAGAGAAAATACAAGCGGAGTCATCATTTTTAGAGCGTAATTCTTAATAATCAGTAAGTATAGTGATATTTTAGTATTATCATTGGTCTTTTCTTGCTTTTTCATTTGTACAGCCAGGGTAGGTGAATCTGTATATTCTTTGATAGCTGTAGATGTAGCTATTGTTGGTTTAAAATGACGGAATTGGTATTCTAAACCTTTTGTAGTTAATCCGAAAAGAGAAGCATTGACCATGTTGATAGGTATTATGGAAGTATAGAAGCTTAATATGAGGTAAGTAACGGAAGGAAGTGATAATATCAGTAAATTTCTAAATCCCTTAATTATTCTTTTTATTAAAATATCCCTGTTTTCGACAATAGATTCATACAGTATCCATACTATTACTGAGGGAAATACAGCATAGAGAGTTGTTTCCCTGGCATCAAATACAAGAAGAAGAGCAATACCTATAAGCCACTTTGATTTCTTGTATAAAATTAAATAAATAAAAAGCAGCAGACTAAATATACTTGGTACTTCTCTTAAATATCTGGAATTCATACTAATGAATATAGAATTTGTTGCCAGAAGGTATGCCCCGGCCACTGACCAGTAACCGAAGTTAAAATATTTATCCAATATTTTATAAAAGAGGTAGATGGTTGCGGCTCCAAGAATGAAATTAAAAAATGTAGCAACAAATACAGAAGGACCTGTTATTAAATAAATTAATGCTACGGGTAGTTTAAATATAAATCCATGCAGACCTACACCATAATCACCAAACCACATCCCTCTTTTTAATAATTCTGTTATTAATATTGTTTCACTGAAGTAATATGTACCGTCACTTTTAGGACCACGATATGCTGAAATTATTAATCCAAAAGAAATGAATACTGCCAAAAGTATAATTATTAACGTTTCTTTCTTAAGCCCAAGTAGCTTGTTAATCATTTTATATATATTTTTGGCAGTAGGTTATCAGTAATAGAAAAGTAATATTATCATTTTACATAATTATTTTTAATATTTAAATAGAGAAGATATAAATGATAGAATCTATCAGAATGATGAAAAATAAAAACGATTATTTAATAATTAAACCGCCTTCAGGATTATTAAATATTGATTGGAATGAATTATGGAAATATAGGGAGCTACTTTATATATTCGCCTGGAGGGATATTAAGGTTAGATATAAACAGACTGTTATTGGCATAGCATGGGCTTTATTTCAGCCTTTTGTTACTATGGTAATATTCAGTTTTTTCTTTGGTAAATTGGCTAAAGTATCTTCAGAAGGAGTACCTTACCCCATATTTGTATATTCAGGTCTGTTATTTTGGAATTATTTTTCCAGTTCTCTTACTAATGCTAGTAATTCATTAATCAAGGAGCAGAATATTATAAAGAAGGTATATTTTCCCAGATTAATACTTCCAATATCGGCTACTGTTACACACCTTATAGATTTTGGATTTTCTCTATTAATTATGATAGGGATGATGATTTATTTTAAAATGCAATTATCTCTACACATATTGTATATTCTTCCATTGTTGTTAATAATAACTACTATATCTTCATCGGGTATAGGATTATTTCTTTCTTCGGTAAATGTAAAATATAGGGATGTAAGATATATACTACCGTTTTTTATTCAAATCTTATTATATTTAACTCCTGTAATATATCCGGTCAGCATTATACCTGAGAATATTAGATGGATTATGTATTTAAATCCAATGTCTGGTGTAATAACGATTGCCCGATCAATGTTTCTTAATACCGGAAATATTGATTATATGTCATTACTAGTATCCTTATTCATTTCATTTCTTTATTTTCTTTTTGGTATTTATTACTTTAAGAAAATGGAGCAATATTTTGCCGATATTATATAACTTATGACCGAACCAATAATAAAGATAGAAAATCTAGGAAAGAAATATATATTAAGACATAAAGAAAAATATATAACTCTAAGAGATTCGCTGAATAACTTAATTCCAAATTTGTTATCAAAGAATAATAGGGAAGAATTTTGGGCTTTAAAAGACATTAACGTTAGTTTATATGATGGCGATGTCTTGGGAATTATAGGAAAGAACGGTTCGGGAAAAAGTACATTGTTAAAAATTATGTCCAGAATAACTTATCCTTCTCAAGGACAGCTGACCATAAAAGGAAATGTAGCATCATTACTAGAGGTTGGTACAGGTTTTAATCCGGAGTTAACCGGAAGAGAAAATATTTATCTTAATGGAGCTATTTTAGGTATGAAAAGTATTGAGATTAGAAAAAATTTCGATGAAATAGTAAATTTTTCTGGAGTAGAAAAATTTTTAGATACACCGGTAAAACATTATTCCTCTGGAATGTATGTCCGTTTGGCGTTTTCTATAGCGGCTCATTTAAGCTCAGATGTATTGCTAGTGGATGAAGTACTGGCTGTTGGAGATGCAGAATTTCAAAAAAGATGCCTAAGAAAGATGGGCCAAGTTGCTAAGAGTGGGAGGACAGTACTGTTCGTTAGTCATAATATGCAGTCCATAAGCGATCTGTGTAATAGGGTTATTTTATTGTCAGAAGGTAAATTAATAGGTGATGGAAAGCCCCAAGATATAATATCACAATATATTGATAAGATAAGAAATGTTGCTGACAAGGAAAATAATATAAACACAGAAGGCAGAAAAGGTACGGGTTTGGTGAAGATAGACAAAGTAGAATTTGGTAACTTAATATCGGGGGAGGAAGCTAGGATAAAGATGCATTATTCATCTGCAAAAAGAAACGATAAACTAATAAATTGTAGAGTAGCATTTGCAGTAAAGGACTTAAAGTATAACCTTTGTTTTATATGTTCAACTGAAATGTATTTCGAGGATAATTTACAATTGAATCCTACTGGAATTTTGGAATGTACCATAAATAAACTACCTTTAGGAGAAGGTGAGTATGTCGTAGACTTGTTCTTTGAGGAAAACAACGTTGTAGTTGATTGGTTGCAAGATTCTATGATAATCAATGTATCTGCTGGAAAATTTCATCCCGGAGTTAGGCAAGTCCCCAAAGGTTATGAAGGCAAAGCAGGTACTTTGGTTGAGCACAAATGGAGTACATTATAAAAATGATAAAAAAGATAATAAATCTGTTATATAGGATATCTGGATATACAAAGAAAGAAATATCTAGTAGAAATAACATATTAAGAATATTTGATGATTGTTATAATTATCGTGACTCTATAAAAAATAATTATAATATAAAGATAGATAATGAAATTATTACGATACCGTGGTACACCTACCCAGCCATAGAATATCTCTTATCAATAGATTTATCTGAGATGGATGTTTTTGAATATGGTTGTGGTAATTCCACCGAATTTTGGTCTAAAGTAGCAAGAAAGGTTATAAGTGTAGAAGATAACGAGGAGTGGTATAACAAATTAATAAGTAAGTCGATAAAAAACAGCCAGATTAAGTTGATAAAGGAAAAGGATAGCTATGTTAGCAGTGTAAAAGATATTGATGCTGATATCTGCGTAATTGATGGAAGTTACAGACTCTCTTGTTCCAAAGTAATTCAAGATAGGGAATACATAATGGTAATATTGGATAACTCTGATTGGCATACAGCGGCTAGAAATACTTTAGATACGTATAATTGCTATGTAAGAATAGATTTTAACGGTTTTGGTCCAAAGAATAGCTATACTTGGACTACAAGTATATATTTGAATAGAAACCATGTATTTAGGTATAAAAAGATAGAACCGTTAGGAGGATTGAAAAAGGAAATAATGAATGATGTTGAGTAAGATTAAAAGATTAAAACCATACGATATTATAGATATAATGGAAAACAGGGGAAAACTTATCTACTCTCAGGAGGGGGAAGATATTATTATAGAAAGAATATTGGATAAAAAGAATGCAGGTTATTATGTAGATGTGGGTGCATTTGAACCCAAAAAATTCTCTAATACCTACTATTTTTATAAAAAAGGATGGAGAGGAATTAATATTGAACCAAATCCTGATAAATTTTCCTTATTTAATGAGCAAAGGAAAAAAAGATATAAATTTAAATATAGCAATATCTGATAGTGAATCAGAATTGGACTATTATCGTTTTAAGGTTTCTGCTTATAATACATTTGTTAAGCAGAGATATCAGGAAGTAATGGATAAAAATAGAAGTGAGTATCTTGGAAAGGTTAAGATAAAGACCTATAAATTATCGAAAATACTAGATGAATATCTTCCTAAAGATAAACATATAGATTTTCTAAGCATAGATACAGAAGGTTTAGAGGTTGATGTGTTGAAAAGTAACGATTGGAGTAAATATAAACCGGAATTAATAGTTATAGAAATCGTATCGGATTCTATACATTCTATATTTGAAACACAGGCACATGAGATGTTAGATCAATTAGGATATATATTTTCTGCAAAAACATTTAATACGTGTTTTTATTTAAGAAGAAAGTAAATTATGGGATATAAAGTACCTATTTTATTTCTTATATATAATCGTCAAAAGGAAACAGAAGCCGTATTTAAATGTATAAGAGATATAAGACCGGACGATATGTTTGTTGTAGCTGACGGGCCTAAGAAGGAGAATACCGATGATATTTTAAAATGTAATAACACAAGAGATGTTGTTAATAACAATGTTGATTGGGAATGTAACCTCACTAAGATTTATAGAAAAGAAAACATGGGTTGTAAATTATCAGTTTACAACGGGATAAGTGAGTTTATGAATAAGTATGGTTATGGGATTATTCTTGAGGACGACACTGTACCTAACAAATCATTTTTTAAATATTGTGAAGAATTATTAGAAAAATACAAAAATGACGAACGAATAGCAGTAATAAGTGGCGATAACTTTCTTCCAAGTAAATATATAAAGAACAGCTATGAGTTCTCAAAATATCCATTAATATGGGGATGGGCTACCTGGAAACGAGTCTGGGATAAATATGATGTTTCTATGAAGGAATGGGAACATTTCAAAAAAGACGAAATGTTAGATAGCGTTTTTGATACTGTTGAAGAAAGGAAGTATTGGACGAATATTTTTAATAAACAATATAATAATGAAATTGATACGTGGGATTATCAATTATCATTTCTATGTATGAAAAATAAATTATTGTCTATATACCCAAAATATAATTTAGTAAAAAACATAGGTATAGGGAGTAAAGACGCAGCACATACAAAAAAGTATAAGCGAGAATATGTAAAAGAAACTAGCGAATTAATGTTTCCCCTAGACCACCCAAATGACATCTATATTAATAGAGATAACGATTTATTGATTTCTAGGTTACGTTTTGGAATTAAAAAGAAAAATATCTATACAAAAATTAAAAATATATTTAAAAAAGTACTACGTGTTTAATATATATATGAAGTGTATTAGAAGGATAATTAAAACTATATTTATTATTTCAGAAAAGTTACCTGCTATAGGTAAAATAGTTAAAAATATTAGAATTAATATTTTGAACAATTATAGAATATGGCTAGTACAGCAGTCGGAAGATAATATTTTTATCCCAAGAGTTGAAAATGCTGGAAGTATAGTAGGTAATTATCAGATAATGCACAATGGTATAAAAATACTAAAAGATGG
>MTKZ01002953.1_pt1 | contig 64037 bp, 54 predicted proteins | sample 1042781 | NCBI WGS metagenome assembly MTKZ01 (sample SAMN06212207, study PRJNA360539) | anaerobic digester metagenome | biome: Wastewater treatment plant; material: sludge; isolation source: anaerobic digester fed with sludge from wastewater treatment plant | place: Denmark: WWTP Viborg ... | reverse complement strand
ACATGCCGCCCAGCATACCACGCCAAACGACATTGTAAAGAGTTATCTGTTACATAACACTAGCCGGCTGGCGGCTCAACCTCTATGATGCCGCCACCAACAAGTTGCTTGCGCTCATGGGTCGTGGTGAACCCAGAGATTATCTGGATATCCTGTTTTTCCACCAGCGTTGCCTCTCCCTTGGCGCCCTGTGCTGGGCACCTGCTGGCAAAGACCCGGGAGTAAACCCGTTCATGATTTTGCAGGAATGTCAGCGAACGACGCGCTTCCGGCCGGAGCAATTTCACGAACTATCCCTGTCCACGCCGGTGGACCTGCAGGGCTGGAAACAAACTTGGATCCAAGCTTCGCGCGCAGCCGAACAATTGCTGCCACACCTTCCCGCCGAAGAGGTGGGCTGCCTTTATCTTGATGCCGAGGGAAACCCGGCAACGCCGGACCCGGCCTCGGCGTCGTTTCTCACCCTCGCCGACACTTGGGCAGCGTCCGCGGTGCCTGACCTGTGATCCGTGAATAATTCCAGTTTTCTTCGTTTCAGCCTGTCCGCATTCCAGCTCTGACGAGTGTTCTCTGACCACTGACCGCTGGATTTCTGCGTTCAACTTTCTGAATTTCGGTTTTAGACAGTTAGCATGCCCTCCCCCACTCCGATCTCTCCACCCTCCACCTCGCCCCCCGCCGCTTGGGATTTGGTGATCCGCCCCCAAGCCCGGTGGTTTGATTGGCGGCTGGGCGACCTATGGCAGCATCGCGACCTCCTCTGGCTGCTTGTTTGGCGCGATTTTGTCACCGTCCATAAGCAGACGATTCTTGGCTTGTTCTGGCATATCATCAACCCCATCCTTACCGCCCTGACTTACACCCTCATCTTTGGCCGTGTCGTTCGGCTCCCCACCGACGGACTGCCGCCCATCCTTTTCTACATGGCGGGCACCGTGGCATGGAACTACTTCACCGCGTGCCTGTACAAGACTAACAACTCCCTGAGCGGCAACGTCGGTTTGTTTGGCAAAGTCTATTTTCACCGGCTAGTGGTCCCGTTGTCGGTGGTCATATCATCGTTTATTTCCTTTGCCATCCAGTGCGGCATTTTTGCGGTCATGGCCGGTGCCTTCGCAATACGAGGCGCTTCCGTCCACCCTAATGCCTGGATGGTTGCCTTGCCTTTGCTGGTGGCGATGCTGGCGGGCTACGGACTGGCGGTGGGGCTAATCTGTTCCGCCCTAACCACCCGCTACCGGGACCTCGGCCAACTAGTCGGTTTCTCCACCCAGCTTCTGATGTTTGCGACCCCCATTGTTTACCCGGCCTCCGTGATTGGCGAGAAATACCGCTGGCTGATCCTTGCCAACCCGTTCGCGTCCATCGTCGAAACCTTCCGCTACGCCTGTTTGGGCAAGGGCTCGCCCGAGCCGCTGTCTCTAGCTGCCAGCCTCCTGCTTCTCCTCATCTTGCTCATCATCGGCGTAACTGTCTATTTGCGGGCCGCAAGGACGTTTGTGGACACCGTTTGAGGGATGAGAGAGGAAACCTGAAACCTGAGATCTGAAGACGCGTGGACGAACGCAAGCAAGCATTGAGAAAGAGAGCAACGGCGTTTGCCAGCGCCGTGGTGCGCTTTTACATCAGCCTGGATAAGAGCCGAGAAGAGATACGCGTGCTTGGAAGACAGGCATTGCGCTCGGGAACCTCTGTCGCTGCCAACTACCGGGAGGCTTCGCGTGCCCGATCGGAGGCCGAATTCATATCCAAGGCCGATCAATGTGCCCAGGAGGCTGACGAAACCCTGCTTTGGCTTGAATTGCTACGGGACGATTGTGAGGTCCAAACCAAGTCACTGGAATGGCTCCTAAAGGAAGCCGATGAGTTGATCGCAATCTTCGTAACCATGTCCAAGAACGTAAAAGCAAGGATGCAAGCTAAGGAGTGAGGTCATCGGCTTTTGCTTCCGGCCTTACTCTTCAGGTTTCGGGTTTCCCGTCTCCGACCTCCCTTTTCCGGTCTCAGTTTTTCGGCTTTTCATGAGTGCCCCCATCATCAGCGTCTCCAACCTGAGCAAAGTCTATCGCCTGGGCGTCATTGGTTCCCGCACGCTCAAAGACGATTTCGCCCGAGCGTGGGCCCGGCTGCGAGGCCAGCCCGATCCGCTGCTGAAGCTCGGAGATGCCCGCGCCGAACGCCGTGAAGGCAATATCTTCTGGGCCTTGAGCGACGTGAGCTTCGAGGTTCATCAGGGCGACATCCTGGGCATTATCGGTAAGAACGGCGCCGGCAAGAGCACCCTGCTCAAGATCATATCCCGCATCACCGCCCCCAGCACCGGTTTCATTAGAATCAACGGAAGAATTGGCAGCCTGCTTGAAGTGGGAACCGGCTTCCACCCTGAGCTCACCGGACGGGAGAACATCTTCCTCAACGGCGCAATCCTGGGAATGTCCCGGGCCGAGATTCGCGGCAAGCTTGACGAAATCATCGCTTTCTCGGGAGTCGAGGAGTTTATTGACACGCCGGTGAAACGCTATTCCAGCGGGATGTATGTGCGCCTGGCCTTTTCTGTCGCCGCGCACCTGGAACCGGAGATACTTGTTCTGGACGAGGTGTTGGCCGTCGGGGACGCCGTGTTCCAGCGGAAGTGCCTCGGCAAGATGAGTCAAGTCGCCCATCAAGGCCGTACTGTCCTTTTCGTCAGTCACAACATGGTCGCGGTCCAAAGTCTCTGTACCCGCGGCCTGCTGCTGGAGGACGGCCGGATCAAGGTCCTGGGATCAGTTGACCAGGCTGTCACCAAACACCTGGAAAGCGTGACTCAAAGCCGGGTCATGGCCTCGGAGAGAGAATGGCCAGACGTGCAGAAGGCGCCGGGCAACGATTACGTGAAGCTGGCGGCGATAAGGGTCCGTCCGGCCACACCCACCCCGGATGGCCTGATCCGGATGGAAACGCCGGTTCTCATTGAAATCTGCTACCACCGAGTGCGGCGGGAGACCGTGTTCCACCTCAATTTTCACCTGGTCAACCAGCAGGAAGTCATCGTGCTGACCACCTCTACGGCTCGCTGCCCCGCCCCTCTTGGCCGCTACGTCAGCCGGTGTGTGATTCCGGGCGACTTGCTTAACAGCGGGGATTACCGCCTGCGACTTTACGTGATCAAAGACGGCGCCGGCCACGATTGGGCGGACGAGTTCTTCGCCGCCTTCACGGTTGTGGACATGGCCCGGCGGGAAGCGGGCTGGATGGGACGCGAACCTTGCGCCGTGCTGCCAAAGATTCCGTGGACAACTGAGCTGGCTGCAGCCTCATAAATCAGCTTTATGAACCTTAGACATTTCCTCGCCTCACCGACACGAACAATCCGCTGGGGACTTCAACGCCGCGTGACTGCGCTGCCGGCTTACCAGTCATTAACCTCCCGAGGCAGGGCGATGGCGCAGAAGCTCAAACGCCGACTGACCAAGCCGCCCCTGGCGTATCTGGAACTGCACCTCACCGACCACTGCAATATGAACTGTTGCGGCTGCGGTCATTTCTCCAATGTGGCGTCGGCTTGGTATGCCGATCCCGAGAGCCACAACCGGGACATGCACGGCTTTCTCAGCTCTTCTCAAACATCTCCAGCATCCACCTGTTGGGCGGGGAGCCTCTGCAGCATCCCAAGGTTACGGAGTTTCTGAGTTCCACACGGCGGTGGTTTCCTCAGGCGGTCATCCGGCTGGTCACCAACGGGATCCTGTTGCCCAGCATGGGCCAGGACTTTTGGCAGTGCTGCCGCGCCAATCGGATTAGCATTTCCATTACTCTCTATCCTCCAATGCTGAATAAAGAGGATGCCTTGCGCCGATTGGTCAGCGGGGAAAATCTGGAGTTAGTCATCAACAAAACCAGCACCTTCTGGGCGTCTCTCAACCCCAAGGGAGACTCCGATCCGGCCAGGGCCTTGCGCGCCTGTCGCAAGATGTACTACACTCCGTTCCTCAAGGAAGGGCTTCTCTACCTCTGCCCGTTTTCCGCGAACGTCCCCACCTACAACCGGGTGTTTGCTGCGCAGATTCCCGAGAAGTCGGGCGCAATAGGCATTCACGCGCCCGGGATGACAGGGTGGGACGTGCTGGAATTTCTCGATCGCCCGGCGGAGGTCTGCCGGTTCTGTTCCTTTGGAACCGGAGTGCGTAAGTATGACTGGAAACGCACGACCAAGGCCAAAGAGGAATGGAACTTCGACTTGGTACCTGGCCAAGAATGATTGGCAGTGGCCCGTGCGACCCCCTTTCGATGAGACGGTGCTGAGTTGGAAATTGGCTGCTATTTGTATGTCGTTAGGTCACCACGCAGCCCGAGGGCACACTGAGAAGCCCCATGGCTGAGAAGGCAGTTATCTGGGGTGCGGGTGGCCATGCGAAGGTGGTGGCGGATATTCTGCGCCTGTCCGGGCTGGAAGTTGTCGGTTTTCTTGACGAGGTCAATTCCGGGCGTCGCGGTCAGCCCTTCTTCGGTTCGGTTGTGTTAGGCGGGGTGGAGCAGTTGGACAGCTTGTTGCACAGTGGTGTTCGGCGTGCATTTGTGGGTTTCGGGAATAACTGGCGCCGACTGGAGGCGGGCAACCTGCTTGAGTCGCGAGGCTTTGAACTGGTCAAAGCCATTCATCCGGCGGCCGTGGTGGCCGCAGACGTCAAGTTAGGGGCGGGGACAATGGTGGCGGCAGGAGCCGTGGTCAACCCTGGGAGCGGCATAGGAAAGAACGTGATCGTGAACACCCGCGCGAGCATTGACCATGATTGCGTGGTGAACAACGGTGCGCATGTTGGCCCCGGCGCCAGCGTCGCCGGGAGCGTCATCATCGGACGTTGCGCTTGGTTGTGCATCGGGTCAACCATCATTGATAAGAAACGCGTGGGCGCTGATTCCATCGTTGGCGCGGGTGCGGTGGTGATTCATGACGTGCCTGACGGAGCGGCTGTGGCCGGGGTGCCCGCACAAATGCTTCGGCGCGCGAAAAAAGGGGATAATCTTTTGTGATCAAGAAGCAACTTTCCATTCTTGGCGAGACGCCAGTTTTCAAGGTCCCGCTTCATGTTGGTCGTCCTAATCTTGGAGACCGGCAGGCGCTGTTGGCCCGGATCAATGACATGCTGGACCGTCGCTGGCTGACCAATGACGGACCAATGGTCAAGGAGTTCGAATGGCGCATCGCTGAACTTGTCGGCGTCCGCCACTGCATTGCCATGAGCAATGCCACGGTTGCGCTCGAGATCGCAATTCGCGCTCTGGGCCTGCGGGGTGAGGTTATCGTCCCCTCCTACACATTCGTCGCTACGGCGCACGCCCTGCAATGGCAGGAGATCGTGCCGCTGTTCGCCGACATGGATCCGGGCACCCATAACATCGCCCCGGCGGCGATCGAGCGGCTGATCACCCCGAGGACCTCAGCCATTATCGGCGTGCATGTCTGGGGCCGCGCCTGCGATACGGAGGCCATCGAAGCCATTGGACGGAAGCATGGTCTGAATGTGATGTATGATGCCGCGCACGCCTTCGGCTGCTCGCACAAGGGGAAAATGGTCGGAAGTTTCGGCCGGTGCGAGGTCTTTAGCTTCCACGCCACCAAATTCCTTAACACCTTCGAGGGAGGGGCCGTGGTCACCAACGATGACGCGCTGGCTGAGAAGATGCGGCTCATGCGCAACTTCGGGTTCGCCGGCTACGACCGCGTTATCTACCTGGGCGTGAATGGCAAGATGACTGAAGTCTGCGCGGCGATGGGGCTGACTTCCCTGGACTCTATTGACGAGATCATCGCCATCAATCGTCGCAACTATGCCGTGTATCAAGAAGGCTTGCGAGAACTGCCCGGCGTCTCCCTCATCCAATACAACCCCGCCGAGAAAAACAATTATCAGTATGTTGTGGTGGAGGTGGACCCGGAAACGGCGCCCCTGAATCGAAACGAATTGGTGTCGGTCCTTCATGCGGAGAATGTCTTGGCCCGCAAGTATTTCTGGCCCGGTTGCCACCGGATGGAGCCTTACCGCTCCTTGCAGCCCAACTCGGCGCTGCTCCTGCCCGAAACCGAGCGTGTCGCCGCTCGCGTCATGGTACTCCCGACGGGCCAGGCGGTAACGCCCGAGATGATTCAGACAATATGCGCGATCCTGCGTTCCGCTTTTGCGCAAAGCGCGTCTGTCCGCACGGCCCTGGCGCAACGCCCATAAGCGCTTTCAGGTTTCAGGTCTCACGCCTCATCCCTCACGTTTGGCCTCCAGTCTCAGGTTTCAGCATTTCAGTCTTTCAGCTTTTCCCTTCGTGCCTCCCCTCTCCGTCCAAACTCCCTGCGCTCACCTCAAGGTCAGTGTGGCGATGCTTACGTACAACCATGAGAAATACATCGCCCAGGCCATCGAGAGCGTTCTGATGCAGGAGATAAATTTCCCAATCGAGTTAGTCATTGGGGAAGACTGCTCCACAGACGGCACCCGCGAAATTGTCAAACAGTTCGCGGCGCGGCGGCCAGATATTATCCGCCCCATTCTCCACGACCAGAACATCGGCATGCACCGGAACGGTGAGGCTGTCGGCAAAGTCTGCCGCGGAGAATACATCGCCTGCCTCGAAGGCGATGACTACTGGACCGCGCCGGACAAGCTGCAAAAGCAGGTGGAGTTTCTGGATCGGCGCCCGGACTATAGCATTTGCGGCCATCGCGTAATGCATATCTTTGAGGATCGCCCGGAATGCACTCCTAGCCCCTCGCCAGTGCAGAAGGAATCCGGGACGCTGGAGGACATTTTGCGATGGAATTACTTGCCAACCTGCTCGGTTATGTATCGAGCTGCGCTGGGTGCCGAACGGCCTGCGTGGTTTATTGGCCTTTCGCATGGGGATTGGCCTCGGTGGGCGCTCCTGGCCCAGCGTGGTCGAATTGGCTTCATCAACGAAGTCATGGCCCGCTACCGCGTGCATAGTGGTGGGGTTTGGATGGGAGCAAGTGTCGAGGCCCGCCTGGCAGGTCTTGAGAGCACCATTAAGGCAATCCACAAACATCTAAACAAGTCGCACCCGGGAGCGCGACGAGCCGCGCTATTCACCTTGCACCTGTCGGGTGCCAGCCAGTTTTACCGCCAAGCACATTATGCCAAAACATGGACCAGGCTGCTGCGCGCGCTCGCGAGTAACCCGGTGGCTTTTGCCAAATCATCCGAGGTTCGCCGGCTATTAAGCCATGAGGTCCGGCGTTGTGCAGTCATTAAAGGGCTGAAGTGTGTAAAGAGGAACTACTATCGGGCCAGAATCTGGGCTGGCGCCGAGCGACGGAAATTCTCCGGTCGCGCTAGAGCGCTTTGGAAGAAGGCATGAATATTCCCGTCGCGGAAAGCTCATTGCGCGGTAAGCGTATAGGTTTCATTTTCGGCGGAACAGCGCTTGGCGGAGGCGAACGACAGGCACTGGTTCTTGCCCGGCATCTGCGGGCGGCCTGCAGAGCTGACGCGCAAATTCTACCATGGGGAGTCACAGCGTTTATGGCTGACATTTACCACCAATATGAATTACCTTGGAGGGCACAACCCTTTAAGGGGTGGTGGCCTGCCACACGTACGAATATGGTGTCGTCGTTGGTGAAATACGCCTGGGCAATACGCAGGCTTCGGATGGACCTCCTGGTTTCTTTCATGATGGAGGCCAATGTGCTAGCAGGAGTTGTCTGGCCTTGGGTCGGAGCGAAGGGCTGCATCTGGAATCAAGTGGACGAGGGTCGCGAGCGGCACCCCGGCCGGTGGGAACGCTTGGCAGTTCGTCAGACCCCCTGCTTCATCTCCAATTCGAACCACGGGGCCGATTTCCTTCGGGACCAATTGGGTGCGTCCCGGGACCGAGTCCACGTGGTGTACAACGGCATCGCTCCCGAACCCGCCACGAAGACCGGACAACAGTGGCGGACGGAACTAGGGATTGATACAGATACGTTTGTGGCCTGCATGGTGGCCAATCTAACGGCATTCAAAGATCACGCCACATTGCTGCACGCCTGGAAGATCGTGATTGAGAAACTAGCCGAACATAACCAAAAGGCGGTCTTGCTGCTGGCGGGGAGGTTTGGTACGCAGACGCAGCCGCTGAAGTTGCTGGCTTACGATCTTGATCTGGGCCGTTCCGTTCGTTTTCTTGGCGTGGTCAAGGATATAACAGGCCTGGCGGAATGCAGCGACCTGTGCGTGTTCAGCTCGCGCCTTGAGGGCTGCCCGAACGCGGTCCTGGAGTGCATGGCCGCAGGGTTGCCGGTGGTCGGCACGGATATTCCGGGCATACGTGAGGCCGTTGGGCCTGATAATTTCGAGTTCCTGGCCCCCCCAGGGGATGCGGTACTGCTTGCCGCCCAGATTCTGCTGATGGCGCGGGATCCGGTGCTACAGCAAACCGTTGGACACAAGAATCGGCACCGCGTTGCGACGGTATTTAGCGTAGAAGGAATGTGTGCCCAGGCCACTGCGCTTATCACTTCCATCCTAAACACCGGGCCGGCTGGAAAGAGCCGACCTCAACTGGCTGGGTGAGCAGTCGTTTGTGTTTGACTTAGCGTCCAGAACACTGGTGAGGGCGGCGGATCGCCTGCGCGCTTTACGAGCTGGTGACACGAGGTCCATTGCTCTAGGGTTCGCTTGGCCGGGGCCAAACATTGGGGGGTGAGGCGGCATCTGGACTGCATCGCCCGGTACGCCGGGCTCCCGGTGTGTGAGCATCTGGCTACCTTAGCTTGATAAAGAGGCTATTCCACAGCATTCGTCGCGGAACTTTGGTTCCGGGTATCCGCTACCGGGCTGGAGAAGCCTGGTCGCACTGGAAACTCGCCGCCACTCGAAGAAGGAAGCACCGGATGTTCGATGCCTGGCTTGCGGAATTGCGAGCACATCCTCCCGACGTTTTGATCGGGGCGAATTTCGACAAGCAAGGAGGGGTGGGGAACCACATCCAAAGTATCCGTCGCTACTCTTCACTCCGGGTCGAACCGGCTCCCAGTGACAAGCTGATGGCCAGCTTGCGGATTCATGACTTCCAAAGCGAGTTACGGCAATCTTTCCTGGAGTTCGCGCCCCGCGGCATTCGCGTTTTGCATTCGCACGTGTTCCCGTGGTTCATTGAATGGTGCCGAAAGCACCAAGAATCGGGCGTTCGCTGGGTCCACACGTATCACAACATGTACTTTCCTGAGTTCGGCAAGCAGGGTCTCGAACCCTGGCAGAAGGAGATGAATCACGTGCTCGTCAACGACGCGCGGCATGCCGACGTGCGCATTTCGGTTTCGCGCTGGCAGAGTGCCTTTCTCGAAAAGGAGTACGGCATTCCAACGATCTACTTGCCAAATGGCGTGGATGTAAGTCTCAGTGATCGGGCCGATGCCAATCGCTTCATCCGGAAGACAGGCCTGAGCCGGTTCGTCCTCTACGCTGGTCGCAACGATCCGGTCAAGAACCCAGCCGACTTCGTGCGGTTGGCGCTGTGCCTGCCACAGCACGCATTTGTGATGATCGGGCACGACCTGACGCTGGAGATCCTAAGAACGGAGTGGGAAGTGGGGGCGCCGAAGAACCTTTATCTCTATGGTTCGGCTTCACGCGGCGAGGTTCAGGACGCTCTGGCGGCCTGCTCAATCTTGGTGGTTACCAGCAAAAGGGAGGGCCTGCCGACCTTGGTGCTTGAAGCAATGACCCACCGCAAGGCCGTCGTTGTGCCGGATGACGCGGGCTGTATGGAAGCCGTTGGCCAAGGGAAGTTTGGCTTCATCTACCGGCAAGGCGACTTGGACGATCTGGCCGCAAAAACTTTGTCAGCCTTAGCCGACACTAACTTGGGGCCACGCGCCCGGGAACGGGTGTTGGCGGAGTATGACTGGCGGGTGGTGGCGCCTAAGCTGGATGCTTTGTACCGCGGGGAAGTGTCATGCTCAAAGTAACCTTTTGCGCATACGATTCCCCGGGAGATTTTAGCGGTCCCACGGTGTGGCTCCGGCGATTGCTTCCGGCATTGCGCAACCACGACATTGAGCCGCGCTGCCTTTTTCTAACCTGGAACGGCATCGGCCCCACGGTCGTGGCCTTGCGCGCACAGGGATTCGACTGCCAGGCCACCCCATGCAGCGGTTTTACGCCGGACAGGGTCCATTGGCTTCTCGACCATCTCCGGGAGAATAGTCCGGACGTTTTTGTTCCGAACCATGTAGTGCCGGGTTACTACGCGGCCCGTTGGGTTAAGTCGGCTGGCATAGAAACCGTGGGAGTGCTTTATTCTGATGACGGGCTTTATCGAGGAATACAAGAACAGTTTATCTTGGGCTCACGGCACAACAGAATTTCGGCCGTGGTCTGTGTCTCGCAGCATTTGCAGCAACAGGTGCTGGGATCAGAACCTCCCGCGACGACCTCGTTCTGCATTCCGTGCGGCGTGCCTTTGCCAGTCGTTCCGGGAAAGATTCAGCGGGACGGGCTGGAGCAACTACGTTCAGCGCATGCGGTTGTGGACGAGGCGGTAAACGTAGCGGTGCCTTTTCGACGCAGAGCATTTCTGGACGGAACTCCACTGCGCCTCAGTTACGTCGGTCGTCTGGTCGAAGAGGCGAAGCAAGTATCCGCCTTGGCTCGCGCCTTTTGCCGGGCCGTTCGAGAGGTGGAGAACACGGAGGCCGTGATCTATGGCAGTGGCCCGGCGCATAGCTCCGTCACTCGTATTCTGGCAGAGGAGCGGCGCGGCCTCCCGGTGCGTTTGATCGGCAGGTTCCAGGGTAACATTCAAGAGCGACTGCTGGAGGCAGACGTGATCGTGCTGCTATCGGATTACGAGGGGTTGCCGATCGCGCTGCTCGAAGCGATGGCCTGCGGTTGTGTTCCGGTGTGCCTTCGGACTCATAGCGGGATCCCCGAACTGATTGAGGATGGCGTGACCGGCCTGCTGGTGGATGATCGCGGCGACAGCTTTGTGAACGCAATCCGGCGGCTGCGGAACGAGCCAGGTCTATGGCAACGGCTTTCACAGGCTGCCCGCACGAAGATTGAAAATGGCTACTCCATTCAGACCTGCGCAAGACAGTGGGCTGAATTGCTGCACTCGCTGCATGACAACTGCGGCCTCAAGCGCCCCATCTACATTCCGCGGCGCATCAAGCTGCCGTCGCCCCACCCGAGCTTTCGCGGCCAAGACCCACGCCCTTGTCCCCCCCCATTCCCAGTGCGCTTCTACCGCCGCAGCCGGATTTTTGCCGGCCGCATCAGGCGCCAGCTCCTCGGCCAACCCATTCCGTAGAAACACAACTATGGGCGCAACCTGCATCATTTCAGTGAATGACCACCAGGTCTTGATGGATTTCATTCGAGCCCATGTGGAATACTTGCGCGGGGACAAGGTCTGCTTGGGCCACTGGTATCCCGACTATACCCACAAGGGCAGGATGATCCTATACTCGTATCCGCATCGCCCGGTTCGCCGCAGACTCCTGCAACTCCTGCCGATGTTCCTGTACCACAGATGGGTGGCGAAGCGCGAGCGTTCCGACGCAGCAGTTCATGCGGCGCTCAACGCGTTCTTTCGTGAACACCAGGTGGATGTCATCCTCGCGGAATTCGGTACCACTGGCGCGCAGATTTACCGGTGCGCCCGGGCGCTCGACATTCCATTGGTGGTTCACTTCCACGGCCACGACGCTCACCGTGAATCGCTGGTGGCCCAACATCGGGAGCGCTACAAGGAGATGTTTGACTATGCCTTCGGCATTGTCAGCGTCTCGCATTTCATGACCGAGGCGCTTATCCGGTTGGGTGCGAACCCGTCCAAGATTGTGTACAACCCTTACGGGCCCAGGGAATATTTCTTCGAGAACAAACCAGACTACCGAAGCACCCTGCTTGCTGTGGGCCGGTTCACGGACATCAAGGCCCCCTACCTCACGTTAATGGCGTTCAAGCTCCTGCTCGAGGAATGCCCAGGTGCTAAACTGGTTATGGCGGGAGACGAGGAGTTGACCGAGTGCTGCAAGACCTTGGCCAAGGTTTGGGGAATCGCGGGCCAGGTTTCCTTTCTAGGCGCGGTGAAGCACACAGAAGTCCTGCCGCTTTTTACGCAGGCCTGCTGCTTCGTTCAGCATTCGGTAACGCCGTCCTACGGCGATGCCGAGGGGACTCCTGTGGCGATCCTGGAGGCTGGAGCTGCCGGCCTTCCGGTCGTCGCCACTCGGCACGCAGGCATCAATGATACCGTCGTGCATGGCAGGACCGGTTTCCTGGTGGAGGAAAGAGACGTGATCGGAATGAAGAACTACCTTCGCAAGCTGATTGAAGATAAAGCGCTTTGCCGGACCATGGGGGAGAACGCACGCCAGCACATCCGGGAGAATTTCAATATGGAGCGCCATATCGCGTGCCTCCAAGGGGTGATTGATTCCGCCCGGAATCAGTGCCAACCTTAATCCCCATCTTCACGCAGTCCGATTTTAGCGTCCTGCTTTCCGTCATCGCTTCTCCGTCCCCATCAATCCATAACATTCAACCCTTAACGAAGCATGCGCATCCTCGTAGGCACCGTTGACATGGACCGCAATCGCTTTTTTCGGGATCTTAACACCGAATTGGCCAGGAAGACTCAGTTGAATCGCAGCAGCGATGACTTCTGGGAGATGCGTGGCGAGTACGACGTTGTGCATCTTCATTATCCGGAATACCTGACCCCCACCCTGCAGCAGGCCTGCGAGGGTAGAATTCTGACGGATGACTTGATGGCCGAGGCCGAGAGGCGGTTCAAATTCTGGGCGGACCGCGCCCGGGTGGTGATCACTCGCCACAACTTGCTCCCGCACAGGGCGCGCAACGACCTCGCGTGGGAGCGGATGTATGAGGCGTTTCACCGTTATGCCGATGGGGTGGTTCACTTCGCCAGGGCCAGCCTCGACGAATTCCGCCAGCGCTACCGGCGCACGGCTTTCTATCGTGGGCATGAGCCCTTCCACGTTGTCATTCCGCACCACAACTATGCCTCGCTGCCCAACGATCTATCTGGCGCGGAAGCCCGGAAGAGACTGGGGATTTCATCTCGCCGCGCGGTGATGCTGATATTCGGCGACGTGCGGAACGGCGCCGAACGGCAGCTTATTCTGGATACATTCCGCCGCATGAAGGTGCGTCGCAAGTTGCTGCTCGTGTCCCGCTGGCGCGAGAAGCTGGCGAAGGTATCCTGGATTCGGCTGAAATACTGGATTCGAGACCTCACGCGCCTCTACTATCGCCTCCATCCCGGCTACCATTTCGGCTACCGGTTTGTGGACGAAGCGGACGCCCAGCTTTACCTCAATGCCGCGGATGTGCTGTTCATTCCGCGTTTCCGAGTCCTCAACTCGGGAAATGTCACGATGGGCATGACCTTCGGCCGGGTGGTGGTGGGGCCCGACTCCTGGGATGTGGGAGAAGTTTTGCGCGAAACCGGCAATCCGGTTTTTGATCCGGACCACCCCGAAACCGCCGTGGCTGCCATAGAAGAAGGCTTCCGCCTCGCTCGCGAGGGGAGGATTGGCCCTGCCAACCGCGAGCGCGCCCTCCGCAACTGGGGCGCCGACCGCTGCGCCGCGCAATATGTGAGGTTCTTTGAGGAGGTCTTGGGGAGGAAGAAATAGCGAAGAGCGAAGAGGGGAAAGAGAAGGGAGTAGGCAGTGGAGCGTTGTGGCGGTGAGGCGGCGGGAGTGGGCACGCGCCCGTTCTTCTGGCCCATGCACGAGCAGCCTGCTTCGGAAGCAGGGATTGTTTGCCAACGAATCCTGCCCGGTGGCCGAGCGCCCGGCTCGCCGCGGATTCTATATTCCGGGCGGCCTGGCCCTGACGGACGACCAGATCGAATCTGTCGTCCGAACTGTTCAGGGGCTGATGTGATCATCTTCGCTTCCGCGACACGCTGGTCAACATGATGAGTTCCACACCGCATTCTGAGCTGCCGACGGCTGCCAACGGGTCACACGATATTCGATCGGTTGCCGGCAGACTGCTTTACCGGAGGCAATTCGTTCTCGGCCCCAGGTCCGTCAACAGACTGGATGGCCGCGAGGGGTGGACCGAACTCGCGCTTGCCGACCGGCTCATTCTAACGGTCCATCCTGACCTCGAATTGCATCACTTGAGCCGGGGTGAATTTACGCTCGTGCTGCTGGGGTATTTACTTGACCCGTTGCGGCCTGAGCTTACGAATGCAGAATGTTTCCACAACCTGGCGCGCAGCGGCGAATGTCCGACCTTCGCGGAGGTTGTACAGCGCACGGCGTCGCTGGGCGGTCGCTGGGCGCTGCTCTACAGGCATCAGCGCGAGCTTAAGCTTTTCACCGATCCATTTGGCTCCCGGCAGATATTCTACCACGCGAAGGGAGTGGAGAAGTGGTGCGCTTCCCAGCCGCACGTTATTGCACAGCAGCTCCATATCCCGCGCAGCGTGGATCCGGACTTGCTCGGCTTCGTGAGCTCACCGCTCTTTGCTGAAACCGAAAATTGCTGGGTGGGGGACGGCACCCTCTACGATGGGATAACGCACCTGCTGCCCAATCACTATTTAGACCTGACGGAAGGCAAAGCGGTCCGCTACTGGCCTTCCCGGAAGTTAGAGCACTTGCCCCTGGGACAGGCAGCCCTTTCCATTTCAGACCTGCTCAAAGGCCTTTTGGAAAGTGCCAGCCGGCGTCAGCCGTTGCTGTTGGCCGTGACCGCCGGGTGGGATAGCAGGGTCCTGCTCGCGGCAAGCAAAGACTTGCGCGGCCAGCTCCATTATTTCACGCAACGGTTCGGCCGGATGACCGATGCCCATGCGGACTTGGCCGTTCCCGCCAGGTTGCTGAAGAAGCTGGGTTTGAAACACCATATTCACGACTGTCCCGACGAGGTTGATCCCGCCTTCAAGGAGATTCTATACAAGAACGTCTCGACCATCCAGAGTGAGCACAAGATTCCGCTGTACTATGATTACTACAAGCATCACGGTGGAAGCCTGAATGTAAACGGAAACGGCAGTGAGATTGGACGAAACCACTTGCGATACGCGTCCAACCCCAGGAGCGGGAGGGACTTGGCGGATTCCTTTGGGCGGAAAGACGACCCCTACGCGATGCGCTGCTTGCAGCGTTGGCTGGAGGAGACGCAGCCGGTGGTCGACCAGTGCGAGATGGACATCAATGATCTATTTTATTGGGAGCAGCGATGGATGGGAAACTGGAAAGCTTCCTGGAGCGCAGATCTCGATATAGCGATTGAGGAGTTCATGCCTTTCAATTGCAGGGCTATCATGGAGCTGTTCCTGTCCACGGACAAGGAATGCCGGCTGGTTAAGCAGCCGGCGGTTCATCGCGCTGTGATCGAATACACCTGGCCCGAGGCACTAAGCGAACCGTTTAATCCGCACTTTGCCGAGCCGGCCAAGAGCAACCTCCGGCGGCGCCTTCATAATTGGCGACTGAAATTGAGTGGCAGAAGATGACGCGCGCAACAAATGTAGCCATTTTCAACGCGTGCTGGCTGCTGCATTCGAACGTCGTGTACATCGCGGTGGCGCTGGCCAATGCGGGCTACAAGGTGGCCCTGTTCCTCTTTGAAGCCGATGAACGCCTTGTTCAGAACATGCTGGACGGGCAAACGGGCGTCACGGTCCATCGCCTGGGACGTTTCGCCGATTACGCGGAGCCGGCGGCACCGCCGCCCCCCGCAGTCGGGCGATGCAACTCCTGCACGATTTGGCCTTCAAGGTGCGCTGGCGGTTCCGGAAGGTGTCCCCCAAAGCTGTCAGAGAAAGGTTTTGGCCGGAAACGACGATCCTTCCCCGGCCGGTGCTGGAGCAAACGGCGCGGTTCATGGAGGGAAAGCGCTACCGGGCCTTTATCGGAGTGGAGAAAGGCGGGCTGGTCTGGGCGCACCTGGCCGCCTAGAGATCGCCCGCGCCGGTCTTCTATTACAGTCTGGAACTCTATGCGCGCGATCATCCGTATTGCTCGTGGAGCGACCTGAATCGCCGCCTGAAACTCGCGGAAGAGAAGTGCCACCGACGCTGTTACGCCACGATCATTCAGTGCGAACGGCGGGGCAAGGCCATCCTCTCCTACAATGGCGTCCGGCCGAACGCAAAGCTGGTTTATCTGCCAATTTCCCGGCTGGAAAAGGAGGGCCGGGTCGAGAGCCGATTCTTCCAAGACCGCTTTGGCCTGGCCTCGGACACGGTGCTCCTCCTGATTTTCGGCCTCATCAGCGAGCACCGATTGAGTCCGGAGCTGGCTCGCGCGGCACAGAGGTTCCCTGCGGCCTGGCGTCTGGTCTTCCACGGACACGGTCCGGAGTCGGTGATCCAACAGATTCGCCAGATAGACCAGCGCGGGCGCGTGGTCTTGTCGCTGGACCAGGTGCCCCAGGATCAGCTAACGCGGGTCGTCAGTTCAGCGACCATTGGGCTCGTGCTCTATGCCTCCGAGACAATTAATGATCAACTGGTTGCGTTTTCTTCGGAGAAGATTGCCCTGTCGCTGCAGTGCGGCCTGCCGGTGATCGCCTTTCGCCACCCGGGCTTCGATTTTCTCGAAACGGAGCGATGTGGAGTGTTGATCAGCACCCTGGATGAATTGGCAGCGGCCGGGCGGAAGATTCTGGAATCGTACGGCGAATATCATCGCAATGCTATGGCGTCGTTCTCCAGGCATTTCGCGTTCGAGCAGAACATTCAAACCTTGGTAGAGGAAATGCGAAAGCTGTGCTGACGAAGGGGCAGCCAATAGTGCTCTTGGCAGACCGTGGGCCACACTCCCGTGTTCCTGAGCGCGCACACAGTCAAAGAAAGAACCTCGTGAAGCAGGCGGCGGTAGGTTTCACGCTGCGAACGGCATTTGATGAGGGCCTACAGCTCGCCCTGGCGACAGTCAACTGAACAACAACAAATGTTCTCAAAGTTGCTTGCGCTCCTCCGTATTGATCGCGCGGCCCTGGTCGAGCGTGTTTCATACCACTGAAATGACCGCCGTGAAGCCAGCTTGGCTTTCGGTTGAGTTGGTGCCCGATTTGGTGAGCATCATTGTGCCTGCTCATAACCGCCGCGAACTCCTGCGCAGAGCGCTCTCTTCTGTCGTGAGGCAGAATTACGCCCCCATCGAGTGTATTGTCGTGGACGATGGCTCAACGGAGAGTATTCGGGAGGTTGTCGAGGAAGCCAAGTCCTCAAGCGGTTCCCGAGTCGCTTTCCGTTACATCCGGCAGAATAGAGCCGGCGGTTGCGCCGCACGCAATCGCGGTCTGAAGGAATCACGCGGCGAATTCATCGCGTTCCTGGGTTCGGGCGACAAGTCGCCCCCACACGCCACACAGGCGGAAGGTCGAGCGGTTGAGGTCATCACCTACCCCCTGGTTTTTACAAGCAGGGCCGGCACTTGGATGAAAGCGATGCCTAGTCGAGAGCCTTCGGGCAGAAACGGCCGGTGGGCTTGCCGACCTCCAAGACGGCTAGTCAGAGTGAGCCGCCGGGGAAGTTGCCAGGAAGATGAGATATGTCACACGCTCCAGTTCTGGTTTCACTGACCTTCGACGACTCTGTTGACTCGCATCTGGACCTCGCCGCTCCCTTGCTGGAGCAGCTGGGAGTTCGCGGAACATTTTTTGTGTATCTTGGCTCCCATTCATTCACGCACCGAAACAGGCAATGGAGAAGGCTGGCCTTGCGCGGCCATGAGCTGGGAAACCACACAATATTTCATCCGGCCCGCGCTTGATGCAGAAGCTGGGTGACTCCTGGGATGGCTCTGGAGAACTACTCGCTGGACCGTATGCGCCTCGAGTTGAAAATCGCCAACTGTCTGCTGCACGCCTTGGATGGCAAGACTGAGCGGACTTTTGCCTACCCCTGCTTCGAGACGGTTCTGGGTCGGCCGGGGCTCCTGAGACGGTTATTGGCGAGATTTGGATGCAAGGAGGGGGGGGTGATACGCTGGCTGGCGCGTCATCCCGCCCTCGATATGCTTTCGACAGAGCAGAGCTATTCAAGCCTTGTTCCGGAGCTGTTTGTGGCCGCACGGAATGGATCGCTGCCTCCAGCCGGCGTTTCCCTGCCTGCGCTGGACCGCTTTCAAGTCCCATGCCTCTCCGCGGATGGCGTGAGTTTCGATTGGCTTCGGCGGAGTTTCGAAGCAGCAGTCGCCCGCAATCCCTGGGTTGTGTTGATGTTTCACACCATTGGCCGTCACCATGCTCCCTGCATTGAACCCGAAATCTTTCAACGCTTCGTTACAGGATTGGTGGCTGACAAGCGCATTAGGGTCCTCACCTTCTTGGACGCTGCCAAGGCGTTGTTTAGTGGTAAGACGTGATTGCCTTTCGGCCTGTTATTCGCTAGGGGAAAGAGTACGGAATCCCCTGCAAATCGGTGTCCGGATGTCTGGCGCTGTCGACAGGGGGCTCCGTCGCCAGCGCGGTCGTGCCGCCCGAAAATGACAAGCGCCACCAATTGGCCGCATTCCACCTCTTGAATCTGCCAAGATGACCTCTGCAGTAGCGCCGTCGAGCACCGATTGGCTGCCAATGGAATTTGTTCCGGGCCTGGTTAGTGTCATAGTCCCGGTGCACAATCGGAGTGAACTGCTTCACAAAGCCCTCGCCTCCGTGCTCGCACAGGATTACCAGCCAATCGAATGCATTATCGTGGATGACGGCTCAACTGAAAACATTCGGCAGGTTGCTGAAAACTGCAGCCATTCAATCAACTCCGGCGTCTCCCTCCGCTACTTCCGGCAGCACAAGGCGGGCGGCTGCGCCGCGCGCAATCGTGGCTTGAAGGAATCGCATGGGGAGTTAATTGGGTTTCTGGACTCGGACGATGAGCTGCTTCCATCCGCTCTGCGGCGGAAGGTCGAATGCCTCAGATCGTCTCCTGTGGCTTATTGTTATGACCGAGGACGCCGCGTGGACGAAAGCGGTGCCGAGGTGGGATTCTTCGGACAGGAATGGCCTTCGGAAGGTCCGGTCATATGGCGCTACCTCTTTGACACAAACGCTCCGCTGCTCCGTCGTTCCGTCTGCGCCCGCCTGGGACCTTGGAATGAGGCCCTCAGTGGGAACCAGGAGGTTGAGTACTTCGCCCGTCTCATTATTCGAGTCGGGCGCGGCGAGTTCATTCCAGAGATTGGCCACCAGATCCTGGAACATGCCGGCCCCCGCGTCGTCGGCTCCGCCGCCTGGGCCCCCACAAAGCTGCAGGCCTGGGAACTCATTGTATCCCATCTCTTGCAGGATGGGGCCAATTACGCCGCTGACCTTGCGGTCTATTCAAAGTTTCTAAGAGAAGCCTTTTCTGTGGCGGCCAGCCAGCGCTATGCGGAGGGTGATCACCGCGCTGCGTTCGACAATCTGAATAAAGCCTGCCGGTACGGCTACCGCCGATGGCACGTAATACTGTATCTTCGCCTCTTTCCCCTCTGGCCGCGTGTTGTCAGTCGTGCCTATTTCTGTCCAAAGCTCCTGTGGTCCCGGATGGCAAAACGCAAGTAGCCGCTGGGGCAGGTGGTCGGGGGTCTGTGGCCACGCCGATTGGAGATAGCATGCCCCGAAATAGACCCATGTTTTCAGTTATTATTCCAGCCCGCAACACGGCTGCGTTTATTTCAGAGGCGCTGGCGAGTGTGCGGGCGCAAACCTTCCAGGACTTCGAGGTGATCGTCGTAGACACGGGTTCCACCGACAACACCTGGCAGGCCATCCAAGGGTGCGCTGGCTGGTTTCCTGGACGGTTCTGCAGCATCCGGGTTGAGCCGTCGCAGAACAAAGGGCCGGCCGGCGCCCGCAATCTCGGTATCCGCCAAGCCAAAGGCGAGTTCGTGGCTTTCCTGGACAGCGATGACCTGTGGGTGCCGGAACATCTTGCCCACGCTTATGATGCGTTCCATTCCCACAAAGAGGCCGGCGCGTTCGTCGGGCAAGGCGATTTGGGTGGGAATCGTTTGTATCATTCCATACGCAACTTCACCTGGCCTGGCCCGGAACCCCAGGAAGCCAGCTCGCAATTGTTACGCGGCTGCTATTTCCCGCTGCCGTCCTTGTGCGTTCGGCGAGACCTGCTGCTCGCGCTGGGTGGTTTCAGGGAAGATCTGGTCTGCAACGAAGACTGGCTGCTCTACCTGTTCTTGTGGAAAAAAACACTCTTTGTCCACTCGCCGACGGTGGAATGCCAAATTCGTCGGCGGGAAGAAAGCGCGTCCAGCTCCGGCAGGCAAATGTCCAAGGCCATGTATCGGGACTGGATCAAGGCCTATTTGGCCGCTGAACATTCGGACCTGTGGAGCGAGAGCGACTTGCGCCTAATGCGGGAGAACTGCATCGCGGGCCGCGCCAAAGAGCTGGCGGACTACCTCTGCGGGTGGCAGTTGGCCCGGGCGCGCTGGATGGCAGGTCCCATGCTGAAAACCGGACTGGCCGGCAGGAAGATATGGATGCCGGTCTTCTTGTGGGGTGTGGGGCAATTTGTGCATCGCGGGATCCGCAAAGGGATGAGGAAGGTGTGTTTGTGCCGCTGAAGAACGCCTGTGCCAGCCGTGTTTAGCAAGGGGGCGAAGGCGGGCATCGCTGAATCGCAATTGAGGAAAGCCGTGCCGAACGCCCTGTTCGTTGACGAACACCATGCCCGGATTGAGTCGGTGCCCGAAGGAGTAATGCGTCCCCGCTGGAGCGTTCTCATTCCCTGCTACAACTGCGCCGCGTTTCTGGAAAAGACGCTGCAAAGCGTGCTCGGCCAGGATCCTGGCCCGGCGGGCATGGAGATAATGGTTATAGACGATTGCTCTGATCGGGATGATCCAGCAGCGGTCGTAGACCGGATCGCCGGCAACAGGGTGCAGTTCTTCCGGCAACAGGCTAACGTCGGGACGGTCAGGAACTACGAGACAGGTCTGCACGCCTGCCGGGGGCAGCTTGTCCACCAGTTGCATGGGGATGATCTTGTCCTGCCGGGGTTCTATCGGGAAATGGAAACGGCCTTTCGACGGTTCCCGCAGGCAGGGGCGTTCTTTTGCGAGTCCGACTACATAGACGAGGCAGGGAAAGTGGTGGGTAATACAGGAAAGGAGCTGGCGGAGACGGGAATCCTGGACAATTGGCTGCCCAGAATCGCTCAGGCGCAGCGCATTCAAACTCCCGCGATGGTCGTGCGCCGGGAGGTTTACGAGGCCCTGGGCGGGTTTGACCGTCGCCTGGACTGCAGCGAGGACTGGGAGATGTGGATTCGCATCGCCAGCCGGTACCCGGTGGGGTTCTGTGCCACGGCCCGAGCGCAGTATCGCACATCCGCCGGTAACAATACCTCGCGCAGCATTGTCCGGGGCACCCTCGGCCGGACCCAGCGGGCGATGTTTGACATTGTGGACGGCTACCTTCCCCCCTCCCTCGTGGCCTCGATCCGCAAACCGAGAGCCGTCAAGCTGGCCCTGGATTTCTGCGGGCACCTTCCGAAGGCTATCGACCGCGGCGGGTTCCGGGAATGGTTGCGCTTGTGCCGTGAGATTGCGCGGTTTCATTGCGGCCCGACCGCGCTGCGCCGCGCCGCTTCTTTGACCGTGAGGCATCTGTGGAAGAAACGGGCCGGGCAATTCCGCAGGTCGGCGAGGACTTGACCCCATCGCTCATTGGTGCATCACGAGTTTTCCAGAACAGAATCAAGCAATCTACTCAGGCAGTGCCACGATGAAATCCTTGCCACATAATTGTAGAACCGTGCGGTTGTTAAGAAGGCTGACAAAGCACGTGATCGGCTCGCGGGATGACGTTAGCCGCAAACTAAACCACCTTCGCCGGCGTCTGAACCGGGTCATCTCGAACAAGGTATTTGCCGTTGACATTTGCGCACAGGGCCCCCGCTTCTTCGCCCATCTCAACTGGGTCCTGGAGATCCTGGATTACTGCGAGGCAAACGGGCTCGAGCCGAATATTGTCGTTTCAACGCCCTACCTCATTCGGCGGAAGGGGGAGGATTGGTTTGGGTATTACTTTTACCACAGACGCCAGGTGCCGAAACCGCGACGCCTGACCGCGTATCGCGTGCAGCATATAAGTCAGATAGGGTTCATTTGGTATGGTATGCCAAGGTTGACGATTGCCCATGCGCATCAGCTGTTTCACAAATACGTAGGGGTCAAACAGTGCATTATAGACAAGTGCACCGGGTTCTACGAGCGTTACATGGCCGGTCACTCTGTGTTGGGGCTGCATTATCGGGGCTCTGACAAGATGGCAAACACAGGCGAAGGCGTTCCGTTGAGTTATCGGCAGTTTGCGGATGTTCTTTCTGCTTACCTTGAGCGGCGGCCAACGTTCGACCGCATCTTCATCGCCACGGACGAAGAGCCGTTCATTGCTTACTTACGCGACAAGGTGGGGGGGAGAGACATAATCAGTTCAGCGAATAGACATTATGCAAAGGATGGTTCTCCAGCCTATGATCTGGCCCTGAAGGGCGGGGATGCGGATGCCTACGCCAAAGGGGAAGAGACGCTGGTTGATTGTCTCCTCCTATCGAAGTGCGCCGCCTTGATCAAGACCGCGTCAATTCTCTCGGGGTGGAGCAAGATTTTCAACCCGCAGTTGCCCGTGATCATGGCCACCCGCCCGCGGGATGAGTTCCTCTGGTTCCCCGAGCGTGCCATCGTAAAGGAAGAACAGCCTGCGGGCTGCTGAGGACAATTTCGCATGCATACTCTAATACGCTCTGTGGCTTCGTGCACACCGCCGGCTGTAAGGCAAGCAATCAGGCGCCTGCTGCGACTTGAGCCTGTTTGCCTGGCTCAGGCAGCTCAGAATCTCTGGGTTTTTGGCGAAGTGTTCAACGAGAAGAGAAATGTTCTCATCAAGGAGATACCCGGCTATGACTGCTTTTATGTCCATGAAAGCTTCTTGAAGCAGTATGCGGACAACGCGCTCGCCTTCTACAGCAAGGTCTTCTGGGTGTGGCCGAGGTGGTGAGCCGAAAGGTGGGTTCGGAGTTCCAGTGGTGAAAGGCGAGATAAACGGGGAACCGATGGTCAGCGTGCTGATCACGGTGTATAACCGGGAGAAGTATGTGGCGACAGCCATTGAAAGTGTGCTCGCCCAAACCTACCGCAATTTCGAGCTCATCATCACGGATGACTGTTCCCGGGACTCATCCTTGCAGATTGCCCAGCGATATCAGGCTGACCGGAGAGTGAAAGTCTATCGAAACGAGCGCAATCTGGGCGATTATGCCAATCGGAACCGGGCGGCGTCCCTGGCCAAAGGGAATTACCTCAAGTATGTGGATGCGGATGATCTGATCTATCCGCATTGTCTGGAAACCATGGTGCACGCCATGGAAATGTTTCCCCAAGCCGGGTTCGGCATTAGTTCTTCAGTGCCTGGCGTATTGTCCCCTGCGATGCTTTCCCCCCGCGAGACCTACCTTTACGATTATGGGGGGGGAGGGTTGTTGGACGCCGGCCCGGTGAGCACCATCGTCCGGCGCGCGGATTTCGAGGCCATTGGGCGGTTCAACGAGGCGCGACATACCAGTGATGGACTGTGTTGGCTGACGATGGCCAGGCGCCACGGGGTGGCCATCATCGCTCCGGGACTTTACTGGTGGCGTCTCCATGACGAGCAGGAGAGTATCTTCGAGAAGCGTAGTGCTGCAGCTATCGCCGAGGTGTCCGGCCGACGATTCCGCTTTGCCATGGAGGCGCTCTGGGCAGAGGATTGTCCGCTGAGCATCCAGGAACGAAAGGCGTTTGCGCAAAAGCGGCACGCGTACTATGGGCGGTCAGTCATTAACGCGATGCTCCACATGAAACTGGACCTCGCTCGGCGGTTGGTCAAGGAAGCCGGCCTCTCCTTTAGTGCGGTTTTGAAGGCCTTCTGCGTACAGCCCGCCGGCTCTCAGGCCTCAGTTCCCAGCTTTCAGCCCTTTTCACCCAGTCCGTCGTCCCGTAGTCCCATTGTCAGTGGTCTCTCAGCGAAGGTTTCAGCTTTTCAGCATGTCAGCGTTTCAGCTTCTCCCCCTGTAGTGAGTGTGCTGATTCCCGCTTACAATGCTGAGCGCACCATTGGCGAAGCTATTAAGAGCGTCCAGGACCAACGGTTCGGCAATTGGGAATTACTTATTGTGGATGACGCCAGCACCGACCGGACGGCGCAGATCGCCGCATCTTTTGCGAGCGACCCGCGCGTACGCCTGTTGCGGAACGAGCAACGACTGGGCAAGTGGGCCAATCACAATCGCGGTGCCGAGGCAGCCCGGGGAGAATTCGTGAAGTTCCTGCATGCGGATGATCTGCTCTATCCGCACTGCCTGGAACATCTGTTGTACTTCGGGCAGAAATATCGGCAGGCAGGACTGATCCAGTCGTGTGAGGGGGTGACCCCTCAGTATCTGGCCCCCAAGCTTCAGACCCCGCGTGAGGCCTACCAGCAAGAGTATTTTGGCGCCGTAACTCTATGGGAAAGCCCCACCGGTATGGTATATCGTCGGGATGCGTGGAAGTCCTCTGGAGGCTTGAAGGCCGATTGTCCTTCAGCTCCCGCCCGGCTGCATCTGGAAATGGCCCGAACCGCCCCCGTCCTGCTGGTCTATGGCGGTTTGGCTGGCTATCGCCGTGGCAGCCAGCAGCTCAGACACCGTGAGCGAGGTGACTTCGCGCGCTCCATGGCGGATTTAGACTGGCTGAGTCAACTGCTGCACCACCCGGAATGTCCGCTGGAAGACTCGGAAGTCGCCGTCGCGACAAGAAACCTGCAGCGGTTGCGACGAAAATGGGCGCTGTCGCAATGGTTGGGAGAAGAAGGCCGCCTTGCGAGATTTGCCTACCGGAGGCTCCGGCCGTCCTTGAGATACGGCGCGGAGTACTGGGGACCTTACTATCGTGATGCCGTTTTTGATCCTCACCTGTATCCAGATGCGGCCCTGAGCCCCCAAGCCGGAGGAGAGGAAGTAATGCGATGATGTGCGAGGCTGACAGGCAGACCGACTTAACCAGTTCGGCTGGCCAGGTCGGCGGCAGGATTCGCTGCCGCGGCAGCAGGCTCGGGCGCGGGCTGATGAAGCTGCGGTCGGGAACCTTTTCCGCTATGTACAACACCGGCCTGGCGAAGTTCCTCGCCGCTCGGCGTTACCGGGGCACGCATTATGTGGTACTGGCCTACCACGGCGTGTCGGAGCATGCGCAGGCGCTCTTCACTTCCAAGGACTTGTTCGAGCGGCACTTGCAGTTCTTCAAAAACTGGGGAAAGGTCGCGACACTGGATGAATTGGGAGGCTGCGCTGGAGAACAACAGGCTCGCCCGATGCCTGGTTTGCGCTTCGTGATCACTTTCGACGATGGATATGCGAACGTGGTCAGGAATGCGGTTCCTCTGCTGAGGAAGTACGGGGTGAAGGCGATCGTCTATGTCAACCCCGGTTGGATAGAACGCGCAGTCATCCCATGGTGGTTCCAGTTGACAGGCTCAAGCGCTCGTGCCCAGGAACTGCGGTGCCTGGCGAACGAAAAATGCCAGTTCCAACAGCGCCCTACAGTTATAGATGATTCCGTCTCCTGGCCTGCAGCCTTGATTAAGGCCATCCTGACGCAAGTACCACAGGAGCAAATGGACGCTTGGTGGAGTTCTATCGAATCCCAGTATGCCTTATCGGGTGAGAGCCAGTTGGGCTGCTTTCGTCTGGCTACGTGGACAGAATTAGCCTCTGCTGGCGATGTTCTCGAAGTGGGTTCTCACACGCAAACACATTGCATCCTTGGTTTGTGCCGGGACCCGGAGTTTGCCCGCCTTCAAATCTCAACCGCCAAACAGGCCATCGAAGCACGGTTGGGCAAGGCCTGCCGGCACTTTGCTTATCCACGGGGGGAGACCGGCGATTACAACGGACAGACGAGGCAAATGCTCGCCGCTGCCGGGCACCAGACGGCGGTAACCTGCTGTGTCGGCGCGGCCAGGGCTGGCGAAGATCCGCTGGCCATTCCGCGCTTTTTCGTTAGTGAAACGCCGGTGGCCGAGCTTGCCGCGCAACTGGCCGGCTTCGCCGCGCAATGGGATAATGCCGTCCAGACGATCAAGGACCGAGTGAAACGGTAGCCGGCGTGAACCCATCATTGGCCAGCCGCATGGGCAAAATCGCCGGTGATTTGAGCCTTGGCCAACTGACGCCCAGCAAAAGGCAACACGGTGAAAGATCTAGCAGTCCAAGCCAATCCAGGCAAGCTGGAGGCCGCCAAGGAGCTTTCCATCGTTTCCCGGCCAGCGGCAGCGTGGACCGAGGTGGCGAGTGTTTGGAAGCAGTTGGAGCGTGACTCCCCTTACGCCACGTTCTTCGTTTCGCAGGGGTGGGTGGAATCATGGCTGACGACCTTTGCGGCGGTGATGCCGGTTGAGATTGTCATAGTCCGTGCCGGCAGCGTCGCTGTCGCCGCCTGTCTCGTGGTGCGCCGGCTCCGCCGACATGGCCCGTTCCGTGTCCGACGCCTCTTCCTCAACACCAGCGGGGAAGACCCCGGTGACAGCCCTTACATCGAGTTTAACAACCTACTTTGCCTGGCGGGCTGGGAAAAGTGCGTATGCCGGGCGCTCTACGATTACATCTGCCGTCAGCCATGGGATGAATGTGTCCTCGATGGCTTTTGTCAGGGGCTGCCGCTCGACGAACTACGGGGCTTGTTTGCGGATGCCCTTGAAGAGAGAATTATCCGGAAGAACTACTTTCTGGACCTTGCCCAGCTCAGGGATTCGCAGCAACCGTACGAAAGCGTGCTTCGGACGAAGACGCGGACGCGGATCCGGCGATTCTTCAAGGACTATGGTCCAACTACGGTCGTCCAAGCGCAAACAGCGGAGGAGGCCCTGCTGATGCTCGATGAGCTCGCTGAGTTGAGTCGGCAGACCTGGACTCATCGGGGAGAACGAACCGCTTTCGCATCCAGGCGGTTTGTCTCCTTTCACCGCACCTTGATTCGGCGGACGTTTGCCGCAGGCGCAATCCAGTTGGTTCGCGTCGCCGCGGGCCCGACCGTCGGCCTGCTATATAACTTCGCCATGACGGAAAAGTCTATTTCTATCAGTCCGGGTTGAACTACGCAGCCTGCCCGGAGGCGAAGCCGGGATTCGTTACCATTGTTTCCGTTATTCGCCACTGCCTCAATAATCCGGCGCTGAAAGAATTCCAGTTCATGCCGGGCGGCGACGAATACAAGGAACCGCTCGCGACAGGGCACGATGAACAGGAATGGATCGTGTTCAAGTCACGGAGCTGGAGAAACTGCCTGATCTCCCGGCTCCAGCGCGTCAAGCACTGCTTTGTCCCGCGCCGCAGCAGTCCCGGGGTCAGTGGCCCAGTAGTCAGCAGTCCGTAGTCCCCTTTCAGCATTTCAGGTTTCAGCGTGCTACCCTGCTCTCTGGACTCTGATTTCAGCTTCCTGATTTAAGGTCTTGTTTTGATGACTGCGTTTGTCGTCAGCGACGTTCTGGGGCGAAAGGCGGGGGCTTACCTGGCGACCTGGTTGCTCTGCCGGGAACTGGCACGGCTGGGACTGAAAGTGACCTGCTTCGCCCGACACGAGTCATGGGCGGGACAGGAATCCACCGATCAATTTGAAGTAGTGCGGCCATGGCTGCTGAAAGGCTGCCGAAGGGATTGGCCGGGGCAGTGTCTTGCCTGGCAGGCAAGTCGCCGCATTCGCCGCGAGCAACCCAACCTGGTCTTCGTGGCAGGTGTGACGCTGCTGGCTAGATATCTCCTAAAGAGTGCCAGCGCGAACCAACTTCTCATCTGGGAACTAACCAACGCCAATCCGGGCAACAAGTTCGTTGACCGGGAAGCCGCCCGGTTGCTCTCCCGTTGCCGCGGCCTGCTTTCTCCTTCCAAGGCCATTGATCAACACATCCGCCGGACCTACGGGTACCAAGGTCCCATCTTGCGATTGCCTTTCTGGGTGGAAGACGAGTCCGAAAAGCAGAAAGCAGAAAGCAGAAAGCAGAAATGGGACAGCGGGACCATGGGACTGCGCGACAACGGGTTCGCGGCCGACTTCATCTTCCTTGGGCGGCGGGACAGCGAAAAGGGGCTGAGTGAGTTGATCAAGGCGACAGCTATCGTAGCCGGGGAGTACCCGGCCGTGAACGTCCTAATCTGCGGGGCAGGTGATGAAAAGCCGTTTGAAACGCTGGCGCGCGAACTGGGCGTATCGCAAAACGTGACGCTCCGTTTCTTCTCAACTCGGATCGAGGCCATGGACGTTCTGTCGCGATCGCGTTGTCTGGTCTTGCCCTCCTACCATGAGGGCTATCCCTTGGTCCTGCTGGAAGCGGCGCAGCACGGCGTCCCAGTCATTGCCACCACGGTAGGCAGTATACCGGAGCTTCTCAACGGTTCGAAGGCCGCCATTCTCGTTCCTCCCAGGGATGTGTCCTCACTAGCGGGCGCCATGCTAAGAATCCTCCGTGAGTCGCCACACGACTACGAACAGCGTTGCAGGACCGCTCTTGACCTTTTTGGCCGCGTCAGTTCGGCGGAAGTCGTTGCGACTCGCCTGCGGAATCTCTTGGCCCAGCTCAAAGAGAACTCTGCAGCCTGATTGTAGTTTTACACCTTCCCGGTTTCCGCTCTGTTTAGGAGTCGCATAGTCTCGTAGTCCGTGGTTTCGTGGTCTTCTGGCCCAGCTTTTTGAATGGACGTCCTCACCATCCTCCGAGCCCCGCTTGAGAATTACCCGCCGAGCCTCAATCAGGTAGCGCTTCTGGCGAAGGCGGGACTGCGGGTAGGCGTCCTTGAGTTGAGCGGAGACTCTCCGGAGGCGGCACTTCATCCCTCCGTCCGGCGCTGGCAGGTACATCGGGCCTGGAATTCGAAAACCGAGCCGTTGCCATCGTTCGTTCGGCGGTGGGCCAACTGGTTGAAGTTTGCTCGCGCCGTTCACTCACGAATTCAGGTTTATTGCCCTCGAGTCGTACTCGCTTACGACATCCTGGCTGGCGTCTTTGTCAAACCCAAGGCGGTCAGGCACCGGACCGTGTACCACTTCCATGAGTTGCCGGATCCGGAAGCGGGCGAAGGATTGGGACCGAGGCTGGGGCGTGCCCGAGCCGCTCGCTTCAGCCGCGAGGCCGACCTGGTTGTGTTCTCCGACGCCTGGCGCGCTCAATGTTATCAGCAGGACGTCCGTTTGGTGAAGCTGCCCACCGTCGTGATGAACTGCCCAATGAGGATGGACACTGTTCCGCCATCTCCGCTCGGAGAACTATTGGCGGAACAAGGCAAGAGCGGATGGAAGACAGTCTGCTATCTGGGAAGCGTCGGATGGGATCAGGGAGTGCTGGAGGCCGCAGCGTCCATGCTTTGGTGGCCGGCCCAAAGCCTATTTGTTCTCATCGGTCCCTGCTCCGCCGACATTAAGCAACGCCTTCACCAGGTTGCTGCGGAGGTCGGGACGGCGGACCGTCTCTTGTTTCTTGGTTGCCGGCCTCATCGCGAAGCGCTGGCTTTGGCGGCGGGGGCCGACATCGGCATAGCTCTAATCCAACCCACGACCCGCAATTGGCTCTACTCCGCCGGCGCAATCAATAAGCGGTTCGAATACATGGCCCTTGGCCTCGCGCAGATAACGAATACTGGCCCGGGTGTCGCGGACATTGTCGAGAAAGGCGGCTGCGGCCGCTGTGTGGATGCGCGTTCTCCCGAGGCCATCGGCCGGGACGTCTGCGCCTTGCTGAATAGCCATACTGTGCGGCAGGACATGGCCCGGAACTCACGGAGCTTGCACCTCGATCAATTCCACTACGAGCGCCAGTTCGAGCCTGTCTTGGGATGGATCAAAACCGCCGTGGCCGACTCCACCCGTCGGGAATGAGCGTGCCGCTCCCTACTCCAGTCAGCGTCTTGGAGCCGTCTGGACTTCTCTACGGCTCCGAGCTCGCCCTGCTGGAAATCCTCGGGGCCCTTGACCCTGGCGCGTTTCAGATCGAGGCCGTCCTGCCTCGCGCCGCCCCGTTGGCCGCGCACTTGCGCCGAAGTGGCGTCACCTGCCGGGAGCTGCTTGGCGCCACTACTGCAAAGCGGTCTCGCTGGAAGAGGCTGCTCGGTTACGCTCGTTTGGCACGGCACTGGTTCCGCCATAGGCCGGCACTCGTTTATGTCAATCAAGGCGGCATCTTGCGCCCTGCTGCCGCCATCGCCCGCCAGCTCCGCATTCCAGTTCTCTGCCAAGTACAGACGCTCGAGGACGCCCGTTGGGTAAGCCGCCTCACAGCCCAACACCATCTTGTCTCGACCTTCGTCTGCAATTCGCAATTCATCGCCGACCATTGCACTGTGCCCGTAGGCCGGCGCTCGACCGTCTACTTAGGTTACAAGCCCAAAGGCCTCCGCCGCCCCCTTCCTCTCCCGAGCCCGTGCCACGGTTTGCTTGAGGTTACCGTGTTGGGCAGGGTATGTGAAGGAAAGGGGCATTACTTCATTGTTGAGGCTGCCCGGCTGCTGAAGCAGGCAAACCTGCGTCGTTTTCATTTCCGCTTTGTTGGCGACGCCGCGACTCCGGCAGAGGGCTTGCGTATCAAAACTCTGGTCAAGCGGCACAGGCTAACGGAATGGATCGAGTTCCGGGGCTACCGCGACGATGTTGCCGCAGAATTCGCCGCGACCCACCTGCTGGCCATCCTAAGCTTCGCCGAACCCTTCGGACGCATATTCTGCGAAGCCGCAGAAGCTCAGGTGCCTGTAATCCTCGCGGATGCAGGCGGCCTGGGCGAGCTGGCCCGCCACTTTAACGCTGGCGTTCGTTTTCCTGCAGGGGACGTCGGCGCATTCATCCAGTGCCTGCAGTCAATCGCGTCCAACTACGACACGGTGCGAAACGGCTTCCAGACCGCCGGCACCCGAATGCTTCACTCCCTGGACTTCTCAAGCTATCTGAACGTGATTGGTGACCTGATGCGACGCGCCGCCAACGGCGCGCCGGTCTCGGTCCAGTGGCTGGGGCTTGGTTCCCGTCCATGAGCCCCGTCCGGCATTCTTTGGCGAGCTCCGTGTCCAGAAACTATCTGATCCTCTTTCTCGGCGCCGATTGGTGGGGTTCGGACGCCCGGGCTCTGGCCGTGGGCTTTCGGCAGCTCGGCCACGCGGTGATCGAGATCAACTACGAGGATTTCATACCCTCCCAATGGTCGTCACTGCCCCTGCGCATTCTCCGCCGAGCCTTGGGGCCATTGCTGGCGCGCGAATACAACCGGACCATCCTCCGGCATCTAAACAACCGGGCGATTGATTTTCTGCTCGTGTTCAAAGGCAAGTTTCTTCAGCCGGGCACAGTCAAGCGATTCTCCGCGTCCGGGCTGCCGGCTTATTTCTTCTATCCGGATGTCAGTTTTCTGGATCATGGCCGAGACATCTGGGATTGCCTGCCACTTTACGACTGTGTCTTTACGACCAAGTCCTTCCACCAGGCAGATGCCGCCCTGCGTGGGCGGCTCAAGGACTTGCGCCTCGTATCGCATGGCTTTGATCCGGACGTGCATCGGACCATCCATCTGTCCGGGAAAACACAGGCCGCCTATGAATGCGATGTCTCCTTCGTCGGCTGCTGGTCCCCCAAGAAAGAACAGACGCTTCGAGCCTTGCTCGAGCGGTGCGCTGGGATTGATTTGCGCGTCTGGGGACCTGGCTGGGCCCGGGCGGGTGCGCTGGTCCGGAAGCGGTGGCAGGGTCGGGGCGCGTATGGCGATGAACTAGCGGCCATCTACTGCTTATCGCGCATCAATTTGGCGCTGCTGAGCGAAGCAGGTGGCGGGACTAGCATTGGCGATCAGGTCACCGCCCGAACCTGGCAGATCCCTGCGGCCGGCGGATTCATGCTTCATGAGCATACGGCCGAGCTGGAGCACTATTTTGCACCGGGAAGTGAAAGCGGGGTCTTCAACTCTCCAGACGACTTGGCGGAAAAAGCTCGCTGGTTCCTGCACCACGCCGATGAACGCTTGAAGGTGGCCACTGCAGGCCATCGCCGCTGCCTCGCAGGCGGCTACACCTACCTGCCAGCGGCCCGCGAAATCCTCACTGTTCATGAGGAACGCCTGAAAACTCCTGTTCGTGAGCGTTGCTGGACTTACGGCTAAAACCGAACCTGGCTCAATCATTGGATGCTGGATGTTCGATGTTGGCTTTTAGATGTTCCGCGAAGCCATGGCAAGGGAACCGGTTTCGACTGGCGGGGCCGATCATCGACACAGCCATAAAATATGTGAAAGCCCGGGTTCTTTATGAATGATATGCATGGAGAGCTGCCGGTAACCTCGCCGCCAAACTCGCAAATCGAGGCGTCCAAGTCTGCAGTTCGGCGACCCCGGGTTCATGGCAGAGGCCACGGCGCAGCTTCGGGGCGAAGCGCGTCGGCCTCGGCGGTTTCTGCCGAAGCCGGGCCCGCCACCGTGGTGTCAGGCATGCAATGGCTGGTGGTGCTCGCTGCCGGGGCTATTGCCGCCTTGGCCAGCACGCCTCTGTGGCACGACTTCTCGCCCTGGGCTGGCTTGGTCGCGGCCTTGCTGGCCATGACGGTGTTGCATATGGGTTATTCCTGTGGAAGCGTGGTCGCCCTGCCGCACCTGGCGGTCATCGTTTGCCTGGCCCAATATGGCATCGCTCCCTGGGGAGCCTACTACTATCCGGCCAATAATCCCGTGTATTTAATCGAGGACTTTGCCCATTATTTCTCCTATGCGGGCCCGGCATTGCTGGCGATCACGCTGGGCTGGATCGCAAGCTGTTTTGGGTTGCGGCCGTCCGGGTGCCCCATCTCCGAAGGCCGGCGCGCGCCTGTGCTGGTTCGCGAGTTGGATTGCCTGTTGTGGGGAGGAATTGCGCTCAAGCTCGCATTCGGTTCCGCACAACTCGGTGGGCTCTCCTTCCTGATCTTGTTGCTCGCCAACTTGAGGTTTTTGGCTGCCATCGGCCTGATGCTCCTCGGAGCACCAGGTTGGCGGTGGCGCATCGCGCTCCTGTTCGTTTCCGAGATCATCCTGGCCGTCGAAGCGACCATGTTCCACGAATTGGTCTTGTGGACCCTTGGTTTTTTTGTGACTTACTTGTTCGTGCGGCGCCCGAGAATGCCCGTATTCCTGACGTGGCTGGTGTTACTCTGCGCAGGGGTATTCTTTCTCCACGACGCCAAGTGGCAGTTCCGACAAGGCAGTGCGCGGGCGACGGTTTTTGGCGAGGACATCCCGCTAACCAAATGGAATAGTCCGCTGCTGGGAGGATTGTGTCTGGTCCAAAGCACAACCAAGGCTTTGACTGGCGGCTACTCAGACGACTCAGTGGGGGAGATGATTGTGCGGTTCAATCAAGGCTGGATTATTGACCGCATATTGCACCACGTTCCATCCGTAGAGCCGTACGCGCGAGGCAGAACTATCATTTCGGCTTTTGAGGCCGCAATGTTACCACGGATCTTGGCGCCTAACAAGCAGTTCGCTGGTGGCAGAGAATTTATGCAGTGCTTCGCCGGCTATACTTTGACAGAGGGCACGAGCATGAACTTGGGTTTTGGTGGCGAACTGTATGCCAACTTCGGGTATTGGGGCGGCATCCTGGGCTGCGGCCTCTACGCGCTCGCCCTGGGACTGGGCTTTCGCTGGGTGGCTCGACGTGCTCACGCATCGCCAATATGGTGGGCCATCCTGGTTTACGTCGGCCACTGGGCGCTGAAAGCTGAAACCGACATTGGCGCGGTGCTCAACTACATCGTGAAGGCTGCGATTGTGGCGTGCGTTGCCGCCATGTGCCTGCCCGCCGTGCGTGCGGAGTTGGCCGGACGGCCTGTGACAACCAGTAGGCCATCAAGGCGCGGTTGGGAGGTGAAAACTGCTGAAACGCGAAAATGTTGGCATGTAAGCCCGAGTGAAGAGCTCGGAGCCGAATCAAGGCATATACAACGGTGACGATCCGGGGCTATGTAAAGCTGCCGAAGGAACAGAGGAAGCGCGGGTGTTGGGAAAGCAAAGCTGCGTTCAGGAACTTCGGTCGCAGTTCAGGTTCGGGAAGTGTCACGAGCGCACTCCAATTCGGAATTCTGCTCAAAGCTGGACGGGCTGCTGCAAGAGGCCATGAGTCGTAACTATGGTTGGAATTGTTGCGTGATGGGTGAGGCATCCAAGGTGGAGCCCTCGATCAATTGTTGTGCGAAACCGTTGAACTGCCTGCGAGTTTCACGTCCATGGCAACCAAACGCAGACCTTGATTTCAGCTTTCAGGTTTCAGCGTTTCAGCTTTTCCTCTAATAGTCCTCTTGCCCCACATCGCTCATTTCATTCCCTACACAGGCACGGCTATGGGGGGGCCCGTGCTCGGAATGGCGGCTTACGTCGGTCTCCTGGCCGATGCCGGTTTTTCGGTCATGGTTTACAGCACGAAGCGGGACACGGACGGTGAATCGTTTCCGCTGGATTCCAAGGTCAGGCACGTGCAGGAACCGGCGGCAGGCTGGGGCGGCTTTCGCCGCAGTCCCGCCTTGTGGCGGCAGGCGCATACGGCCGAGATCAATCTCATCCATTCCCACGGGTTATGGACTGACGCCCACCGGCTGGCAGGATACCTCGCCAGGACACGCCGAGTGCCGCATTTGCTGGCGCCGTGTGGCATGCTCATGCCTGGGGCGTTGCGCCATCATGGGTGGAAGAAAGTGCCGGTCCGGATTTGGTTCCAGGATCGGGCGTTGCGCGCCGCACAATGTCTGCACGCCAAATCCGACCAGGAATACCGGCAAATCCGCGCCTTCGGCCTGCGCAACCCTGTCGCGGTCATCCCCAACCCGATCGCTCCGCCGCCCGTCGGTGGTTCGGTCGTCTCTGCTCCGTGGTCCAAGAGCCCAAACCGACGCACCGTCCTGTTCCTTGGACGGCTGCATCCGGTAAAAGGTCTGGCGCGGCTCGTCCAGGCATGGGCGGAGGTGCAGAGGTTCGCGGTGAGAGGTCAGTGGAGCAGTGGTCCAACCCATGAGACCTGGCAACTGATCCTGGCCGGGCCCGATGAAGGAGGGCACCGTGAGGAAATCGAATCGCTGGTCGCAGAGTGTGGATGCCGGGACAGCGTGGTTTTCCCTGGCGAACTCGATGAAAAGCAGAAGTGGGGTGCACTGGCGGCGGCGGACTTGTTCGTGATGCCCAGCGATTTTGAGAATTTCGGTAATGCTATTGTGGAAGCCATGTCATGCGCCGTCCCCGTTATTACCACCACCGGCACCCCGTGGGAAGAGTTACGGCGCGCGGGAGCGGGTTGGTGGGTGGCGCCGCGCGTCGAGCCGTTGGCCGAAGCCCTGCGCGAGGCTTTGGCCATGTCCGAGACCCAGCGGCAGGAGATGGGAAAACGGGCCGCGGGCCTGGCGGCACGGTTCAGCCCACAGCAAGCCGGCGCCGATTTGATTCAGGTTTACCGCTGGTTGATGAATGAAATTCCTCGTCCTCCGTGTGTTCGGGATGATTAGCGCACTCCCCCTGCTCCAGTTGGTCTCATCTCGCCGCCGCTCGAATACTCGTTCCTGACAGAAAGTTCGTGCGCGGGTGGCAGAGGCACAGCCAATATTGATCTGGAGGCATTTGTAACATGCCTCCCCCTGCCTGCACCTCAGGCCCGGGGTAAACGCGTCGCTGCGGGCGCGCCAGGGCACTGACCAGACCGCTCCGGGCTGAGTGGGGGACGGAGGCGAACCGAGCGGTCTTTGTTTTCTCCCCCGTCATGCAGAGTCAGAGCGTAGATCCCGCAGGAATCCATCGGCATCCGCTCTCTTTACGGGCTTTCAGCCTCCGATTGGAATCTCATCATGCGCTCTAACTATACCGTCCGCAGTAACCGTCCTTCCCCCTTCCGAGCATCGCATCTGGCCATGCGCGGCCTTTGGAACCTCGTGTGGTTGCTGCTGTTCCGCCCCTCGCCTCGGCTCATGCATGGGTGGCGACGGCTTCTGCTCCGGCTGTTCGGGGCTACTGTTGGCCGCGGGGTGCGCATCTATCCCAGCACCAGGGTTTGGGGGCCCTGGAATCTCACGCTCGGGGAGTATGCAGTGCTGGGGCCTGACGTGGACTGTTACTGCGTCGCACCGATCGAGATCGGGGCGCAGTCAACCATCTCACAATACTGCTATTTGTGCGCGGCCACACATGACTTTGAGTCGCCCGATTTCCGGCTCATTGCGCGGCCGATCGTCATCAGGGACCAAGTGTGGTTGTGCGCGGATGTGTTTGTCGGGCCGGGGGTGACGATCGCCGAGGGCACCGTGGTCGGGGCGCGTTCGAGCGTGTTCTCGGACCTGCCGGCGTGGAAAGTCTGCGTAGGATCGCCCGCCAAAGCCCGCCGCGACCGCACCGTCAAGACGCCCAACTCTGATCTCTGACTTTTGATATGGCATTCAGCGTTCAGCTTTTTCGTCAGCCCGCCATTCTTTGCCCTTGTGTTTCTGCCTTGCGTTGTCCCGTTTCGTGGAAGCACGGGGGCCGGCTTCCAATCGCTGAGTCGCAACTTCCCAATGAAGGCCTTGCTTGGGCACTCTCGCATTGTGTGCTACCTTGAGCGGGAGCCAATCGTTCGGTTGGATTACGCTGACCTGCGAGGGTGGTGCATGATTTGTTTCGGCAACCGCGGGCGCTGCACGAGGCGGGCGAAGAGGCAAGGCGCCTGATTTCGGCTTCTCAGCGGTTTATCTGCCCAGCCCTTAGCGTGGCACCGTAGGCCGTGGCCCCTTCCCTCCTCTATCTCCTTCCCCTCGCCGCCTATTGGCTGGTTCTCATCTACTGGCTTGGCGCACAGTGGTCTGTTTATGAGCAATACCACTACGGCTGGGCGGTGCCGTTTCTGTGCCTTTATCTGCTTTGGCGAAAAGCAGAAAGCAGAAAGCAGAAAGTAGAGAAAGGATTACCGGGCGATGGGGCTGCCGGGCTGCGAGGCTATGGACTACAAACAGCGGCCGGGGGACTGGATTATGCCGGGGGGAATCCGGGAGGTGGCCGCTCGCTGATCTGGTGGGGCCTGCTGGTCTGTGCGCTGCTCTACGCGCCCACACGCTTCCTGCACGAGGCCAACCCGATCTGGCGTCTTACCAGCCTCCTTTGGACCCTCATTGTTATCAGTCTCACGCTGCTCGTGCTCCGTTCCCGTGGCCCCGAGGTCTCGTGGTCCCGTGGGCTCGTCTTCCCCATCTGCTTCTTCCTCGTGGCCGTCCCCTGGCCCTCCGGCGTGGAAAACTTCCTGATCCAGTCTCTGATGCGGCTGAATGTTGCGACGACGATCGAATTGCTTGGCCTCTTCGGAATCCCAGCCGTTCAGCATGGCAACGTCATTGAGATCGGCGCCGGAATGGTGGGTGTTGACGAGGCATGCAGCGGCATCCGATCCTTCCAGGCCACGCTGATGATCTCCCTGTTCCTGGGGGAACTCTACCGCCTTGCCCCGGTCCGCAGGTTTGGAGTGGTTCTGCTGGGCTTCGTCCTGGCCTTCGCCTTTAACGTAGGGCGCACGCTCCTGTTGACTGGCGTCGCCTTCGTAAAGGGGGTCGCGGCAGTCTCCTCCTGGCACGATCCCGCCAGCATCACCATTCTCGTTGCCTGTTTTCTCTCTGTCTGGCTCCTGGCTTGGCGGCTCAGGGGGGACACCGAACACCTGAAATCTGAAATGCTGACAGCCGAAACCGGAGCGGCAAGGCCAATGGCCAGTATTCCCGTGGTCCGTGGTCCCGTTGTCTCGTTGTCCCTCCTCGCCTGGCTTCTTGTCGTCGAAGTCGGCACCGAGTTTTGGTATCGTTCTCACGAATCTTCGATGGCTGCCAGCGTAGAATGGTCGGTGCGTCCCCCGGCCCCGAGCGCCAATTACAGCGAGGTGAAGATCCCACCCGAGATTCTCGGCCAATTCCGTTCCGATGAAGACAAGCATGTCCAGTGGGTGGATGACCACGGTAATCCCTGGGAACTCTACTACTTTCGTTGGTTTCCCGCCCATTCTTTGCAGAAGCGGGTGGCCATTCAAATGGCAAAGACGCACGGGCCGGAGAAGTGTCTCCCCGCTGTGGGAATGAGCCTGAAGGCGGATCTGGGAATTATCACGGTTCCCATTGCGGGCCTCGAAGTCGTCATGCAGCACTACATGTTCATCGCCGAAGGCCGGTTGCTTCACGTCTTTTATGGGATCTACGAGGACCCGACCGGAAGCGCCAAGCTGGCCAATCGGCGGAAGGACTTCGGGAGCCGTGTGGCCGCAGCCCTGGACGGGAGCCGGAACTACGGCCAGCGTTTTCTCGAACTCGCGGTCACCGGGTATGACCGGCCTGAAGCAGCCAAAGCCGCTCTGGCCCAGGAACTGGGGAAGCTGATCCGAGTGGAAGCTCCTGCGCCAAAGCATTGAATCGCCCGCTGCCCGATTTGAGACGCCCGCGAGCCGATTAAGGCAGTCCCGGATAGCACGAATCTCAAATGCCAAAACTGATGGGGCACAGGATTCCCAACACGACAAGCGCCCCGTGTTTGGCCCACAAGAGCCACCCATTGCGCGCCCGGGACGTGCAGATTTATCAGGCCTGCGAAGTTCTGACCGAGTGTCTGATCTACCCCATGGTCATTTTCAGCCCCTGGGCTTTTGGCACCAGCGAGCCCTGGTCCATCTGGATCATGAACAGCGCAGGCTACTGCCTGGGGGCATTGTTAGCCGTCAAATTAGCCATACGCCATCTCAAGGGCTACCGGCCGCCGCGCTGGGCCGACGGCGGGGCAGAGCCACCGGGCGCTGGTGCCGCCCGCGGACTGCTCACCCCCGCCAGACTCACCGGAATCCTCGCGCTGCTGACAGCGGCGATTCTGGGTTATTGCCTGATCAGCGCCCTAAACGCGCGTGCTGCCTATAATCCGGAAACGCTCGCTTTCACCTACCGGCGCCAGTATGTCCCCTGGCTTCCCCATAGCTTCGACCGGGGCGCGACCTGGTTTGCGTTCTGGAGCTACCTCGGATTGGCGCTCTCGTTTTGGGCCATCCGCGATTGGTTGTTGGGAAAGTCCGCGGCCGAACAACGGCCTGCGCGCCGGGCGAATGGGCCGGGCGGGGTGGCCCAGGCAGAGTTCCTTCCTGCCCGGTTGCGCCGCCTCTTGTGGTTGCTGACGATCAATGGCGGGCTGCTTGGCGTGGAAGGAATCATTCAACGGCTCCATGGATCCGGCGAGCTGTTATTTCTTGTTCGGCCAAACATCCACAAGACGGCGGACACTCAGTTTGGCCCGTACGCCTACTACGCGAACGCCTCGCAATACTTCAACCTGCTTTGGCCGGTCTGCCTCGGATTCTGGTGGATGCTGCATCGGTCGCGCGGATTTGGGCGCCACGACCACTATGTGGTGCTCCTTTGCTGCGGCATCATGGCCGCATGCCCGATCATTTCCACCAGTCGCGGCGGCACGCTGATAACACTTGGGCTGCTCGGCTTGGTCGGACTCCTCCTGGCCGCCGCGCATTTCGTTCTTCCCGCGTCCGGCCAGGCAGCCGGGAGAACGCGCGCAACTACATTGGGCGTTCTGGCGCTTTTCTTCGTCGGCGCGCTGGCCCTGGGGTACTCGCTGGGATGGAAAGCGCTGAAGCCGCGAATGGCCAGGCTGAGCGAGGGCTTCCAGCAGCGGGAACGCGACTACGACAGAGCCCGGCCTATCGCGGCGGATTATCCCGTTTTCGGCACCGGCCCGGGCTCCTTCGAGAACGTCTCAAAGCTCTACCGCATTTCCCCCGAGGCCAATTGGTGGGCGCAACTGCACAACGACTGGCTGGAAACGCGCATCACGTTCGGCTGGGTTGGCAGTGCGTTGATTGCCCTGGCTTTTGCGACGGTGCTGCTGCGTTGGTTTGGCGGCGGAGGCATCTACAGCGGGAGGCGCTTTGTCATGTTGTTATGGCTGGCGCTGGGCGGGTGCCTCATCCATGCGCGTTTTGATTTTCCATTCCAGATGCATTCGATCGTCTTCCTCTTCCTGATCCTGTGCGCCATTCTATTCAACCTGTCGCGCAGGCCCTCATTTCATTGAAGGCTCATCGCTGACCACTGACGCCGCCCCCGCCTCCGGATCTATCCGGCGTCCCGGCGCCTGAGCATCCTTTTGTGACCTTCCTCCTCCTGAACCAGACCTTTCACCCGGACGTCATGGCAACCGGGCAGTACTTGACCGACGTGGCCCTGCGCCTCGTCGAGCGCGGCCACCAAGTAACCGTAGTCACCAGCCGGCGCGCCTACGATCAACCTCGAACGCAGTTTCCCAAAGAGGAGATGTGGCGCGGGATCCGCGTGTATCGCGTCGGAACCACCGGATTTGGCAAAGGCGCCAAATGGCGGCGGGCCGCGGATTTTGCCAGTTTCCTGGCACTCGCCTCTTTGCGGCTCGCGCGGTTGCCCCGCCCGGAGGTGGTGGTGACCCTGACCTCGCCGCCGTTGATTTCTTTCCTGGGCGCCGGGTTGGCCAGGCTCCGCCGCAGCCGCTTCTTTTACTGGGTCATGGATTTCAATCCCGACGAGGCCATCGCTGCCGGGTGGCTTCGCCCCCACTCACCCGTCGCGAGGGTGCTGGACTGGATTTCGCGCTTCAGTCTGCGGCAGGCCCGTAAAATCCTCGCGCTCGACCGGTTCATGCGCGAGCGCATCGTTGCCAAGGGCATCGCGCCGGCGAAGGTGCTCGTCATTCCGCCCTGGTCCCACGACACGGAGGTGACATTCGATGCCGAGGGCCGGGAACGATTCCGCAAGGCGCACGGCCTGGACGGCAAATTCGTGGTCATGTATTCGGGCAACCACAGCCCGGTGCATCCGCTCGATACACTACTCGCGGCGGCTCGGCAGCTTGCGTCCAACCCCGACGTGACTTTCTGCTTCATGGGCGGCGGGAGCGAGTGGAGAAAGATCCAGGAAAAGCAGAAAACGGACCGCACCCTTTCCAACATAATTTGCCTGCCCTACCAGCCGCTAGACCAGCTAGCGGGGTCCCTGTCCGCCGCAGACCTCCACGTGGTTGTAATGGGCAACGACTTCGTGGGCTTGGTGCATCCTTGCAAGATCTACAATGCTTTAAGCGTAGGCGCGCCAGTGCTGTATATTGGTCCTTCGCCCAGCCACATTTCGGAAATCCTGGACACGCTGGACGGCCACTATACTTGCGCCGCGGCGCACCACGGCGACGTGGAAAGAGTAGTGGAACAGATCCTGAGGGTTCGTCGGGAATCCGCCGCGCTAGTCCGCCAGCCGCCCAAAATCAGCTCCATGTTTTCCAGGGAGACTCTTCTGCCCAGGCTGGTTGCCGAACTGGAGGGACAGTGATGCACTGCTAGTCGTTGAGGGCAGCGAGCCCCGTTTCCAATTCTTGGCTAAGGCCGGAGTCTTGTTCGCAGGATTCCGGCCTTTTTCTTGCCGCGAAGGGTTTTGCCTCGAAACTACAGTATTATTTAACATGCTCTGGCCAATTCAAGGGCACGGCTGCTGGATCCCAGGTCTTTCGCTGGTAAAATCAATAGATCAGGCATAAAAGGGGGTAAAATAGAGGCAAAACCCGAATCATGCCGGCTTTGGCGCACCTTGAAGATCCCTTTGATTTACCCTGCCTTTAAGCCGTGTACAAGGGGTTTACAAGGGATGCTCACCGGAAGTTCATAGGATTTTAGCTAGTACACCCGATGGGCATCCCTTGTACACCCCTTGTACACGGTTTAAAGATAAGGTAAAGCTAAGGCATCTGGGTTATGGCTGCGGATGCCTGGAAAGGTCGAAACGATGAGAAAGGGCGGGGTGGCGAGTAATAAGTTCAGTAAAAGCAATTAGTTATAAACCTGAGGCTGGCGGAAGTGGGTTTTTCAAGGGCGGAAGGGCGTTTGTATGGCTTTTGGCTTCGCGAATGCCTTATCGGAAACGTTGACGTGGTATTGTCCAATCTTGCGCCCTCGTTTCACTGGTTGCAAGGCGGGCCTGAAGCCTTGTCAAATCAGATAGTTAATGATCCAAGGCCGATGTGTGCGGAGCAGGGCACCGGCCGGGAAAAGGATTCTTTGGGCAAAGGCCTGCCCAGGGGAAGAATCTATTTAAGTAGCTACTACCGAATGACTAACGGTTTATTTCCGTTTGCTTCGAGCGACAGTCGTGACGTTATGCCGGAGAGGGTTCTTCGGTTTTGTAAGGTTCAATAGCGTCGAGGCGGTGGCGGTGGGCGACCTGGTGGACTTCGAATTCGACTTCGTCGCCGACTTTGTGCCCGATCAACGCCTGGGCCACGGGGGAGAGGTAGCTGACGATATTCCTTTCCGGGTCAGAGTCCCAGGCGCCGAGAATGGTAAAGCGTTCCGACTGGTTGGTGGCCAGGTCGGTTGCATATACCACGGTGCCGGCTCCGGCGACGTCCGTGCGCACGCCAGCGAAGTCGGTGCCGCGCGCGCGCACCAGTTCCGCTTCCAGGTCGGCTTTGCGCCGCAGGAGGAGTTTCTGCATTTCCTTGGCGGCTTTGTATTCGTGGTTTTCGCTGAGGTCGCCGTAGCTGCGGGCGATGGCGATTTCCCGGGAATTGGCGGGGATCTTCTTTTGGACCAGTTCGTGATATTCGTGTTTGCGCCGTTCGAGGCTTTCCCAGGAGACCACCAGTGTGGATTCCTGCCGGGTTGGTTCGCCGGAGATCAGGGATTGCATCGTGGGGTAGCTTTTGACGATGCGCGCCAGCAGCGACCGTTTGTCCATGTCGTCAAACGAGGGGGAAAGCTGCAGCGCCCGGGTGAGGTCCTTGATGACTTCGAAGTCCGCCGAGCTGATGAGCTCCAGGAGGAGGCTGGGGTCGTCCACGATGAAGTCCCGCAGCCGGTTGGAGCGCCGTTCGTTGAACTGGTCGCGCTCCAGGGCGGTGAGCATGGCACGGAAGACTTCTGGTCCCAGGATGTCGGCGAAGGAGTCGTTGCGTTCTTTGGCCAGCCAGAGGAGCAATTCGCTGCTGGCGCTGTGCTGGCTGATCAGGCGCGCCAGGGTTTCCTTGAGTTCTTCGAGGTGGTTATTTTGAATCAGGAAGCCGGCCAGTTCGCCGCAGGTTCGGGCCGAGACGGTATTGAGCGCCAGTTGCAGCACGTCCAGCCAGCGGTCGGGGAAGTTGGTTTTGAAGGATTCCAGCGCCCGGCGGCGGCGGGCGTTGGGGAGTTGCTCCAGCAGCAGGCCCGGCTCGGACGCCTGCGTCCAGACGGTCTGGGGGGTGCTTTCCTCCGCGGCGGGCTGCAGGCCGATGGCCGCCCGGACGTCGTCCCGGACAAAGATGGCTTCGAGGGCCACGGCGGGCTGGGTGCGCAAGTGACTGGCGATTTCGGTGTTGAGCAGGGCGACGATTTCCGCGCCGGCCGCCGCCGGGTCGGTTAAATCGTCCACATTTTTGATCACCTCGAGGGCGGTGGAACTGTGGGCTTTCAGGCCTTTGGCGGTTCGGAAAGCGGTCATCAGCCGTTGTTGCGGCGAGATTTCCTCGTCCTCGTAGATGATGGGCTCGGATTTTTTGAGGGGCACGTGGAAATGGCCGTCCTTTTTGAGTTCGCGGCGGGCAGTTTCCCACCATTTGGGCCAATCGGAGGTGACGATTTCGGGTACCAGCGCTTTTTGAATCTGCTCCACGGTGGCTTTGCCATCGAGGCTGGTCAGCACCAGTTTGACGAGTTCCAGGTGCTGGGTGGCGGCCATTTTGCGCAGATTTTCCAGTTCCGAGGCTTTCCGGGCGAGGATATGGTCTTTGGGGATGGGTTTGAGCGATTCGGCGGCGAAGGCCAGGTCCATGGAGTGGTCGGGCTTATTGTCGAAATCAATCGTGAAGCGCGCAAAGACGGGGTCCAGGGTCTTGATGCGTCCAAATCCCCAGCTTCGGTGCAGGCAGAAGCCGGTGTCGGTGAGTTGCACCAGGGCGGGGATGAGGTGCCGTTCCAGTTTGCCCGCTGCCGCCATTTTTTCGAATTCTTCGCGCATATAATATCTTAACACTCGCTTCCGGTGAGGAGAATCCATTTATTAAACGAAGTGCGCGCGGAAAAACCAAGAGAAATAGCTTTGCGCCTTCTGCAGCGGGAGGCCGGGGGAGATTTTATTGAGAATCGGCTGGCCGCGGCGCTGGCCCGAGGGCGGTTGTCGGCCGCCGACCGTCATCTTTGCCAGGAGCTGGCTTATGGTGTCGTCCGCTGGCAGGCGGCGCTGGATTGGCTGATCGCGCGCAAGACGGATGCCCGCCAGCTCAAGCCCGCTTTGCGCGCCCTGCTGCGGTTGGGGCTTTACCAGATTTTCTGGCTCGAACGCATCCCTCCCCATGCGGCCGTCCACGAGACCGTCGCGCTGGCCCGGGCCAGCCGCTTGCACGCCCAAACCGGGTTCATCAATGCGGTCCTGCGCGGTTATTTGCGCGAGCAGGAGGCCACCCGGCGCCTGCTGGCGGAGCTGAAAACCCGGCAGCCGCATCTTGGGTATTCGCATCCGGAATGGCTGGTGACGCGCTGGCGGGAGCGTTGGGGGCCGGAGCCGGCGGCAAAGCTGATGGACTGGAACAACACGCCGCCGAGGGTCTTTGCCCGGGTCAACACGCTGAAGACCGACGCGGACCGGCTTCTTGCCCAGTGGCGCGCCGAGGAGGTGGAGTATGGCCTGGTCCGCCGGGATTGGCTGGCGGAAAACCTGGTTTTCGAGCTGCGCGCGCATCCGCCGCTGAGCCGGCTGCCCAGCTTTCAGCAGGGGATGTTTTACGTGCAGGACCCCAGCACCCTGCTGGCGGTGAGCGAACTGGGGGCGCAACCCGGCGAGCGCGTTCTTGATCTTTGCGCCGCGCCCGGCGGCAAGCTGACCGCCCTGGCCCAGGCGATGCGCAACGAAGGGCGCCTGTTCGCCCACGACACCTCCCCCGAACGGCTGGATTTGATCCGCCAGAACTGCGCGCGCCTGGGCGTTTCCTGCGTGCAGCCGCAGACGCCCGCCGACCTCGAGGCGTCCGGCGCCGCTGCCGGGTTTGACCGCATCCTGCTGGATGCGCCGTGCTCCAATACCGGCGTGATGCGGCGCCGGGTGGAGTTGCGCTGGCGGGTGCTGCCGGAGGAGATAGACCGGCTGCAGGCGCAACAGCGGGAACTGCTGCGCCAGGCCGCTGCGCGGTTGAAGCCCGGCGGCGCGCTGGTTTATAGCACTTGCAGCCTGGAGCCGGAGGAGAACGCGGGCGTCTTGCAGGAGTTTTTGCGCCAGCATCCCGGGTTCAAGCTGGAGCGGACGCGCGAGCTGCTGCCGTTTGTGGACGGCGTGGACGGCAGCTATGTGGCGCGGATAAGCCGCGGTTCCTAGCCCGCGCTTGAAAATCCGCGCCGGGGAGAGAGGGCGTTCCTCCGCGCTTTTCGGCCAGCTCCCGGTTCCTGCGCCGGATAAAACCCGTCGTCTCGCGCGTTTTCTCGCTCCGGCGAGGGGTTTTCGGCGGCGGGAGCGGCCCTGCCGGCAGGGGCGGAAAGCGCTGTAATGAGGGGGCCGCGGGGCGGGATTGGAACTTCGCACAAAAAATGGAAAGGGTTTAGCAAGGCATGTTGAGAACTTCAGACGGGATTAGCGTTAAGTGCCGTGGCATAGAGACCCAATAGCGTCAGTGCATTGCTGGTATGAGCAAAATATCGGACATAGCAGGATGGTTGACCAGGGGTCGGTCTGGGGGGCCGGCGTCCGGGAAATCCTGTTTATTCCGGGTGCGGATGGCCACGAAGCTGGTGCTGAGTTTTCTGCTGATCATTTTGCTGGTGAGCGGCGTTTTTGGGCTGGTGGGGGCGCGGGTGATTGGGAACCGGGTCGTCGCGGAGGCGCAGGCCAAGGTGCATACGGATTTGAATGCGGCGCGGGAGATCTACCTGAACAAACTGGCGGCGGTGAACGACGTGGTGCGCTTTACGGCGGACCGGGTGCTGCTGCTGAACTCGTTGCTGTCGGGCGACACGCGGCCGGCGTGGGAGGCGCTGGTGCGGACGCGGGAGCGCGAAAAGCTGGACGTGCTGGGGGTGACGGATCGGAACGGGCGGGTGGTGCTGCGCGCGACCTCCGGCAGCGTGGTGGGCGATGACCAGTCGCAGGACGAACTGGTGCGCGCGGTGATGGAGCGGGCGGAACCGGTGGCGGCGGCCTGCCTTGTCTCGGCCGAGAACCTGCGGCGGGAGCCGCCGGCGCTGGCGGAGCAGGCGCATTTCCAGTTTATCGAGACCCCGAAGGCGCGGGCGCGCGCGGCGACGGAGGAATCGTCCGGCATGATGTTGAAGGCGGCCGCGCCGGTGCTGGATTCGTCGCACCGGGTGCTGGGGATTGTATATGGGGGGGTGTTGCTGAACCGCAACTGTGAGATTGTGGACCGCATCAAACAGACCGTATTTCAGAACCTGCAATACAAGGGCAAAGACATGGGGACGGCGACGATATTCCAGGATGACCTGCGGATCTCCACCAACGTGAAAAATGAGGACGGCACCCGCGCCCTGGGCACCCGGGTGGCGGAGGATGTCTATGAGCAGGTGGTGCGGCACGGGCGGCCGTGGATTGGGCGGGCTTTTGTGGTGAATCATTGGTACATCACGGCGTATGAGCCGATTCGGGATCTGACGGGCAGAATCATCGGGATGCTGTATGTCGGGTTGCTGGAGCAGAAATATGTGGATTTGCGGCATCGGGCGGTGATGGTGTTTCTGGCCGTGACGGTGGTGGGCGCGCTGATCGCGCTGGGCCTGGCGTCCTTCATTTCCGGCAAGATTTCGGTTTCGATCAAGAAATTGGCGGTGGCGGCGGAGCAGGTGGCGCACGGGAACCTGGACACGCGGGTTGAGATCCGTTCGCATGACGAGCTGCTGGAGCTGGCGGACGCGTTCAACTTCATGGCGGCGGCGCTGAAAAAACGGGACGAAAAGGTGCGGGAATTCACGACGCGGCGGATCATGCAGTCGGAGCGGCTGGCCCATATCGGGCAATTGGCGGCGGGGGTGGCGCATGAGATCAATAATCCGCTGACCGGCATCGTGACCTATTCGCATTTGCTGCTGGAACGGGCGTCGGCGGACGACGGAACGCGGGCCTCGCTGGAGAAGATCGTCAAGCAGGCCGACCGGTGCCGGGATATTATCCGCGGGCTGCTGGACTTTTCGCGCCAGCGGAAACCCGAGAAACGGCAGTCGAACGTGAACCGGGTGCTGGAGGAATGTATTTCGTTGGTTGACAATCAAGTGCTGTTCCACAACATCAGGATTGTGCAACATCTGAGCGCGAATCTGCCGCCGGTCTTCATGGACCCGTCGCAAATTCAGCAGGTGTTTATGAATATGATTCTGAACGCGGCGGAAGCGATGCATGGCGGGGGGCGGCTGACGCTCACCACCCGGCACGTGCCGGCGGAACAGGCCGTCGAGGTGGAGTTCGCCGACACGGGCCACGGCATCAAGGAGGCGGACCTGGACCGGATCTTCAGCCCGTTCTTCTCGACCAAAGAGGTGGGGCATGGGACGGGCCTCGGGCTGGCCATCAGCTACGGAATTGTCAAGGAGCACAAGGGCACCATCACCGTGGAGAGCGAGGAGGGGCGCGGCGCCACGTTCACAATTTGCTTGCCGGTCAGCAACGAAGAGGAGAACCTGCCACGTGCCGCTTAAGCATACCATCCTGGTGATTGACGACGAGGAAGTGGTGCTCGATGCCTGCACGCAGATTCTGGACAGCCGCGATTGCCGCGTCGCGCTGGCCAACAATGGCGCGGAAGGTTTGAAGCGGCTGGAGGAGCTGCAGCCGGACCTGGTTTTTCTGGATCTCAAGATGCCCGGGCTTTCCGGGCTGGAAGTGCTGGAGCGCATCCGGGCCAAGCTGCCGCTGATGGTGGTGATTGTGATCACGGGCTACGCCACTGTGAGCTCGGCGGTCGAGGCCATGAAGAAGGGGGCGTTTGATTTTCTGCCCAAACCGTTCACGCCCGATGAATTGCGCCTGATTGCCCGGCGCGGGCTGGAGCACAGCCGGCTGGTGCAGCAAACCACCGCCCTGCGGCGGGAGAAGGAAATGCTGCGGGAGAACTTTGCCGCCATTGTCTCCCATGAACTCAAATCGCCGCTGGGCGCCCTCCAGCAGAACTTGTACGCGCTGGCCGCCGAACTGGAAGACAAGCTGGCGGAGGAGCAGCAGCAGCGGTTTGCCCGCCTGCAGGCGCGGGTGGACGACTTGCTGAAGCTGATTCATTCGTGGTTGCGGGTCTATTCGGTGGACATCAACAAGCTGAAGGAGACCTTCCAGCCGGTGGCCCTGGCCGACATCGTGGCCCGGGCGGTGGAATACACCCAGCCGCACGCGACGCGCAAAGGGCTGCAGATCGAAACCTCGGTCGCGGAAGGGATGCCGTCCGTCATTGGCGACGCGGGCAGCCTGACCGAGGTGGTGACGAACCTGTTGGGGAACGCGGTCAAATACAGCTTCCCGAACCACAAGATCCGCGTGCGGGTCGAAACCCGGAACGCCGAGGCGCTGATTGCGGTCGCGGACACGGGCGTGGGCATCGCGAAGGAGGATGTGCCGCGGCTTTTCCAGGATTTTGCGCGGGGCCAGGCGCAACCCGAAGGCGCGACCGGCTGCGGGATGGGGCTGGCCATCAGCCGGCGGATTACCGAGGTCCACGGGGGCACCATCACCGTGGAAAGCGAGCCGGGGCAGGGCAGCACTTTTACGATTTACCTGCCGTTGGGGCAGGGCGTGGTCCAATCGAGTCCAACTCCAGTATAAAGGTTTAAATATGAGCGAAGCTAAACAACTCCTGATTATTGATGATGACCCGGATTTTGTGGCGGGCATTAAGTCCATTCTGGTAAAAGCCAAGTACGCGGTGGATGTGGTCCATAACCCGAAGGACGGGCTGCAAGCCTTGAAAACCAAGAACTATGATCTGCTGCTGCTGGACGTCATGATGGGGCGCGGCGCGGAGGGGATTATGATCGCCCGCAAGCTGGGGAAAGACCCGAAATTGCGCAAGTTGCCGGTGCTGATCATCACCGGGATCCGCGAGCAGATGGCGTTTCTGTTCCCCGGCCAGGCGGTGCATCCCAGCTTTGTGGAGGTGGATGAGCTGGTCGAAAAGCCGGTGGACCCGAAACTTCTGCTGGATAAGGTGGCGAGCCTGCTCAAGACTGCCGAAACGCGAAAGGCCAAAAGCAAATGAGCACAGCAACTGCGGTAGCGGAACCCGCCGCCCCCAGCGCGGCGCCGCCGGAAAACCCGATGTCCTTTGTCGAGGAAATCAACCACTTGCTGTACGCCTCGAAGGGCAATCCGATCAATACCTGCATCCAATGCGGGACCTGCTCGGCTACCTGCCCGGTGGCCTCGGGCGGGTTCATGGACAATTCGCCGCGGCGCATCATCGCCCTGATCCGGGCCGGCTTCAAGGAACAGGTGCTCAAGGCCAATACGTTCTGGTATTGCGCCTCCTGCTACCAGTGCACCGTGCGGTGCCCGCGGAATATAGATATCGCGGAGCTGATGTACGGATTAAAGCGCTACACCGTGTGGAAAACCGAACATCAGGAGGGGCTGATTGGGCCGGTATTCTCGGAGACCTTTGTGAAGATGATCCTGCGCACGGGGCGGTCTTATGAGCCGGTGCTGGCCCCGACGTATATGTTCACCTACGGCCTGCCGGAAATGATCCAGGAGGCCACCATGGGCACGGCGCTGATGCTCAAAGGTCGGTTGCCGCTGCTGCCGGCGCGCATTAAGCGGCTGGATAACTTTAAGCGCATGATCAAGCATATCATCCCCCTGGGAGACAAAGAATGAAGAGTTACGCATATTTCCCCGGTTGCTCGCTGGAGAAGATGGCGCACAGCTATCATATTTCAGCGTTGGAAACGTCGCGGGCGCTGGGCGTCGAACTGCGGGAGCTGGAAGACTGGAATTGCTGCGGCGCGACGGCTTATTTCCACGTGGACGAACTGCTCGCCTACACGCTTTGCGCGCGGAACCTGGCGATGGCGGAGCAGCAAAAGCTGCCGATGGTGGCCCCGTGCAGCGGGTGCTACAAGAATATGTATTTCACGCGCGAGCATCTGCGGCACGACGCGGACCTGGCCGAGCATATCAACGCGGCGCTGGCCGAGGACAACCTCAGCTTCTCGGGCGAGTCGAAGGTGCATCACCTGATCGAGGTGTTTGTCCATGACGTGGGGCTGGCGCAAGTCAAGGCCAGCGTCAAAAACCCCCTGAAGGGGCTGCGAGTGGCACCCTACTACGGCTGCCAGATTCTGCGCCCGCGCAAGCAGGCCAAGGAAAACGTCGAGCAGCCGACGTTCTTCGAGGATTTGGTGGCGGCGTGCGGGGCCGAGCCGGTGCCGTACCCGCTGCGGCTGACGTGCTGCGGCGGCGCGCTGATCATTACGAACCGCGAGGCGGCGCTGAGCATGGTGCGGAACCTGCTCGAATCCGCCATTCAGGCGCGCGCGGCGGTGATCGTGACCGCCTGCCCGCTCTGCCAGGTGAACCTCGAGTGCTACCAAAAGCAGGTCAACAAGGAGTTCGGCACGGATTACAAGATGCCGGTGATGTATTTCACCCAGTTAATGGGCCTGGCGCTGGGCATTCCGCCCAAGCGGCTGGGCATCGGCTCGGAACTGGTGGCGGTCATGCCGGCCATCCGCGAGGCGCAGGAAGCCGCGCCGGCTCTCGCCGCGAAATGAACCTTTAACCCTTTATGAACCTCTACGTCCTACTCAAAATGGTGCCGGATACGGTGGAAGAGCTCGAAGTCGCCGCCGACGGCAAGTCGCTGGATTCAGAATTCCTCCGGTTCAAACTCAGTGAACCGGACGATCACGCCCTCGAGCAGGCGCTGATCCTGAAAGAAAAAATGGGCGGCAAGGTGACGGTCGTCGCTTTTGACGCGCCGGAAGTGGACGATGTATTGTTTACGGCGCTGGCCAAGGGGGCTGACCGTGCGGTGAAAATTCCGCTTAACCAAGCCAGCCTGGGCACGGTGGCGTCCGCCAAAGTCCTCACGGAGTTCTTTGCGGCCGCCGGGGCGCTGACTCCGGATTCGCTGCTGTTGCCCGGCTCGCAGGCGATCGACGATCTGGAGGGCGAACTGGCCCCGTTGCTCGCGGCGGCGCTGAAACTGCCCTATATCGGGGTGGTCTGCGGCGTGACGGGTGATGCCGGGAAGGTGACGGTCTTGAAAGAGTTTGCCGGCGGCTTGCGCGGCGAGTTCGAGGTGACGCTGCCGGCCGTGCTGGGAATTCAATCCGCCGAAAAGCCGCCGCGCTACGTGCCGGTGGCCAAAGTGCGGGCCGTGATGAAGTCCGCCCAAATCGAGGAGGCGGCCTTGGCATCGCCCGAGCAGCCGATCCAGCTTGATATTGAACGAATGTACAAGCCGGAGGCTGCGGGCCGCGCGCAAATGATTGAAGGATCCACCGAAGAGGTCGCGGACCAATTGGTGGAAGTGCTGGCAAAAAACAGTGTGATCTAAGGAGACTCAGTTATGGCAAATCCAATACTCGTTCTGGCCGAGCAACTCCGGGGCGAAATCTCGGACATCACCTTTGAAATGCTGGGGGTTGGGCGCGCGTTGGCCAGCGCCGTGGGCGCCCCGCTGTATGCGGTCTTGCTGGGCAGCGAAGCCGCGCCGCTTGCCGCGAAACTGGGAAAGGCGGACAAAGTATTCGTGGCGGATAATCCACAACTTAATCTGGCGCCCGCCGCCACCGTCACGGCGGTGCTCAAGGCGGTGATTGACCAAAGCCAGGCGGGCCTGGTTTTGGTCGGATGCACCAACGTGTCGCTGGGGATTGGCTCGACGCTCGCAGCGCAGACCGGTTTGCCGCTGGTAAACTTCTGTCGCGCGGCCCGGGCCGACGGCTCCGCCATTCAGCTCACCAGCCAGTTGTTCGGCGGCAAGATCCTGTCGGATGTGAAGCTGCCGGACGGGCGCGGCATCGCCTGCCTCTACCCGGGGGCGTTTCCCGCCGACGACGGCAAGAGCGACCAGGCGCCGCCGGTCGAGAAACTGGACCTGCCCGTGGAGGCGCCCAAGGTGACGTTCAAGCAATACATCGAGCCGGAAACCGGCGATGTGGACATTACGAAACAGAATATCCTCGTGGGGGTGGGACGGGGGATTCAGAGCCAGGACAACGTGCAACTGGCCGAGGACCTCGCGCAAGTGCTGGGCGGGGCCGTTTGCGCTTCCCGCCCGGTGATTGACCAGGGCTGGCAGCCGTTGAGCCGGCAGGTCGGCAAGTCCGGCATGACCGTCAAGCCGCGTGTTTATTTCGCGCTCGGCATCAGCGGTGCGCCGGAACACTGGGAAGGCATGCAAAACTCGCTATGCATCATCGCCGTCAATACCGACCCCAAAGCGCCGATTTTCGACGGCGCGCACATTGGCGTGGTCGGCGACGTGCTGGAATTGCTGCCGGTCCTGACGGACAAAGTTAAAGCGCGCAAGGGATAAAATGAGCGAAGCACCGTCAGCCACCCATCTTTCGGGAATAACGCAAAACCCGCGGCCAAACTGCCTTGACCGAAAGGGTTTGGGTTTCGAGTTTTGGGCTGCTTCGGTGTTCCGGTTTTATGGGATGAATTCGCGGGGCGCCGTCCCGCGCATAACCGAGTAATGCCCTATGGATCCAGTTAAACTTCCTGTATTTGGTTTGCCGGGCCTCTGGTTGCTGTGGCTGCTTACGCTTGTGGCCTTTGGTGTTTTTGGCCGCCGAGCCTGGCAGCTCATTGGGTTATTGCGGCAGGGACGCTACGAAAACCGCTTCGATCACCCGGTCCGGCGGGTTCTGCATGCCGTGCGCCACGTGCTCTGGCAGCCGCGCATCTTCAACGAACGGAGCATTGGCCTGCCCCATTTCCTTATCTTTTGGGGCTTTGTCGTTTATGCGCTCTGCTTCAACTGGAGCTTGGTGCGCGGTCTGTTCCCGTTCCTCCCCGTTCCGTACCCGGACGAGGTCAATCTCACCAGCTTCTTTCTGGAGGTGTTCTCCGTGCTGGTGTTGCTCTCGCTCGGCGTGGCGATCGTGCGGCGCCTGTTCTTTGCGCCGAAATACCTGCATCTGAGCCTGGATGCCAACCTGATTCTGGGGCTGATCGGGCTGCTCATGTGCAGCATGGTCTTCTTCTTTGCCTTCCGCATGGTGCATGAAGGCGGGGCGGCGTCTGCCTGGCTGCCTTTCAGCAGCCAGTTGGCGCGCGCTTTTGCCGACCTGTCGCCGGAGACCGCCGGCACCCTGGCCCAGGCCATGTGGTGGCTGCATATGATTGTGGTGCTGTTTTTCCTGGTGTATTTGCCGTATTCCAAGCACTTGCACCTGCTGGCCTCGCCTTTCAATGTGTTTTTCAGCCAGGCCGCCACCCGCCCGGTCGGCGATCTCGGCGTGCTCGACGCCAAAGACGATTTGACGTCCGGCGCTTCGCGCTGGCAGGAGCTTACTTGGAAACAACTGCTCAGCGGGTTCTCCTGCGCCGAATGCGGACGGTGTGACCGCTCGTGCCCGGCCACGGCCTCCGGCTATCCGCTCCAGCCCCAGCAAATCATCCAGAAGATCAAGGACCACATGGTCCATACCGCTCTGAATGGCGGAAACGGCGAAGGCGCGCCCAAGCTCATCGGCGATGTGATCACCGAGGCTGAAATCTGGGCCTGCACCACCTGCATGGCGTGCATGAATTGCTGCGCCGTCTGGAATGAACAGGTGCCCCTGATCGTCACCTTGCGGCGGCATCTTGTCAGCCAGGGTGAGGTTGAGCGCACCGTGCAGGATATGCTCGCCAATCTGCAGCGCTACGGCAATTCCTTTGGTAAATCCGACCGTATGCGCGCCAAATGGACGCAAACCTCCGGGTTGAAGATCAAGGATGCCCGCAAGGAAGCCGTCGAATACCTGTGGTTCGTCGGCGATTACGCCAGCTTTGACCCGCGCTGCGAAGATATCACCCGGCAGACGGCCAACGTTTTCGCTCGAGCGGGCGTGGATTTTGGCCTGCTCTACGAGGCGGAGCGCAACGCCGGCAACGATGTGCGCCGCGTCGGGGAAGAAGGGTTATTCGAAATGCTGCGGGATAAAAATCTCCAGGCGCTGGGCAAGGCGCAGTTCCGGAAAATCGTCACCACCGATCCCCATACCTACCACACGCTCAAGAACGAGTATCCCTGGAACGGCCATCGCCCGGAAGTCTGGCATTACACGGAAGTGCTGGCGCAGTTGCTGGAGGCGGGCCGGCTGCCGCTGCAGAAGAAACTTTCCGGCCGCGTGACCTATCACGACCCCTGCTACCTCGGCCGCTACAATGGCGTTTACGAGGCTCCCCGCCGCGTGCTTCGCGCGTTGGGCGTGGAGTTGGTCGAAATGCCGCGCTGCCGCGACAAGAGCTTCTGCTGTGGCGCCGGCGGCGGCCGCATCTGGATGGAAGACACGGAGAAAATCGCTGAGCGTCCGGCCGAAAACCGCATCCGCGAAGCTGCGGCTCTGGCGGGCGTGACAACCTTTGTCGTTGCCTGCCCGAAGGACATCGCCATGTTCCGCGATGCGGTCAAGACGGCGGGCCAGGAAGGCAAGATCGTTGTCAAAGACCTGGCCGAACTGGTCGCGGAGGCCATGGCCGAGCCCCGGCCGGAGGCCCCCAGCCCGAAACCTGAAACCAATCCGAAACCTGAGTCCCCCAAATGAACATGAAAGGATCGCAATGGTCGCTGTGTTAGAACCGGCAGTTGTTGATAAAACCACCACGCTGGAGACGCTGCTCCAGACGCCGGCGGGCCGGCGCATGATGAGCTGCATCCAGTGCGGCACCTGCGGCGGCACCTGCCCCTACGGCGAGCACATGGAGTTTTCGCCCCGGCGCGTCATCGGCATGCTGCGGGAAGGCTTTCTGGACGAAGTGATCAAATCCGACAGCCTGCTGCGCTGCGTCGCCTGCTATGCCTGCATGGCCAAATGTCCGCGCGGCATCCGGTTGACGGACATCCTGCTCCCGCTGGTCAAGGAACAGGTGCTTATCACCCGCTCCGAAATGCCGGCGGAATTCCAGAAATCACTGGAGAACATGCATCGCTACGGCAACCCGATGGGCGAATCCCCGCGCAAACGCGCCGCCTGGACTGCCACCGCCGGAACAAAGATTCCCGTGCTGGCCGAAATCAAGCGCGAGGTGGACGTGCTCTGGTTTGTGGAGTGTTATACCTCCTTCTACGCCCGCGGGCAGGATAACAGCCGGGCCACCGCCAAACTATTCCAGGCTCTCGGGGTGGATTTCGCCATCCTGGGGAACGAGGAGAAGTGCGCGGGTGACTGCGGCCAGATGACCTGGGAGTCGGGGCTGTTCGAATCCCTGGCCGAATACAACGTCAAGCTGTTCAATAAATACAAATTCCGGCGCCTGGTGACCGGCGATGCGCATGCCTACAATGCGTTCCGCTTCCGATACCCGATGTATGGCATGACCCAGCCGGCCGAGCATACCACGCAATTCTTTGCGCGCCACCTGGACCAGCTCAAGCCCCGGCTCAAGAAACCCCTCAATCTCACCGTCACTTATCACGACCCATGCTGCCTGGGCCGGGCCGACAATATCTACGACGAGCCGCGGGCGCTTTTGCGGGCGATTCCCGGCATAAAACTGGTCGAGATGGTTCACCACCGCGTCAATGCCGTCTGCTGCGGCGGGGGCGGCGGCGGCATGTGGCTGGATACCTACTACAAGCAGCAGGGCATGGATCGGCTGTCGGAGCGGCGGGTCAAGGAAGCCGTTGCCACGGGGGCCGATGTGCTCGCGGTGGCCTGTCCCTACGAAGTTTCGCGGTTTGAGGACGCCCTCAAAGTGGTTCCGCACAATAAACCTATGGTGGTCCGGGACGTTGTCGAACTCCTGGCCGAGTCCCTGGAATAGAAAGCTTAGCATTTTATGAAACCCATTGTACCGAAGAAGAACGAACCCATTCGCATCGGCTATTATATCTGCCATTGCGGCACGAATATCGCCGGCATGGTGGACGTCGAGGCGGTCGCCAAATACGTCGCCACCTTGCCCAACGTAGCTATTTCGCGGAATTACAAATATATGTGCTCCGATCCGGGGCAGGAGTTGATCCAGCAGGACATCCGCGAGCACCGGCTAAACCGCATTGTGGTCGAGGCCTGCTCGCCGCTGTTGCACGAACTCACCTTCCGCAAAGCCACGGAAGCCGCCGGGCTCAACCCGTTCTATGTCCAGATGGTCAACACCCGGGAGCATAATTCCTGGGTGCATACCGATCGGACCGAGGCCACCCGCAAGGCTATGGCCCTGGCGCGCGCCGCCATCCAGCGCGTTCCGCACCATAAACCGCTCGAAGTGAAAAAGGTCCCGGTCAACCCCAATGTCCTGATCGTTGGCGGCGGCATCGCCGGCATCCACGCCGCGCTTACCCTGGCCAATGCGGGCAAGATGGTCTATCTGGTGGACAAAGAGGCGACCATTGGCGGCCACATGGCCATGTTCGACAAGACCTTTCCCACCCTGGACTGCGCCATGTGCGTGCTGTCGCCCAAGATGGCCGCCGTAGGCTCGCACCCCAACATCCATCTCTGGACCTACTCGGAAGTGGCCAAGGTGGACGGCTATGTCGGCAATTTCAACATTACCGTCCGGCGCAAGCCGCGCTACATTCTCGAAGACCTCTGCACCGGCTGCCAGGAATGCGTGGATGCCTGCGTCTTCAAAGAGCCGAAGTTCCCCGACAAGTTCAATCTCGGCCTGGGCAAGCGCAAGCCGGTATTCCTCCCGTTTGCGCAGGCCATTCCGCCCGTGGTGATGATTGACCCCGAGGTCTGCCTCAACTTCAAGCGCGGCAAGAATCCCGACGGCACCCATACCGTCTCGGACAAATGCAAAAAGACCTGCGTCCAGGCCTGCGGCGATCGCAAAGCGATTGACTTCAAGCAGACCGAGGAATTCAAAAACATCACGGTGGGCACCATCATCATGGCTACGGGCTTCCAGATATTTGACGCCAAACGCACCCCCTTCTATGGCTACGGCGTCTATCCCAACGTCTATAACGCCCTGGAAATCGAACGGATCATCAACGCCTCCGGCCCCACCGAGGGCGAACTCATCATGCGGAATGGCCAGCGGCCCAAAAAAGTGGCGATCGTCCACTGCGTCGGCTCGCGTGACGAAAACACCAACCGCTGGTGCTCGCGGGTTTGCTGCCTTTACTCCCTCAAACTGGCGCACCTCATCAAGGAGCACACCAACGCCGAGGTGTATAACTTCTACATTGATATGCGGACGCCCGGCAAGAGCATGGAGGAGTTCTACAACCGGATTGCCGAGGAAGGGATGCACCTGATCCGGGGCAAGGTGGCGGATGTTTACCCCGACCCGAACAACGGCGCCACCGGCCGCCTGGTCGTCCAGGCGGAGGACACGCTGACCAATAAGATTCTCAAGATCCCGGTGGACATGGTCGTGCTGGGGGTGGGGCTGGAGCCGCAGCCGGATTCCGAAAACCTGCGCCGCCAGTTTAACCTGAGCTGCAGCAGCGAAGGCTGGTTTTTGGAGCGGCACCCGAAACTGGCCCCCGTCAACACCTTCACCGATGGCATCTTCCTCGCCGGTTGCTGCCAGGGGCCCAAAGACATCCCCGATTCCGTGGCCCAGGCCGGCGCCGCGGCCTCCGAGGCGTTCGCGCTGATTGACAAAGGCCACGTCGAGCAGGAGCCCAACACCGCCTACATCCTGGCCGACGAGTGCAGCGGCTGCAAATCCTGCATCCCGCTGTGCCCCTACACGGCCATCACCTTTGACGAGGAGCGCAAGAAAGCCATCATCAACGAGGCGCTCTGCAAGGGCTGCGGCACCTGCGTCGCGGCGTGCCCGAGCGGCTCAATTGTGCAAAACCTGTTCGAAGACGAAGAAATCTTCAGTGAAATTGACGGCGTGCTGGCGCCGGTTCCGGTTTAACCGCCCGCCGAGAAAGGATTAAAAAATGACGAACCAAACCAAACCCTCCGCTTCTGGAGAAACCTGGACGCCACGCATTGTGGCCTTCTTTTGCAACTGGTGCACCTACACCGCGGCCGATCTGGCCGGCGTGTCCCGCATGAAACATGCGGCCAACGCGCGGGTGATTCGGCTGATGTGCTCGGGCCGGGTGGATCCGCAGTTCATCGTTGAGGCGCTGGCCAAAGGCGCCGATGGCGTGCTCATCGGCGGCTGCCATCCCAATGATTGCCACTACGTCGAAGGCAACTACAAATGCCTCCGCCGCTACCAGATGCTCAAACGCATGATCGCCGACATGGGAATCGAGCCCGAACGCCTGCGGCTGGAATGGATTTCCGCCGCCGAGGGCGAAAAAGTCAAACGCGTCATCAACGAGATGACCGAAACCCTCACCCAGCTTGGCCCGCTGGGCCTCCCGCAAAAGTTCGACGAGTGGGACCGGGAAATGGAACACTTCGCCGAACACGTCGCCGCCCGGGAAGCCGCCACCGGCAGCGCCTGCCCGGAACATGGTGGCAAACCTCAAACTCTGGAGACTGCTCATGCCTAAGCCCAAAATTGCCTTTTACTGGTGCGCCTCGTGCGGAGGCTGCGAAGAAACCGTCGTGGACCTCGCCGAGGACATCCTCGGGGTGGTTGAAAAAGTGGACATCGTGCTCTGGCCCGTGGCGATGGATTTCAAATACAAGGACATCGAGGCCATGCCCGACAAGTCCATCGTGGCCACGCTGCTCAACGGCGCCATCCGCTCCACCGAACAGGAGGAGATGGCCCACCTGTTGCGCCGCAAAAGCCAATACCTGATCGCCTATGGCGCCTGCGCGCAGCTCGGCGGCATTCCCGGGCTGGCCAACCAGTTTCCGCTCGAGCAAATCTTCCAGTTCAATTACGAGGGCGCCCCGACCATGGCAAACGCCCAAAAGACCCGCCCTCAGGTGACCACCGACGACCAGGGCCGCACCCCGACTCTGCCGGCCATGCACCATGTTGTCCGCTCGCTCGACCAGGTGGTCGAGGTGGATTATTACGTGCCGGGCTGTCCGCCCACCCCGCGGGTCACCCGCACGGCGCTGACCGCCCTGCTGGAAAACCGGCTGCCGCCCAAAGGAAGCGTGATCGCGCCCGATATCGCGTTGTGCGACGAGTGCCCCCGCAAGGCCACCAAGCCCGCCAATATCGCGTTCACCGAGTTCAAACGGCCCCACCAGGCGTTGATGGACCCGAACCTGTGCTTCCTCGCCCAGGGCGTCGTTTGCCTGGGCCCCGCCACCCGCAGCGGCTGCAACGCGGCCTGCACCGTCGGCGGCATGCCATGCACCGGCTGCTTCGGCCCCACCTCCCGCGTACGCGATCAAGGCCTTAAAATCCTGTCCTCGATCTGCTCCAACATCGCCCCCAAAGAAGAGGGCGAAATCGAAAAAGTAATTGAAGGCATCCCCGATCCGGTGGGCACCTTCTATCGGTACGGCCTGGCCAAGAGCCTGTTGCGCCGCAAAGCCACCCTCCCCTCAAAGTAAAAGAGATCCATATGGACCAAACCGTTAAAGAGACATTCAACCAGGGCGCCGCCCGCGCCAACGCGGCCTATCAAATGGGCCGCCGCCGCTTCACCATCGAGCCCATCACGCGCCTCGAAGGCCACGGCAAGATCGATATCTTTCTAAACGACAAAGGCGATGTCGAGCGGGCCTATATGCAGGTCCCCGAATTGCGCGGCTTCGAGGTTTTCAGCCTCGGGCGCCCCGCCGAGGACATGCCGCAAATTACCAGCCGCATCTGCGGCGTCTGCCCCACCTCGCACCACATGGCTTCGACCAAATGCCTCGACGATCTTTACCAGGTCGAGCCGACCGTGCCCGGCCGGAAGATTCGCGAGCTGGTCTATAACGCCTTCATTCTCGAAGACCATGCCCTGCACGTCTTTGTGCTGGGCGGGCCGGATTTCATCGTCGGCCCGGAAGCCCCCCCGGCCGAACGCAATATCGTCGGCGTGATCGGCAAGGTGGGGCTGGAGGCGGGCAAGAAAGTCATTGCCTCCCGCCGCCGCGTGCGCGAGCTCATCGCCTATTTCGGCGGCAAGGTGGTGCACCCGGTGCTGGGGTTGCCCGGCGGCGTCAGCAAGGCGCTGGACCCGGCCGACCTGCCCCGGTTCAAGGAATTGGCCCGGGACGCGGTCGAGTTTGCCGAATGGACGCTCGCCGTGCTCAAGCAAATCGTCCTGGAGAACCCCGAATACTTGAAGATGGTCACCAGCGACGCCTATACCCACAAGACCTGCTATATGGGCATGGTGGACGAACAGAATCGCGTCAACTTCTATGACGGCAAGCTCCGCGTGGTGGACTGCAACGGCAAGGAAATCTGCAAATTCCCGACCCGGCAGTACCTCGATTATGTCGCCGAACACGTCGAGCCCTGGAGCTACATGAAGTTCACCTACCTCAAACAGCGCGGCTGGAAGGATTTCGTGGAAGGCCCCGACACCGGCATCTATGCCGTGGCCCCGCTGGCGCGCTTGAATGCCTCCGATGGCATGGCCACTCCCAAGGCCCAGGCCGCCTACGAGGACTTTTACAAAACCCTCGGCGGCAAGCCGGTCCATTTCACCCTGGCCAACCACCTCGCGCGCGCCATTGAGATGATCTATGCCGCCGAGCGCATGCAGGAACTGGTGAACGATCCGGACATCATCAACCCGGACGTGCGGCGCGTTCCCACGAGCATCCCCAAAGAAGGCTTCGGCGTGGTGGAAGCCCCGCGCGGCACGCTGTTCCACCACTACCGGACTGACGAACGCGGCTGCATCACGATGGCCAACCTGATTGTGGCCACCCAGAATAACGCCGCGCGCATCGCCATGAGCGTGGATCGCGCCGCCAAGGGCCTCATCAAAAACGGCAAAGTCACCGAGGGCCTCCTTAACAAGGTCGAAATGGCCTTCCGCGCCTATGACCCCTGCCTCGGGTGCGCCACTCACTCGCTCCCCGGCCATCTGCCGCTGCGCGTCAACATTTACGACCGGCAGCGGAACCTGGTGGAACAACTCGTGCAGGACTAACCCGTTCTTCGGAGTTCAAGGTTCCGCCCGCCGGCGAATCCTGGATTCCGGATTGCGGAGGTGCGTCATGCTGCCGCTTGCGCCCGAAATGACCGCCGCGCCGGAGCCGTCATCCGCTCCGGCCCGGCGCACCCTGCTGCTGGGGCTGGGGAACGACATCCTCACCGACGACGGCGTCGGCCTTTACGTGGTTCGCCAGCTTCGGGCCACGCTGGCCGGATGCCCGGCGATTGATGTCCGTGAGACCATGGAGATGGGATTGGCGCTCCTGGACTTTATCAGCGGCTATGAGACGGTCGTGCTCGTGGACTCCATCCAGACCGGCCGCGTGGCGCCCGGCGTCGTGCATGAACTGGACGCCGCCGCCTTGCGGCAGCTCACCGGGCGCACGCCCCACTTCGTCGGCATTGGCGAAACCCTTGCCCTGGGCCGGCACCTGGGGCTGCCCATGCCGCAACAGGTCCGCATCTTTGCCATCGAAGTCGCCGACCCCTTCACGCTCGGCACCGCTTTGTCCCCCGCTTTGCAGGCCGCCCTGCCCGCCATCGTGGAGCGGGTGGGCCGGGCCCTTCGGTCGCTGGCGTAAGCCGCGCGGCCGCGGGTTGCCCCTGCCGGGAAGGGTCAGGAACGCGGCGCGATCACCAGGGTCTTTTCCGACATGACCGTGGCGGGCAGGGTTTCAATGTCTGCCAGGTGCTGCATCCACCACTGTTCGGCGTCGCGCCCGGTCCAGGTTCCCGCCGACGCGCACGCCGCCAGAGCCTGATCCAGGGCCTCCGCGCTGGCGGGGCGCTGCGCGGCCTGCTTGGCAAGGCAGCGCAGGAGAAGTTCAGCCAGGTCCGCCGAGACGGGCTGGCCCAGCCGCTCGGCCGGGGGCGGAGGCGGGCTTGAAACCTGCCGGCTGAACAACCCCTCGACGGTGTCGGAATCAAAGAGCGTCTTGCCGGTAAGCAGCCAATAGCCAACCGCGCCCAGCGAATAAAGGTCGCTCTGGATCGTTGCGCTCTCCGGTTTTTCGACCGCCTCCGGCGACATGAAATGCGGCGTGCCCACGATATCCCGGGGCGCCGGGCCGAACGCCGCTCCCGGATGCGCGGCCGCCACCAGCCCGAAGTCGAGCACCTTGACCAGGTCGCAAACGCCGCCGCGCCGGGTCAGAATGATGTTGGCGGGCTTGACGTCGCGATGGATCAGGCCGATGCGGTGCGCCTCGGCCAGCGAGCCGCAGGCCTGGCGCAGGATGTGAATGACCCGTCCCTCGGGTTGCGCCCCGAACCGGCGCACCAACTGGTCCAGGTCAATGCCGCCCAGGTACTCCATGGCGAAATAGAACAACCCCTCCGGGGTGCGCCCGTAGTCATAAATGGCGACGGTATTCGGATGGGTTAGCTGGCTGGTCATCTGCGCCTCGTGTTCGAAGCGGGCGGAGTTGGTTTCGTTGGTCTGATCGGGGTTGAGCAGCTTGATGGCGACCGGGCGGCGCAAGAGCGAATGGCGGGCGCGGTAAACCATGCCGTTGGCGCCGCGTCCAATCTCCTGCATCAGCACGTACTGGCCCAGCCGGCGGGCGGTAAGCGCATCCTTTCGCCCGGCGGCCTGGAGGTGTTCGACCAGCAGCGTGAAGCCAAAAATGGCGCCGCCGCTGGCCAGGAGCAGCCCAAAGAGCACCAGGAAAACGCGCCGCAAAACGTAGAGCGTCTGGAACGCCTCATCCAGCGACTGCTCGGCGGCCACCCCCATGCCGCAATCCCGCAGCCAGGCCCAGGCGCCGATCACCTTCAACCCGCGGTAGTTGCGATAGCCGCGCACGTCGAAATCATTGTTTCCCATCGTGGCGGAGGCGGCCATGCGGGTGAGATGCAGTTGGCTGCGCGGCTTGGGGTGCGGAACGCCCGGGTGCAATTCCCCCTCGGGATCCAGCAGCTTCAGGTTCAGGATGGCGGTGTTGGTGCGCCCCGGCGGGATGAGCCCCAGCGTCTTGAGCGACTGATCAAAGCGGGTCGCCGTGAGCATCAGGCCGCTGCGGTCAAAGGCATAGGCTTCCCCGGTCTGGCCGATCTGCGCGACGGAAAAGATGCTGGTGAACTCCTTCTCCGGCCGCATGCGCAGGCCCAGGACGGCGGCCACGACGTCGTTGGTGGTCTTGATAGGGGCGGCCACAAACATGGTCGGCCCCTCGACCCGCCGGCTCAGGTTGGTCTGGCTGACAAATGGACGCGAGGTGGCCAGTTGCCCGTCCAACACCTTGTTAAGGAACAGGTTGTAAGCGGTCGGCGCCCGGACCCCGATTTCCTCGGGACCGGTGGTGGCCAGGATGCGCTTGTCCGGCGCCACCACGACGTAGCCAAGGTATTCCTGGGCCTCCAGAAGCGGCTGCAGGTAGTGCCGCAAGGTTTGGGCCGGCGCGGAATCTGCCAGGGACTGCGGCGTGGCGCGGGGATCCTGCGCCAGGGCCGCCAGTTGCATAATTGCGGCTTCGACGCGCGCATCCGACGCAAAGGATTTGGCGGCATACTGCCGCTCCGTGAACCACAAACGCAAGGCATTGACGTCCGCCTGCAGCAACGTCTGCAAGCGCGCCGCCAGCTCGCCGCGGGTGGTTTCTTCCACCCGTTTGACCACCCACAGCCCGACAATGCCCAGGATCAGGGCTCCAGCCAGCGGCACGGCCCACAGGCGCTTGGACAACAGCCGCGGCAACCGAATCAAGAACCGGTTGACGGCGCTCATGCGAGGCCCTGTTCCGTCAATGCTCACCGCTCAAGACTGGTTCGCCCGGCAACAGTTGTCAACGGAGACCAACAGGCCGGCACCCCCCATTGGCTCGTAGAACCGGGAAAAAGAGCCTCGCCCCCCACCCGCCCGCCCAGCCGCAGCCCCATACCCCCTCCCTCAGTTGTGTCCGTCAAGTTCAGCAAATTGGTTATCATGGTTTCCACTCAAGGTGTTTCTTGG